>Ga0209155_1000544_pt1 | contig 18031 bp, 18 predicted proteins | sample GraSoiAngelo_122_FD_185879 | JGI IMG/M metagenome (GOLD analysis project Ga0209155, IMG submission 185879) | Grasslands soil microbial communities from the Angelo Coastal Reserve, California, USA - 14_0927_02_20cm (SPAdes) (version 2) | ecosystem: Environmental > Terrestrial > Soil > Grasslands ... | reverse complement strand
GGCCGTGCCGGTGTCGCATATTTGGTTCTACAAATGCATGCCATCGCGCATCGGACTTATGCTCGACATGAGCGCGCGGCAGCTCGAACGCGTCATTTATTACGAGGATTACATCGTCATCGATCCCGGCAAGACGCCGTTGCAGAAAGCACAATTGCTCAACGAAGTTGAATACCGTGAGGCGCAGGAGCAATACGGCGAAGATTTCGTCGCCGGGATGGGCGCGGAAGCGATCAAGAAACTTCTCGCTGAGATCGACCTCAACAAGCTCAACAAAGTGCTCGAGAAAGCGATGGGCGCCACTAAGAGCAAACAGATTCGCAAGAAGCTGGCGAAACGCCTCAAGCTGGTCCAGGGCTTCCAGAATTCACACGCGCGTCCCGAATGGATGATTCTCGATGTGCTTCCGGTCATCCCGCCGGATTTGCGTCCGCTGGTTCCGCTCGAAGGCGGGCGTTTCGCGACTTCGGACCTCAACGATCTTTATCGTCGGGTTATTAATCGCAATAACCGGCTCAAGAATCTGCTTCTGCTCAAGACACCAGATGTCATCATTCGTAACGAAAAGCGAATGTTGCAGGAAGCGGTCGACGCTTTGTTCGACAACGGGCGGCATGGCCGCGCGGTCACCGGGGCGGGCAATCGGCCGCTAAAGTCGCTGAGCGACATGCTCAAGGGCAAAGGCGGGCGTTTCCGGCAAAACCTGCTCGGTAAACGCGTCGACTACTCTGGACGCTCGGTTATTGTGATCGGCCCCGAGCTCAAACTCCATCAATGTGGTCTGCCCAAGAAGATGGCGCTCGTTCTGTTCGAGCCGTTTATCATCCGACGTTTAAAGGATCTTGGGTATGTTCACACGGTACGCAGCGCGAAAAAAATGATCGAGCGGCAGACGCCGGAGGTTTGGGACATCCTCGATGAGGTGACCAAAGGTCATCCGGTATTGCTCAACCGTGCGCCGACATTGCACCGATTGTCGATCCAGGCTTTCGAACCGCAGTTGATCGAAGGCGAAGCGATTCGCATCCATCCGCTGGTGTGCACTGCTTACAACGCCGACTTCGATGGCGACCAGATGGCCGTGCACGTGCCGCTTTCGGTCGAGGCCCAGATGGAAGCGCGCATGCTAATGCTGGCGCCGAATAACATTTTCTCGCCTTCGAGCGGCAAGCCCATTACAACCCCCTCGCAGGACATCACGTTAGGCTGTTATTATCTGACCCAAAACCCGCGGCGGACGCCCGGAAGTGACGGTGACGGACGTCTTCCGCTCTTCTCTGATTCGGCGGAAGTGGAATTTGCCATGGCCGAGGGAAGTGTCCGCACGCACGATCGCATCCGATTCAAAAATCCCGATTTTGCCCGGCAAACAATCTACGGAAACACCGAGGCAAAAGCGATCGAGACCACGGCGGGCCGGGTCATTTTCAACGAGATTTGGCCCAAACAGTTGGGATTTTTCAACAAGGCGGCGGGCAAAAAACAACTAAGCGACATCATTTGGCGATGCTACCAAATCGCGGGGCCGGCTGAAACCGTCGCGACGTTGGACAAATTGAAGGAGCTCGGTTTTGCCGAAGCAACCAAGGCCGGCATCTCGATTGGAATTTCGGATATGATCATTCCGAAAGAGAAACAGACGGAGCTGGAACACGCGTACAAGCAAATCCGCCAGGTTGAACAGCAATATCGCAAAGGCATCATCACGGATGGCGAGCGCTACAACAAGATCATCGACATCTGGACACACGCCGGAGACGAGATTTCCAATATAATGTTCCGGACCCTGGAGCATAACGAGGGTCGCAAGGAATTGAATCCAGTCTATTTGATGGTCGATTCAGGCTCACGTGGCAACCGGCAACAGGTGCGGCAACTTGCCGGCATGCGCGGTTTGATGGCCAAGCCGAGCGGCGAAATCCTCGAGCATCCGATCACTTCCAATTTCCGCGAAGGTCTCAGCGTGCTTGAGTATTTCATTTCTACTCACGGCGCGCGCAAAGGCCTCGCTGATACGGCGCTCAAAACTGCCGACTCCGGTTATCTAACGCGCAAACTCGTAGACGCGGCACAGGATGTCATTATCAACGAACAAGATTGCGGCACGGTAAATGGAATTGTCGTGCGCTCGATTTATGAGGGCGATGAAGAGGTTGTCGATCTTGGCCAGCGCATTATCGGTCGCGTCAGTTGCGAAACGATCGCCGATCCGGTGGAAAAGAGGAAAAAAATCGTCAAAGCGAATCAGTTGATCGATGAAAAGATCGCCGCGGATTTGCAGCGCATCGGCGTGGAGAGTTTAAAGATTCGCTCGGTGCTTACGTGCGAATGCGGCCGCGGGGTGTGCGCAATGTGCTACGGACGCAATCTGGCTACAGGGCAGTTCGTCAAACTTGGTGAAGCAGTCGGTATCATTGCGGCGCAATCCATCGGCGAACCGGGAACGCAGTTGACGATGCGGACATTCCATATCGGTGGTACGGCCAGCCAGACGTTCAAGCAACCAATCATCAAAGCGAAAAACGATGGTACTGTTCGATTCAACGACCTGCGAACCGTGCAGGCGCTCGACGGCAGTTGGATCGTTCTGAATAAGAACGGCTCGATCAGCGTGCATAACGCGGAAGGTCGCGAGTTGGAGCGTTACAACGTGGTGATCGGCTCAATGATCTCGAAAGACGACGGCGCGTCGGTCAAGAAAGGCGAGACCTTCGTCCAATGGGACCCGTACAACGTCCCGATTCTCACCGATAAAGGCGGCAAGATCGAATTCCGCGACATGATCGCGGGTGTCACGATCAAGCGCGATGTCGATGAAGCCACCGGCCTTATGGGCACAGTGATCATCGAGCACAAAGAAGATTTACATCCCCAGATTGTCATCGTAGGCGACAAGAAAGAAGTGCTTGCCAGCTATTCCATTCCGGCGGGCGCGCACGTCATCGTTGAAGAGGGACAAAAAGTGCGCGGAGGCGCGCTGCTCGCGAAAACGCCACGGAAAGTCGCGAAAACCAAGGATATCACCGGCGGTCTGCCGCGCGTGGCCGAGTTATTCGAGGCGCGGCGGCCCAAAGATGCGGCTGAGATTGCCAAGATCGACGGCGTTGTAGAAATGGGCGGAACCGTTCGCGGCAAGCGACGCCTGATCTTAAAGGATCCCGATACTGGAACCGAGGAAGAACACCTGATCCCGCTCACCAAACACATCATTGTCTTCAAAGGCGACTTTGTGAAAAAGGGTCAGCAGCTTACCGAGGGTCCGGTTGTGCCTCACGAGATCCTTGAGGTCTGCGGACCACAGGATCTCCAGGAGCATTTGGTCAACGAAGTGCAGGAGGTCTATCGCCTCCAAGGCGTGGAGATCAATGACAAGCACATTGAGATCATCGTGCGCCAGATGTTGCGTAAAGTGAAAATTACCGATCCCGGCGATACCTCATTACTTTGGGGCGATCAGGTGGACAAACTCGATTTCGAGGACGAAAACAGGAAGGTCGTCGAGAAGGGTGGCAAGCCGGCGGAAGCCGTTCCGGTATTGCTCGGGATCACCAAGGCTTCGCTCGAGACCGACAGCTTTATCTCGGCGGCGTCCTTCCAGGATACGACCCGCGTACTCACTGAAGCCGCCACACTCGGTAAAGTCGATAGACTGCGTGGATTTAAGGAAAACGTAATCATGGGCCATTTGATCCCTGCCGGCACCGGATTTCCTCAGCACCGCGAGATCAGACTGGTGGAAAAAGGGGAGCCAATCGGCGCACCGGCGCTGGAGGAAGCCCAAGCACAACCAGCGGTCGGATAACCCTGATACTTGTACGGCGTCCGCCGCGGCGGACGCCTGGCAATGAAAAGGATCCAGCAAATGGCGTTTCACAGAAGGGAGCCGCCGGGACGCGAGCGGCATGAACGGGCAGCCCGTCAGGACGAGAGAGCGGGAGCGAACGAGTCAAACGCCCTACCATTCTGATGTCGATCGTAACCAAAACCGGCGACAAGGGGGAAACTTCGCTCATGTATGGCCGGCGCGTACCGAAAGCCGATCCGCATATTGACGCCTGCGGCTGCATCGATGAGCTGACCGCCGCGCTCGGTCTGGCCCGATCTCTTTCAAGCGAAAAATTCCTTTCAGAGGAAATTTTGGCTGCGCAAAAAGATTTGATTGTGGTCATGGGCGAGCTGGCAACGGCGGTGGAAGATCGAGAGCGTTACCTCAAGAATGGTTTTCATCCCACCACGGCGGCAATGGTCGATCGAATTACGGCTGTGATTGTCGATCTTGAGAAGGACGAATCGCTTTATCCGAAAGACTGGGTGATCCCGGGTGTAACGGTCGTCTCGGCGGCTCTCGATTTTGCGCGTGCAACTTGTCGGCGCGCCGAACGGCATGTCGTTAGGTTGATTACGAATGAAAAAGATTTTAACTTGGAGATCCTGCGTTATCTTAACCGTCTTTCCGATCTTTGCTGGGTTCTCGCCCGCTACACGGAAAAAAATGTGAAATCGGAAACTGGGTAAACATTCCGGTTGCCTTTCCTGCGAGGGTGTAGCATCTTCCGCATTCGCCGTTTTCCCCCCTCGGCCGGCGTCTCTTTTTATGGCTGACACAACAGAATTAGTGCCGGAGCTCCTCGAGGCCGGCGTCCATTTCGGGCACCAGACGAAGCGCTGGAACCCGAAAATGAAGCCGTTCATTTTCGAACAGCGCAATCAGATTTATATCATCAATCTGGATGAAACCGTGAAGCAACTTCAGCGCGCGACGGAGTTTCTCCAGGAGATCGCCCGCCGCGGAGGCAAGATCTTGTTCGTGGGGTGTAAGAAACAGGCGCAGGAAGCGGTGAAAGAAGCAGCGGTGGCTTGCGGACAATTTTACGTCAATCAGCGCTGGCTCGGTGGGACTTTGACGAACCTCGCCACCATCCGCAAGAGCATTGGTCGGCTGAAATACATCGAGCAAATCGAACAATCGCCCGAGTACAAAAAAATGGGCAAACAGGAATTGGCCGCGCTCAATCGTGAGGCCGCGAAACTCCGACGCAATCTCGATGGGATACTCGAGATGTCGCAGTTGCCCGACGCTCTGGTCGTGATCGACACAACTCGCGAGCAAAATGCCGTAAATGAGGCGCGGCGTCTCGGGATACCGGTCGTTGCCGTCGTCGATACGAACGCGGATCCCGAATTGATCGACTATCCAATCGCCGGAAATGATGATGCCATTCGCGCCATTCGCGTGATTTTGCAAAAACTGGTCGACGCCATTGTTTCGGCAAACAGCGAAGCTCGAATCCGCGAGCAGGTCGAAATGGCGGGCGTGTCCGCCTGAGTTGAGCAAACGTTCAACGCTCCGCGTTCAACATCTCGCATCCAAGCATCAATGACAGGTACAATGGAAATCGACCCACAACTGGTTAAACAACTTCGGGAAAAAACCAACGCCGGATTCATGGACTGCAAACGCGCTCTTGCCGAGAGCGGCGGCGATCTGAAAAAAGCGGAGACAATCTTGCGGACCAAAGGCATCGCCAGCGCAGGTAAAAAGGCCTCGCGCGTGACAAAGGAAGGCATAGTCGCTTCTTACATTCATTTGCAAGGGAAAGTGGGTGTGCTGGTGGAAGTGAATTGCGAGACCGATTTTGTGGCCAGGAACGAAAACTTCCGCGCTTTCGTCAAAGACATTACCTTGCACATCGCGGCGGCGCACCCGCTTTACGTGAGTCGCGCAGATGTTCCGGGAAATCTCATCGAAGCTGAACGCGAGATTTATAAAGCGCAGGTTAAGGGGAAACCGGAAAACGTCGCGGAGAAGATTGTCGATGGAAAACTCGATAAGTTTTACACCACCGTCTGTTTGCTCGAACAGGCGTTCATAAAAAATCCCGATCAGACGATCAAAGAGCTCCTGAATGCGAAAGTTGCCGAGCTCGGCGAGAACATTGTGATCCGGCGTTTCACCCGCTATTTGGTGGGCGAGCCGCTTCCCGCGGAAGCGTGAGTTCTGGAGGGACGCGCTCTGTCGCATTCCTTCCTCAAAAAATCTGCGTTCATTGGCGTAATTCGCGGTTAGTTTAACGTTGATGGGACTGACCGAATACAAACGGAAGCGCGATTTCGCGCGCACTTCCGAGCCAAGAGGCGGAAAGCCACGCCCGAAAGCCGTCCAGGGCGCGTCCCGCTTTGTGATTCAGAAACACGATGCCCGCCGCTTGCATTACGATTTCCGGCTGGAGATGGAAGGAGTTTTGAAATCCTGGGCGGTGCCGAAAGGGCTTCCCTGGAAGCAGGGTGAAAAACATCTGGCGGTGGAAGTTGAAGATCACCCCGTCGACTATGCGGAGTTCGAGGGCGTCATTCCCGAGGGACAATACGGCGGAGGCACGGTGATGGTGTGGGACCGCGGAAAATATTTCGTCTATGGCGAGCAACCGCTGGAATCGTTGCGGGATGGGAAACTGCATCTCGTTCTCGAAGGCGAGAAAGCAAAAGGCGAATGGACGCTCGTGCGCATCCGCGGCCGGGACGGTGAAAAGAACCAGTGGCTTATCTTGAAAACGGGATCGAGCGCCAAACCGATTTCCAAAAAGCGTGAGGATGAATCGGTCAAAACCGGTCGGACCATGAAACAGATCGCAAAAGATCGCGACGTCGAATGGCAAACCAATCGCGATGAAAAAGACCCGAATGCAACATCGACATTGAAAGCGCGCATCAAAGCCGCGCTTAAAAAAAAAGAAGAAGGGCGCAATAAACAGACCGATTCCGGGGTAGGGCGCGACCGCCGGGCGCGCCGAGGAATTACCCCGGAGGGCATTCACAGACGCGGTCCGTCCCCACCAGATCTACCTTCGGCAACGCCGCGCTTCATTGAGCCAATGAAGCCACGCCTTACCGAAAAGCCGCCGACTGCCGGCGACTGGATGTACGAACTCAAGTTCGATGGAATCCGTGCGATCGCGGTCAAGATCGACAAGAAAGTGTCGTTGCTGTCGCGCAACGAAAATGAATTGACCGGACGCTTCCCGGAAATCGTCGAGGCAATAAAGGATTTGCCCGCGCGCGAATGCGTGATCGACGGCGAAGTCGTTGCACTCGATGAAGAAGGACGCTCGTCATTTCAACTCTTGCAGTCTCTCGAGCTGGAAGAGCGAAAATCGCCTTTGCGCTTTTACGTTTTCGATCTGCTCCAGCTTGAAGGCAAAAGCCTGCTCGGGCTCCCGCTTGCGCAACGTAAAGATTTGTCGGAAAAACTTTGCGAAAATATCGGCGAACCCATCCGTTTCTCCGGAGAGATTGGTTCCGACGTAACTAAATTGCTGGCGGAAGTGAAACGGCGTGGTCTCGAAGGTCTCATTGGCAAGCAACGCAACTCGGTCTACGAACCCGGGCGGCGCAGCGGCGCATGGATTAAGCTCAAATGCGTAAACGAGCAGGAATTCGTCATCGGCGGTTACACGCCGCCGCAAGGAGCGCGCAAATATTTCGGCGCAATTCTGGTTGGTTATTACAAAGACAAGCGGCTGATGTTTGCCGGCAAAGTGGGGACCGGCTTCACGGCAAAATCGTTGTCGATGTTGCACAAAAAATTCCAACAAGAAGAGCGCGATCATTGCCCCTTTGTCGATCTGCCATCAAAACAGGGCGGGAAATGGCTGCAAGACATCACGCCATCGATGATGCGCAAAATGCATTGGGTAAATCCGGTGTTCGTAGCTCAAATCAAGTTCTCCGAGTGGACTCGAGACGGGAAATTGCGTCAACCGGTGTTCCTTGGTTTGCGCGAAGACAAAAAGGCCAGAGAAGTTGTGCGAGAAGTCTGACTCCGGATTGCACTTGTTCGCGCGACGCACCGCAAATATGGTGAGCGGATGAAAGCAAAAATCATCGTTATGCCGAAGGCGGCGGTGCTCGATCCGCAAGGCAACGCGGTGCGTGATGCGATGCGGCATCTTGGAATGCCGGAAGTGCGGAGCGTCAGGATCGGCAAATACATGGAGATCGATGTCGATGGAAAAAACGGAGATCTCGAAGCGCGGCTGCATCGTCTCTGCCGCGATTTACTGTCGAATCCGGTGATTGAAGATTATGAGCTGCAGAAGGCCGGATCAGGAACGCAGGAAGAGAAGAAGACGAAGAGGAAGAGCCACTAGATGAAGGCGCTGCGATATTTTTTCTGCGTGGTGTTGCCGCCACTGGCGGTGCTCATGACGGGCCGCATCGCGAGTTTTTTCCTCAGCATTATTTTGACTTTGCTCGGCTGGATTCCAGGAGTTATTCATGCGTGCCTGGTCGTGAATGATTATCACGCTGAACAGCGAGCTGCTGGCCGTTAGATCGACAATGAAATTCGCCGTCATCCAGTTTCCCGGCTCAAATTGCGATCAGGATTGCCTGGCGGCGGTTAATGGTCTCGAAGGTTTGCAGGCCGAATACGTCTGGCACAAAGAAACGTCGCTTGATGATTTTGACGCGATCGTGCTGCCGGGTGGATTTGCGTATGGCGATTACCTTCGTTGCGGCTCTATCGCTCGCTTTTCGCCGATCATGCAAGCAGTGATCAGTGACGCGCGCGCGGGCAAACTCGTGCTCGGCACGTGCAACGGGTTCCAAATTCTCTGCGAAGCCGGTCTCTTACCGGGTGCGCTCGTGCGGAATCGTTCGCTGCGATTCGTGTGTGAGATGGTGACGACGCGTGTGGAAGTGGATGATTCGCAATTTACGCGCGGTTGCCCGAAAGGGACGCTCCTACGCCTGCCGGTTGCACACGGCGAGGGCTGTTTTTTCGCGGAGGGCGAAGCGTTGCGCGAGCTCAACGATAATCGACAAGTGATTTTGCGTTATGCGGACAACCGTGGCCGCATTGTTCCCGAGGCGAATCCGAACGGTTCAATCGAAAACATCGCCGGCATCTGCAACCGCGAGCGAAATGTCTTTGGCCTGATGCCTCACCCTGATCGCGCTTCCGATGCGCGGCTCGGCAGCGCAGATGGCGCGAAGATTTTCCGGTCGATGATGCAAACGATCAGGGCGCAGCGGCGAGTGACGACCGCATCGGAGCCCGTAAAGCAGGTCGCGTGAGCCTGTTTATCACCGGGACAGACACCGGCGTCGGCAAAACGCGCACTGTAGTTCAGTTATTGCGTCTATTGCGCGCATCAGGAACCTCGTGCGCCGGAATGAAACCGATCTGCTGTGGAGACCGCCAGGATGCAGAGTTGCTGCTGGCGGCTAGCGGCACCGGTCTGACAATTGACGATGTTAATCCCGTTTGGTTGCGGACGCCGGCGGCGCCGATTGTGGGCAGCCATGCCGAAGAGGTGAACATCGACATCGAGTATATTTTGGCCGCTTTTCACGCGCTTAAGAATCGGGTGGAGCACGTCATCGTGGAAGGAGTCGGCGGCTGGCTCGTCCCGATTCGATCCGATTATTTTGGGAGCGATTTGGCGGTTGACATGAAGCTGCCGGTCCTCGTGGTAGCGCAGAACCGGCTCGGTTGTCTCAATCACACCGCGCTCACCGTGCGAAGTGTTGCGGAGCACAAACTGCACTGCCTGGGCGTCGCGCTGATTGCCGCTCCAGGAACCAGCGATATAGCTGCTGCGACTAATGCCGACATTTTAAAGAGAATTCTCAATGTTCCATTGCTCGATGGATTAGGTGAAAATCTGATACAACTGCCGGCTGACTGGCGATTTATGATTCGTTCGGCCTAAGGGCTCACGGCGTTTTGAGGCGATACAAAAGTGTAAAAAAACTGAACATAAGCGCGGCGTGGCCCCGCTGCATTTCCCTCGGCAGACAGGCTGGCATTCCTATTGCTTTATATGAACGCAATTAACCACTTAATCCCATGATCTTACAAAAAACCTTACACATGAGTCAGCCAGTGGCGGAATGCAAAGCCCGTTTGTCCAGTATCCAATCATATCGGCGGCAGTTTCTTATGGTGACCAGGGCGACCGTGACTTCATCTAAAACGGTCGATTTCAGCTTTCGCGGTCCGCTCGGCTTTGAGGCGCATACGGTCCTGCTGTCGGTCGACAGCGACTCGCGCGATCAGTACGCCTTTGAGTCTGTGGGCGGGAATATTAATCTAATGGGGATCGTTGATTTCGCCGAAATTCGATCAAACTGCACTGAGATCACACTAGCGGTCCACTATGAGATCAAGAATGCGTTGTTTGGCTGGCTGGATCGGCGGTTGCATTTTGTCGATAGCTTTGTGACGGCGGAACTGCGCAGCATCCGCGCGCACTTCGAAGGGATCGCGGCGAGCTACCTCGAGCATGCGCCGGTGTTGCCCATGTTCCAAACGGCCGCTACAGCATAAAATCTGAGTTCATTCAGAGAGCCACGAAACCCGTAGTTTCGTGGCTCTCATGCTGTAAGCCCGGCGCCTACGCAATTCGGGCAGCGTGTTTTTTGTCGAGCCGCAGAATCTGGCCAGGCTTGAGCGTGACCGGTGCTTTCGGGTCACGAATTTTGGTTCCATCCAGCTCGACGCTGCCCTGTTTAATTAGCCGCGACGCCTCGCTGCGGGACTTTTGCACGTTGAACGCTTCGCGATAAGCCGTCCAAACAACCGTAACGAGGTCGGCTGTCTGAAGCGTGCCGGCTGAAAATGCCGGTAGCTCGGCATGTTTCAGGTCGCGCTTGCTGAAACGTGTATTCCATTCAGCGAGTGTTTTCTCGGCGACCGCTGTCGAGTGGTAGGTCTGCACGATTGCAAGCGCGAGCTGCTTCTTGGCTTCGAGCGGATGTGCACCAGTTGCCGGCGCCTGCCCAAGAAGCAATGCATAATAGCGTACCATCAACTCGTCCGAAATGCTCATCAGCTTACCGAACATTTCCGAGGCGGGTTCGTTGACCGCGACAAAATTACCGAGGCTCTTGCTCATTTTCTTGGAGCTATCCAGGCCCTCAAGAATCGGAAGGAGAAAAACGACTTGCTGCGGCAGGCCCTCGTCCTTTTGGAAATCGCGCCCTATCAAAATGTTGAAAAGCTGATCGGTTCCCCCCAGTTCGACATCAGCTTTCACCATGACCGAGTCCCAGCCTTGCATGATCGGATACTGAATTTCGTGCGCATGGATGGCTTGCTGGTTGTCGATTCGGTCCCGGAAATCTTCGCGCTGCAACATTTGCTGCAACGTTACGCGGCTGTTGAGGCGAATAACGTCTTCGAACGACATCGTTCGAAACCAGTCGCCGTTGCAAACCGTTTCCATCCGTGCAGGGTCAAGAATCTTGAATGCCTGCTCACGATAGGTGGCGGCGTTTGCCAGGACTTCCCTGTGTGTCAATTGCGGTCGCGTGGCCGAGCGTCCACTGGGATCGCCGACCATCCCCGTGAAATCACCGATGATGAGAATCGCCTGGTGGCCCAGATCTTGGAACTGCCTCAGTTTTCGCAAAACGATCGTGTGGCCCAGATGAATGTCAGAGGTGGTGGGATCGACTCCCAGCTTTACGCGCAGCGGGCGCCGGAGCGCGAGTTTTTCGCGCAGCTCTTTTTCGCTGATGATCTGTGCGGCGCCTTGCTTTAAGAACGCGAGAGCTTCATCCGGTTGCATGATCAACCACAGAATAGCGAACCGGGCACGTCCGCTACTTGTTTTTGTTCAGCAACTCGCGCACCTCTTCGATTGTAAGCGGTTTGTTCTTCCTCGTCAGCGCCTTTTGACTTTTTCCTTTGTCCAGGAACGGCCGGTTCTCTGCGTAAGAGCGGCTGACAACTTTTTTGTCAGATTGCGGAGCATTCCGTAGACCACGCGCGGTTTGAGTCGCATAAGCAGCTCGAGAATTTCCGAGTGCCTGCTGCGACGAAATTCCGGATGCGCTGCGCTGGCCGCGGAAAGGCTGAGAATCGAATTGCCGCGCGGAGAAGTCGCGTGTTCCGGTAAAATTTTTCGAATCCGATTTCTTTTGGACGTAAAACGTGCCCACGGTCGCCTGTTTATTTATGGATGTCCGATCAGCGACGAATTTTTTGTTCTGTGCCGGGTTCCCCAGAGTCATATCCGGCCTCAGCAGGCGATCGAGCAGCTTGCTTTCCTGTTCCTGTGCGCGGACGCAAGGGAGAGCAGTCAAAAGCAATAAACAGGCAGCGGCCAGTTTCCCCACGATGCGAGACTGCCAAAATGGGGATGCTTTTGTAAAGCAAATTGTCGATTTTGGCGGAATCGCTGGCAACCAGATGGCGCACGCGCTTTTTGTTGTTTTCGATGACGCCCTCAGCAAATAATGCGCACATGTCTGATCATACTTACAAAAAAATTGAGCTGGTTGGTTCCTCGCCGAATGGATTTGAGGAAGCTGTCAAAAATGCGCTGGCACGTGCGGAAAAGACGGTTCGCAACATGCGCTGGTTCGAGGTCGCCGAGACACGCGGATACATCGAGAACGGCAAAATCGGTCACTGGCAGGTGACGCTGAAAATCGGCTTTACGCTAGAAGATTAAATAGCATCGACATCTGTGTAGGGGCGGCTGTCCTCAGCCGCAATTTCCAGACACCTGCGGGTGAGGACGCATCCCTCTCCACTATTCCTCGTCCTGGGCAGCCTGGTACAGCTTGGTCGCGCCGTAAATTAAGATAGCCGGTCTCAATGCGACGACGAGTAGGCGAAAGAAGCCACTCAAGATTCGGCCCACCGGCAACCGATTCAGAATGTATCCCGCTGCAAGCGCGTACAGAAGAGACTGCGCCGGCTTTTCACGCACGTAATCCTCTGTTTCGCTAAGAACTGCCTCGACCTGGCCTTTTACCCAATGCAATCCGCGTTCTGGGAACTCGGCGACTACTTCAGCAGATGACTGGTTCATTTCGTTTAATGATTCGCATCCTGATTGTTTCTTGCGTGCATCGAGCTTGTCACCGCAAAATCAGCCAAATTGAGCTGGCGCCCGAGCCCAGTGGAAAATCGGGTAGGCGAGGTTGCCGGTGAAACGCGGCGGCGCGCCGCGTCGCCTTGAGTCCGTACCGGGCCATTACTTCAAGGGCATGTTCGCGCAGAGTGGAGCAATTAGTCGAAAGCAGGATGTGGCTATCTCGCTCTGCCAGTTCGAGGGCGTTGACGAGCAATTTCTCAAAATCATTTTCAACCTGAAACGTCTTTCCTCCGGGCGCACGTGAAAAGGTGGGCGGATCGAGAATGATCACGTCGAATTTTTCTCCCTTGCGCGCAAGCCGCGGCAACACGTCCATCACGTCGTCAGCGATAAAGCGATGGTCGATCGTTGGCAGACTATTCAGCGCGAAGTTCTCTCGACCGCGCGCCAGCGATTTCTTGGAAAGATCGACATTGAGGGTGTTGGCTCCGATGCATGCTGCGCTAACGGAAAAAGAGCAGGTATAGGCAAAACAGTTCAAGAGCCGCTTTGGTGCAATGTGGCGCACATAGCGCCGGTTTTCTCTTTGATCGATGAAAACCCCCACAGAATAACCGGCCCCGAAGTCGATTCCAAACTTGAGGTGTCGCTCGGTCGCGATCGTCTGCAAACTCGTGCCAGGGTCGCCAAATATGAGACGTGGCGGCTCGCGTTCTTCGTTTCTCCGAGGTGCCAATCGAGCAAAAATGCGTCCGAACTCGAACCGGACGGCGCTGGCCCACCATTGCAATTCCTGGACCAAACGTTCGCGTCCCAGAACTCTTTTGAACGAGATCAGCACGTCGCGTCCAAAGCGTTCCACCCAACCGTCGTCGATCGTGCAGAGTCGATGCGAATCGGTTCCCTCTGCTTCGAAATCGCGAAGCAAGTTTGCGTCGATCCACCCAGAACTCATTTTCATCGGTTGCAGTAAGCTCCAGGAGTACTTCGAAAAAGCACTATGCAATGGATCGGTTGCCGCCGACTCTGACAGCGGTAAACTGCCCCATCGTAGAATGTCGTCGCGTGCATCCCGCTGCGGCGGGACTGACCTATGCAACAAGTCACGATTCGCGTCCCAGCGAGTACTTCCAATCTTGGTCCCGGCTTTGACTGCCTGGGCGTGGCGTTGCGTCTTTACAACGACGTTACCCTCATCCGCGGTGCAAAATCTCGGCAGGCACCCATCGCTCACGTCGCGGCAGATTTATTTTTTCAACGGACGCGCTGTGCGCCATTTTCGTTTTCCGTTTCGATTAACGGCGACGTTCCATCTTCGCGTGGTTTGGGTGGCAGCGCCAGTGTGCGTGTTGGGATTCTCATTGCTCTGAATTCTTTGACCGGCAATCGTCTGGATCGATTGGCGATCTTTCGTTTATGCGCCGAGTTGGAGGGACATGCCGATAACGCGGCTCCGGCAATTTTCGGTGGTTTCACCGTCGTGCAAAGTGACGCTTGCGCCAGCTTTCAGCGCTTCGAAGTCTCAGCAAATTTATCTTTCGTTCTTTTGGTCCCAGATTTCGAAATGAAAACGTCAACGGCCAGAAGGATTTTACCTTCACGAATCGGGCGGACTGCCGCCATCGAAAATTGTGCAAGTGCATGTGCAATTACGGCCGCATTCGCATCCGGCAATTACCGCAATTTGCAGGGCGCGTTCCGCGATTATCTGCATCAGCCGTACCGGGAAAAACTGATTCCATTCCTGGCGAGCGTCATCGCTGCCGCGGAAAAAGCGGGCGCGCTCGGCGCTTTCCTTAGCGGCAGCGGGTCGACAATCGCCGCTGTGACACTGCGTTCATCGAAGAAAGTGGCAGCTGCAATGTTGCATGCTGCCGGGTCGGCGTCGGCGCACACGCTGATCACGCGCGCTGACAATCGCGGCGCACGTGTGTTGCCACTTCGCAATCCACGCTCCGCAATCCGCAATTGAAATGGGCCGCCGGCTTGAAAACTTAGAACAGTTCGGGATCGACGTTGTGCTCGAACGCCGCCACGGCATTCGCGCTTCCATCTTGCGCGCAATTCTCTATGCACTGTCGTTCATTTACGACCGACTCGTCCAGTTGCGTCTCTACCTTTACCGGAAAAGAATTTTGCGCGAACGCGCGCTTGGTTGTCTGGTTATCAGTGTTGGCAACCTGACCGTTGGCGGCACGGGTAAGACGCCGATTGTGGAAAAATTCGCGCGCGCCCTGCAGGTGGGCGGCCGCCGTGTTGCTATTTTGAGCCGCGGTTATAAAAGCGTCCCGCGTAAACGAAACTGGCCCGATCGCCTCCGCAGAAAGGACGCCGATCCGCCGCGTGTTGTATCGGACGGGAAATCGTTGCTTCTCGATTCCTTAACGGCTGGCGATGAGCCGTACATGCTCGCACACAACTTAAAAGATGTGATCGTGCTGGTGGACAAAAACCGGGTAAAGAGCGGCCGGTTCGCGATCGATAGATGGGGCGTCGATACGCTCTTGCTCGACGATGGTTTGCAATATCTGCATCTCAAACATCGCCTCGACATGGTGCTGGTTGATCGACAAGCGCCATTTGGCAATGAATTTCTGCTCCCTCGCGGGACGCTGCGCGAAGCACCGCGCAATTTGCGCCGCGCCAGTTACATCTTCATTACCAAAAATACCGGAGAGCCAAACGATGCGCTCATTCAGCGCATCCGGCGTTACAATCGGACCGCCGAAATTATCGAATGCGCGCATAAACCGCTCTATCTCCAGAATGTTTTCTCCGACGAGCAATTGCCGCTCGAGCGATTGCGCGACGCATTTATTGGCTCAATTTGCGCCATCGCCGCGCCGGAAAGCTTCGAGGGCGCGTTAAAAAAACTGGGAGCACATGTCGATCTTGCCAAGCGTTACATCGATCACCATTACTACACGGAGGCGGAGCTGACCAATTTCATGCATCGTTGCATTCGCCGCGATCTGGCGATGATCGTGACCACCGAAAAAGATGCAGTGCGCATGCCGCGTCTGACCGAAGCTCAAGTGGAAGTGTCGATTTACTTCTTGCGGGTCGAAATCGAGATCTTGAGCGGGCGCGAAAGCTGGGAGCATTGCGTGGCGCGCATCTGTAAACCGCAGCCCATGCTTTCCCCCGAGCGCTTCTTTGCCTGACACTCTGCTCAAATCGACGTTGGACGTTCGGCGTTGAACGTTGAACGTTGAACGTTTCCTTTCACTATGCCTCAAAAAGCCGAACTCGTTGTCCAAGATCGCAAGATTCAGGTGTCGAATCTCGACAAGGTGCTTTATCCGAAGGCCGGATTCACAAAAGGACAAGTGATCGACTATTACATTCGCGTTGCGCCAGTGCTCTTGCCGCACCTAAAAGATCGGCCGCTTACGATGAAGCGCTATCCCGATGGCGTAGAGGGCGAATTCTTCTACGAGAAGAATTGCCCGTCACATCGGCCGAAGTGGGTAAAAACCGCCAAGGTCTGGAGCGAAGGCAATAGCCGCATGATGGATTATTGCCTAGCGCAAGACTTGCCGACGCTCGTTTGGGCGGCGAACCTTGCCGATCTCGAGCTGCATACCTCGCTTTCGCGCAAGAACAGCATCAAACGCCCGACCATGATGGTATTCGATCTCGATCCCGGCGCGCCTGCCGACATCGTCCAATGTTGCCAGGTCGGCCTTTGGCTTCGCGATTTGCTGGCGGGAATGAAATTAGAGAGCTTTGCGAAGACTAGTGGCTCAAAAGGTCTGCAAGTTTACGTGCCGCTCAACACCGCGGTCACGTACGATCGGACCAAGGACTTATCGCGCGCTCTCGCTCAGCATCTCGAACATCACCATGCCGATCTTGTCACCTCGAACATGTCGAAAGCGGTACGCAAAGGAAAAGTGTTTGTTGATTGGAGTCAGAACGACGAACACAAAACCACCATCTGTGTCTATTCGCTTCGCGCCAGGGAAGAGCCAACCGTTTCGACCCCTGTCACATGGGATGAAGTGGAAAACTGCTTGAAAAAGAAAAAAGCCGATCTCCTCAGGTTTCGCTCCGACAAAGTTCTCATCCGTGTCGATAAACTGGGCGACGTTTTTGAGCCCGTCGAAAAGCTGAAACAAAAACTGCCGAAGAAGTGGAATGTATGAAGGAATTACGATGGCAATAGTTACAAGGCATGAACACTTACGTATGGTTTGATGCGATCGGATGGTCGGGAGCAGCGGCACTTCTTGTTGCTTACGGCATGGTTTCCTTTAAGAAATTGGAAGGAGACTCAATTGCTTACCAATTCCTTAATATCGTCGGGAGCCTTTTTTTGGCGGTAAACACGGTCTTTTACAGAGCTTATCCTTCTTCTTTCGTGAACATGATTTGGATAGGGATAGCTGTTTTTTCGATCGCAAGGAGAAAGCGAGTTCCTTCTGGTTAGGTCGCCGCGATCGTGATCAGAAATCGTTTCATATGCGCAAAGTGAATCTCAACGAAATCCCAGACCAGGAGCGAAAATCGCCAAAGGGAAAGTTTGGCCGGGCGTCGAAGAATATCTCGATCGCGCTCGGCCGCGAGCCGCAGTCGCTCGATTTATCCAAGCGGCATCCGTTTGATCTGGCGCTGGTGCGGATTCCGAAAGGCAAATCGCTTTGTCCATATCACGCACACTCGGCTGAATCGGAGCTTTATCTGGTCGTCTCTGGCCGCGGCAACATTCGGGACAAAGATGGGATAACGGAGGTCGGACCGGGCGACGCGTTTTTCTTTCGGCCGTTAGAAGCGCACCAACTGACGAATGCGGGTGATGAAGATTTTGTTTATTACGTGATTGCCGATAATCCGCGGAGCGGCGGCGCAACCGGTGATTCCTGTTATTATCCGGACAGTAGCAAATGGGCGGTGGCGAAAGAGGGATCAGAAGAAGTGATAATGAAAGGAACTGGGACCGATTATTTCGATGGCGAAGAATGATTTTTCACCGGGGAAGAGGACACGAATAAAGATTTAGGTTTTGTTCTGCGAACTCAGCGAGGTCCACGGTGAATCGACAGTCATGAAAAAGGTCAATATCAATGAGATCAAAGAAGAGGCATGGCACTCACCTGGCGGAAAGTATGCCGTCTCTTTCAAGGGAATCTCTGAAGCGCTTGGGCGCGAGCCTGCGTCGCTCGATTTATCCAAGCGTCATCCCTTCGATCTGGAATGGA
>Ga0209155_1000542_pt1 | contig 18055 bp, 19 predicted proteins | sample GraSoiAngelo_122_FD_185879 | JGI IMG/M metagenome (GOLD analysis project Ga0209155, IMG submission 185879) | Grasslands soil microbial communities from the Angelo Coastal Reserve, California, USA - 14_0927_02_20cm (SPAdes) (version 2) | ecosystem: Environmental > Terrestrial > Soil > Grasslands ... | reverse complement strand
CTCGCCGCGAGAGCGGCTTCGCGACCCCGGTGCCGCCTGCGGCGAGGTTAGCGCGCGTCTCGCCGGGCTTCGGGATTCGCGCAAGGCAGTGCGGCACGGGTTTCCCGGCGATCAGCAGGATGCGCTTGTCGCCCTCGCGGATCTCCGGGATGTAGCGCTGCGCCATCACCGACTTGGCGCCGTCGCGAACCAGCGTCTCGACGATGACGTTGCGGTTGGGATCGCCCGAGGCGACGCGAAACACCGATTCCCCGCCCATTCCGTCGAGCGGCTTGAGCACCACGTCGCGGTGAGTATCGATGAATTCCTGGAGCTGCCCGGCGAGCCGCGTCACCAGCGTCGGCGGGGAGAATTGCGGGTATTTCGCGATCGCCAACTTCTCGCTGTGGTCGCGGATCGCGCGCGGGTTGTTGAACACCTTTGCGCCTTCCTTTTGCGCGAGCTCGAGCAGCCAGGTGCTCGCGACGTACTCGGCGTCGAAGGGCGGGTCCTTGCGCATCAGCACCGCGTCGAAATCGGCGAGCGGCGTCGCCTTGGGCGGTGCAGTGCGGTACCAGGGGTCTTTCTCCCCGGTCAAGGTGAGCCGCGAGATCTCGCCGACGACGCGCCCGCCCTTCCACATCAGGCCTTCCTGCAACATGAAATGAAGCTCGTGGCCGCGCTTCGCAGCCTCGACCATCATTGCGTAGGTCGAGTCCTTGTGGATCTTGAACGAGGACAGCGGATCGGCGACGAATGCGATTTTCATCGTACGAAGCTTAACGCAAGCCGTGCCGCGCGTCAGGCGCGAGCGCCTAACCCGGGGTCTTGTAGATCGAATCGGGCAGCCAGGTCGCGATCTGCGGCACGTAGGTGACGAGCAGCAGATAGAGCACCATCACGAAGATCCAGGGCGCGAACGCGACGGTGGTTTCGGTGAGCCCCATCTTGGCGATGCCGCTCGCGACGTAGAGATTGAGACCCACCGGTGGATGGATGAGGCCGACCTCCATGTTGATGGTCATGACGATGCCGAAGTGGATCGGGTCGACGCCGAGCTTCATCGCGACGGGAAAGAGGATGGGCGCGAGCAAGAGCACGATCGAGGAAGGCTCCATGAAGTTCCCGGCGATCAGCAGCAGGATGTTGACCCCGAGCAGGAACACCCAGGCGGAGAGGTGCTTGTCGATGATCCACTGCGCCATCGCCTGAGGGATGTTTTCGGAAGTGAGCAGAAATGAAAACAGGATCGCGTTGGTGATGATATAGAGCAGCATCGCGCTCATGTTGGCTGAAGTTAGCAGCACTTTCGGCACGTCGGAGAGCTTGAGATCGCGATAGACGAAAACCGCGACGACGAACGCGTAGACCGCGCTCACTGCGGCAGCCTCGGTCGGCGTGAACACGCCCCCGTAGATCCCGCCGATCACCACCACGATCAGCAAAAGCCCCCAGATCGCGTCCCAGAACGCCGCCCAGATTTCCCTCAAACTTGCGCGCGGCATGCGCGGGTAGTCGTGGCGCCGGGCGATGACCCAGGTGATGCTCATTAGGATCGCGGCAAGGAGGATGCCTGGCACGATGCCGGCGATGAAGAGCTTGCCGACGCTCGTGTTGGTGGACACGGAGTAGATCACCATCACGATCGAAGGCGGAATCAGGATCCCGAGAGCGCCGGCAGTGCCGATCGAGCCGACGCCGAACTTGCGCGGATAGCCCTGCTTTTCCATCGCCGGGATCAGGATGGTGCCGATCGCGACCACGGTGGCCGGACTGGAACCGGATACCGCGGCGAAAAGCGCGCAAGCGAACACGCCCGCCATGGCGAGGCCGCCGTGGAAGTGGCCGACCAGGGCCGTGGCGAAACGGATCATGCGCCGCGCCACCCCGCCGTGGGTGAGAAAGGTTCCTGCGAGAATGAAAAACGGGATCGCCATGATGGCGAATTGGTCGAGCCCGGTGAACAAGCGCTGCGACACCAGTTCCGCCGGAAGATCGGTCATGAAGAACAGAAACGTGAGCACGGTAAGGCCGAGCGCGATCGAGATCGGCATACCGGTCAGCATCAGCAGGACCAGCAGGATGAAAATGATCCAGCCGTTCACGTCCGCGCGCCCGTTTGCAGTCCTTCGACATGCGCGTGGCCGTGCGAGGGCAATTCGCCTGAGCGGCGAAAACGCCACGCGACCTGCAAAAAGCGGTAGCACATCAAGGAGGACCCGAGCGGCACGGCCAGATAGACCACCCACATCGGCAGCTCGAGGTCGGGCGAGACCTGGCCGGTGCCGAACATGCGAAACACGAACATGCCGCCCAAAACGGCGATCACGCCGGTGAAGAGCGCCCCGGCGAGCAGATCGAAGGTGATCCAGAAGCGGCGCTTTGGCGGCGCGAGCAGCCGCACCAGGACGTCGACGCCGACGTGAATGCCGGTGCGCACCCCGTAGGCCGCGCCGAACTTCGCCATCCATATGAAGAGGTAAATGCACAGCTCCTGCGCCCAGGTGAGGTTGATATGCCGGGTGTAATTCCACACCCACGCGATGTCGGCGGTATAGCGATACACGACGGAAATGAAAATGACGCCTGTCGCGAGCGCCATGAAGCTCGCGACGAGCCACTCTTCGAGATGATCGAGGACGCGGTTGAACGTGCGCATGAAAGCGCCGTGCGGACGAGCCGCGTCAGCCGCCGCCGCTGCCGGCTATTCCTTCGCCGACGATTGCGCGACCGTTTTTTCTATCGCCTGCAGCGTATCCTTGCCGACCACGCCCTCGTACTCCTGGTAGAGCGGCAGCATGGCCTTGCGCCACACGGCCTTCTCCGTCGAAGGCAGTACGTACACATCGGTGGTCTTCGCCGCCTTTATTTTCGCCAGCGCGTCGTCGTTTTCCTTCTTCGCGATGTCCCATACGTACTTGGTCGATTCCGCCATAGCTTCGACCAGGCTTCTGCGGATGTCCGCAGGCAAGGCGTCCCAGAATTTCTTGTTGACGATCACCGCATACATGACCACACCGTGGTCCGACAGCGTCATGTGCTTCTGCACTTCGTGCATCTTCTGCGTATACTTGTTCGAGGGCGTGTTCTCCTCGCCGTCGACGACCCCCTGCTGCAGAGCGGTGTAGACCTCGGAGAACGCCATCACCTGCGGGATCGCGCCGAACGCCTTGATCTCGCCCTCGAGGATCTTGGAGGACTGGATGCGGATCTTCAGGCCCTTGAAGTCGTCGAGCTTCCTGAGGGGCTTGTTGGCCGTGAATTCCTTGAAGCCGTTGAACCAGTAGGCGAGCCCGACGATGCCTTTCGGCTCGAGCAGCTTGAAGAGACCCTTGCCGACCGGGCCTTCGACGACCCGCTCGAGCGACCGCTCGTCGTCGAACATGTAGGGCAGATCGAACACCTCGAACTTGCGCACGCCCAAGGGTCCGAACTTCGACACCGAAGGCGCGAGCATCTGCACCGCGCCCAGTTGCAGCGCCTCGAGCTCCTCGCGGTCCTTGTAGAGCTGGCTGTTGGGGTAGATCTCCACCTTCACCCGACCCTTGGTCTTCGCCTCGGCAAGCTCCTTGAAGCGGATCGCGCCCTTGCCTTTGGGCGTCTCATCGGTGACGACGTGGCTGAACTTGACGACGACGGGTTGCTGCGCCTGCGCTGCGGTGAAGAGCGCGAACGCGATGACTGCTGCGGCGAATTGCACGAGCTTCATGGCCTTCCCTCCTAACGACGCGCAGGCTCAAGCGGCCTGCTGTGAAGTGGTCCGTCCCCGGTTTTATTTCACCGCCTCGAGCATGTAGTCCACCGCCGTCTTCACTTCCGCTTCCGACAGCGTGAGGTTGCCCCCTTTGGGCGGCATCGCACCCTTGCCCTTGAGCGCGTTCTCGTACACGTGCTCGGTGCCGTGAGTGAGGTGCATCGCCCACGCTTTCTTGTCGCCGAACTTCGGCGCGTTCGCCACGCCTGTGCCGTGGCAAGCCATGCACGTCGACTCGTATACCCTCTTTCCGTCGACCTTGCCGGAGGCGGCTCGCGCCGGGGGCGCCGCTGCGGCCGGCTCCTTGAATTTCGCTCCTGCCGCGTTCGCCATATACACGACGGCGCGCTCGACTTCGATGTCGGAGAGCTCGGACGCGCCGCCCTTGGGAGGCATGGCGCCTTCGCCTTTCAGCGCCACCCGGACGAGCTCCTTCTGACCTTCCTTGATGCGCGGCGCCCAGTCGCGCCGGTCGCCGAATTTCGGCGCTTTCGCGACCCCGGTGGCGTGACACGCGGTGCACACCGACTTGTATATCTCTTCTCCGGTCTTGAGGATCTTGCCGGCCGGCCCCGCCGTGCCCATGTTGACCTCGGCGACCGGCTTGATGCGCTTTGCGACTGCTTCGGGCGATTTGGCGTCCTCGTCGTAGTTCCGGCCGCTCGTCGCGAGTTGCGCAAGCAGGACGATGACGATGATCGTTCCGACGAAGAAGAGCACCAGCGCGGTGACGAGCTGCTTGGGAGTCTTGATCAGGGATTCGTGGCGCTTTGCGCTCATTCTCGCGCCTTCAGGCGGGCGTAGAAACGCACGCATTATAATCCCTTCTCATGATCGATCCCCTCGTCGTCGAAGAACTGATCGACCGGGCGCTCGCCGAGGACATCGGCTTCGCCGACCTCACCTCGGAGCTGGTGATCCCGGCCGACGCGCGCGCGGAGCTCGCGCTCAACGCGCGCCAGGACATCGTCGTCGCCGGCATCGAGGTCGCCGCGCAGGTTTTCCGCCGCCGCGTGCCGCAGTGCCGGGTGGAACTGCGCGTGAAGGACGGTGATCGCGTCAATGCGGGCACGGCGATGGGGAGAATCGAAGGCCCGGCTCGCGGGCTGCTCGCGGTGGAGCGAACCGCGTTGAATTTTCTCCAGCACCTTTCCGGAGTCGCCACCCTCACCGCGCAGTACGTCGAGCGCGTCGCCGGGACGCGGGCGGTGCTGATCGACACGCGCAAGACGACGCCGGGCCTGCGTGCGCTTGAGAAGCACGCGGCGCAACTGGGCGGTGCGCGCAACCACCGGTTGCGCCTGGACGACGGCGTGCTCATCAAGGACAACCACATCAGCGTGTGCGGCTCGATCGCCCTTGCCGTGAAGCGCGCACGCTCGGTCGTTCCCGTCCTCACCAAGATCGAAGTCGAATGCGATACGCTCGGGCAAGTGAAGGAAGCGCTCGAGGCGGGGGCCGACATGATTCTGCTCGACAACATGGGCGCGGAAGACCTGCGCCGCGCGGTCGCGCTCTCGGGCGGCCGCGTTCCGCTCGAGGCTTCCGGGGGAGTGAAGCTGGAGACCATCCGCGCGATCGCCGAGACCGGCGTCGATTTCATCTCGGTGGGCCGAATCACGCAGTCGGCGCCTGCGGTGGACATCGGCCTCGACGCAGTCGTCAGGATCTGACATGGCAAGACGCTCAGTGTGCCTGTTCTGCTCGGCGCTCGAAGATCTCCCGCCCGCAGCACGCTCCCTCGCCGCCGAATTCGGCGCCGCCTGCGCCGGGCGCGGACTGCGCCTGGTCTACGGCGGCAGCGGCCGTGGGCTCATGGGCATCGCGGCGCGCGCCGCTGCAGCTGCGGGCGGCGAAGTGCTCGGGATCATGCCGCGCCATCTCATCCGCCCGGAGCGCGCCGCGTCCGACCTCGGCACGCTCAAGATCGTCGAGTCGCTTGCCGAGCGCAAGCAATTGATGACCGAATCCGCCGACCTTTTCGTCGCGCTGCCCGGCGGAATCGGCACCCTCGACGAGCTGCTCGAGATGCTCACGATGAACGACCTGGGACTGCAGGACAAACCGGTGATCCTGTGCGCGAGCGACGGCTTCTGGCAGCCGTTCGTCGTGATGATCGAGCGCTTCCGCGCCTACGGCGTGCTGCGGCCGAGCGTCGAGCGCAGGCTACGCACGGCCGCTTCGGTCGAGGAGGCCATGCGCCTCATCGAAGACCATCTGTCGTCCGCGCCTCACGGGACGCAGTCCGCTCGATCGCGCAGTGTATAATTTCCTCTCCCGCGCCCGTAGCTCAGGGGATAGAGTGATGGCCTCCGAAGCCATAGGTCGCGCGTTCGATTCGCGCCGGGCGCGCCAGATTCCACCGCACTGCAATGCCGCAGAGTAGGGGAGGCAGCATGCGCACCAAGATTCGCGTTGGCGTCCTGGCGGGCGCCGTCCTGCTCTCCGGAACTGCGGGAGCCCAGACCGAAATCCAGTGGTGGCATTCGATGCAGGGGGCGCTCAACGACAAGGTCAACGAGCTCGCCAACGGCTTCAACGCCAGCCAGAAGGAATACAAGGTCGTCGCGATCTTCAAGGGACAATACCCCGAATCGATGACCGCGGCGATCGCCGCGTTCCGCGCCGGCAACGCGCCGCACATTCTGCAGGTGTTCGAGGTCGGGACCGCGACCATGATGAGTGCGAAGGGCGCGATCAAGCCTGTCTACGAGCTGATGAAGGAGGCGGGCGAGCCGTTCGACGCGAAGAACTATCTTCCCGCGGTCGCGGGCTATTACACCGACAGCAAAGGCAACATGCTGTCGCTGCCCTTCAACAGTTCGACTCCGGTGTTCTACGTCAACAAGGATGCGCTCAAAAAGGCCGGCCTCGACGGCACCGCGCCGAAGACCTGGAAGGAATTCGCAGTGGTTGCCGGCAAGCTGAAGGCCGCCGGACAGCAGTGCGTTTATTCCACCGGCTGGCCTGCGTGGGTGCATGTCGAGAACTTCAGCGCCTGGCACAACCTGCCGATCGGCACCCGGGAAAACGGCATCGCCGGCACCGACACGGAATTCAAGATCAATTCTCCGCAGCACGTAAGGCACGTACAGATGCTGGCCGACTTCGCCAAGAAGGGCTTGTTCACCTATTCGGGGCGCAAGAACGAGGCCGAAGCGCGTTTTTTCAGCGGCGAATGCGCCATGCTCACGTCGAGCTCGGGCGCGCAGGCGAACATTCGCCGCAACGCGAAGTTCGACTTCTCGGTCAACTTCCTGCCCTATCACGACGACATCAAGGGCGCGCCGCAGAATTCGATCATCGGCGGCGCGAGCCTCTGGGTCATGACCGGCAAGAAGCCCGCCGAGTACAGGGGCGTAACGAAGTTTTTCTCCTATCTGTCCTCCACCAGCGTGCAGGTCGACTGGCACAAATCGACGGGCTATGTGCCGATCACCAACGCTGCCTACGAGGTAACGAAGAAGGACGGTTACTACGAAAAAGTTCCCGGCGCCGACATCGCCGTGCGCCAACTCGCCAACAAGGCGCCGACGCCCAACTCGAAGGGCCTGCGTTTCGGCAACTATGTGCAGGGCCGCGAGGTGATCGAAGAAGAGATGGAAGGGGTATTCGCCGGCAAGAAGGACGCGAAGGCGGCGATGGATGCCGCCGTGCGCCGCGGCAACGAGATCCTCAAGAAGTTCCAGGCGGCGAACAAAAGCTAGAAAGTGGAAAAGCGGGTCGTCTTCCGCTCGGCGTGGCTGCCGTACGCGCTACTCGCGCCGCAGATCGCCGTAACGATCGTCTTCTTCTTCTGGCCGGCGGCGCAGGCGTTCTGGTATTCGTTCCAGATCCAGGACGCCTTCGGCATCAATAAAGAGTTCGTCGGCCTGCGCAATTTCGCCGATCTGATTCACGACTCGAACTACCTGGCGTCGTTCCAAACCACCGCGATCTTCAGCCTGCTGGTCGCGGGGAGCGGCATCGCCATCTCGCTCGCGCTCGCCGCCATGGCCGACCGCGTGCTGCGCGGCGCTCTCGCCTACAAGACGCTCCTCATCTGGCCCTATGCCGTCGCGCCGGCGGTGGCCGGCGTGCTCTGGGCATTCTTGTTCGCGCCTTCGATCGGGATCGTCACCTACGTGATCAAGAAAGCGGGCTACAACTGGGACTGGGTGTTGCAAGGCGACCAGGCGATGCTGCTGGTGGTGATGGCGGCGACCTGGAAGCAGATCAGCTATAACTTTCTCTTCTTCCTCGCCGGTCTGCAATCCATTCCGCGCTCCCTCGTCGAGGCCGCGGCCATCGACGGCGCCGGCCCCGCGCGCCGCTTCTGGACCATCGTCTTTCCGCTGCTGTCGCCGACCACGTTCTTCCTGCTCGTCGTCAATATCGTGTACGCGTTCTTCGACACCTTCGGAGTGATCGATTCCACGACCCAGGGCGGGCCGGCGGGCGCGACCCAGATTCTCGTCTACAAGGTGTACTACGACGGTGTGAAAGCGGGCGATCTCGGCGGCTCGTCGGCGCAGTCGGTCATCCTGATGCTGATCGTCATCGCGCTCACCGTTGCGCAATTCAGGTTCATCGAGAGAAAGGTGCAGTACTGAATGCTCGAGTCATGGTAGAGAACCGGCCCTGGCTGACGGTCGTGTCGCACGCCGTGCTGATCGCTGGAATCGCGGTCATCGCCTTTCCTCTGTACGTCACGTTCGTCGCTTCGACGCTCACGCTGGACCAGATCCTGCAGGTGCCGATGCCACTCGTGCCGGGGGATCGCCTCTGGGAGAACTACTCAAAGGCGCTGACTGCGGGCGCGAGCGGTGCGGCCGCCGCCCCCGTGGGCCGGATGATGCTGAACAGCCTGGTGATGGCGGTCGCGATCGCGCTCGGCAAGATCGCGATCTCGCTCATCGCCTCGTTCGCGATCGTCTACTTCCGCTTCCCCTTGCGGAACTTCTTCTTCTGGATGATCTTCGTCACCCTGATGCTGCCCGTCGAAGTGCGCATCATCCCCACCTACAAGGTGGTCTCCGATCTCGGCATGCTGAATTCCTACGTCGGCCTGACGCTGCCGCTGATCGCCTCGGCGACGGCCACGTTCCTGTTCCGGCAGTTCTTCCTCACGATTCCGGAGGAGCTCGCGGAGGCCTCGCGCATCGACGGCGCCGGGCCGATGCGTTTCTTTTTCGACGTCGTACTGCCGCTCTCGAAGACCAGCATGGCAGCGCTGTTCGTGATCCAGTTCATCTACGGCTGGAACCAGTACCTCTGGCCGTTGCTGGTGACTACCGACGAGTCGATGTATACGGTGGTGATCGGCATCAAGCGCATGATCCTCGGCGGCGATGCGCTCACCGAGTGGAACGTCGTCATGGCGACTGCCATGCTCGCCCTGCTGCCGCCGGCCGCGGTCGTCGTGCTCATGCAGAAGTGGTTCGTCAAGGGTCTGGTCGAGACGGAGAAATGATGGCGCGCGTATCGCTGCGGGACGTGAAGAAGACTTACGGCGTGCTGCAAGTCATTCACGGGGTGTCGATCGACGTCGCCGACGGCGAATTCGTAGTCATCGTCGGGCCGTCGGGTTGCGGAAAATCCACGCTCCTCAGGATGGTCGCGGGCCTGGAAACGATCAGCTCGGGAGAGATCGCGATCGGCGAGCGCGTGGTGAACGAGCTCGAGCCCAAGGACAGGGACATCGCGATGGTGTTCCAGAACTACGCGCTTTACCCGCACATGTCGGTGTACGGCAACATGGCGTACGGCCTGAGAATCCGCAATCTCTCGAAATCCGATATCGACGCGCGCGTGAAGCGCGCCGCGGCGATACTCGAGCTCGGAGCGCTGCTCGAGCGCAAGCCGCGGGAGCTCTCGGGCGGGCAGCGCCAGCGCGTCGCGATGGGCCGCGCGATCGTGCGCGAGCCGGCGGTGTTCCTGTTCGACGAACCCCTTTCCAACCTCGATGCCAAGCTGCGGGTGCAGATGCGCGTAGAGCTGCAGGCGCTGCACCGCAGGCTGGGGACGACGAGCCTGTACGTCACGCACGACCAGGTCGAGGCGATGACGCTCGCGCACCGGATGATGGTGATGAATGCGGGCCGCGCCGAGCAGATCGGAGCGCCGCTCGAAGTCTACGCAAAGCCCGCCACGACCTTCGTCGCCGGCTTCATCGGTTCGCCGCCGATGAACTTGATGCCGGCGCGCCTGAACGGCCGCGAAGTGCTGCTCGGGGTGCGCCCCGAGCACCTGGAGCCCTGCGGCGAATCGGAGGCCGCCTTCGTCGCCGCCGTCGATCTCGTCGAACCTCTGGGCGCCGACACCCTCGCACACGGAACGGTGGAGGGCACGCGCATCGTCGTCCGGCTCACCGGTGCGCAGCGCGTGTCCGAAGGCCGGCTCCCTCTCCGGTTCGACCCCGCCCGGCGGCACTACTTCGACGCGGGGAACGGCGCACGCATCGAGGCGGAGTGAGCGCCCCACGGGTTTGATTGATAGAATGCCCCGAGCTTACCCTTCCGCGATTCGCCTTCGAGCGGAGATTCCGATGCAAAGATCGATCTTTCTTGCCGCCCCGATGCTGCTCTGCTTCGCCGGCGCCTTTGCCGGCGGATCGAACTACGGCATCGCCCCGGGGGCGAAGCAGCTCAGCGGAAAGATTTCCGAGTGGCCGGTGCCCACCCCGAAATTCGCGCGCGATCCCGCCCCGGGTCCGGACGGCAACATCTACATCACGGTGATGCAGGGCGACCGCATCGCGCGTTTTGACACCCGCACGCAAAAATTCAACGAATGGGATCTTCCCTCCGGCGCGCATCCGCACGGGCTGCTGGTCGACAAGGAAGGCAAGGTCTGGTACACGGGAAACGGGAACGGGACCATCGGCGAGCTCGATACGAAGTCCGGCAAGGTCATCGAACACCGCGCGCCTTCCAGAGGCAGTCCGCATACGCTGGTGATCGATGAGGGCGGCTCGATCTGGTTTACGAACCAGTCCGGCTCCGTCGGACGTCTCGACCGTTCGAGCGGAAAGTTCACCGAATACAAGATGTCAGGCGGGCCCTACGGCCTTGCGCTCGATAAAGAGGGCAGGGTCTGGGTGTGCCGCATGAGCGCGGACAGAATGGGGATCATCGACGCCAGAACCGGCAAGATCTCGGATCTCTATATGGGACCGGGATCCCAGCCGCGGCGGGTCGCCACCGCCCCCGACGGCACGCTCTGGATCACGCTCTACGGCAACGGCAAGCTCGCGCACGTCGATCCCGCGGCGGTCAAGGTCATCAGGGAGTACGAGATGCCGGCCGGCGCGAACGGCGGACCGTACGCAGTGACCGTCGACGGCTCGGGGCGCGTGTTCGCGAACGAGATCCAGACCGACACCGTGGCGATGCTCGATCCGAAGACCGAGCAGTTCCGGGTGTTCAAGCTGCCGTCGAGGAACTTGGGCATTCGCAAGGCGATCGTCGACGCGCAGGGGCGCTACTGGTACATGGGCTCGCACAACGGGCGGCTCGGCGTGATCGAATAAATCACAGAGGAGCATCAAGCATGCGAAAACTGTGCGGACTCCTGGCACTCGCGGCGCTCGCCGTGGCGACGGGCGCGCTCGCGCAAACCTATCCGACCAAGCCGATCTATCTCTACATACCGTTCGCGGCGGGCGGGCCGACCGACACGCTCGGGCGCAATCTCGCGCAGGTGATGGGCAAGCCGCTCAAAGTACAGATCATCGTGGAGAACGTCGTCGGCGCGGGCGGGACCATCGCCGTTGCTCGCGCTGCCAAAGCAGCGCCCGACGGCTACACGGTGCTGCTGCACCACATCGGAATGTCGACCGCACCTGCGCTGTACCGGACACTGACTTTCGATCCGCTCAAGGATTTCGAGTACATCGGCGAAGTGGCCGACGTGCCGATGACGATGATCGCCCGCGGCAACTTCCCTGCCGCGAACTTCAACGAGTTCCTCGCCTATATCAAGGCGAACAAGGACAAGGTCACCTACGCGAACGCGGGCCTAGGTGCAGCCTCGCACCTGTGCGGCCTACTGTTCATGACCGCGATCCAGACCGACTTCACCACCGTCCCCTATAAAGGAACGGGGCCCGCGATGAACGATCTCCTGGGCGGGCAGGTCGATTTCATGTGCGACCAGACCACCAACACCACCGGTCAGATCCTGGGCGGCAAGGTGAAAGTGTTCGGCGTCACCAGCAAGAAGCGCGTGCCCTCGCTGCCCAACGTTCCCACGCTCGACGAGCAGGGGATCAAGGGCTTCGATGTGGTCGTCTGGCACGGGCTCTACGTGCCCAAGGGCACGCCGAAGCCCGTGGTGGGCCGCTTGAACGCCGCGCTGCTGGACGCGATCAAGGACGCGGACTTCAAGGCCAACCTCGCGAGGCTCGGCGCCGAGCCGGTGAGCGCGGATCGCGCGAGGCCCGAAGCCTTGCACAAGCTTCTCCAATCCGAAATCGCGAAGTGGGGGCCGATCATCAAGAAGGCAGGGCAGTACGCCGACTGAGGTCCGCGCGGGATGAGCGGCATTGATCCGCATGCTGACAAAAAGCCGGCCGCAAAATAGAACGGAGGGCGGGAAACCATCCCCGCCCTCCGTTGTGCCCCCTGACCGCCTCCCAGCAAACTCTCAGTAGTCGTGGCGCGCGCGAACTGTGCGCGCACCGCTTTCGTGTTGTTATCAATCGCGGTCGTGATGACCGCCCTCGCCGCGTTCGATGCGGCCGCGGATTTCGCCGGGGGCGAAGACCGTCGAGTGCACGTTGGCGTAGGTTGCACCGGCGCGGATCGCGCGCACGACCTCATCGAACTCCCCGGCGTCGATTCCCTGGCCGGTGGCGGTGAGCACTTGGGCGGGAGTGATCGTCCCGGTCACGGTGCCCCCCGGCGTCGGACAGAACGGCGTAACTGCGGCGACGGCTGCAGGGGCCGGGGTGCCCGCAGTCTGGCAGAGCCAGACCACGATGCCGCCGACCGTGTGCCGCTGGCCGAAGTGGATATGGGCTTGGGTGACCGCTCCCTCCCTTCCCCCGACGCCCTCGTAGCTCAGCTCGTAGTGGATCGTCTGCGCCCCGTCGTCGATCGCGGCCCGGAAACTCCCGCGAGCGTCGGTCGATATCGCACCACGCTCTGCGGTGGTCGCGTTGGCGCTGTGAACCTCGTTGTAACCGGAAAGCCGGGCGGAGAACCTGTCGCCTTCGTTCCGGTCGTTGTCCGCCATCGCTGCAGCGGAGAAGCCGACCGTAAACGCGGCGAGCGTCGCCGCAACCGACCGCCGTGGCATTCGCGTTGTCATGTTCTACCCCCTATAAGATTGACTCGCTATTTCACCCTTTAGTCTCGCGCGAGCGAGCGTCGCGCGATTCGCGATACGGCATGATCCGAGCGAGCTATGTTTCTCGAGTGACGCCCGCGCGGTCGTTCATTCCTCCTCCTTGGGTGTTCAGGGGTTCGGGAAAAGTCGCAGCTGTAAACAGATATACTCCAAGGTTCATTCCATCGTGGCTACTCCCCACGAGCCGCCAAACGGATCAGCGGCGACGCGAAAACACGCGTAGCAGCCAGAGCGCGAAGGCCGCGAGGATGGCGGCCGAACCGATCAATCCGTAACGGCGCATCTTCTTCTTCCTGCGCGCGGTTTCGGCGCGTTCCTCGGCCATGAGCTGCGCGAGGCGCTCGGCGGGGCTCGCCTTCGGCTTCTCCTCGGCGGCGGCCGCAGGCGGCGGATTTCCGCTCTTCTGCGCCTCCGCCTCGCGCCGCGCCTGGGCGATGAGCGCGGCCTCCCGGGAAGAAAGCTTTTCCTTTTCCATGGGCTACATGAGAATGATATCGAACTGCTCCTGTCCGTAGCTCGTCTCGACCTGCATCGACACGGGCTTGCCTATGAAGTCTCCGAGCATCGCCAGGGATTGCGATTCCTCCTCCAGGAACAGGTCGATCACCGATTGCGAGGCGAGGATGCGGAACTCGCGCGCGTTGAACTGGCGCGCCTCGCGCAGGATTTCGCGCAGGACCTCGTAGCACACGGTCTGCGCGGTCTTGACCACGCCACGCCCGCCGCAGCTCGCGCAGGGCTCGCACAGCACGTGCTCGAGCGATTCCCGGGTGCGCTTGCGCGTCATCTCGACCAGCCCCAGTCCCGTGAATCCGTTCACGTTGATCCGGGTGCGGTCGAGCGCGAGCGCCTTGTTCAATTCGGCGAGGACTGCGGAACGGTGCTCTGCGCTTTCCATGTCGATGAAGTCGATGATGATGATGCCGCCGAGGTTCCTCAGGCGCAGCTGGCGCGCGATCACCTGCGCGGCCTCGAGATTGGTCTTGAAGATCGTGTCGTCGAAACTGCGGGTGCCCACGTAGCCGCCGGTGTTGACGTCGATCGTGGTCATCGCCTCGGTCTGCTCGAGGATGAGGTAGCCCCCGCTTTTCAATTCCACCCTGCGCGAAAGCGCCCGCTCGATCTCGTCCTCGACGTTGTGAAGATCGAAAAGCGGCCGCTCGCCGGTGTAGTGCTCGAGCTTCGCTAGAACCTTGGGCGTGTACTCGGCGGCGAATTCCTGGAGCTTCTGGAAATTCTCGCGCGAGTCGATGATGATCCGGCCTGTGCTTTCGCCCGCGATATCGCGCAGCACCCTCTGCGCGAGCGACAGATCCTGGTAGAGCAGCGTCGGCGCGGGCGCGGTAGCCGCGCGGCCGCGGATGCCGTGCCAGATTTTCTTCAGGTACTCGATGTCCCCGCGCAGCTCGGCGTCGGTGGCGGTCTCCGCCACGGTGCGGATGATGAATCCCCCGGTCTCGTCCGCGGGCAGCAGCTGTGCGAGCTTCTCGCGCAGCAGCTGCCGCTCGGTCTCGTCCTCGATGCGCTGCGAAATGCCGATGTGGGGGTCCTGAGGGAGATAGACCACCAGCCGCCCGGCGATCGAAATCTGGGTCGAAAGACGCGCGCCCTTGGTGCCGATGGGGTCCTTGATCACCTGCACCAGCCGTGACTGGCCTTGCGAAAGAATGCGCTCTATCGGCTTTGCCGGCGCGGCGCCGAGGTGGGCATGCTGCCGCTCCTCCCAGATGTCGGCGACGTGCAGGAACGCGGCGCGGTCCAGGCCGATCTCGATGAACGCCGATTGCATGCCGGGCAACACGCGCGCGACTTTCCCGACATAGATGTTGCCCACGAGGCCCCGGTTCGCCGCGCGCTCGATGTGCAGCTCCTGCGGGACGCCCGCCTGCATCACGCCGACACGGGTTTCCTGCGGCGTGCAGTTGATCAGAATATCCTCGGTCACAGGCCGAATTTCCTGATCAATTGCGCGGTTTCGTACAGCGGCAGCCCCATGATCCCGGAATAGCTGCCGTGCAGCTCGGTGATGAAGGCCGCGGCGCGGCCCTGGATTGCGTAGGCGCCCGCCTTGTCGGTCGGCTCGCCGCTCTCGACGTAGGCCTCCAGCTCGGGTTCCGCGAGGTCGCAGAAGCGCACCCGGCTCTCGCTCACGACGAGGTCCGAGCGCGCCTCGAATTTGATCGCGACCGCAGTGAGCACGCGGTGCTCGCGCCCGGAGAGGAGCCGCAGCATCCGCGCCGCGTCGGCGGCGTCGGCGGGCTTGCCGAGAATCTTCTCGTCGACGCAGACGACCGTGTCGGCGGCGAGCACCGGAAACCTGCGCAGCCGGCGCTGCACGACCCGGTCCCAGCCCACGTCCGTCTTGGCCCGGCACACGCGGCGGACGTAATCGTCGGGAAGCTCTCCCGGCAGCTTCGACTCGTCGACGTCGGGGCCGCCGCGCGCCGGGTGCTCGCGCAGCACCAGCACCTCGAAAGCCACGCCGATCTGCTTCAAGAGCTCGCGTCGCCGCGGGCTGCGCGAGGCGAGATAGATCAGGGTCCTCGCGGGGTTCTTGATCATTCGCGGTGGTACGGATGATTGTGCAGGATCGAGCTCGCGCGATAGAGCTGCTCGGCGAGGAGCACCCGCGCGAGACCGTGCGGCAGGGTCATCGCGGACAGTCGCAGGAGGAGCTCGGCGCCGCCCTTCGCGGTCGGCGCGAGACCGTCGGCGCCGCCGATGAGGAACGCGGTATCGCGCCCGTCCCGGCGTTGCGCGGCCAGCCAGCCCGCAAACCCGGCGGTGCTGAGCTCGCGCCCGCGCTCATCCAGCGCCACGCGCGAAGCGCCGCGCGGCACCGCCCGCCCGATGCGCCGGCCTTCCGCCTCGAGCAGCTGCGCCATCGATTTTCCGCCCGAGCGGGGCTCGGGGCGGATTTCGATCAGCTCGATCCTCAAGTCGCGTGGCATGCGCCTCGCGTAGTCCTGAAACGCATCGTCGACCCAGCCGGGCATGCGCGACCCCACGGCGATCACCCACAGTTTCATCTGCCGCGCGCCGATTCCGCCTTTCGCCGGGCGCGCGGTTTGCGCGGCTTCGGCTGGCCCCAGAGCTCCTCGAGATTGTAGTGCGAGCGCACCGCAGGCTGCATGATGTGCAGCACGATGTCGCCCAGATCGAGCAGCACCCAGTCGCCTCCGTCCTCCCCCTCAACCCCGTAGACGCGACCGCCCGCCGCTTTCGTCTTTTCCTGGACGTGGCTCGCCAACGCCTTCAACTGGCGGGCGGAGTCCGCGCTCGCGATGATCACGCGGTCGAACATCGAGGTGAGATGCCTCACGTCGAAGACCTCGATCTCGCGCGCCTTGATGTCCTCCAGCGCCGCGAGGGCGGCTTTCTGGAGCTTGCGAAGATCCACCATCAGGGGGCGCCGCCTGGGTGGGCGTAGAGCGCGTGCGCCTCGATGTAATCGAGGACGGCCGAAGGCAGCAGGTAGCGCGGGCTGCGCGCCTGCGCGAAGTGGGCGCGGATGGCGCTCGCGGAAATGTCGAGCGCGGTGGTGCCGTAGGTGACGACGCTTCCCCCCGGCCGCTCGCGCAGGACATCGGGGGTGCCGGCGCGCTTGCGCCACTCGGCGGCGAGCGCGGCCGGCATACCGCCGGGGGTGAGCGAATGCCCGGGACGCTGCGCGACGAACACGTGCGCGAGGGGAAAGAGGTCGCGCCAGCGCTCCCAGGAACTCAAGTTGCGAAAGGCGTCCGTCCCGAGGAGCAGCACGAGGGAGCGCTGCGGGCCGAATTCGTTTCGCAGCCGCTCCAGCGTCTCGACGGTGTAGCCGGGCGCCGTCTGGCGGATCTCGGCGTCATCCAGCTCGAAAAGGTCGTTTTTCCCGATCGCGAGGCGCACCATCTCCAGGCGATGCGTCGCCGGCGCACGCGGCGCGCCCCGGTGCCAGGGCTGGCCGGCAGGCACCCAGCGCACGCGCTCCAGACCGAGAATCTCGGCCGCCTCCTGAGCGAGGCGCAGGTGCCCGAAGTGCACCGGGTCGAAGGTGCCGCCCATGATGCCGATGGGCGCGCTCATCTACGGTTCGTCGCGGCGGGCAAAATCAATGCCGTCTCAGGGATCCAAGGTGCTTGGCTTACTGCCGGATCTGGCCGCTGCCGAACACGACATACTTCTGCGAGGTGAGGCCCTCCAGGCCCACCGGACCGCGCGCATGCAGCTTGTCGGTCGAAATGCCGATCTCCGCGCCGAGGCCGTACTCGAAGCCGTCGGCGAAGCGCGTGGAAGCGTTCACCAATACGGAGCTCGAATCCACCTCGCGCAGGAAACGCCTGGCGCTCGCTTCGTCTTCGGTGACGATCGCGTCGGTGTGCTGCGAGCCGTACTTGCTTATGTGCTCGATCGCCTCGTCCAGATCTTTCACCACGCGCACCGCGAGGATGGGCGCGAGGTACTCGGCGTACCAGTCCTCCTCCGTGGCGGGCTTCATCCCGGCGACGAGCGCGCGGGATTTTTCGTCGCCGCGCAGCTCCACGCCCTTTTCCGAATAAATCTTCGCCAACCTAGGCAGCACCTTGGGCGCGATCATTTCGTTCACGAGCAGCGTCTCCATCGCGTTGCACACGCCGTAGCGCTGCGTCTTCGCATTGTCGGCGATGCGGATCGCCTTTTCGGGGTCGGCGCGCTCGTCGATATAGACGTGGCATACCCCGTCGAGGTGCTTGATCATGGGAATGCGCGATTCGCGCATCACCCGCTCGATCAGGTCCTTGCCGCCGCGCGGAACGATGATGTCCACGTATTCGTTCATCGAGAGGAGCTGCCCGACCGCGGCGCGGTCTGCGGTCTCGACGACTTGCACCGCGTCTTCGGGAAGGCTCGCCGCGCGCAATCCTTCGTGCACGCACGCTGCGATCGCCAGGTTGGAGCGCACCGATTCCGAGCCGCCGCGCAGGATGCAGGCGTTGCCCGCTTTCAGGCACAGCGCCGCGGCGTCGGCGGTGA
>Ga0209155_1000541_pt1 | contig 18057 bp, 14 predicted proteins | sample GraSoiAngelo_122_FD_185879 | JGI IMG/M metagenome (GOLD analysis project Ga0209155, IMG submission 185879) | Grasslands soil microbial communities from the Angelo Coastal Reserve, California, USA - 14_0927_02_20cm (SPAdes) (version 2) | ecosystem: Environmental > Terrestrial > Soil > Grasslands ... | reverse complement strand
TCAAGCTGGGAAAGAAAAAATCACGTTGTCGCAGTTGCTTTCGCATCAAGCCGGGCTTTGCGCTTTGGATGCGCGGGTCGATATCCTCGATTACGGCGCCGTTATCACGGCACTCGAAGTGCAGAAGCCATTGTGGCTGCCGGGGACCGCACATGGTTATCACGCTCGCACGTTTGGATTCCTTCTGGATGAACTCGTGCGTCGGATCGCCGGCAAAACGCTCTCCCAGTATTGGCGCGAAGCGTTTGCGCAGCCGCTGAATCTCGATATTTGGATCGGTTTGCCTGAACGAGAGAATCCACGTGTGGCGACCATTTACGCTGCGAAAAGCGGCAGTTCGCCCGCACCGAAGAACCGCCAGTCCGGCTCGGACTTTTATCTTGATCTTCTCACGCCGGGCACGCTGGCGCGCAAAACATTCACGTCGCCGTACGGGTTGCAGTCTGTTAGCGGGATGAACACTCCCGCTGTCCGCGCGCAACCGATTGTTTCGTTCGGCGGGATCGGGAGCGCGTCGGCACTTGCGAAGTTCTATTCCATGCTTGCGAACGGCGGGAAACTCGGTGGGCAAACCTTCTTTTCGGAAGAAACAAAGGCATGGATGACCACAACGCTCTCAGATGGCATTGACCGCGTTTTTCAAATACCGACAGCGTTTTCAGCCGGGTTCATGAAAGATCCGCGAAACGCGGTGCGAAGAATGTTCGGCCCGTCACCGAACGCTTTCGGGCATCCCGGTGCGGGCGGCAGCCACGCCTTTGCCGATCCCGAAAACAGGACTTCGTTCGCCTACGTCATGAATCAAATGGAACAATCGCTTCTGCCAAACGAAAAATCGCTGCGCTTGGTAGACGAAGTTTACGCCTTAGAATCTTTGTAGCCGCCGGCTTCTGGGCGGCGCGGCGCGTGGGTGTTAGCCACGTCAGTGCCGCGCCTCGCAGAGCGAAGCGACTACATTTCACCGATTATTGTGATCCATACTTTTCGCCGGTGAAGCGCACGACGGTGTTCGAACAGGAAAATACCCTGCCAGGTGCCGAGCTGCATTTTGCCATCGACAATCGGCACGGTCTCGCTGGTGCGCGTCAAGACCATGCGGATATGCGATGGCATGTCGTCGCTGCCTTCGGAGCCATGTGTAAAGTAATCTGCATCCTCCGGCACCAAACGGTCGAAGAATTCTTCCAGATCACGTCGCGCAGTCGGATCGGCATTTTCCATGATGATCAAGCTGCAACTGGTATGCTGGACAAACACCGTCGCCGTCCCGTTCCGGACGCCGCACGTATCGATCTTGGACTGCACTTCGCGCGTGATTTCGTACAGTCCCTTGCCTTTGGTGCGAACTTCTATCCGATCGTGCCGGATGCTCATTAGCGGAGGGGTTTCAATTTTTGTCATTCCGACCGAAGCGGAGGAATCTCTGATTCAATCATCGTCGGCCAATTAAATGAGAGATGTCTCGACTTCGCTCGACATGACAAGAATAAGTTACAACACGGGAATAACAGTGCGTACAACATTCGTCCCACGTTGATCTCGGCTTCGGCCTCGGCTAAAGGCCTAGTAATCTTGATGAGAGGTGATCTGGAGAAGGTGTTATTTGATGAGCCGGCGATTCACCGGCGCTTGGATGATATGGCCGCGCAAATTTCGAACGATTATCGTGATCGCGAACTGACCGTGATCGCAGTCTTGCACGGGAGCTTGATGTTCGTGGCCGACCTGCTTCGCCGAATTCCGCTTCCCTTGAAGCTGGATTGCCTGAGCGTGGCGAGTTATCACGGAAAAGCGCAGTCCAGCGGCGAGATCGTTTTCAAGCTCGCCACGGCGAGTCCGTCCGGTGGCGGACAGATCACGCTCCCGGATCTCGAGGGCCGAGATATTTTGGTCCTGGATGATATTCTGGACAGTGGTTTTACGCTTGCAGCTGTTCGCGAGACTTTTAGAAACCGCCAGACCGCACAGCATTCGGACATGCGTGCTGTTGAGCAAAAGGAAACAACGCGCCCGAGAGATGGATGCAGATTATGTTGGGTTCGAAATCGAAGACGAATTTGTAGTCGGCTACGGGCTCGATTTCAGGGAACGTTACCGCAATCTGCCCTATATTGGCGTGCTGAGAAGAGAATTGCTGGAGCAACCAGACAGATGAAAGTACGAGCGCAGTTTTATGCGCAATTGCGCGATCTAGTCGGACGCCGTGAAATGGACATCGATCTTGCGGAAGGGGCAACTGTCGGGGACTTGCTGGCTCTAATTTACGCGCAACAACCGAAGCTTCGCCCGCATGACAAAAGCATTTTGATTGGTGCAGGCGTGGAATTTGTGAATCGGAATTACAAGCTGAAACCGGGAGACGAGATTTCAATCATGCCGCCAGTGCAAGGTGGATAATTTGGCGGCGTGCAGAGGACTGCCCGCCCTGCCAACGCAATCATTCATTTTTGGTACGACGCGTCACTCCATGCGCGCCGCTATTTCACTCTCGAAAATTTTTGAAATTTATGGCTACGCCAAAGTCGCGGCCGCGGATGAACTGAATCACTGCTTGGAGATCATCTTTTTTCTTTCCGCTAACTCGAATTTGCCGATCCTGCAGCTGGCTTTGCACTTTGAACCCCTGTGACTTGATCGCCTGAATAATTTCCTTCGCTTTGTTCCCTTCGAGGCCCTGCCGAATTTTCAGTTCCTGCCGTGCATGTCCGACCGATGAGATTGTGGCCTCGTCCCGTTCAATATTGCGCAAATCGACTCCGCGTTTTGAAAGTTTGCCGATGAGAATTTCGCGCAGCCCCCGAAGGTGGCCTGCGTCTTCGGCGGTAAGGGTGATCTTGTCCTTCTCAGGAAGTATTTCGGCCGTTATGTCCTTGAAATCGAAACGAGTCGCCAGTTCCTTGCGCGCTTGGTTGACGGCATTATCAAGTTCTTGCTTGTCCACTTCGGAGACGATGTCGAATGATGGCATGAAAATTTGGATGCTAGGTACTTGATGCTCGATCGCGAGTCCGGCGCAAGCGAACCTTATGGATTTGCCTCAACGATCTTGATGTCGCCGTTCGCTGCGCGCATTTTGATTGCTGCCTGCCCTCCGCCATTGACCAACATGTCGATTTTCGCAGCCGCTGCGGATGCCGTTCGTTCAACCGCGAGATCATCAAAATCATTCGCGAGTGTTCCATGCGCCGTTTCGGCGATAAGGTGGAAAGCGGAATCGCTCGGGAGAAACGCCCACGCTTTTCCTTGTGCGATGTCTGCATGGACTGAAAATGTTCCATGCTCCCACCAGTCGTATGAGGCGGTAAGGTTCCCGCGCTCCAGGACGAGGTCAATTTTGGTGAAGCAATTGTGAACGAGCATGCGACCATCGCCTAACCAGGCATGCACGCTTGGTCCGCGCATTCCGTCCACGAGAACCTCGCCAGCGACCAGGCGCAATTGCGATATGCTAGCCGTTGCAGGAACCACGATGGTGTAATCAACGGTCCCGGACCGATCAAACAGAGCCCATCTCGGTTTAGGAGGAAACTTGGTATTGATTGAAACCGTGGTCGACTGCACAGAAACATCGATTTCGATCTCTTTCAGCCGCATGCGATTGTAGGCTTTCTTCGTCGCGTGGACCTGAAGTTCGTTCGCGTTCGTTCCGTAAACCAATACGGCACCGTCATGGTTTTGAATACTTATGTCTGCGTTTGGTTGGACCGTGTAGACCCGCTCCAAGGTTTCCTCGAGGAGGGGTTGACTTTCCGAGCCGCAGCCTGCGAGTGACAACAGCAATAAGAAAGCAATCTGCCGAAGGTTACGCCTCTTAATGAGAGGTGAGCGCACGCACGAACTCTATCAGCGCGTGCACGTTGTTAATCAAGGGAAGAGCTGCGGTGACAGTGATGACCGCGAAAAGCATGCCTTCACTCTGAAAATCATGCCGGGCCTCGTCTTTCAAATAATCGCCGGCGATCTTCCAAAACGAACGCGAGGGATAGCGCGTATAATGTCCGCTGAATTCTCCGAACGCGGCAAAATGGTAGCAATAGTCTGTGATCGGTGACCGATGAGATTTGCGCGCTGTGCGATCGAACGGATGGCGACGCCTGTCTTTAGAAGTCGTTAAGTGTGTTGGTGGCTTCATGTTTCAGAAATTTTCATTTCCGTTGAGATGCACTGCCCTCCCTAATTGGATTCAAACTCGTTATTCCCATGTTGATGAAGCGCGTTCCGGGGGAACCGAACCGGATCACAAGCGAGGTACGGGTTCCTGATCGATCGCTACACCCAGAGCGTGCGATCAAATGTGCGGTATTGAATCGCTTCACTTACATGCTCCGGTGAGATCTCAGTCTTGCCATCGAGATCGGCGATGGTGCGCGAAACTTTCACGGTCCGATTACAAGCGAAGACGCTGGGATCCAGTTCGGTCATAGCCCCGCAAATCAGTTCCAGCGAATGGCGCGGATTATTCTGATGAGGGCTCCGGCTCCAATTCCTTGTGCATCGCTCGATATGCTTCTTCTTCAGACGCGCTCCATGGCCCGGTTTGATCGCCGAACCAATGCTTCGCTACATCGGCCTGGCCGATCTTCGTTTTCGGGCAACGGCGATCGATGATTTGGTAATAACGATTGCCGGTCTTCTCGTCTCGATCTTTCACCCAAAGACCAGCCTGATTTACAACGTCCGCTAATTCCTCTGAATTGTCCGGCAACAACGCCGCGGCCTTGATCGCGAGCGCGCCAGCGATCAACCGATAATGAAAACGAATATCAGGCTCGATTTTGTTCGCAGTGAGCCGCTGAATTTCCTTTTGTGACGCTTTCAGCGCGATCGGCACGTTTTTCTTTTTCTCATTGCCATCTTTGTCATACGAGACCTGTTGGTAGAACCCGGAACGCCGTTGTTTGGCTAGATCTGGAAATTCAAACGCACCGCTGTCTGTGAACGCGTCCGGCGCGACCTCGGTTCCCATCAATTCCATTCCGTCGTAACGCGCGAGCCATGCTGCGGTGAACCATGCGTGCGCGCGTTCGGTTTTAGAAAGTTTTTCGTTGGCCCCGTCTTTCAACGCCTTCACGTATTTTTCGAGGACTTTGTCGTAGGGCGGCGACATATACGGCTCGGCGTCAGCGTAACGATCTTCACGAACCAACCGGCGGCCGAGTAGATATTTTAACTTCGCATTATAATCTTCGCCCTCTTTCGGTGGCGGAGTCCCGAGCAAAGCATCGACATATTCTTTCAATTCTTTCGTGGTGAGAACGCGTTCGGCCACAAACGCGGCGTCGTTCCAAAGGTGTCCTTTGAAAAGTGTATCGAAGGCTTGAACAAAATCGCCGCGTGCGAGCCGAAGTTCGCCAAGATCCCCATGTGCGCTTTGGCCCCAGCCCCAATCCGGGCCTTCGGGAAAATAATCGTATTCCGTCCACTTCTCATCATTCTCTGCGGTCGGGTTGTAAGCTGGTGCACTCCGCAACGATTCCACCGCCTGCGCCATGGTCTTTGCGGCTTCGCCGAGTTTGCCATCGCGACGCTGCAACTTTGCCCGCAACCACAGCGCAGCGCCGCTGCCGCCTTTACTCAACTCCAGCCAATGGGCTGCGCCTTTGTAATCTCCATTGTTGTATGCGACCCATCCGAGATACTCCGCGTCCTCGATGCCGCCGAAATTCGCTTGTTTGATAATGTTAAGCCAGCGTGCGCAACGATTCACAGGCGCCGCTTCTGAGTCGGACGGATAAAGATCGGGCGAGCTGGCGGTTGCCAGAATATGGACCGTCAGCAATCGCCGCAGTAATGGATCCTGCGCCGCTGATTTTAACTTCGAAATCTCCTTCTGTTCTTCTTCCTTTTTTTGTTCATCGTTCCAAGAACTTCTCTCATCGGATTCCGGGCCGTAATTCAACATCCCTTCGACCGGCTCGCGATCGGGGATCAGTGCTTTCAGCGAAACAACTGCGCTCGGGTCGCCAAGAGCAAGTTGGGTCAAAAATAATGGAGCCGCTTTCTCCGGATGTTCTTGCTTCCATTCGGCGCGGCCCTCCCAGCCATAACTTTCCGCCCCCAAGCCTAACGAGTCAGCGAATCCAGCTTTCGCGAATTCGCGCGTGCGCTGAAACCATTGTGACGCGCTTTGGTAATCGTTCGTTTTGAGACCAAGTTTTCCAAGCATGAACGCAGCCCACACCGTGCGATAATGTCGATCTTGCTCAGGTCGTTTGAGTAAATCCTCCCAGGCGTTGCGGGCTTCCTCCCAATTTTTATTTAGGTATGCGCCAGCGCCCCGATGATAATCCGCAAACTCTGAATCGAATTCAGCGGTTGGCGACGTAATTATTTCGCGCGCGAGCTTGTGTTCCTCCTTTGCTTTCGCTGGGTCGGGTGGCTTGATTCGTCCCTCCTTCAATGCGACATCAAAATCTTTAAGGTCGGCGTCTTCGGTGGCATCACTGAGGTCGCTGTTGTCCGACGCTTCCTCGTCACTCTTATGCTCGGCCTTCTCTGAAACGACGCGTTTCTCTGTCGGATGAAATTCCTTCGCGAGCCGTCGCACTTCCAGGCCCCAATAAAATTCCGGCGACCCATCCACGTTTTTGCCGCCGTCGTCTAAGTAAAAATCGGGACCGTAATACCCGGTCGCGTGCAATCTGCCCAGGAAGCAAAGCGTCGCCCCAACTGCCAGCAACAATTTAGCGAAGTGGCTCACTTTGATTTGAGAATTCGATCTGCAGATTAGTCGGTTGGTCGAACCGGAGCCAACCTATTTTGCGGATCGCACCTGGTGGTAATCGAAACCGGGTTTGCGCAATAGAGTTGAACACGGCGAGGCCATTTTCCGATCGAACGCTCCAACCGGAAAGTGCGTCGGAGGCTTCCAATCCAGCCTCGCTCCATTTCGCAGTTACATTCAAGCTCAGTTGCTCGTCCGCTTCGCCCGCATTCACGATCGACAGGTCGATCGGGTTCGCGCCTTCTTGCCGGACGCTGAGTTGATGTTTAGGAGGACGGCCCGCCATCACCGCCGCCAGCGTCGGCCAGCGCCAGTTGCGCGTGTCGGTCGCAATGGGAACGCGATACCAAATTAATTCGCGTAATTGTGGCGGCCTCGCTTTTTGCCACTCGTGAACGAGCGCCGCGATTTCATCGGCATCAGCGCCGAATTCCAAAATCCGCGTGCCCGGCGGCCAGGAAGGCTGGACACTGTCCATGGCCACGCTCAACAGTTTTCCATCACGAGCGTAACCCGCGGCGCAGCGATAGGTCGGCAGCGCGACTGAAAAGGGTATCCGCAACTTTCCGGCTCGAGCGATCCACTCGCGTGCCAGGTTTGAGTCGCACAAGGTCGCGCCCCCGCGCGCTGAAATCGGAACCGAATGAACTTGCAACACATACCCGTCCGTTTCGCGCACCAGCGGAAGAAAATTCGCATCGTCCAACCATGTTGGCAGCACAGTAATCACAAACCGGACCGGTTGAACAATCGGTCGCAGCATGGACAACCACGTCCGATAAGCATGGAGGTTCTTTTGCGCGCAGTCGAAGTCGAATTGGAACTCTTCGATTTTCACATTGTGCGTGCGAGCGTTATCGAGAAGTTGTTTCGCAACATCGACAATCATGCGTGCCGGTACGTCATCTGCGCGGAACGGCCCGGCAAAATGCGCAATGCGAAGCGCGACAGAGCAGTGTTGATTCTGCCGCTGCACCGCGTTCCAATCGATTGATGCTTTGACAGTCTCCGGAGTCTTGCCGCCGAAGTTGATCTCTGCGCCAAGCAGAACAACACCATTCAGTCGTCGTTTGGCTTCCGGCAGCGAATCAATTACCGCCGAGGTCCATTCGCGTTGCCAGATATAGCCGCGTTGTGGCAACGGCTCCGAAACTTCTACATTGGATCGGTGGCACCCCGCGAGAGCGAAGATTGACACGCAAAAAATTGTGATCGCTTTCAAATCTACACCCAAAGCGTGCGGTCGAACGTCCGATATTGAATCGCTTCACTTACATGCTCCGGTGAGATCTCAGTCTTGCCATCGAGATCGGCGATAGTGCGCGAAACTTTCAGGATACGGTCGTAAGCGCGGGCGCTTAGGTTCAATTCGCTCATGGCCACGCCAATCAGTTCCTGCGAATCCTGGCTGAGCTTGCAGTGTTGTTTGAGGTGGCGCGTGGCCATGCGTGCGTTGCAATTTACCTTTCCGTCGCCGCGAAACCGCTCTTGCTGGCGTTGACGTGTTCGGATGACTCGCTCACGAATCATAGCAGATGTCTCTTCAGCGCGCTCGCTGGCGACGTCGCGATACTCAACAGCAGGCACTTCAATGTGCAGATCGATACGGTCCAGCAACGGGCCGGAGATGCGCTGGCGATAACGTTGCACTTGAGCCGGACCGCACCGGCATTCCCGTTTGAGATCGCCAAAATAGCCGCATGGGCACGGATTCATGGCGGCGACCAGCATAAACTCCGAGGGGAAAGTGACACTGCCCGCAGCACGGGAGACGGTGACTTTTCCGTCTTCGATCGGCTGGCGCATTACCTCCAATGCCGATCTCTTGAATTCGGGCAGCTCGTCGAGAAAGAGAACACCGTTGTGCGCAAGACTCACTTCGCCCGGGTTAGGAAACGTTCCGCCCCCGAGCAAGCCGATATCACTGATGGTGTGATGCGGATCGCGGAACGGTCGTATAGAGACGAAGGATTTTTCGCCATCGAGCAATCCGGCGATGCTGTGAATCTTTGTGGTCTCAATCGCTTCCTCGAGGGAGAGAGGCGGAATGATGGTTGGGATGCGTTTTGCCAGCATCGATTTGCCAGAACCGGGCGGTCCGATCATCAAGGCGTTATGACCGCCAGCCACAGCGACTTCAATGGCGCGTTTGACGTGTCCCTGGCCTTTCACCTCGCCGAAATCGACATCATAGCTCTGATGCGCGGAGAAAAATCCGGTCAGATCGGCGCGCGTCGGAAGAAGCGGAGTTTCGCCGCGCAGAAACGCGAATGTCTGTCGTAAATTTTGCACGCCGTAGATGTCGATCTTATCGACCATTGCCGCCTCGAGCGCGTTTGCTTCCGGGACAAATAACGCGCGCTTGCCGCGACGCCGCGCTTCCAATGCGACCGGCAGGACGCCTTTCACGGCACGGACTGTGCCGTCCAGGGCGAGCTCGCCTACAAAGCTGAAATTTTCAAACGGTGAGCTGTCCAGGCCTTCGGTCACGGCGATCATTCCAAGGGCGATCGGTAGATCGAAGCTAGGTCCCTCTTTTTTGATATCGGCCGGGGCAAGATTGATCGTCGTACGACCACGCGGCCAATAATAACCGCTATTGGCTACCGCCGTGGTGACCCGATCGCGACTTTCCCTCACAGCTGCGTCTGGCAGCCCAACAATAACGATGTTCGGATCACCGCCGGCGCCGTTCACCTCGATTTCTATCTCGTATGCGTCCACGCCGTAAACGGCTGCGGAGTAAATTTTCGCCAACATCGCCGTTGCAGAATCGCAAAAAATCGTTACGCGGAAAAGCGTCAAATATCCCTCTAAAGTGGGAGGCGACTCACGCCTGCGAATCTCGTAGAATAGTTGGAGGTGACATAGGAAAACAAGGCGAGCGGGGCCCTCTAAAAAGATTGAACAGGAGGCGTCCGGTGACTGTCACTATTCCGAATATTTAACCTTGTTAAATACTTCTCAGGATGGTACAACGCGTGATCGACAAGGCCCCACCGAATACACTTTACGGGGTGTTGTCGAATCCACCCCCCCAAACGATTGATGAAAAAGAGTTATATGGCTGCTGAAGATAGCGATACCGGAATTAAGATTTACCTGCGCGAGATCGGGCAAATCCCACTTTTGACTCCGGAGCAGGAAATCGAGCTGGCCGCTAAGATTAAAAAAGGCGATCGCGAAGCGCGAGCGCTGATGATTCGGTCAAACTTGCGTCTGGTCGTCAAGATCGCGCACGATTACGCCAATCTCGGATTGCCGCTTCTCGATCTGATCTCAGAAGGAAACATTGGTCTGATGAAGGCCGTGGAACGTTTCGACCCCGCAAAGGGCGGGAAACTTAGCACGTACGCCGCATGGTGGATCAAACAGTCCATCAAACGGGCGCTGGCGAACCAGAGCAAGACGATCCGTCTGCCTGTGCATCTGGTGGATAAGATCTCCAAGATGCGCCGGGTTTCGCTCCAGATGAGTGAGGAGCTTGGCCGCGAGCCAACCGACGAGGAGCTGGGTGACGAAATTGGAATTGCGAGCGGAAAAGTTTCCCAACTAAAAACGGTGTCGATCCGCCCAGCATCGCTCGATGCGCCGATTAGTGACGACGATTCTACCGAGTTCGGCGAGATTGTTGGTGACGAGGACGCACAAACGCCGTTTGAGCTGTTGCGCGACAAAAATCTCCGCAACGAAGTCGGCGGACTGCTTGACGTGCTTGACGACCGGGAGAAGAAGATCATTTTCCAGCGCTTTGGACTAGACGGCGGCAAACCGAAGACGCTCGAGGAAGTGGGCAAGAAATTCGGCGTCACGCGCGAGCGGATTCGCCAGTTGCAAAACATCGCGCTGTCGAAGTTGCGCCGCGCGCTCAGTAAGAAGGAGCGCCCCGTGGACGTCGAGTTGCCGGTGGAAGCTTAAGCTGGATCAATATCCTCGCTTTAGAACGCGCGGACATGGAGTCCGCGCGTTTTGTCGTCATTTCACCATTCGCAGTTGGATCGAATCGACCAACGCGCGGCCCATCCGGACGTCACTGATAATCACCATGTGGTCTCCAGGCGTAGCCCACCTGTTCTTGCGCAAAAACTTCTCGGCCGCGGCTATCGCCCTGTCTGGACCGCCAGAGAAATCGACGCGGGCGGGAAACGTTCCCCAATAAAGCGCGAGTTGCCGATAAACTTCCTCGCTTGGTGTGAAAGCAAAGATCGGTGCGCGCTGCGGCCTCAAATTTGAAGCATGTCGCGCCATCCTTCCCTGCAGAGTGAAGACAATTAGTTTCGAATCGTGCAACGAATTAGCCAGTGTAACAGCTGAAGCTACCATTTTCTGTCGAATGTTTTCCAGGAGTGCATTCTCTGCATAACCCGCGCCGCCGCTGCGCTCGGTGCGCACCGCCACCCGCCGCAGGATTTCGACGCATTCAACCGGATAACGACCAATCGTCGTTTCGCCGCTCAGCATGAGAGCGTCAGCCTGTTCGAAGACGGCATTTGCCACGTCGGTGATTTCGGCGCGAGTAGGCAGAGGATTCGTGATCATCGACTCTAATAACTGAGTCGCGATTATGACCGGCTTGCCTAGACGAAGGCAATTTTTAACAATGCGGCGCTGGATGATTGGCAATTCCTCCATCGGACACTCGATTCCCAAATCGCCGCGCGCGACCATGATCACATCCGTGCTCTCGATCATCTTGTCTATTGATCGCACCGCGAGCTGGTCTTCGATCTTTGCCACGATCTGCGCCTTGTTCTTTTTCCTCAACAGGAGGTTCCGCAGCTGTTCGATGTCGCTTTTCTCGCGTACGAAACTCAGTCCGATGAAATCCGCGCCTATCTCTACGCCGAGGGAGACATCCGCCAGATCCTTCCTCGTGAGCGACGGAAGATTCACGTGCACGCCGGGCAAATTAATATGACGCCGTGAACCGAGAATCGCGCGCGTCAAAACCTTGCAGCGTACGCGATTTCTCCCTTTGCTCAGGACAAGCAATTTGATCAAACCATTATCGACCAAAATCGTGTTCCCAACTGTCACGTCGTCGGCAAAGCCGCGGTAATTCACGTCGACCGAATAGCGTTCTTTACTCTGCGCTCCATCCACAGTGAATTCCAGAATGTCGCCGGGCTTCAGATGCAGATTGGCCTTCAGGTCGCCGGTCCGGATAGCCGGCCCTTGTGTGTCAAGAAGAAGCGCAACCGGCCGGTCCGCTTTTTGCGCCAGCGCTCGAATGCGCGGAACGATTTCGCGCACCCAGTCGTGACTGGCATGGCTCATGTTCAATCGAAAGACATCAGTTCCTTTTTGAATTAGCTGGCGCAATATCTCGGTCTTTTCCGTTGCCGGGCCGAGCGTGCAGATGATCTTGGTCTTGCGCATCGACTACAGGATTGAGTTTCGCCCCGCAAAAGCCAAGAGGCTTTTAAGTGGCGTAAGCAGTCAAATTCTCAATTTGTAAGTGCACCTCGAAAGGTCAGGCCATAAAAAAATGCGGCACGCCTTTCGGGGCGTGCCGCATCGCGCGGTGAATGCGTTTTCTTACTTCAGTTTGCTTTGAGTCTCCTTGGCCATCTCAAGATGTTCCTGGACCACCTTGGCCGTGTCCTCCGCAAACTTTTTCACGTCGGGATCGGTTCCTGTTTTTGCCTCCTCCTGAAATTCGGCCAGGTCCTTTTCGTGATCCTTGACCATCATGTCGATGTAGGTCTTGTCCGAGCTCCACTTAGTAGTCGGCTCTTTGCTCGGCAGTTGGACGCCTTTCTTCGAAGCAATGGACTTTAATTCGTCGTTGGCCTTGCCGTGATCGGTGACCATTCGTTTGCCGAATGACTTCACGTCCTCGCTCTGGCCGTTTTGCTCAGCGAGCTTTCCCATTGCAACTTCCATCATGCCGCCCTTCGCGGCTTTCTTCATGAAAGTTTTGTCCTTCACGCTAAGCGACGAACTCTTGGCCGCTGGAGTGTCTTGCGCCATCGCCACTCCGGCCACGCTAAGCGCTGCGACTGTTAGAGTGAGAACACAAAACTGCAAAACAATTATGATTTTGGTTTTCATGACGTTGTCCGGTTGAAACTGCCGAGATACCCGGCAATTAATAATCGAAGTCAAACGCCCGTTTGGCCGCTGAGGAGTTCTGATTTTGATTTCCGGTCTCCGGGTTGCTCCAGCTGCATGAGCTCAGAAGACCCGGATTAATCAGGCTTCCCGGGTATCGTTTTCGTAGGAGCTCTCTACCCGCGTCGCCACGTCTTTGTAGCCGTGTTCGATTTCGTAAATCTGCTTCATACAGGCGAGCGATTTTTCCTGGTCGCCCGCCCGCTCGTAAATGAGTCCGAGATTGTAAACTATCTCTTTCTTCATCGCGTCCATTGGAAGAATTTCCTTTGACGCCTCCTCCAGTTGCTTCGTTGCAAGATCAAGCATCCCAAGCTCACCGTAGCAGCAACCGAGCAGGTTCATCGCTTTCAAACGCGCGTGCGGATTTTGCCGCGCCCGTTGCAATTCCGGCACTGCTTCCCGAAATCTTCTGGCACTGACGAGGTGCTCGCCTAACTCGAACCGAAGCTGAAGATCGGTCGGATTTCGGGCGACGCGTTCTCGCGCATCGGTAACGAGGATTTCTGCGCGCTTCGCTTTGGCAGCCTTTAATTCTTCGGACTTTTTCGCATGCAACTCATGGGCTGTATCGTGCGTCGAGAGAAATTCTTCGTGGGCAGCGATCTCGCATTCCAGGCGTTTGGTCCTCAGATCGGAAACTTTTCGGACTAATCCGCTGTCCGCACCTTTGGTCAGGTCGGCCGCATATTGATACCAGCCGACCGCTGCCTCCAAGTCTTCCTTTTGCTCGTTCAATCTGCCCAAGCGTCGGGCAAGGTCGACATTTGCCGGCTCCGCTTTGTGACGCGCGTATGTTTCGGCGATCTGTTGGTCGAGCGATTCGCCGGTTAATCGCATGCGGCCTTGTTGCTCGAGCGAAATCGCCATTTCTTTGTCCTTGATCAGATCGCGGTAACTTTCCGCCTGTGTCCATCCACCGCTTTTCATAGAGGCGTGAGCTGCTGCATCTTTACCCAGACGGAGCGCTTCGGCGTCGAGTGGATTTATCTCGATGATTTGATTATAGACTTCGACCTCCTGATCGTTCTCTCCCAGCTCGCGGTACAAACGCCCGAGTTCATGTAACGCTTTGACGTCGCGCGAATTTTCTTCGAGCAACGTTCGCAGGGCGAACACGCCAATCTCCTGCCAGCCCGCTGCTGTTGCCGCTTCCTTTAACGCCATGTTCGCCTGTCGATTGTAAGGTTCATCCTCCAACACCTTCTCCAGCATTTCGATCGCGCGTTTCGGGTCCTTCTTGATTTCCCGCTGCGCTTTCATGATGGCGATTGGTGCGGTCGAGATATTTAAAAAACTTCTTTTGGTTGACCTGTTTTTCGTGACTTCAGTGCGCCGAAGCAATTGTCGTCCCATTAGAAATTGCGGTTCCTGTTTAAGGATTTCCTGCAAAAGCGAAATTGCGTAACCGAGATTCCGCAACTCAACGGCGGCCACTGCCTTAAGCCAAAGATTGCGCTGCGCTTCGCTCAGTTCCTTTTCCGTCTTAACCGCCATCGCGGATAGTTTATCACAATATGCAATTCTGCGACGAGGTACGCCTCAGCGGGAATTACGGCTTGGAGGTTCCGCGTTCCAATGTGTTGTTCTGCGACCGTGGCTCCAACAAGCATAAGCACTGGAACCGTCCACCTCATAGCAGATCCAGTTGCGGTTTATCAGGAGTTGCGGCGGGCTTCCTCCTATTGCGTGATTTTCCGACAGGGGGTGTTTCGATCACGCCGTTTGGACGTTCCAGATGCGCAAGAATTTCCTTGGCCCGGTCGAGAATTTCCTTTGGCAAACCTGCCAGCCGCGCAACTTGGATGCCATAGCTTTTGTCCGCACCGCCTGAAACGATTTTGCGAAGGAAAATGATTTGGTCGTTCCACTCGCGGACTGCGACATTGAAATTGCAAACGCCTTTGCGTTCCGCGGCGAGTTTGGTTAACTCATGATAATGCGTGGCGAAGAGGCTCCGCGCTTTGATTTTGTCATGGAGAAACTCGGCAACGCTCCAGGCGATCGAGAGTCCGTCGAATGTGGAGGTGCCGCGACCGATCTCATCGAGGATCACCAGGCTGCGTTCGGTCGCGTTGTTAACGATATTAGATGTCTCGTTCATCTCTACCATGAACGTTGACTGGCCGCGTCCTATGTCATCGTTCGCGCCGACGCGTGTGAAAATGCGATCTACCAGCCCGATCTCGGCGCTCTCCGCCGGAACAAAGCTGCCGATTTGAGCCATCAATACAATCAAGGCCACCTGGCGAATGTAAGTCGATTTTCCTGCCATATTTGGGCCTGTCACGATCGCCATCCGCATGGTCTCGCCATCAAGCGATGTGTCGTTAGGCACAAATTTTTCTTCCACCAGATTCTGGTCGAGTACCGGATGCCGTCCATCCTTGATCGTAAGCCGCAAGGTATTGTTTAAGTGCGGCCGACAAAAACGGAACAACCGCGCCGTCTCGGCGAACGCGCAAATGACGTCGAGCATTGCTATGGCAGCGGCAGTTTGCTGGATTGATTCCAGCTCGCGCAGAGTTTCTTCGCGTAGTTTTTGGAAAAGCTGAGACTCGAGTTGGCGCGCGCGTTCGTCTGCACCGAGGATTTTCGCCTCCATCTCCTTTAGCTCGGGCGTGACGAAGCGCTCGCCCCCCACGGTAGTCTGCTTGCGCGTGTAGTGCCCGGGCACACTCGCGAGATTCGATCTTGTCACCTCGATGAAATAACCAAAAACCGAGTTGTAGCGTACCTTAAGAGACTTAATGCCCGTTGCAGCGATCTCGCGCTCCTGCAAATGGCTGATCCATTTTTTTCCCTCGTGCGACGCCCGCCGCAGTTCGTCAAGATCTGCATCGTACCCATCCCGAAAAATCCCGCCATCCTTTAGCACCAATGGTGGGTCATCAACGACTGCTCTGCCGAGCTTCTCGGCCAGCGCTGGCATTTCGTGGATCTCGTTTTGCAGTTGAATGGGTAGGGCGCGACCGGTCCGAGCCGGACTGGCATTGGGCGCGCCGCCGCTTTCTTGCGCGACGTTCGGCGGGCTCGGCGAGCCCGCCCTACCAAAATTGGTGCGATCAATCAGCTTTTGCAGTTCGCATTTCAGCTTCGGGATCTCTTGCAGCGAGAATTTCAGAGCGACCAGGTCGCGTGCGTTTCCCGAGGCCTGACTCAATCGCGATGTTGCACGTTCGATATCGCGAATCGATTTCAGTTGAGCGCGGATTGCCGCAAGCAGATCTGGTTCCTGCAACAAATCTGAGATCATTTGCTGACGTCGCTCGAGCTCATGCAAATTGCGCAGTGGCTGCAAAATCCACGAGCGCAATCTCCGGCCGCCCATCGGCGTGATGGTGCGATCAAGGACCCCGAGCAAAGTGGTGTCACGTGTGCCGCGTGATTCAACCAGCTCAAGATTCGTTTGTGTCGCGGCGTCTAGCATGACGTAGTCGGCCGGCGCGTCGCAGCGCAACGAAGTGAGATGATCGATGTTACGTCGAAGTTGATGCTTTAAATAATGAACGATTGCGCCTGCGGCGGCGACCGCCCGCGACATCTCGCCGCAGCCAAATCCATCTAGCGATTTCACTTTGAAATGCTCGCACAAGGTGAAAATCGCCTGCTCCGGCAAGAACGCGTAGCTGTCGTACTCGAGCGCATGATCCATCTGACCAAGCTGATTTTTCTGTTCGGCGCTGACGAGCAGCTCCGATGGCGAAACACGCGCGAGTTCGTCGAGAAGGGATTGTCGATCTTGCAGTTCGGTTAGCCGGAACTCGCCCGTGGTCAGGTCTGCGTAAGCAAAACCAAATATGCCGCCTTCAGCGTAAACCGCGCCCAGATAATTGGCGCGTTTCGCTTCGAGTAGGTCGAAGTCGCTAACCGTGCCCGCGCTGATGATCTGGGTGATGTCGCGTGAAACAATTTTTCCCGGTTGCGGCTCGCTTGTCTGATCGCAGATCGCCACGCGCCGGCCCGCCTTGATCAACTTTGCGATGTAAGTTTGCGCGGCGTGATATGGCATGCCACACATCGGCACACCATTGCGTTTGGTTAGGGCCACATTCAGCAAGACCGAGGCTTCCTTTGCGTCTTCAAAGAAGAGTTCATAGAAATCGCCGAGCCTGAACAACAAAAGCGTATCTGCGGGGATGCTCCCTCGGAGCCGCCGATACTGCTGCATCATTGGAGTGAGCGCGTCCCGCATGATTCCAGAATTAAATCACGCCGCACGAATTGCGAGTTTGAATTGAGCAAAGCGCCTCAATGCCGCCGCGGTATTCGTGGCCGAAAATCGGCTTTGCGATGGAATGTCCAGATTTTTGAATCCAGCCAAGGCTTGAGGCGCATCTCATCCAAAAATCAGCCCATGCAACAGATGATTTCAACCTCACTTACTTCGAAGCAGCCGGCGCAGACCTCAGCCAGAAACGGATCGACTCCTTTGATCCGTCTGACCGATCTTAGCAAGATTTTCGTTACCGACGAAGTGGAGACACACGCGGTGTCCGGAGTCCATCTCGACGTCCGCGACGGCGAGTACGTTTCCATCGCTGGGCCTTCAGGCTGCGGCAAAACGACTTTATTGTCCATTTTGGGACTGCTCGATACACCTTCGGATGGGAGTTACGTGCTAAAGGGAACAGAGGTCGCGAACCTGTCGTTCGCCGATCGGGCCCGCATTCGCAATCGCGAGATCGGTTTCATTTTCCAAAGTTTTAATTTGATCGGTGATTTGACCGTTTACGAAAACGTCGAGCTGCCGCTGACATATCGCGGATTGAGCGCGAATGAGCGCAAGTCTGCTGTCATGGGAGCGCTCGAGCGCGTCGGCATGGTTCACCGCGCCAGGCACTTGCCTGGCCAGCTTTCCGGCGGGCAACAGCAACGCGTCGCCGTTGCCCGGGCACTTGCCGGCAAACCTGCGATTCTGCTTGCGGACGAGCCAACTGGAAATCTCGACTCGCGCAACGGTGAAGCCGTCATGGATCTGTTAAAAGAGCTGCATGGCGCTGGCGCAACGATTTGCATGGTGACCCACGACGAACGATTCGCCAGGCACGCTGAGCGCGCCGTTCATTTGCTTGACGGTCAAATCGTGGAGGATCGGCTCGCAGCCTGACTAGGATCGACAACAGAGGTTAACAAACATGAATGATTTTCGATTTGCGCTGCGGCAGCTTCGTAAATCGCCGGGATTTACTGCTCTGGCGATTATTACTTTAGCGCTC
>Ga0209155_1000538_pt1 | contig 18093 bp, 14 predicted proteins | sample GraSoiAngelo_122_FD_185879 | JGI IMG/M metagenome (GOLD analysis project Ga0209155, IMG submission 185879) | Grasslands soil microbial communities from the Angelo Coastal Reserve, California, USA - 14_0927_02_20cm (SPAdes) (version 2) | ecosystem: Environmental > Terrestrial > Soil > Grasslands ... | reverse complement strand
GTTCGTCGTTAAATCGTTACATCGTCGAAGCGTAAATCCGGTGTAACGGTGCAACGTTTTTAACCGACCACGGGTGGCTTGCCCACAGTTTCGCTTTTGTTCACTGAGAAGCGGGCGCATATTTCAGTAATGGATTTGACGACGCGTGACGCGGTTGATGAACTGCTTCAGACCTATAGCGAAACCGGCGGCATAAATTACCTCGACGCTGCCGCGATGCTCCCTTCGCGCCTTGCTATCGAAGCCGCTTGCGCCGAGCTGATGAGCTTGATGTTTCCCGGGTTTCGTAGCGAAGCTCTGGTCAGCTCTGAAGATTTAGCCGAGACGACGCGCGCTCGAATGAGAAGCTTGCACGCGCGCCTGAAAACCGAGATTTGCAGAAGCCTCGGCAAAATCCCACCTCATGAAGCGACTGAAGCAAAAGCCGAGGAGTTTTTGGCATGTTTCATGTCAAAGCTGCCCCAGGTACGTAAGACGCTTTGGACGGACATTGACGCAGCCTACGAAGGCGATCCGGCGGCGCAAAGCTATGAGGAAATCATCCTGGCTTATCCCGCGCTCGAAGCGATTGCGATCCAACGCATGGCGCATGAACTTTACTTGACAGGGCTTCCGTTGATTCCGCGCATCATGACTGAATGGGCCCACAGCCGCACCGGAATCGATATTCATCCGGGAGCAAAAATTGGCTCACATTTTTTTATCGATCACGGGACGGGTGTTGTGATCGGCGAGACCACTGAAATCGGTTCGCGGGTAAAACTTTATCACGGCGTCACCCTCGGTGCACGGAGTTTTCAAAAGGACGAGCACGGCAAAATCAAAAAAGGCGGGAAGCGTCATCCGAAAGTCGAGGATGACGTCACGATTTATCCGAACTCAACTGTGCTCGGCGGCAAAACCGTGATTGGCGCGCGCAGCACCATCGGCGGAAATGTTTTTCTAGTGCAGAGTGTTCCGCCGGATTCGCTCGTTTATTACGAAGAGAAACAGTTGCGCATCGTGCCAAAACGGCCGCCGAAAACCGATGGCCGCAGCGAAGGGTTCACTGGATGAGAAAGAGCCAGTCCTGTAGCCGCTTCGTTGTGCGAAGCGTCGTTGCAAGCAAGAGCACGAGAAGAAGATGATTTACCTTGATTACAACGCCACGACGCCACTCTGCGATGAGGCGCGCGAGGCAATGCTGCCGTATCTCGATCGGCATTTCGGAAATCCATCGAGCGTGCATGCCGCGGGCCGCGAGGCGCGAGCGGCGATTGACGGTGCTCGCGACAAACTCGCCTCACTTTTGAACGTTAAACTGCACGAATTAATCTTCACCAGCGGCGGGACGGAATCTTGCAACCTGGCCGTGCTCGGCCTAGCACGATGTCGATCTTCACCTGGCGGTCACGTAATCTCGAACAAGGCTGAACACCACGCAGTGCTGAACGCGTTCGAGTATTTGGAGAAGCAGGAAGAATTTGAAGTGACGTGGCTCAATGTTTCCCGAAATGGAATTGTCGATCTTGATGAACTTGCCAGTTCGATCCGCCCCGAGACAAGACTCGTATCGATCATGACGGCGAATAACGAGACCGGCGTGATTCAGCCAATCCGTGAAATTTCGAAAATTTGCCGAGACCGCGGCGTTCTTCTGCACAGCGACCTGGTGCAATCCTTTGGCAAGATCGACATCGACCTGTCATTGGTTGATGCGGCCAGTTTTGCAGCACACAAGTTTTACGGCCCGAAGGGGGCGGGATTTCTTTTTCTGCGCAGCGGAATGTCGATCCAGCCAATCATGTTTGGCGGCGCGCACGAAAATGAGCGACGCCCTGGGACAGAAAACGTTGCAGCGATTGCTGGCATGGCGGCGGCCGCGCAGTCGACGTTGCGCGATCGCGTGACAGAACAGAAACGCGAGGCGCAATTGCGAGACGAATTGTGGACGAGTATCGCGCGCAGCTTTCCGGGAGCAAAACAAAACGGCGACGCCGAACATCGGCTGGCAAACACACTCAATGTGAGTTTCATGGATGTCGATTCTGAAACCATGTTGATGGCGTTGGATCTGGAACACGTCTGCGCGTCGAGCGGATCAGCTTGCATGGTTGGCTCCGTCGTCGCGTCCCATGTGTTGCTCGCGATGGGTTTGTCAACGGAACGAGCCAGCTCAGCCGTTCGCTTTTCGCTGGGTAAATGGACGACTGCGGAAGAAATCGCTAATGCTGGCGAAGCACTTGAGCGGATTGCAAGACGACTAAACAAAGCCGATAGCACATATGCCGTCGCTTAGGCAGCTGCAATTCGTTTTTGTAGGGCAACCGCGCAGGTTGCCATCTGCGCGTTTGGCAGGCGGTGCGCCTGCCCTACAACTCTTTCATCGTCGTAATTTCGATCTTGAATCCAAAGCGCGAGAGCTTTTGCGAATGAACGACGCGGGTAAGATCGCAATGGCTGTCCGCGTGGAGTGGAATGGGCGTCTGCAAACTTGTGCCGGCCGAGCCGACTATCGCTCCAAATTAATCCTATTAAATCCGCAACTTGTTCATCATCCAGGCGAGATTGATCGCACGCTTCGCCACGAACTCGGACACATTCTCGCCCAATTTCGCGCCGGCCGGCGCCGGATTCTGCCCCACGGCATCGAATGGCGGAAGGCTTGCACCGACCTGGGAATCGCCGGCGAAAAGCGCTGTCATAATCTTCCGTTTCCAGTAAAGCAACACGCTCGCAAATACCTCTACAGATGCCCAAATTGTCGGCGTGATTTTCCTCGCGTGCGCCGGGTGAAACGTGCGACCGCTTGTTTGGCATGTTGCCGCGCCCATAACGGCGGAGCATTTGATGGGCGCTTTCGACTGCGTCTTGTAGAAAGCGCATCGTTGTAGCGGGGTTCACCGCAGCGAACGCCTCTACAAATCCGAGCCGTCGCCCTTCGCCGCTTTCTGCCCGCGTAATTTCGCCTGGATGAACATGTCGATGTTGCCATCCATGACATCTTGCACATTGCTCGTTTCCGCGCCGGTACGGTGATCTTTCACCATCTGGTACGGCTGAAAAACATACGAACGGATTTGGTTTCCCCACGCGATGTCGCCCTTTTCGCCATATTGTCGATCAATCTCGGCGCGTTTCTTGTCTTCCTCGATTTCGTAGAGCTTCGCTTTCAACATTTTCATCGCCAGCTCGCGATTGCGTCCCTGGCTGCGCTCGGCCTGGCAGACGACGACAATTCCGCTCGGCTTGTGGAAGATGCGCACAGCGGTCTCCACTTTGTTGACGTTTTGCCCGCCCTTGCCGCCGCTGCGAAACGTGTCGATCTCCAGATCGGCTGGATTAATTTCAACCGGCGCGGTGTCGGCGATTTCCGGAACAACATCGACACTGGCGAACGAAGTGTGTCGTCGTTTGTTTGCATCGAACGGTGAAATGCGCACCAGCCGATGCACTCCGCGTTCGGTCTGAAGGTGTCCGTACGCGTAGTCGCCGCTCACGAACAGCGTCACGGATTTAATGCCAACCTCTTCGCCTTGTTGAATATCCACTGTCTGTGATTTGAAACCACTTCGCTCAATCCAGCGTTGATACATCCGTAACAACATGTCCGCCCAATCGCACGACTCGGTGCCGCCCGCGCCAGAATGAATCGTGAGAAATGCATTGGCGCGATCGTTTTCGCCGGAAAGAAACTGGCGCAGCTCGAATTCGTCCAGCTTACGAATCAGAAAAGCGTGTTCGGCCGCGACCTCGTTCTCTGCGTGAGCGCGCCCAGTCGGATCGCTCTCTTCCGCGGCCAGTTGTTGTAATGCACTGAAGTCCTCAATTTGACGCTCCAACTCTTGAAACGGACTAATGAGCGAGCGTAATCGCGAGACTTCCTCGACATCTCTCTGAGCGCGCTCGCGATTCGACCAGAAATCGGACGCGGCCATACGCCCTTCGATTGCCGCTAGATTTTTCTGGAGTTTTTCGACGTCAAAGAAACCTCCGCAATTCGCGGACGCGGGATATTAGATCCTCAGCAGTAGGGGTCGCAAACTCCTTAGCCATATGCATAGGATAATTACGCCTTCCTGAGATGCAACGAAATCCCAATCCATCTCCGGCGTTGCGACGGAGAAGAGCCACCTCTACAGTTGCCGCTTATGCCCTACAAAGACATCGCGCCACCACCTGGCGAAAAAATTTCGATCGAGAAGGAACAATTGCAGGTGCCAGATCAACCGGTTATTCCTTTCATCCGTGGAGATGGCACTGGGCCGGACATCTGGGCCGCGAGTGTGCGCGTATTCGATGCTGCGGTCGACAAGGCGTTTAGCGGGAAAAAGAAGATCGCCTGGTTCGAGGTTTTCGCAGGCCAGGCAGCAAAGGACAAATTCGATGAATGGCTGCCCGATGACACCGTCGAAGCGTTCCGCGAATTCTTAGTTGGCATTAAAGGCCCGCTGACGACACCGGTCGGCGGCGGGATTCGCTCGCTCAACGTCGCGCTGCGCCAACTTCTCGATCTTTTCGTTTGCCTACGGCCGGTGCAGTACTTCAAAGGCGTCCCCTCGCCCGTTAAGCATCCGGAAAAAGTAAACATGGTGATCTTCCGGGAAAATACGGAAGACATTTATGCGGGCATCGAGTACGCGGCGGGCACGCCCGAAGCACAGAAGATTCTCGATTTTCTCCAGAAAGAATTTCCGAACCAGTTTGATAAAATCCGCTTCGGCACGAAGCAGAAAGCAGCGGATTTCTGGAAAAAAGTGGGTGCACCGGAGGGAAACGAAGTTTGCGTGGGAATCGGCATCAAACCGGTCAGTCGCGCAGGCAGCGTCCGCTTGATCCACAGCGCGATTTCCTACGCAATCAAGAATCGTCGCAAGAGCGTGACACTGGTGCACAAGGGCAACATTATGAAGTTCACCGAAGGCGCATTTCGCGATTGGGGTTTTGAGATCGCCAAGAAATATTTCGGCGCCGAGGAAATGGACGGCGGTCCCTGGTGCAAAATTCCCATGGGCAAACCGGGCGCCGGCATCGTGATCAAAGACGCCATCGCCGATATCACGCTCCAACAGGTATTGACACGCCCGGAAGATTTCGACGTTATCGCGACGCTTAATTTAAACGGCGATTACTTGAGCGACGCGCTGGCCGCACAAGTTGGCGGAATTGGCATCGCGCCCGGTGGAAACATTAATTACATCACCGGCCACGCCGTTTTCGAAGCAACTCACGGGACCGCGCCGAAGTACGCGAACCAGGACAAGGTCAATCCCGGGTCCGTAATTCTGTCGGGCGAAATGCTGTTCCGTTACATGGGCTGGACGAAAGCCGCCGATTTGATTCTCAAAGGACTAAAGGGCGCGATCGCGAGCAAGCGCGTTACCTACGATTTCGCGCGGTTGATGGATGGCGCGACCGAAATCAAGTGTTCACAATTTGGCGATAATGTGATCGAACACATGTGAGTCGAGAGTAGTAAGAGATTCCCCCGCCACCCAGGTAGAGCGATTGACCTTCGTCGCCCGTTGAAGTTAGCTAAGCCGATGCCTTCCTCTTCGCTCTGGCAGCGTTTTCAGCAATATTTTTTGCACTACGGCCATCTCGATCTTTCCATCGACATCAGCCGAATGAAATTTCCAGACGACTTTTTCCAGAGAATGCAGCCGCGGATCGAAAAGGCATTCGCGGCGATGCAGGAGCTGGAGTCGGGAGCAATCGCTAATCCCGATGAGAAGCGCATGGTAGGCCATTACTGGCTCCGGAATCCAACGCTTGGGCCAACTGCAGAAACTCGCGCGGAGATCGAGGGAACGATCAAACGCATCAAGAGCTTTGCGGCGGATGTTCACGCTGGAAAAATCGCTACCGAAAATGGAAAACGATTCGAGCACATTTTGCTCATCGGGATTGGCGGCTCGGCGCTCGGACCGCAATTCGTGGCGGACGCGCTCGGTTCAAAGCGTGATCCAATGGACATCTATTTTTTCGATAACACCGACCCGGATGGCTTTGATCGCGTTTTCGACAAGATCGACAAGTATCTGTCGCAGACGCTCGTTGTTGTCGTCTCCAAATCTGGCGGGACAAAGGAAACGCGGAATGGAATGCTCGAGGCGGAAGCAAAATTCAAAGCGAAGGGGCTTCAGTTCGGCAAACACGCGGTCGCTGTGACTGGCGTTGGAAGCGAACTGGACACGTTGGCCGAAAGGAATAATTGGCTCGCTCGATTCCCCATGTACGATTGGATTGGCGGGCGCACTTCGGTGATGAGCGCGGTTGGGCTTCTCCCGATGGCGCTGGAAGGCTTCGACATCGACAATTTTCTCGCCGGTGCGGCGGCGATGGATGAACGGACGCGCGTACCAAATGCGGCGGAGAACGCCGCGATGCTTCTGGCCCTGGTGTGGTATTACGCCGGCAATGGCAAAGGCGAGAAGGACATGGTGATCCTTCCCTATAAAGACCGGTTGGCGTTATTCAGTAAATATTTGCAGCAGCTTGTGATGGAATCTTTGGGAAAAGAAAAGGATCTCGACGAAAATATCGTGCATCAAGGCATCGCCGTTTACGGCAACAAAGGCTCGACGGATCAGCATGCATACGTGCAGCAGTTGCGGGACGGCGTCCTGAATTTCTTCGTGACCTTCATCGAAGTACGCAAAGATCGACCCGCCTCCGCCAAGGCTCCGGCGCGGCGGGCATCGGCGGCTTTCGAAGTCGAGGATGGCGTCACGAGCGGCGATTATCTTCAGGGTTTTTTGCGCGGCACGCGAAGTGCGCTGTATGAGAGTGGCCGCGAATCAATCACGGTGAGCATTCCAGAAGTGAACGCGTTTAACATCGGTGTCTTAATCGCGCTCTATGAACGTGGGGTGGGCTTCTATGCCTCGCTGGTCAATATCAATGCCTATGATCAACCTGGCGTCGAGGCCGGGAAAAAAGCCGCGACCAGATTGTTGCAACTCCAAAAACAAGTGCGCGAAAAACTCACCGTTCGCAGCGGAAAAACCGCTGAAGAGATTGCGCACTCCATCGACGCCGACCCGGAAGATGTCTTTCATGCGCTGCGGCACCTGGCGAGTAATGATCCGCGTATCCGGCTGATCGCGGGCGAAGACGCAGTCGACGATAAGTTTTCGCTCAACGAATAGCAGATTAATTGAGCGCAAATATGGCAGGCGCAGCTCCGCAAAATCGAAATAACTCCCTAAGCGTTCCGTGGAGTGACACGGTTCGCTTTATCCGGCAGCTCACTCACGATCTGCGTAACCATTTAAATGCGATTGAACTGCAGGCGACTTACATCAACGAACTGGAAGAAAATCCCAACCTCAGGAGCGAGATCAAGCGCTTGCGCGAAATGATTTCGCGACTGACCTCGGCCTTACAAAAGCTTTCGAGAAGCCTGGGTGATGTGAAACCCAATTTGATCGCCTACCGGGCCTCTGATTTTGTGGACGATTTGCGCAAGAAAATCGCCCAGGAGTTCCCGGACTCAAGCAACGAAATCGTCTGGAACGTGCAACCGAACGAAGGGGTATTAGATGTCGATCCTCAAATGTTGCAGCATGCATTCATCGAGCTTTTTGCAAACGCTTTCCAGCACGACCGCGGAGCAGGCGAGCTTATTGTGACAGCCAGGATCGATAAGAACCAATTCATCTTCACGTTGGATGAACCAAAAACGCGATTTGAGTTGTCCACTGAAAACTGGGGACGTGAGCCACTTCGAAAGATCGGCCACGAGCATTATGGCGTTGGACTAAACCGCGTGCGCGTTATCATGGAGGTCCACGGTGGCGAAATGCATGCCCGGTATGATTCGAAAACCGCAAGGCTCATTACGATGCTCATGCTGCCATTGTCGCGTCAAGGCGGTTGAGCTGTCGCGCACCGTCATTTTGGGCGACTGGAGCAACCACGTAATGCGTAGTATGGGGGCAACTCTTTGAAATGAAACCAGAGAACCGTCGCATTCTGATCATTGACGACGAACGGCCGATTCTTATGACGCTCGAGGCGCTTCTCCGGCGTCATGCTTATCAAGTCGACACTGCTCCCACCGCGTCCCAGGGATTGAAGTTGCTGAAAACGAAATCTCCCTCGCTCGTTTTGCTCGATCTTCAATTACCGGACGCAGAAGGTTTGCAAACGCTCGATAGCATTAAGACCGACTCACCGGAGATGCCGGTCATCATTTTGACCGCGCACGACACATTGCACAACGCGATCGAATCGATTAAGCGCGGCGCTTATCATTTCATCAGCAAACCATACGCGCCCGAAGAATTGCTCAGCTTAATAGAGAAAGCTTTGGAAAAGCAGTCACTTCTACGCGAGACGGAAAAACTCCGGCAAAAAACAGAGCAACTCGAAAAGCGTCTGGAGATCGCCGAGACACGGCTCACACCGATTTTCAAAAGCAAGCCGATGCAGGAGATCGACGAATTGATCACTGCGATGGCGCCTTCCGAAGCAAACGTGCTCATCGTGGGCGAGAGCGGCGTAGGCAAGGAAGTCATCGCAAACGTGATTCACGCCCGGAGCCGTCGCGCGGGAAAAGAAATGGTGAAGCTGAATTGTGCCGCATTTCCCCAAACGATGATAGAGGGGGAACTTTTTGGTTACGTGAAAGGGGCGTTTACGGGCGCGATGAACGATTTTCCAGGAATGATCGCAGCGGCCAATGGCGGCACGCTTTTTCTCGATGAGATCTCCGACATGCCGACGGATCTACAGACGCGTTTTTTGCGCGTGCTGCAGGAGCGCGAGTATCGGCCTCTCGGCAGCACGCAGACCATGAAAGCAGACTTTCGGGTGATCGCCTCAACCAACCGGCCGATTGCGCAGGCGCTCTCAGAGAACCGGCTGCGCTCCGATTTGTACTATCGGCTAAACACCTTTCAAGTTGAGGTGCCTCCGCTCCGGGAACGAAAGCAGGACATTCCGCCCCTGATCGCCATGTTTCTGAAACAGTTTTCTCAACAACTCGGGAAGCCCGAACCGGACATTGCGCCAGACGCGTTTCAAAAGTTACTCGACTATGCCTGGCCGGGAAATGTTCGGGAATTGCAGAATGCGATCGAGTACGCGGTGGTCCTGGCGCAACAGGGCGTAATCGGCGGGAAGGAGCTTCCCACTGAAGTCCAACTCCGAAAGCTTTCAGAGCAAGCCGAGCGCGGCGCTCCGCCGCGAATGGGTGTACAGAGTCTTGATGAAGTCGAGCGAGACACGATTCTTCGCGTGCTCGCCGAATGTCACGGCAATAAGAAGAAGGCAGCGGAACTTCTCGGCATCCAGCGTCCCACCCTCTACAACAAGATGAAGCGTTACGCGATCGAGATCTGAGAGATCCGTTCGACTTCACTCGGGACAAGTTTTGGATTTTGAATTTTTGAATTTAGATTGAGCCCTAAGGCTCTGGGCCGATCCGCAATCTAAAATCCAAATGGCAACATCCCGGCATCTCGAGCAAGTCCTGGCGCACGCGGCCAATCAGCTCGCCCCTACGGGTGCAAGACGCCCGACAGAGGTCCTTCCGCTCTACAAAAAATTTCTCAAGGTTGAAGAACATCGGTTGCGTCTGAAACACCAAGCCGGCGGGGGCGGTCGCGAAATCTGTGGTCGGCGGGCTGAGCTTGTCGATGTCTTGTTGCAATACGTATTCGGTGCGGCTGCGACTGCCGCTCGCGGAAACGAGGCGGCCCGGACTCCCCTCGCCCTGATTGCTCTGGGCGGATACGGCCGAGGCGAGCTCAATCCATTTAGCGATATCGATGTCATGCTTTTGCACGACCAGGGCGCCAGAAAGATTTCACCGCACCTGGAGGAAATGGTGCAGCAAGTCCTTTATCTTCTCTGGGATAGTGGCTTCAGGGTCGGACACTCCACGCGTTCTATCAAAGAAGCGATTACGCAGGCCAATCGCGACATGCTCACGAAGACCGCCATGCTCGAGGCGCGGTTCCTCGCCGGCGATGCAGAGCTGGCGCGGGAATTCCGCGAGCAATTTCGTCTAAGGTGTGTGGAAGGACACGAACGAGAATATGTCGAGATGCGGATGCAAGATCAGCTCACGCGGCACAAGAAATTTGGCGAGAGCGTGTACTTGCAGGAGCCGCATGTGAAGAGTGGGTGTGGCGGACTCCGCGATTATCAAAATTTGCTTTGGATGACGTATTTCAAAGAAGGCGCACTGAGCACCAATCAACTCGTCGGCAAAGATTGGCTGAGCGAAACCGACCAACGGCGAATCGAGACAGCCTATGATTTTCTTCTGCGGTTGCGCACCGATTTGCACTATGCGACCGGGCGCGCGACCGACATTTTGCACGTCAACCTGCAGGAACAAATCGCAAAACGCCTCAATTATTCGCCTCGAAACGGCCAGATCCGCAGTGAGACTCTCATGCGCGACTATTACGATCACACGCGAAATATCTTTCGTGTGACGGAGCGGATTACAGCGCAATTCGCGAGCGGATATGTAACAAGCAAGACCCGTTCTCTTTTCAGCTTTCTTCCATTGCTGCGGCCGGAAAAGACGCCAATCGGAGATTCTTTTTTTTGCCGCAATAAGCAACTGCACCCGGCTCTACGCGATCTTTTTCGCGAAGACCCCGAGCAGATGATGGACGCGTTTCGACTCGCGCAAGAGCACGGCTTGGATCTAAGTCCGGAATTGGCAGACCTGTTGAGTCGAAGCCTTGGCCAGGTGACTCGGACATTTCAATATGCACGAGGTCCCCGCGATATATTTAAAACGATATTGTCCCGGAAAGGCGAAGTTGGCCGTATTCTTCGAATGATGCATCGGGTCGATTTTCTTGGCCGATATATTCCCGAATTCGGCCAGCTGACCTGTCTCGTGCAACATGAGTTTCTGCATCGTTATACGGCCGACGAACACACGCTGGTCTGCATCGACAAGCTGGAGGCGCTGGTCGCGACCGATGATCCGAAGCTGATCACTTATCGCAAAATTTTTGAGCGATTGGAGGATCCATTTGTTCTCTACCTCGCACTGCTTTTGCACGACACCGGCAAGGCCGTCGGGGCGCGGCCACACTCTGAAGCAAGCGCACTATTTGCCCAACGCGTCGCCACCCGTTTGCAATTATCTTCCGAGCAGCGCAAGTCGCTCATCCTGCTGGTCGATCATCATCTCACGCTCTCCAAGATCGCGCAGCAGAGAAACCTTGATGACCCCGCGACAGTAGCGGAGTTGGCCAACATCGTGAAGCACCAAAAGAATCTAAACGCGTTAATGCTGCTTACCCTGGCTGACGGCCAAGGCACCAGCGCAGAGGCATGGTCGGATTGGAAGGAATCGCTTGTCTGGCAATTGTTTCACGAGACTACTCGTTATCTGGCGGACCAGAAGTCTTATTACGAACAAACAACAATCGAACGTGAGAGCCTGCAGACCTCCGTGGCGAAAAATCTTTCGCCCGATTACGGCGATGAGATTGATGCGCACTTTGAGCTCATGCCGGACAATTATTTTCGCGCCAGCGATGTGCCCGAAATTGTCGAGCATTTGAAACTGTTCCGCTCGTTTCTCGAGAACATCTCCAGCTGGGGAGAGCGTCCACTGACGCCGGCGGTCGCATGGAAGGCGCTTCCGGAGCAAGGACACAGTGTTGTCAGCTTTTACACATGGGAGCGCGAGCAGATGCTGGCCAAAATTGCCGGATCCTTTTCAGTCGTGCCAATCAATATCTTGAATGCTGATCTTTTCCCCCGCGCCGACAACACTGTTCTCGGCGTTTTTCGGGTGTGCGACACGAAAGCACATGCTGTCACCGACCCGCGTGATTTTGAGCTGGTCGAACAAACTTTGCGCTGCGCGCTGGAGGACGAAAGATTCGATTTCCTTCCGGTCATCGAAAAGGCGAAGCGTCAGAGCCGCAAGCGTTCCGCACCAGCCATCGAATTTCCGACACGCATTGCCATGGATAACAAAACACATCCGATTTATACACTGATCGAGATCCAGGCTCCCGACCGGCTCGGGTTGCTTTACGATATTCTAACCTGTCTTGATCGTGAGAATGTTTCGATCGCGCTTTCTCGCATTAACACGCAGGATGGCGCAGCGATTGATACGCTGTATGTCATGGACCGCGGCACGCACGCTAAAATCACCGATTCGCACCGCATAATGGCGATCCAGAAGCATCTCCAGAATGCAATTTTGCGTGGAGCAGCGGTTAAACCGAAGTAAGTAAACTAAAAAGGCACGCGACCAGCCGTCTTTGCTGCTCATAGTTCTTTTTTCATCTCATGAACGCACTGATTCTCGCTGCTGGCTATGCAACGCGCCTCTATCCGCTGACGCGCGATAAAGCCAAGCCGCTCCTCACGGTTGGTGGCAAACCGATCATCGAATGGGTCGTGGACAATCTCGTGGATGTTCCCGAATTGGAAACGATTTACATCGTGACGAATGACAAGTTCGCGTCCGACTTCCAAACGTGGAGCGAGCGCTATCAAGATCGACAACCGAAATTCAAGTTCAAAATCATCAACGACGGCTCCAAAAGCGACGAAGACAAGCTGGGCGCAATTGGGGATATCAATTTCGTCGTTAGCAGGGAGAATCTGAGCCTGAGCGATCTGCTCATCGTTGGGGGCGATAACCTGTTTAGTGAATCGCTCGCTAGCTTTGTCGCCAACGCAAAAGGGACTGAAGCAACCATTGCCGTTTACGACATCGGCGATGCCGAAGCGATAAAAAAATACGGTAACATTGCGATCGATACTGAGGGCATCATCACGCACTTTGAGGAAAAGCCGGAGAAGCCTCGCGGCACGCTGGCCGCGATCGCTCTTTATTACTACTCACCCGGAGTGCTCTCCCTTTTAACGACCTATCTCGCTGCTGGGAATAATCCAGATCAACCAGGCCGGTTTGTGCAATGGCTTTACACGCGCAAACCGGTGAAGACGTTCCAGATCAAAGGCAAATGGCTCGATATCGGAAGCAAAGAAACGCTGGAAGAAGCCGATAGAATCTTTAAAGATCTCGCGCACTGAAAGTGGTAGGGCGCGACCGCTGGGCGCGCCGCGGCAGAGGTGGCGGCGATGCCGCTATTTCAGCCGTCCTTCGTCGAACTCGATCAGATCGAAGTAAGTCCGAATATCCTTGCGCCCTTCGCCTCCCACCTCTTTGAGAAAATGGAGAAAGCGCGCTTTTTTTGCAGCCGTGTCCGGGTAGCGAGAAATCATCGCTTGGTTCCACTGTTCAATTGCTTCGGGGGAATGTCTCGCTCCGTTTTCCTGCACCCATTTTAAAATTGCGCCATCGGTATCCAGCTTGTTAGCCACCTCTTCAAAGGCATCGCCGTCGAGTTTTAGAAATGCCAGTAAATGTTTGTCGAAACCGACCGTTTTATAATTGTAACCATTAAGCAGTCCCTTGCGGTGCAGTCGCGCTTTGTCGATCAAACGAGGCAGATGCACGTATCCGCCAAGTTTTTCGTACGGACTGCGTGGATGCAGTCTTTGCATCGAGAAAAAACTAAGTCGCCGGCAACGGCTGCGGCGCGGCTACAGAAACTTCAGGGCCCGGCGCACTCGTGGCCGCTGCTTTTCGTTCTGGCAATAATTCCCCCTGAGTGAGATTGGCCTGGCCGATGACGAGTTGGCCGGAAAACATTCCGCCTTTCTCGACTGTGATCGCCTTGGCAGTAACATCGCCTTCGAGTGAGCCCCTCTTATGAATAGTAACCATCGTTTGAGCAATGATTTCACCCGACATCTTTCCCTTGATTTCGATGCTTCCGGCCCGGACTCGGCGGAAGCAATGAATATCAGCCTTACGCTCGACAATGACATGTCCGGCAGTAAGACGACCGGGAATTCTTCCTGAAAAATTAATCGTCGCGCTGCCATAACAATGCAGATTGCCGCGCAGCCTGCCTTCAATTAACGCCGATCTGCAGGTCACACTGCTACTGCTTAAATCTCCTTTAGACGTCAGATGCACGTCGCCCCATGTTCGAATTGTTCGGCTGAAACCACTGTTGATTTTGTAATCGCGAAGGTCAATGTGCGCGCTGCACTCCGGGCAGATTGTCGATGAGGCTGCACCGCTGACCTGCTGTTTTCGCTTGCATTCGAAACACTCGATAAGGGAACTGTGTTGCCGTCTCCATAAGGCCTCGAATTTTTGGCGGATAGAGGAATTCTCTGGAGTGGCCGTTTCTTCTTTTACGTGCAGCTGCAAGCCGCGTTTCGGCACAAACGGAGAAAAGTAACGGCCGCACTGGCGGCAGATCGAGCTTTTAGCGGCCGCATATTCCATCTGCTTAAAGCCGCAATGCGGACATTCCACATTGAGCTTGGCAGGCAACGGATTGGCCACTGGGTGCTAAGGGACGATCTTTTCTTTATGCGCGTCCTCCAAAGGCCGCCTTGATCGGTTCATCATGCCGCACAACTTCGGGGCGCGCCGACGTCGACTTTGCAGGGAGCGTGCCGCTGGTGACTTCCGATTTGCCGATAAACGTTGCTCCGTCTTCAATCACGAGACGCGCCGCTTTCAAGTCTCCCTGCAACGTACATTTCGATTTCAATTCGCAGCGCTCGGCAACCGTGATATTCCCATGCACTTTGCCGAATACGGTAATCGATTTGGTTTTGATTTCTCCGCGAATGTCCGCGTTCTCACCGATCGTTAAAACGCCGTCTGAATTGATTTCGCCTTCGACTTTGCCGTCGATGAGAAGTTCTTTTTGAAACTTGATTGAGCCCTTGATCTCGACGTCGCTCGAGAGGACATCCTTGCCAGAATGTTCAGCCATAATTTTTTGATAACTAGTTAATGGTGGTGATGTTCTTGATTCGTCGCGGTTAGCAACATGGTTATTTTCATCCGCGTCCGAGTTCGACGATTCTTCTGCGATCGGCGACATCGGTCTTTGCGGGATGAATTTTCTCAGCATTCGTTATTATTGGGACGCTTCCCAACGCTGTCAACGGATTCCCATAGCGACAGCGAGCTTTTATTGTTCAACGACTCGGTAGAGCTTGCCGGCTCCGTTCTGCGCTGCAAACACTAGGAACCGCGGCACTCGGGAGGGCGTTCTGTCCAGCACGATGCAAATTGGGTGTTGAGGCATCGCCAGGCCCAGAATCTCGGCGGAATTCTCGGCCGCGCGCTCGGAATCGTACACGATCACCCAGGCCACTTTGTGATCCTCTAAGATTTTGCGAGCCGTCTCCCAATCTTCACTGACAAAGAACCGTGCGCTCTCCGCAACGCCATTCATACTCTCGTGCGAGCTTCCAGCTACACCCGGCTGACCCGACCAATAAGCGATCTCTGGAGAAAGCCACCATTGCGCCAAAAACGGACGCCGCTCGAACGATTGCATATCCAGCGCAAGCTCGTGCAACTGCACCGATTCGTTCCGCTGTTGGACCCTGCGCACGTAATCCGATTCGTTCGGCCAAAGTCGCGTGTCCCAATCGTGCAAAATCGGGAAGAGCGATACGATGAAAATCGACCACGCGAGCACGCGCGACTTGAACGGCTCGAGCAAACTTGGCAGCGCGAGCGCGAAAATCGACAGAAAAAAATAAGCCCAGCGTGCCTGCCAAATCGTCAGGACATAGGTCGCCGCAAGCAAAACAATCACGAAGATTGGCAGCGGACTTTTGCGACGAAGTGCAAACCAAATGAGAACGGGCGCGGCGATCAACAGCCAGCCAGCCCATTGAAACCAAATCGGATGCAGCGGCGAAACTGAGACCAGCTCGCCGACAGTACGCGACCAGTTTTCAAAGGTCGGGCCGGAATAAAATGGCCGCAATTCCGGGAGGCGTCGCTCAATGAGAAACGCGACCGCCAGAATTATCAGGAATAGGATCCAGCCTATGCGGCGATGCTGTGCCAAAAAAAATTCCCGGTATCGCAAGGCGGCGCAACCAGCGACAAACGCCAATAAAATCAGCGGCTCATAAAGTGAGACCCAAAGCGCAAAGCTCCAGGCCACCCCGCTCACGATGCTCCATTTTGTTGATCGTTGGAATTGCAGAGCCCATTCCGAGCAAATCGCGACCGTAACGAGTAACATTACTAATGACTGATGATCTGGTCGCCCCAGCTTGGTCCCGTGCACGAGGACAGGGCTGATTGCGTAAAGCACGAGCATTGTCCAGCGATACCGGAGGGTCATTCGCCGCGACCACCACCAGAGAAACCAGCCTCCAAACAAGCCGAGCAGCGGCGAGATCAGCGCACCCGCCAAATCGGTTGCGTGTGCCGTGAAGGGTTTTAGCATCACCGCCAGCCCGACGATCAGGTAATCAAAGGGCGCCGTCGTATGTGGAGTCGTTCCCTGAGGAAAATTCTCGAAATCGTGATGGCGCACGATTAATCCCGGCTTTTTCTCGCACATCCGCACACGCGTCATGCGCGCGTAACAATCTGCGTCGGTAAAATAAACATTCCCGGCGACGAAAACGTCCCGATAATTCGCACATCGCGCGGTCAGAATCAGCACGCTTAGCGTCGTAATTCCGATAACGGCTAAACCGGTACGCGCGACTCGTTGCACGACATCGATAATCGCAAATCGCAAATCGCAAATCGAAGATGAAATTTGGGCCCGCCAGGATTCGAACCTGGGACCAAGGGATTATGAGTCCCCTGCTCTAACCGCTGAGCTACAGGCCCGTATAATTACGGAAGTAAACACAGCAAACCGCTCGTGACCAACCCCGAAAACGTTTCGGGGCTGCTCTAGCTGTGACGAGAAGCGGTTTATTTGGCCGGCAACGCAGCGGCGCTTTCTTGAAGGAGCGAGTCGAGTTTGTTCAGGTCGATCGGTTTCACAAGGTGATGTTTGAATCCGGCCTCCTGACTTTTACGGATATCATTTTCCATTCCGTAACCGGTAAGAGCAATTCCGAAAACTGGTCGCTCGGAGCGCAGCGTTTGCATTAGATCCGTTCCGCTGCCATCGGGCAGGCCGAGATCGCTGATCAGGACATCAAACTCTTCCTTCGAACTCAGATCGCGCGCAGATCGCAGATCACGAGCCGACTGCACATGATAGCCGCGCCGGCGAAGCAAATTCGTCAGCGATCGATTGGTGTCTTCGTGGTCCTCGACGAGCAATATCCGCATCGCCTGACGTTGTGCCGTCCTGGGTGAAACAGTTGCTGGCTCTTCCTGAGTGGTTGTCTTTTCGCAAGTCGAAAAAATCAATGTAAACTTGGCGCCTTCATTCCGGCCAGCGCTTGCCGCCGTGATTGTTCCGTTGTGCGCTTCGACAAGCGTTTTGCTGATGGCAAGACCGAGACCCAATCCACCCAGTTGCGCTACACCCCCTTGTTCAAAAGCATCGAAAATTTTCGGCAACGACTCAGGCTCAATCCCAACGCCGGTGTCAGCCACTTCAATCCGCAGCTGATCGCCAGGATCATTGCTCGTGGAAATACGAATTTGCCCGTCTCTGGGGGTAAACTTCACCGCGTTGTTTATCAGGTTCCAAAAGATCTGCTGAAGTCGGGCTGGGTCTGCTCGCAAATGGACCTTTTGTGCGGCGAGATCGAGCCGAAGTCGCAGGTGCTTGTGTTCAATTTCCGCCTTACAAATTTCGAGCGCATTTTGCAGCAACGTATGAGCATCAAGGACCTCAAAATTGAGTTGCACCTTGCCTTTGCTAATGCGCGTTAGATCAAGCAGATCATCGATCAGCCGGGCCTCCAACTCCACGTTGCGGCGGATCATTTGCAATGAGTCGTGAACATGCGCCGGCAGGCCCTGCTCAGTCTCGAGCGCGACCGCGGAGGCCAGCACCGGCGTAAGAGGTGTGCGCAACTCATGGCTGAGCATGGCAAGGAATTGATCTTTCGCGAGATTAGAGCGCGCCTTTTCCTGCAACTCTTCGTTCGTCTTCTGCAACTCTGCCGCCAGGGATTGCGATTGTTTGAGCAGATTTTCCGTTCGCGTGTTTGCTTCGATGGTATGGAGCACAATGCCGATGCTCTCTGTCAATTGATCGAGAAACGCCTGATCCGTAGAGTTGAAGCGCTCGAGCGACGAGAGTTCTATGACTGCTTTTACTTCTCCCTCGAATAAGATCGGCAGAACAACGATGT
>Ga0209155_1000535_pt1 | contig 18116 bp, 11 predicted proteins | sample GraSoiAngelo_122_FD_185879 | JGI IMG/M metagenome (GOLD analysis project Ga0209155, IMG submission 185879) | Grasslands soil microbial communities from the Angelo Coastal Reserve, California, USA - 14_0927_02_20cm (SPAdes) (version 2) | ecosystem: Environmental > Terrestrial > Soil > Grasslands ... | reverse complement strand
CTCCCTGATCGTCGCCTGCGCGATGTTCATGCAGAACCTCGATTCGACGATCATCGCGACCGCATTGCCGGCCATCGGTAATTCGCTCGGCGAGAGCCCGCTCCGCCTCAATGTCGCGATCACCTGCTATCTGCTGAGCCTCGCGGTGTTTATCCCGATCAGCGGCTGGACCGCCGACCGGTTTGGCGCGCGCCGCGTCTTCACCGGCGCGATCATTGTCTTCACCTTGGGCTCGATCGCCTGCGGCTTCGCGCAGTCCTTAGGGATGCTGGTCCTCGCCCGTATCGTGCAGGGCATGGGCGGCGCAATGATGGTGCCGGTCGGCCGCCTCGTGCTGCTGCGCACGGTGCCCAAATCCGAGCTCGTGCGCGCGATGTCCTATGTCAGCGTGCCGGCACTGATCGGCCCGGTCATCGGCCCGCCGCTCGGCGGCTTTATCGTGACCTACGCGTCATGGCACTGGATTTTTTTTATCAATATCCCGATCGGCATGCTCGGCGTCCTGCTGGTCAATCTGTTTGTTGAGAACATGCGCGAGTCGACGAGGCGGCCGTTCGATCTGCCGGGGTTTGTGCTGACCGCGATCGGGCTCGCAAGCCTCGCCTTCGGGTTCGAGACGATCGGCCGCGGCGCGCTGCCAATGCTGGCGAATATCGGCCTCCTCGCAGGCGGTGCGCTGTGCCTTGTCCTTTATGTGCGTCATGCCCGGCGCGTCGATCATCCGATCATCGATCTCGCGCTGATGCGCATCCCGACCTACGCAATGGCCACGACCGGCGGCTTTCTATTCCGCATGGGCTTGGGCGCGTTGCCCTTCTTGATGCCGCTGATGCTGCAGGTCGGGTTCGGCCTCGACGCGCTGTCATCGGGGCTCATTACTTTCGCGAGCGCCGCCGGCGCGATGTCGAACAAGGCGGTCGTCGCGCCGATCATTCGTGCCTTCGGCTTTCGCACCGTGCTTATCGCCAATACGATGGTCAGCAGCGCCTTTCTGTTCGGCTATTCGTTCTTCCGGCCGGCGACGCCGCATTATGTGATCTTTCTCGCCTTGCTGGCCGGCGGCTTTTTTCGCTCGCTGCAGATGACGAGCCTCAACACATTGTCCTATGCCGATGTGCCCGCGGGGATGCTGAGCCGCGCCACCAGCCTGACGAGCATGGCGCAGCAATTGTCCCAAAGCGTCGGGGTCGGCACCGGCGCGCTGATCCTCTACGTGATGCTGGGGACGCATGGCAGCGCGGTGTCGAGCGCCGCCGATTTCTCCGTGGCGCTGGCGGTGGTCGCCGGCATCTCGCTGTTGTCGGTGCCGTTCTTTCTGCGCATGTCGCCCGATGCCGGTGCCGAGGTCAGCGGCCGTGCCGCGCCGCGCGTCTCGGCCGATTGATGGCCCACCGACTGATGATCGCCGGATGACCTTGCGCCTCCTCGCCTGGAACATCCGCCAGGGCGGCGGCACTCGGCTAGCGCGGATCATCGCCGCGATCGCGCAGCATGAGGCCGACGTGCTGGTCATCTCGGAATATCGCGGCGGCGAATCGGGTGAGCGGTTGCGCGCCGCGCTGGCTTCGACCGGCTATGCGCATGTGACCGGTGCAATGCCGCCAGCCGGCGGCAACGGCGTCTTGATCGCGGCGCGGCAGGCCTTTGACGATGGCGGCCCGCTGACCGACACCGTGTCCGAACCATATCGCATCGTGCGCGCCTATTTCGGTGCGCTGCGGATTTACGGCGTCTACATGCCGAACCTGTTGAAGAAGGTGCCGTATTGGCAGGCGCTGATCGCGGCGCTGGCGGCCGAGCCATTGCAGGCCGAGGCGCTCGCGATCGGCGATTTCAACACCTGCCGCGCCTATATCGATGAGCCCGGTGCGATTGATTCCTGCGCGCATTTTATGGACGGTGTGGCGGAGATCGGCTTTTGCGATTTGTGGCGCCGGCGTTATCCCGATGGCCGCGAATTCTCCTGGTACAGTACGCGCGGCAACGGCTTCCGCATCGACCACGCGTTCCTGTCGCCAGCCCTCGTGGGACGCACCGGCGAGATCCGCTATTCGCACGACGAGCGCACCAGCGGTCTCTCCGACCACTCGGCGCTCCTCCTCGATTTCGATATTTAGATTGCAGGAGCACCGCTTGCGCGTGCGATGCGCGCGGCTTTGGGCAAGCGGCAGTCGACGCCTAGAAAAATTAGGCCTGTGAACCCAATCACACGCTACGGGAAAGCAGTGGGTTCAATATTTCGATGGCTGGTATTCGAAGAAGCCAGCCTCATTGGCAACGATCAGGAGGCACCGATGAGTGGACCAGGCCGCCAAATCACGGTCACAATTCCGCACGATGTCGGCTTCGATCTGAAGAAAATTCAAAAAATCCAGGCCGATCTGGTCGCCCGTCTCGGGCATACCGGCTGTTACTCCGGCTTCGACATCCTGTTCAAGCAGGAACAGGAGTTCATGGTCAACCCGGGGTCGCTGGAACTTCATGTATCCGGACGGTAAGAAGCGACCGAAGGAGAGCGTCGTGGGGATGCGATCCGCGTTTCCCACGACGCCTCTCGGCGTCGGCCTCGTATATGCTCCCGGGCTCGAGCCTTTGATCCGTGGTGAGCCGGGCCTCGTCGACGTTCTGGAGATCGAGCCACAGACGTTCTGGCGGAAGCTTGCCGGGGGACGCTACGTCGTCGATACAATCCGGCTCAATCGCTTGGCCGAGTTGCCGGGTGCACGAATCGTACATGGCGTCGGCTTTCCCGTCGGTAGTGTTCGACCTCCTGACCCTGCGCACCTTCGGCCGCTTGTTGAATGCATTACGCTAACCGGAGCGGAATGGGCCAGCGAGCATCTGAATTTCAATCGCGGTGAAGATGCCGATGGCATCTACGATGCAGGATTCCTGCTGCCCCCGTGTCAGAGTCCCGAAGGCGCCTGTGTGGCTGCGGCCTCGGCAAGGCAAAGCGCCGTGGCCCTGCCGGTTCCTTTTCTCGTCGAGAACGGCGTCAGCTATCTCGCGCCTCGCCGCGGAGACCTCTCCGACGGCATGTTTCTGCGCCAAGTCGTAGAGCAGGCTGATTGCGAGCTATTGCTCGATCTCCACAACGCTTGGACAAACGATCGCAATGGGCGGCAGCCGATCTTGGATTTCCTGGCGGATATTCCTCTGGAGCGGGTCCGCGAGCTGCACCTTGCCGGTGGCGTGGCTGAGCAGGGCTACTGGCTGGATGCCCATAGTGGTCCAGTGCCCCCGCAACTGATTGACCTCGCGCGGGACCTTGTGCCTCGCCTGTGCAATCTCAACGCCATCATTTTCGAGATCATGCCGACATACATCGATATTGTTGGGCTCGACGTGGTGCGCCGCGAGCTTGAAAAGCTGCATGATCTCTGGTCGCTGCGCAGTCTTGCACCGCCACCGCTCAGAGCCGCCGCCGAGCCGGCGCCGGATCTCGCCAACGCGAGAAGCGCTGCGCTTCGCTGGGAGACAACGCTAGCCGGGCTCGTGACCGGGCGGTCTGCTGCGGACTCCCTCGCGGACGATCTGAAAAGGGATCCAGGTCTCGGGGTATATCGGCGCCTGATTGCAGCCTACCGTGCCTCAGCGGTGGTCGGTACGCTGCCGTTCACTGGCCGCCTATTGGTCGCCAGTCTGCCGCCCGACGCGCTCGATGATCTGTTTGACACCTTCTGGAAAGAAGCCGCGCCGGAAGCGTTTGGCGAACGAGAAGCGCGTAATTTTGCTGTTTTCCTTTCAGCGCGAAACGTGCCCACTCCCATACCGCTCGCAGAAGTTCTGACCTTTGATCTGGCTGTGATTGACGCTCTGACCGAAAGCCGCTCCGCACGCGTCTCGTTCTCTTTCGATCCTGTTGTGGTTCTCGGAGGCCTTGCGGACCACCATCTGCCCGAAATCGCCGGACCAGCCTCGGAAACTTTTTATGTCGACGTCTCTCCGGCCGGACTCAATTTCGGCCTGTCCTGAATAGCCTGCCCGAGCTGAACGACCGCATCGGGTCGTAAAGCGGCCTCGGTCGCCGTTCAGTTGCCGACGGCACGCAGGCGCTCGCGGTCGCCGCCGAGCTGTCGTCGAATGAGCCGCGCATAAAGCCCATTGCGGGCGACGAGTTCGGTATGACTACCGATCTCGACGACGCGACCGTTTTCGAGCACGACCAGCATGTCGGCGTTGCGCACAGTCGAGAGGCGATGCGCGATGACAACAGTTGTCCGGTCGCGCATCAACGCGTCGAGGGCGCCGCGCACCTGCGCCTCGCTGACGGCGTCGAGATGCGAGGTTGCTTCGTCGAGGATCAAGGTCGGCGCGTTCTTCAGAAAGGCGCGCGCGATCGCGACCCGCTGGCGCTGCCCGCCCGAGAGCTGCACGCCACGTTCCCCCACTCTGGTGTTGAGGCCCTCCGGCAGGCTCGCGACAAATTCCGCGAGCGCCGCCTGGTCGAGCGCCTTTCGGATCGCCGGCTCATCGGCATCGGGGCGGGCGAGCGCGACATTGGCGCGCAGCGTGTCATTGAAGAGATAGGTATCCTGCGACACGAGCGAGATGCGGCGGCGCAGATGATCGAGCTCGAATTCCGGCAGATCGACCCCGTCGATCAGGATGTGCCCCTCCGCCGGATCCCAGAAGCGCAGCAGCAGATTGGCAAGGGTCGTCTTGCCGGCGCCGGACGGACCGACGATCGCGACCGTCGCGCCGGCCGGAATGTCGAGCGCGACCCCATCGAGAGCCGGCCGCCGCGCGCCGGGATAAAGAAATCCGACATTCTCGAACCGGATCGCCGATCCGCCTGCAGGTGCTGGCGGACGGAGCGGGCCGTCGCGCACCGTGGGCTGTTCCGCGTTCACCGCGTGCAGACGCCGCGTCGAGGCGATCGTGTCGGCCAATTGCCGGCTGACCTGCGCGATCTCCGAGATCGGCAGAAACGAGGCGAGCGCCAACAGGATCAGCAAGGGCAGGGTGGTTGCGGCGAGTTCGCCGTTTGCGACAAGCCAGGCGCCCGCCACCGCCACCCCGAGCCCGCCAAGCCCGGTGACGACCTCTAATTGCGCGGTCTGCGAGGACAGGTCGGAGAGAAGCCGCAGACGCGTCGTCTGGTAACCGCGCACCGTCTCCATAAACCCGGCGCGCCGGCCGGCGACGGCTTGAAACGCGACGAGATCGGACAGGCCCTGGATCGTCTCGGTGACGTAAGCGCTGAGCAGCCCCAAGGCGTCGCGCGCTTCGGCGCCGAGCCGGTCGATCCGCGCCCGCATGACGACGGGCGCCAGCGCGGCGTAGAGCACGAACGGCAAGAGCGCGAGCGCGACCGGCCAGGCGACAACCGCCAAGCTCAGCAGCACCGCCGAAGGCACGAGGATCGCGACGAGGGCAGGGGCGACCGTGTGCGCGAAGAAATACTCGATCGTCTCGATGTCCTGGCTCGCCAATGCGATCAGATCGCCCGAACGGCGTCGCACCAGATAGGCCGGAGCCAGCGTGTCGAGCTTGCGGTAGAGATCGATGCGCAGCTCGGCAAGCAGGCGATAAGCGATGTCGTGCGCCAGCCAGCTCTCGATCCAATGCAGGATCCCGGCCAACGGCGCGGCCAGGGCGAGCGCGATCAGGAGCCACGCGAAGGGCGCACCCGTCTTGACGGCGGCGACCGCGAGCGCACCGAGAATGCCGACCCCAATAAAGAACGCGACGCGGCCGATGCCCGAGAGGACGACCACCGCGAATTCGCGCGCCCACGGCTGGATGATGCGGGTGAGGCTGAGCAATGTCTCCGCGGCGCCGACCCGTGCCGCTGCCGCAGCTGTCGCCGTGGTGGCGTCGGCGCCGAAATCGCTCGTTTCGCGATCTTGTCCTGCCGCGGCGATCGGCTCGGCGAGATCGAGCGACACATCATCTTCACCGCGCTCCTGAGCTTGCGCGCCCATCAGGCGGCGATAGGGTCCATCGCGGCGTATCAGCTCGGCGTGCCGGCCGCTCTCGACGATATGGCCGCTATCGAGCACCAGGATGCGGTCGGCGCCGATGACGCTCGACAGCCGGTGCGCCAGGATCAAGGTCGTTCGGCCTTGCGATAGGCGGTCGATCGCCTGTTGGATCACTGCCTCGTTCTCGGCATCGACCGACGACAAGGCCTCGTCGAGGATCAGGATCGGTGCGTCGCGCAACAGCGCGCGCGCAATCGCGAGCCGTTGCCGCTGCCCGCCCGACAAATTGACGCCGCGCTCGCCGATGATTGTCTGATAACCCTGCGGCAATTGCCGGATGAATTCATGGGCATTGGCGTCGCGCGCCGCCTGTTCCAGCTCGGCTTGGGTCGCGTCCGGCTTGCCGAGCCGCAAATTCTCCTCGACCGTGCCATGGAACAGGTAGGTGTCCTGGTGCACGATGGCGATCAGGTGGCGCAGCGCCTCGGGATCGAGTGTGCGGATGTCTTGCCCGCCGACCCGCACCGTCCCGGATTGCGGATCGAACAGGCGCAACAGGAGGCGCGCGATCGAGGATTTCCCGGAGCCGCTCGGGCCGACGATGCCGATCTTCTCGCCGGCCGCGACGGTGAAGGTGAGCCCGTCATGCGCTGCTTGCCGCCCCCCGGGATAGGCGAAATGCACGTCTTCGAAAGCGATCGTCGGCACCCCGACAACTCCCTCTACCGAATCGGGGGAGCGGATTGGGGTGAGGGGGCGAGCAAACGGCGATGGCTTCACGAGCGGCTCGGCGGCGAGCAGCGCGTGAATCCCAGCCGCGGCCGACTGTCCGACCATGCCCTGATGCAACACGCCGCGGAGATCGCGCAACGGACGGAACACTTCGGTGCCGGCCATCAGCACGATCAGCAGGGCCTCGATCGTCATCAGCCCGTTTGAGACTCGCCACACGCCGAGCGCCAATGCCGCGGCCGCGCCGATCGCGATGCCGCAATCGGTAATGCCGCGGGTCAAGACGCTGGTCGAGAGGACCCGCATCGTCGATTCCGACAATCGGCGAGCCCGCTCGGCGAGCCGCTTGCCATAGGCCGTGCTTTGCCCAAAGGCCTTGAGGGTCGGCAGACCCTGGACGGCGTCGAGGAATTCCGAGCCGAAGCCCTTCATCGCCTCGTGCCGGACGCGGCCCCTGCCGCCCTCGACCTTGTTCCAGGCGATCGGCGCGGCGAGCGTGATCAGGGCCGCCATCAGCATGACCGTCGCGACCGGCACATCCCACCACGCGATAAAGGCGAAGATCGCAATCGGCGTCAGCGCGGCGACGCAGACCTGCGGCAGATATTGGCCGAAAAAGCTCTGCAGCTGCTCGACCCCGTCAACCAGCGACAGCATGACGCCGCCGGTGCGTTCGCTGGCAAACCAGGCCGGGCCCAGTTCAGCGATCTTGTCGTAGAGACGCCCGCGCAGATCTTCCTGCACGCGGCTGGCGGTACGGTGCGCGATAACCGTGCGGCTATGATCGAGCAGACCCCGCAGCAGGACGGCGCCCGCGACCCCAAAGGCGGTCATTGCGACCGCGGCCGCGCCGGCGCCGCTGAAGACACGGGCGAGAAGGGCGCCGAGCAGCGCAAACCGCGCGATCCCGAGCGCCGCCGCGGCGAGGCCGATGGCGATCGCCAAAAGGATGCGGCCCCGCAATCCGCGGGTCAGCTGCCATAACCGCCGGTCGAAATACATCCGAAACCTCGCCGTACCCATCATACAGGGCCCGCGCCGGCTGGGGTAAGCGCCCTCCGCAGCCCTGATCGTTATTCACAGATGCGCCTGCCCGGAGGACACTGCCGTTCGATCCGGCGGGACGGGCAGGTTCCGGCGCGGCTTTTGGGGGAGAGGCCGAGCCCTTTTGCAGGGGATTGGTGGATTTTTACATATTGTTTACCCTTACCCTTCAAGGTTGTGATGGCTGATCCTGGTCAAACGGCTGTGGCTCGCGAAATCCACCGTATTGCTAGCCATCCTATTCCTAGGCGAGCAGGTTCTGCGACGCCGCAGCCGCGGACGGCAGGTTGAGCACATTGGGAGAAGGCGATGCGCGGTCGACCGACTGATAGCGGGCCTCAGGCGCGGAAGGTGAAAGAAGGACCGCAGTCGATATTCCGGCGCTGGATGCAGCTCAGCCTGACCGGCCGGATGTTCCTGCTCGTCGTCATCGCCGTGCTCCCGGCCCTCGTCATTCAGGCGGTCAACGAATACGCGCTGCGCACCGCACGCGAGGACGAGATCCGCCAGCGCGTCATTCAAATCACCAAACAATTCGGCGAAGAGATCCAAGCGATCCGGGCGGGCGCATCGCAGCTGCTGGTGGCGCTTGGAGAACTCGACGAGGTCCAAAAGCGCGACAGCAAAGAGTGCGGCGCGACCTTCGCCAAGCTAAAGGCACGCTTCGAATCCTACGTGCGGATCGGTGCGGCGGACGACGTCGGCAACGTCTTCTGCTCGAGCGGCCCGATAATGGAGCCGTCGGTCGCCGAGACAGAGTTTTTCAAGCGGTCGATCACCGGCGACGGCTTGGCGGTCGGCAATTTCTTTATCGATCCGAACACCGGCGAAAAGATGATCCATTTCGCCGAGCGGTTCTACGGAGCGAACGGCAAGGTGGCGGGCGTGGTGTTCGCCGGACTCGACCTGAAATGGCTGGCCGAGCACCTCAAAGAACGCGGCCTGACCTCCTCGCAGTCGATCCTGATCGCCGACCGGCTCGGCAATATCATTGCGCGCTTACCGAACGGCGATGCCTTGGTCGGCAAGAACATGCGCAAGTCGCATGAAGAGATCATGGACGGCAACACCGCGGGATGGGAGGAGGCGGCCGGCGTCGACGGTGTAGCGCGCATCTTCGGCTATGTGCCCGGGCAGCTGCCGCCAAAGGATTTCTTCCTCAGCGCCGGCCAGTCCAAGGTCGAAGCGATGGAGCCGATCGAGGCTGCCACAAAACGCGGCATCCTGCTCATCCTGCTGGGTCTATTGGCGGCGATGTACCTGGCCTGGATCGGTGGCCGGCGATTTATCAAGCGGCCGATCGCAAGCCTGCTCGAAGCCACGACCGAATGGGGCAAGGGCCACTACGATGCCCGGGTTAAGGTCGACGACCGTTCGTCTGAAATCGGCCGTCTCGGGATGGCCTTCAACGACATGGCCGATGCTCTCGCGGCGCGTCATGCGGCGCAGCAGCGGGCGGAGGAGGAACTGCGCCACCTGAACGCCACGCTCGAGTCGCGCATCGGGCGCCGCACCCTGGAATTGGAGGAAGCCAATCGCGCCAAGTCGCAGTTCCTTGCAAAGATGAGCCACGAGATCCGCACGCCGGTGAATGGCGTGCTCGGCATGCTGGAACTCGTCAAACAAACAAAGCTCGACGCGCGTCAGCAACGCTATCTCGATACGGCGCGCCGCTCGGCCGAGACCTTGCTCGGGATCATCAATGGCATCCTCGACATCTCGAAGATCGAGGCCGGCAAGATCGAGCTCGAGCAGGCTCCCTTCGATCTGCGCGATCTGGTCGAGGAGGTGACCGAGACCTTTGCCGATGTCGCCTACGGCAAGGGGTTGGAGCTGACCTGCACGATCCCGGCGAGCTTGCCGACAGCGCTGATCGGCGATGCCGGCCGGTTGCGTCAGATCCTCACCAACCTGATCGGCAATGCGATCAAATTTACAGAAAAAGGCGAGGTCGGCATCCGCGTCGAGGCCGTTGAAGCCGATGCCGGGTCGGCATTTGTCGCCTTTGACGTCACCGACACCGGGATTGGCATCCCGGCCGACAAGCAGCGTCATATCTTCGACGCGTTTGCCCAGGCGGACAGCTCGACCACCCGCCGCTACGGCGGGACGGGGCTCGGCCTCAGCATCGCGAAGCAGCTCTGCGAGATGATGGGCGGCACGATCGATCTGACAAGCGAGCCGACCCGGGGCTCGACGTTCCGTTTCACGGCGCGCTTCGGCCGCCAGAACGAAGCGACGAAAAGCGCCGAGGCTGAGCTCACCACGTTCCAAGGCATGGCGGTCCTGGTCATCGAGGACAACGCCGTGCGCCGCCGCAACCTGAAGGACCAGCTGCTGAGCTGGGGCGTCCGGGTCGGAGAGGCGGAGAATGGGGCGGCGGCGCTGGCAGAGCTGCGCGCTTCGGCGGCGCGTAATGAGCGCTTTGATATGGCGATCATCGATATCGATCTGCCCGACGTGAGTGGGATCGATCTGGTGCGCAGAATCAAGGCCGATCCGGCCAACACTGAGCTGCGCATCATCATGCTGACCCTGCGCGATCACGAGATCAACGAATTCGGCGAGATGCGCGCCTATGTCGCCGCCAGCCTGAGCAAGCCTGTCCGCCAGGCGACCCTGCGCCATTGCCTTGCCGCGCTGGAAAGCGGCGTCGAGCCGATGTTGCCGCCCTCGGAGCTTCCTCCGGCGCCACCGCCGGAAGGGGTTGCAGGAGCACGCGTCCTGCTCGTCGAGGACAATCCCGTCAACCTGGAAGTCGCGGTCGGCATCCTCGAGAGCTTCGGCTGCAAGGTGGAGACCGCCACGAACGGCGTCGAAGCGCTCGAACGCTATGCGAGTGGCGAGTACGGCTTAATCTTCATGGATTGCCAGATGCCCGAGATGGACGGGTTCGAGGCGACCGCGGAGATCCGCAAGCACGAAGTCAACTCCGACCGCCGCACGCCGATCGTAGCATTGACCGCGAGCGCGATCGAAGGCGACCGCGAGCAATGCCTGGCCTCGGGCATGGACGATTACGTGCCGAAGCCCTTCACCACCGAGCAGATGCGCTCGGCGTTGGTGACTTGGCTCAGCCCGGCGACGCGCGGCACCGGCAAGCGCGATCATCTCACTCTGGTCGCCTCGGCGCGCCCTGCGGCGCCACCGCCAGCGGCGCCACCGCCCGCTCCCCCGGTGGCGATGCCGACCGAGCCGATCGACAATGCCGTGCTCGACAATCTCGCGCAGCTGCAGCGGGAGGGCCGCCCCGATATCGTCAATCGGGTCATCACGCTGTTCCTGGAAAGCGCGCCGGCGCTGCTGAAGGATCTTCAGGAAGGCGCCGCCAAGGCCGATACCGCGCAGCTGCATCGCGCCAGCCACACGCTGAAATCGGCCAGCGCCAATGTCGGAGCGGCGCTGCTATCGGCGCACTGCCGAGAGCTCGAAGCGATGGCGCGCACCGGCGCGGTGCCTGACGCGGCGGCGCGGGTCGAAACGATCATCGACGATTACCGGCGCGCGCAAGCCGCGTTAACAGCCCGCCTGCCGCAGGTTGCGTGATGTCCGATCCATTTCAACGGGCCGGCCCGTTGATCTTGATCGCCGATGATGACGAAACCGAACGGTTTCTCCAGCGGCAGGTGCTCGAACCCGCGGGGTTCGAGATCGTGGAGGCGAAAAACGGCTCGGCGGCGCTGGAGGCTTTCAACGAGCACAGGCCCGATCTCGTCATCCTCGATGTGATGATGCCCGAGATGAGCGGCTTTGAGGTGTGCCAGGCGATCCGCACATTGCCGGGCGGGCGCAACACGCCGGTGTTGATGGCCACGGCGCTCGACGATGTCGACTCGATCGAGCGAGCCTATCGGGTCGGAGCCACCGATTTTATCGACAAGCCGATCAATTGGCCGGTGCTGCCGCACAGGGTGCGTTATCTGCTGCGCGCGCATGAGACGCTGCGAAATCTCGTTGTCAGCCAGGGGCGGCTTGCTGAGGCGCAGCGGATCGCGGGAGTCGGCAATTTTCGCTGGCTGCCGCAGAGCAAGCTGGTCGAATGCTCGGCCGAGCTGTGCCGCATGTTCGGCCTGGGCGACCGCGCCCGGTCGGTGCCGGTATTGGCGCTGTTGCGGCGTGTGCCGGGGCCCGACCGGAAAGCCGTCATTCACGCGCTGCGCCAGGCTCTGGAAGGCGAGAAGATCGATCTCGATCACCGCGTTGTCACGGCCGGCGGCGAAATCCGCACCCTGTATTTGCGGGCCGAAACCACGGCTGATGGAGACGAGCCGCCCTATCTGCAAGGCTCCTGCCAGGACATCACCGAGCGCAAACGCAACGAGCTCGAATTGGCCGGGGCCCGCGACGAGGCGCGTACGGCGGACGCGGCGAAGACGGCTTTTCTCGCCGCGATGAGCCACGAGCTGCGCACGCCGCTCAACGCCATCATCGGCTTCAGCGAAATGATCGCCGGGCAGGCTTTCGGGCCGATCGGCCAGGGACGCTACGTTGATTACGCCCGCAATACCGGCGAGGCCGGCCGGCAGATGCTCGACTTTGTCGTCGACGTCCTGACGATCGCGCAGCTCGAAGCCGGCCGGTTTACGCTGGAGCTGGAGAGCGTCGACGTACCGGAAGCGATCGAAGCGACCCTTGACGAGTTCCGCCAGAGCGAGGCGGGTCAGGGCCGCGACATCACGCTGAGCGTCAGCGGGGCGCCAAGCCTGATCGATGCCGACCGCCGCGCCGTCGAGCAGATGCTGCTGAAATTGCTCTCCAACGCGGCGAAGTTCAGCAAAGCGGGGACGCCGATCCGGGTCACCGTCACCGGCGGCGACGGGTTTATGCGGATCAGCGTCGCCGATCAGGGCAGCGGCATCACCCCAGAGACGGCCGCGATGGCGATCCATCCGTTCCGGCAAGTGGATGGCCGCTTGGCGCGCAAGCATGGCGGCACCGGGCTCGGACTCAGCATCGTCAATGGTTTGATCGAGCGCCATGGCGGGCGCTTGACGATCGACAGCGCACTGGGGCAGGGCACCTGCGTCTCGCTCGATCTGCCGGCGGCCCCCGCCGAAGCCCAGCGGCCGCGCATCGCCGCGGTGGCCGACTAGCTCGGGCGCTCGAGGGCGATCGCCTCTTTGGCGGCGCATTCCCCGAGCGAAGTCGACGTCGGACCGATTTCGCCGGAAATTTCGCAGCATTAAAAATTAATTAAGGCATTCCTCCGTAACCTCGCCGCCGCGGCAACCCCGTCCGCCTGTGCAGCACTCCTGCTGATGGACGCCACGCATCGGCTTGCGAGGAAATCAATGTCGGATCGCGTCCTTTCGCCTGTGCTTTCGGCCACGGTGAAGCCCGAAGCCAATCTGGCGCTTATCGCCAGGCTGCTGCCACTCGACCTCGCGGTTTTCCTCGTCTATCTGACAGTCGGCGCGCCGCTGCCGGTCATACCGCTGTTTGTCAACGATCGGCTCGGCTTCGACCCGATCATTGTCGGCATCGTGATCGGCGCCCAGGCGGCGGCGACGTTGCTGGCGCGGCCCTTGGCCGGCGGGTTTTCGGACCGGCGCGGCACCCGGGCGGCGGTTATGGTCGGCGCCCTGATCTCGGCGTTGGCCGGGGTTTTCTATTTTATCGGGACATTGGTCGAGTTCAGCCCCGCCGCCAGCCTGGCGGCGATCATTGCCGGCCGTATGGCGCTCGGGATCGGCGACAGCCTGTTCCTGACCGGCGCGATGGCATGGGGAGTTCAGCTCGGCGGTCCGCAGAATGCCGGCAAAGGATTGATGTCGGTTGGGATCGCGCTTTACGCGGCAATGGCGATCGGCGCGCCCTTGGGGATTGCGATGTTCAACAGCAGCGGTTTTGGACCGCTGGCGCTGGTCATCGCAGCAACGCCGCTGCTCGCCTGCCTGATTGCCTACCGGCTGCCGCCCCAGCCGGTGGTCAGCGGCGCACGTATCCCGCTGCGCGAGGTCTTTGGCCGGATCTGGCGTCCCGGCGCCGGCGTGGCGCTGTCCGGGGTTGGGTTTGCCGTCATCGCGGCCTTCATCACCCTCTATTACCAATCGCGCGGCTGGAATGGCGCCGCTTATGGCCTCACCGCTTTCGGGGGCGCCTTTATCGTCGCCCGGTTCTTCTTCGGCGGCTACCCGGACCGGTTTGGCGGCGCCCGCGTCGCGCTTGCTTGCCTGGCGATCGAAATCACCGGGCAATTGCTGCTCTGGCTTGCGCCGTCGCCGGCGATCGCGCTGCTCGGCGCGGCGCTGACCGGCTTTGGCTATTCGCTCGCCTTTCCCGCGCTTTGCCTCGAAGCGGTGCGCCGCGTGCCGCCGCAGAGCCGCGGCTCGGCGATCGGCGCCTATGTCGTGTGCCTTGATTTCTCGCTCGCCTCCGCGGGACCGGTAGCGGGCCTGCTGGTCGCGCCGCTGGGCTATTCGGCGATCTACCTCCTGGGCGGCGGGTGCGCTGCTTTGGCCGCGATGCTGACGATTGGCCTGTTGCCGCAGGCCGCGCCGGCAATTGCTCCCGGCGCCGCGGAATAGCAGAACGGCGGCTGCTTTCCGGCGGCGTCGCGACGCCGGATTACGTCGAACCATGCAGCCCGGGCGTGCTGCCCGAAATCCTCGGTAGTTAACCAACAATTTATGGGCCCGAACCGCAGAACCGCGGAAATCTGCGCTTCCTGGTTGCGAATCGGCCTCTCAGGTCTACCGGAGTTAATCGAATTTTTACGGATTTGCCGCGATCATGCCCTCGCCGATGCGCCCCGTCCCCCCGGCGGCGCCATCATGAAATCCGACGATGATTGGAGGGCTATTCGTATGGCACCCGACGGCGCGCTTGCTTACAAGAACTGGGATCACGTCGACGTAGACCCCCGTGCGATCGACGACTTCCCGCGCGCGATGGTTGCGCTGATCGAGCAGCACCGCCCGTCGCGGATGCCGTTTTTTCGCCGCGTCTCGGCCCTGCCGTTCGCGGTCGCCAGCGACCCTGATTTCCTCGCGCAGGTTCATCTGGTTTACCAGTCGGCGATGCACGCGACCCGCGCGGCGGTCTACTACCTGCCGCATCTCGACAGCCCGGCATTGCGCAAGCGCAAATTGCAGATTTTCGTCGACGACGATGGCCTGAAGGGCGGCGACACCCATCATTATCAGCTGACCCGCGCGTTCCGTGGCATCGGCGCCAACATCCTGCTCGATGACGAGGATTTCGGCAGCCACGAGGAGCTGTGCGAGCATCTCGATCCCGAGACCGGTCATTTCGTGCGCCTCGCCCAGAAGCTCTATTCCCGCTCGCTCGGGCCGTGGTGTGCCGTCGAAGTCCTGTCGGTCGATTGGATGCAGGCATTGGCCGAGGCGTTCTCGGTCCATTTCCCACAGTTCATCCACGAGCCGTATTTCGAGGAATGCTTCTCGCAGCATGTCGAAGAGCGGCATGCTCAGGAGTCGCTGAACGTCACGCACCTGGTCCTCCAGCAGCGGCCCGAGCTGCTGCCCGCCACGATGCGCGATGCGAAGATGATGGCCGAGGCGCTCGACGGCGTGTGGAACAACCTCGATCGGATCGTGCAGACCGCCCGCCGCAACACCCGCCGGCTGTAGCTGCTGCGAGATCATCTGCAAACAAAAATGCCCGGGCACGTCCCGGGCATTTTTGTTTTGGGTGCCGAATTACGGAACCCCGAACAGCCAGCTCACGCTTGCTACGATGTTATGCGTCGGATAATCCGACCGGATCTGGTCCGGGTTGGTCGAGGTGAAGGTCGTCCCCGTCGTTGCGAAGTAGCGGTAATCGATATCGAGGGCGACCGACGGCAGGACCATGTAGCGGACCCCGCCGATCGCCTGATAGGCGAAAACCGTCACCGTATCGTGGGTGCCCCCAAAGCGGTTGCTGAGATTGCGCGTGACCTGGGCGGCACCGATGCCGCCGCCGACATGCGGCGTCACTGGAAAGCCGAGGCCAAGGTCAAAGTCGTAGATCAGGTTGGCCATTTCGGCGACTGAATGGCGTTCGGCGTTCCCCGCCATCCCCGGCCTGCTTCTCGGAACGATCATCTGCAGGTCGTGCGTGTCGTTCGCGCGATAGCTCAGTTCGCCTTCCAAGCGCCACGGCCCCATTTTGAACCCGGCGCGGCCACCGACATTGAAGCCGTCGTTAAAGCTCTCGAGCGATTCCGAATTCTGTCCGGCAAACGGCCCGCCCGTGGGATGTCCCTGATTCGTGACGTCCTCCAGCTTGGTCCAGCCGCCCTGGACGCCGATATAGAAGCCGCCGGGCAATAACTGCGCGTGCGCCGGCGCGGCCAGCGCAGTGACGAGGGCTGCCGCGACGGCCACATAAAAGATGCGCATTGTCCCATCCCCCTTAGGATTGAGGAAGTTACCAAGAGGGGTGACTCCGACGTCAACCTGCCTTCAGTAGCGGGATCCGCCAAACTCCTCATCGTGGTGCGAGCTACGGAAAAACCCAGCATTGCTGCCGCCTAACCCCAACATTTGAATGACGCTTTTTGAGCGGCGTGGCATCTGCGCGATCCCTGCGAATCTTCAGTTACTTCGCGGAAGACGATGCCCGGGCGAATCGCTCGCGTTTTTAGGAGCGGCGCCAAACCCCTCCTGCCGTTCGCAAAACAGTTGTTCGCTGCGCAGCTTTGGATGAGGTTTCAGCCTCGAACAGATGCCTAAGGGAGGCCGCCATGATGCATCGCGTGCTGATCACCGGGGCGGGTGGCGGCATCGGCCGCTCTTTGCGCGAGACGTTGCGCGGCATCTATCCGGTGCTGCGATTGTCCGACCGGGTGCCGATAGCGCCGGCGCGGGACAAGGAGGAGCTGGACCAGACCGACATCGCCGATATGGGGGCGGTCGAGAAGATGGTCGCCGGCGTCGACGGCATCATTCATCTCGGCGGCATCTCGGGGGAAAATACCTGGGAGAACATCCTCCAGGGCAACATCATCGGCCTCTACAATGTGTTCGAGGCGGCGCGCCGCGCCGGCGTCAAGCGCATCGTCATGGCGACCTCGAACCATGCGGTCGGGTTTTACCCGCGCAGCCAGATCATCGATCACCGGGTCGTCCCGCGCCCGGACAGCCGCTACGGTGTCTCAAAGGCGTTCTCCGAAGCGCTCGCCAGCCTTTACGCGGACAAGCACGGGATCGGCTTTCTGTGCACCCGCATCGGCAATTTCGGAAGCAAGCCGATCGACAGCCGCCGCCTCTCGATCTGGATCAGCCCGCGCGATTACACTCAACTCGTGCGCATCGGCCTCGAGCATTCCGACATTCATTTCGAGATCGTCTACGGCGTCTCAGGCAATAAGCGCTCCTGGTACGATAATTCGAACGCTTATCGCCTTGGCTATAAACCGCAGGATGACAGCGAGCCCTATGCCGCCGAGATCCTCGCCGCCGAAGCCGGGCAGGCCAAGGACCCGATCGCCGAGCGCTATCAGGGCGGCACGTTCTGCGCCGAGGAATTCACGGCAAAGACGCCGCCGGACTAAAGACCCTGTCCCGCGTTGCAAGAGAGGGCGCCGAGGGCGCAGCCCGAGGCGGGTGAGGGCGGCGCTCGCTATTTATCGAGCAGTTTGGCGCCCGGCGGGGTCGGCACCTCGAACACGTTCAAGGTGACCGAGACAAAGGAGTAGTAGCCGATCAACCCGGCGAGATCGACGATGCCCTTGTCTCCCCACCGTTTGACGACACGCTCATAGGTCGCGTCGGAGACCCGGTGGTCCTCGTAATAATCTCGGCAGAAATCGTAGACGAGCTGCTCGTCGGGATCGTCGAATTTTGGTGTATTGCGCTCGGCGATCGCGTCGATGGCGTGCTGCGGCAGACCGGCGTTCAGCGCCAGGCGCACATGCGCCGCCCATTCGAACTGCGCGGTCCAGTAGCGCGCCGTCATCAGGATCGCGATCTCGGTCAGCTTTTGCGAGAAATCGGTGCCGAACCGGACATGCGCGCCGAGCCGGTGCGCATTGTCGGCGAGCCCCGGGCTTTTCAGCCAGACATGCACCGGCGGCGGCACCGAGCCGCGCGGCCCGGCCTTGCAGTCGTTCCAGATCCGGCGCTGCGTCTCGTCGAGACGGCTCTCGTCCAGTTGCTCGTAGCGCGGCATATCGGCTCTCTCCCGGGTTCACATTCTAGTGTGGTGGATTTGAAGTTCCCATCATTTCGATGGCGGCCGCGTTTGGGAACTTCAAATCCAAACCACACTAGCTTTCAATGAGTTGCCAGTGTGCTCTCGAATCCGAAATTCGCCCGAGCCCAGCCCCGAGATATAGCGAAATTCGGATTCGGCACACTAGGGCGCGGCATCATACTGTCGCACCGCGACGATGGAGGAGGGCGATATGCAGCGGCGCAAGCTGGGCGGCTTGGAAGTCTCGGCAGTCGGGCTCGGCTGCGGGACGAT
>Ga0209155_1000529_pt1 | contig 18195 bp, 20 predicted proteins | sample GraSoiAngelo_122_FD_185879 | JGI IMG/M metagenome (GOLD analysis project Ga0209155, IMG submission 185879) | Grasslands soil microbial communities from the Angelo Coastal Reserve, California, USA - 14_0927_02_20cm (SPAdes) (version 2) | ecosystem: Environmental > Terrestrial > Soil > Grasslands ... | reverse complement strand
GGCGCAGCGCACGCTCATCGGCGTCCTCGTCCTCCTCGGGCTCGGCCTCGTCGGGATCGTGACGCTGCTCGCCTACCGGACCGCACGCAGCATCACCGAGCCGCTCGGCAATCTCGCGGCGGCCGCGCAGCGCATCGAGGCGGGCGACCTCGCGGCGCGGGTGCGGCAGGTGTCCGCTCATGAGATCGGGACTCTCGAGCGCGCCTTCGACACGATGGCCGCCTCGCTGTACGAACGGGAGCGCGCGCAACGCGAGTACCTCGACGAGGTGCGCGCGGTGAACGAGGTCGCGGACGCCGTCGTCGGTGTCACCGACGCCGAGCGGATCTTCGCGCGCTCGCTCGATCGCATGGTCTCGCTCCTGAACGCCGACGGGGGCGCGATCGTCATCCGCGAGGATCCGCCAGGGGCTCCTCCCGGTTCGGGTGGACGCCTCTCCGCGCCGGCGACGCTCGGGATCGCGCCCGAGACCGCCGCCACGCTGGCGATGCGCGTCCTCGTTCGCTCCGAGGCCGACGCCGACCGCATCCGCCTTTCAGCGGTCTCCGCCGGCGACCTGCGATTCGTCGCGCACGTCCCGCTCTCGGCGCGCGGCCGCACCATCGGTCTCCTCTCGGCGTACTTCCACGACCAGCGCGAGCTCACCGACACTCAGGCGCGAGCGTTGCGCACGATCGCCCGTCTGGTCTCGGTTGCCAACGAGAACGCCGATCTCGTCGGCGAGCTGCGCGTGAACAACCTGCAGCTCGAGCGGGCGAACCGCCTCAAGAGCGAGTTCCTGGCATCGGTCAGTCACGAGCTCCGTACGCCGATGAACGCGATCATCGGGTACACGAAGCTCATGCTCGACGGCCTCGACGGCGAGATGACCGCGCAGCAGCAGACCGACCTCTTCCGCGTGGCCCAGGCCGCCGATAACCTGCTCGGTCTCATCAACGGCCTGCTGGATCTCGCCAAGATCGAGGCCGGCAAGATGGAGCTCAACGTCGAAGAGGTCAACATCACCGAGGTGACCGACGAAGCCCTCGAGCTCGTCCGGCCGCACGCAGACGAAAAGGGCCTCGAGGTGCGCGCGCTCATCCCTCTGGGCCTCCCCAACGTCTGGGCGGATCGCGCGCGGGTCCGTCAGGTCCTCGCCAACATGCTCGCCAACGCGGTGAAGTTCACCGAGCGCGGCACGGTGTCGGTCGGGGCCACCGCCGCGGAGGGCTGGGTCACGGTGTCCGTGTCGGACACCGGTGTCGGCATCAGCCCCGAGGCGCAGGCCTACGTGTTCGACGAGTTCCGTCAGGCCGACAGCTCGACGACGCGCCGGTACGGCGGGACCGGGCTCGGCCTCGCGATCTCGAAGCGCCTGGTGACCCTGCACGGTGGTCGCATCTGGGTCGACAGTGAGATCGGACGCGGGAGCAGCTTCCACTTCACGCTCCCGATCCGCGTCCGTGCCGGCGGCGAGCCCGCTCTCGTCGCGCGAAGCGGGGCGACACGCTGATGGCAAGGGTGCTCGTCGTCGAGGACGATGCGAACAACCTCGACGTCGCGTCCCGCATCATCCGCGCGTCGGGTCACGAGGCTCTCGTGGCCGCGGACGGCGTCGCCGGACTCGACCTCGCACGCGTCGAGCGGCCCGATGCGATCCTTGTCGACCTGCTGCTTCCGCGCATGGACGGATGGAGCCTGACGCGCTCGCTCCGCACTGAGCCCTGGGCGGCCAGTATCCCGATCATCGCCGTCTCGGCCCTCGCGCTCCCGTCCGATCGCGCTCGCGCGATCGAGGCCGGCTGCGACGACTTCGTGTCCAAGCCATTCGCTCCGGCGGAGCTGCGCGCGATCCTCCTGCGCTATTTCCCCGGCGGCGCCGCGCACGTCCCCCTCGCGCGCGACGGAGCCCCCGCGACGGTGCGGGGCCCGGTGCCGATCACGCTCGGCCGAGTGCTCATCGTCGACGACGAGATCGCGAACGTCGAGCTTCTTGCGCGGCGTCTCGAAGCGATCGGCTGCCAGACGCAGGTCGCGAGCTCGGGCGAGCGCGCGATCGCGCTTGCGCGGAGCGAGCAGCCGGACCTGATCCTGCTCGACGTCATGATGCCGGGGATCGACGGCTGGCAGACGTGCCGGCGCCTCAAGTCCCAGCCGGAGACCGCGGACATCCCGGTCATCTTCGTCACCGCGAAGGATCGGTACGAGGATCTAAGCAAGGGATTCGAGGTCGGCGGCGTCGACTACCTGACGAAACCGTTCGAGCCGGTCGAGCTCGCAGCCCGCGTGCGGAGCGCGATCTTCACGAAGCGCCTGCAGGACGAGCTGCGAAAGACCGCCGGCGATCTCAAGCGTATGGAGCAGTCGCGCAAAGAGCTGATCGGCATGTTGGGCCACGACATCCGGAACCTCGCCAACAGCGTCGTCGCGTTCATGCAGCTCGTACGGATGGGCCAGCTCAAGCCTGGCCGTTCCGAGTTCGACGAGCTGTTGCGGCTCTCCGAGTCGAATATCAGCGAGCTCCTGCGGATGGTCAACGCACTGCTCGACGTGTACAAGATGGAGGAGGGCAAGCTCGAGGCGATACCCCAGGCGATCGCCCTATCCGTGCTCGGCGAGCGGAGCATGGCGCAGGTCGCGCCCGAAGCACTCGCCAAGGGCATCCGGCTCGAGAGCGCGCTCCCGTCGGACGTGAACGTGTTCGTCGACGACGGTCTCATCGTGCGCGTCCTCACGAACCTTCTCGCGAACGCCGTGAAGCACACCCCGTCCGGTGGAACGGTGAGCGTCGAGAGCGCGCGCGACCGCACGCTCGAGCGATCGATCATTATCCGCGTCCGCGACACCGGGCCGGGCATCAACGCCGACGACGCTCCTCACATCTTTGACCGGTTCTATCAGGGCGCGGGCCGGAGCCGTGGCGGCACCGGGCTCGGTCTCGCTTTCTGCAAGCTCGCCGTCGAGCTCCATGGCGGCAGCATCAACGTGGTCAATCCTGGCGAGAGCGGCGCGATCATCCAATTCACGTTGCCCGCAGCCGACCGCGCCGCCGCGGATCAGTAGCCCCCATGTTCGGCCGCATCATGCGCGATGCATTCCCGCTTAGGCGTGGCGAATGGAGGCTCGGCCTCTTCCTCTACCTCCTGCTGACCCTCATGGTCGCGTCGGACTGGGTCGGCAAGCTCGGGGCGGATTCCCTCTTCGTGAAGCGGTGGGGCGTCAACTACGTCCCCGTGATGTACATCGTTACGCCGATCGCGATGCTCGCCGTGTCGGCGATGATCTTCTTCTTCGTCGATCGCGTCCGCCGCAGGACGCTGCTCCTCTGGTACGTCGCCGGCGTGACGCTCCTCTCCGTCGCGATCCAGGGCGGCGTCTGGATCCAGGGCCAGCTCGATTACGGCTGGATCGTGCAGCCCATCTCCTACGTCTTCGCTCACGGCGTGAAGGAGACCATCTACATCCTGTTCTGGGTCTACGCGGGAAACCTCTACGACGCCGAACAATCGAAGCGGCTCTTTCCGTTCTTCGCCGGCTCGGTGCTCGTTGGCAAGATCCTGGGCGGGGCGATCGGCGCAGGGATCGCTCCGCTCATCCACGCGGAGAACTTCATCGGCGCGCAGGCCGTCGGGTTCATGGTCTGCTTTCTCGCCCTGGTCGTGTACCGCGGCCTTCCCGAGGGCCATGGCAGCCGTCTCGCGGAGGAGCGGTCGAAGGGCATCGGCGCGAGCCTCAAGGACTCGGTCGAGGGATACCGCGCGGTCGCGTCGGACAAGATGCTCCGGACGTTCGGCGTCGGCGTCTTCTTCTGGTACTTCCTCATGCAGTTCGGGAACTTCCTCTACCTCGTCGGCCTCGACCAATCGACGGCCGGGTCGGGGACCGGGAGCGAAGACCTCTTCAGCCAGCTCTACGCGTCGGTGTACACGAGCTCCTCCCTCGTCGCCCTCTTCATCCAGAGCGTCTTCACCGGCGCACTTCTGAGGCGGTTCGGCATCGCGCGCGTGCTGTTCGTCCTTCCGCTTTGGTTCCTCGGCTCGTACGCGGCGGCGACGTTCAACTTCAACATCATCACGGCCATCGCGATCCAGCTCAGCGAGCGGATCGTCATCCCGGCGATACACCGGCCCGCGAGCGAGCTCGTGTACAGCCAGGTGGTCGCCGCGATCCGGCCGCGTGCCCGGGCCTTCCTGTCCGGTGGCGTCAATGCGTTCGGGAACTTCGCCGCTGCGATCGCGCTCCTCGCGGGGCTGCAGCTGCACGACAATCAGCTGCTCCTGGCCGTCGCGACGGGACTCTCCGGCGTCTACGTCTACAACGCGTGGCACACGATGCGGCTCTTCGGCCGCCGCATCCTCGAGAACATCACATCGATCGAACCGGACGTGCGGCTCAGCGCCGCGGAGATCCTCGCGACGGAGCACGGTGCGGTCCCGGAGGATCTTCTGCGCTCGCTCGACGGAACGATTCCCGCGGACGTGGAGCACGGGGTACGCGTCGCGCTCACGCGGCGCGGGCTCCTCGCTGTGGCGGCCGATGCGACCGAGTAGCGTGAGCAGAAAAGTGACGACAACTGCGCCGGCACACGAGACCGATGCCGAGCGCCGGCACGAGCACCGTTTTCAGGTGAGCGAGAGCATCGCGCGCCTGGTGATGCGCACGACCGCGAACAATCTTCCGCTGTCGCGCGACGATCGGCCGTACCAGTGGTCGACCACCACCTATTGCGACACCGTGTCGTGGTCGATCTTTCGCGCAGCACAGAAGGGCTCGGCCATGCAGCTCCGGATCCGGGAGTACCACCGCACGAGGCCGCGCGAGGTGCTGAACCCCGGAACAGCGTGGATCGAGTTCAAGGATGACGAGCAGGACACCTCGTTGAAAGAGCGCTTCGGCGTGCCGATGGACGTGGCGCGGTCGTTCCTTCGCGGCGAAGCGGCTCTCCCGGAGCCCGATCACGGACTTGCCGAGCGCGCCACGGTTCTACTCCGCGAAGGAGCGCGGCCGGTCGCCGTGACGCAATACAACCGTCTCGCGTACAACTCCCTGGATTCATCGCTTCGTATCACCGCGGACCACAACCTCATGTACTTCGCCCTTCCGTGGGAGACGCGAGGCGACGGCGATAGCGAGCCCTCCCCGCTGGGGTCCCTTCTCGCGATGGAGCCTGACGTGATCGTCGAGATGAAGTGGTACGGCGAGCTCCCGCACTGGGCGGTCGACCTCCACGCGTATCTCAAGGAGAGCACCCGCGAAGAGCGGCCGTCGAAGTTCATCGTGGCGATGCGCTGGCTCCTCGGCGAGACTGATGGCACCAAGAAAACGAAAAAGAAGTGAAGGCGATAGAGGAGACCGTCCGCTCGGACGCACCGGCAACCCGCGTGGTAGTCGTCGAAGACGACCAGGCGTCGGCCGACGTGCTCCAGCGTCGCCTGCAGGCGAACGGGATGGTGGTCTCCGTCGCGCACGACGGGCGTCGCGGGATCGAGCTCGTCGAGGAACTCCTGCCAGATCTCGTGCTCCTCGATGTCATGCTCCCCGACACCGACGGCTATGACGTCTGCCTTCGCATCAAGAGCAACAGCTCGACCTCGCCGATCCCGGTGATCTTCCTTTCCGCGCGCGGCGAGGTCGTGGACAAGGTCCGCGGCCTTTCATGCGGCGCGGCCGACTACATCACCAAGCCGTTCCAGGCGGCGGAGCTCCTGGCGCGGATCGACGCTGTCCTCGGTCAGGCGCGCAACCCGCGGGTGCCGCGACTCGGACGTCCGATCGAGCGGGCTCCCGGCGAGCGCCTCGTGGCGCGCGTCGCGATCGCCGATCCTGCTCTTAAGGAGCACGTCCAGCAGCTGCTCGTTTCGCGTTTCGACCTCGCGGACGCGGACGAAACACCCGACGTGGTGATCGTCGAGGGAAACGCGGCGATCCCCGCCGATGTCCCGGAGGATGTCGCGGCCATCCGCGTCAGCACAGGGCGTGCTGGTAACGACGGGAACGAGGTCATCCCCGTCGATGCGCAGCTTCCGCGGATCGTGGACCTGCTGGTCCGCGAGCGGAGCCTGGATCACGACCTCCAGGCGGCGGCTGAAGCGCTCATCGTCCTCGCGTCGGCCATCGGCTCGCACGACCGGCCCGGCGCCGGCCATGGCGAACGGGTCGCGTCGCGCGCGGTGCAGATCGGGCGTGCGCTCGGCCTCGACGAATCCACGCGGATGACGATCCGCCTAGGCTCGTTGCTTCGTGACGTCGGCAACGCGCGGCTCCCCGCGGCGATCCTTACGAAATCGGGCGAGCTCTCGCCGGAGGAGCGTGCCATGCTCGAGCGCCATCCGATCCTCGGCGAGGAGATCCTCTCGGGCTTCAAGCGCCTCTCCGGTCTTCTGCCGATCGTGCGCCACCATCACGAACGGCTCGACGGGACGGGTTATCCCGACGGGCTTCGCGCGGAGCAGATCCCCTTGGAGGTGCGGATCGTGAGCGTCGCCGATCGATTCGAAGCGCTTCTCGCGGACCGGGCCGACCGACCGGCGGTCTCCGAGCAGGAAGCCATTCGCATCCTGCAGAGCGCCGTCGCGCGCGGCGAGCTCGACGCGGCCGTCGTCGCGGCGCTCGCGACCCAGGTCCGCTCGAGCGGGGCGCGCTGATGGCAGACACCAAGCCCATCCGCGTCGTCATCGTCGACGACGAGCGGCTCTTCGCCGAGCTCATGCGCGTGGCGCTGCGCGCGGCCGATGGCATCGAGGTGCTCGCGGTCGTGCATGACGTCAAGTCCGCGATCGTGGCGCTGAACGAGCACCGTCCGGACGTCGTCATCGCCGACTACCACCTCCCCGACGGCACCGGGGCCGATCTGGCCCGCGCCGTGCGAGGGTCGCTTCCCGACACGTCCGTTCTCGTGCTGACCGCCGACCCCTCGGCCGTGACGCTGAACGACGTCGCGCGCTCGGGGGCGGTCGGCCACATGACGAAGGGCCGGGGTCTGACCGAGGTCGTCGACAGCGTGCGGTCGGCCGCATCGGGCGAGATCCTGTTCGCGCCAAGCGAGCTGCAGCGGCTTCTTCTCGAGAGCGCCGCGTCACGCAAGATCATCGAGCCCCTCACCAGCCGGGAGCTCGAGGTGCTCCGGCTTCTCGCGAGCGGCACCAGCACGACCGCGGCCGCGGACTCGCTCGGCATATCGACCGCAACCCTTCGCGCGCACGTGCAGGCGGTGCTGCGAAAGCTGGGTGCCCATTCCCGTCTGGAGGCCGTCGCCGAGGCCGCACGTCTCGGGCTCGTGACCCTCGAATCCTGGACACGCGACCGCGTTGGTCCCCCGCGCGGGGGATCCGGTCCTACCCCCGAACGGTCATAACTCCATCCAATCGGGTGGGTGACGTCCTATGACCCACCGCTAGCATCGGAGGCACAGAAATGGCGAAGCTACTCGTGGCCGATGACCTCGTGCCCATCCGTCAGATGGTCCGCATCACCCTGTCCACTCAGGGGTGGACGATCGTCGAGGCAAAGAACGGGAACGAGGCGCTCGAGCTGGTCCGGTCGGAGAAGCCCGACCTCGTCCTCCTGGATGTCGACATGGGTCCCGGACCCAACGGCTTCGACGTGTGCCGTCAGATCAAGGCCGACGAAGCCACCAAGGACATCCCCGTCGTCATGCTCACGGCGCACGAGAGCGATAGCGACCGCGCGATCGGGTTCGCGGCCGGCGCGACGCAGTACCTCACGAAGCCGTTCGGGCCGCTCGAGCTCATCGACACGATCCGCGGGATCCTGGCGCATAGCTGAGGCGGCTGGACCGATGAGCGACGACGACACCAAAGACATGGTCGAGACGGTCGACGTGTCGCCGCGCGACCCTGACGTTCCGCAAGCCACGGGCGGGGACGTATTCCGCCAGCTTCTCCATCAGGCCGTGCGCGTAGCCGACATGGCGAACTCGCAGGCGATGCGCATGGCGCTCGACTTCGCCAAGGTCTACGAGCGCGAGCAGGGCGTCCGCAAGGATTTCGAGTCTCAGCTCAAGCAGATGACGCTCATGGAGAAGCAGGCGACGCGCTACGCGGAGGATCTCGCGGCGATGCTCCGCAGCGAGCGCGAGCGCCGGCAGGAGCTGGAGCGCGCGTTGGAGCAGGAGCGGATCGCGAGCGAGGAGCTACGCCGCACCGGTCTGCAGGGGATCAGCCACCTGGTGCTGGCCGCGACGATCAAGGACCGCACCACGGGGACGCACCTGCAGCGCGTTCGCCGCTACGTCGAGGCGATCGCCGAGAGGCTCGGTCTGCCGGCCGACCTCGTCGAGGAGTTCGGGTACTCGAGCGTCATGCACGACGTGGGCAAGATCCACACGCCCGACCACATCCTCCAAAGCGAGCATCACCTGTCGGACGCCGAGTTCAGCGTGATCAAGCAGCACTGCATCGACGGCGAGAAGATGCTTGGCACGGCACGGTTCTTCGAGACGGCGCGCGGCATCGCCCGCGAGCACCACGAGCGCTGGGACGGGAAGGGTTACCCGGACGGGAAGAAGGGCGAGGAGATTTCGCTCGCCGCGAGGATCGTCTCGATCGCCGACGTGTTCGACGCGCTCACCTCGAAGCGGCCGTACAAAGAGGCCTGGTCGGCGGAGGCCGGACTGCAGGCGATCGAGGCGGGGGCGGGGGAGCGCTTCGACCCCGAGATCGTCGCCGGATTCGTGGCCCTCGCAAAAGAGGGCGTGCTCGAGCGGATCAGCTCGGAGGTCGCGGCCTCAGCTGACGACGACCAGCCCGGAAGCTCAGCCAAGTAAGGCTCGCCCCCGCGGCGATGCTGACGACCACCGAAAGAGCGACGAAGACAGCGAGCGTCACCATCAGCAGATCTCCGAGCCCATAACCTGCCAGGACCCCACTCAGATAGTCCCGCACCAGATAGGCGCGTATCGCGCCGCCGAGGAGTCCCGCTCCGGCGCCGACGGCCATTCCGATAGGAAGCACGCTGCTCTCGCGAGCGCGCGAGCGCGCGACCAAGAGGCCGAGGGCGGCATAGACCACGGCCGAGAGCGCGATGCCGATGACGGTCAGCGCTGTGCCGCCCGCACTCAGCGTCGGACGGCCTCGGCCCGGAAGCTGTGAGAGCTGGTCGGTGCTGATCAACGCTTCGGCCGTGCCGATCCCGACAAGCGCGACGACCGCGAGAAGGATGAGCGCCGCGCGCACGAGCAGACCATCGGGCGCGGGGCTTGCTCCGTCAAACGGACGTGCCGGACCCAGATTCCCCGCCGCCGCCGGCCCCGGAACCCGGCCATCGCTATCCCGAGCTCCCCGAGGCGAAAAGCCTTGGGGCGTGGCGCGACGCCGCGGCCCATTGCCAGGCCTGCGATCTATGGAAGAACGCGACGCAAACCGTGTTCGGCGAGGGGCGTCGTACGGCGAAGGTCGTCTTCGTCGGCGAGCAGCCCGGCGACAAAGAGGATATCGCCGGCAAGCCATTTGTCGGCCCGGCGGGACGCGTGCTCGACGAGGCGCTCGAGGCGGCCGGTATCGACCGGGACACCGTGTATGTCACGAATGCCGTGAAGCACTTCAAGTGGCGTCCCGCCGGAAAGCGTCGCCTGCACGAGAAGCCAAATCGAAGCGAGATCGCGGCATGCCGCCTGTGGCTCGACGCCGAGATCGGGCTCCTGAAACCGCAGGTCGTGGTGTGTCTTGGGGCGCCCGCCGCTCAGGCGCTCATCGCGCCAACCTTCAAGGTGACGCAGCAGCGCGGAAAGCTCATCCCGTCCTCGCTTGCGCCGCACGTGATGGCGACGGTCCACCCTTCCTCGATCCTGCGGGCGCCCGACGACGCCGCGCGCGACCAGGAGATGAAGCTCTTCATCGCGGACCTGAAAGCGGTCGCCAAGGTCATCCGCGGGTTGGCCTGACCGGTTCGACCCCGGCAGTCGGGGTCATGGCGCCCTCAAGCGGCTCGTGCGCTGCCCTGGCGCTTGCCAGGCCTGTTACGGTCCGTAATGCCGGGGCCCGACCACGGACCCCATTCATTGTGGCCCTGACTATTCGAGCCACCGCCATGAATGCCCCATCGCGTGGACGCGACAGGGAGAAAAGCTCATGGCTCAGGCCAGCCCCGGGCTTACCGGGCCGCGCGTCCTCGTGGTGATGGACGACCCGCTCGCGAAGGTGCTCGAGGTCGTACTCCGACACGGCCGCTACCAGAGCCACGTGACCGCCGACCGTGCCGAGTTCTCGCGGCTTCTGAGCACCTGGGCTCCGCACGTCGTGCTCCTCGATCTCGACCTTCACCCCACATTCCTGGAGCTGAGTCAGAGCGGTCCGAACAAAGCAGTACCCACCCTGGTGTTTACCCGTAGACGAGACACAGCGCTGAAGCTACGCGCCTTTGAGCACGGCGCGGAGGACATCCTGCGGATCCCCTTCCTACTGAGCGAGATCGTGGCCCGACTCTATGCCGTGGTCCGGCGGACCCAGGGTATCGAGGTGCCACTTCTACCCAGGATTCGGGTCGACTCTGTCGAGGTCGATCTCATCGAGGATCGTTTGCACGTTGACGACCGGGACCCTATTTCCTTGACGCTGACGGAATCGACTCTCCTCTACCTGCTCGCGGCGAACGCCGGGAGCGTCGTCGAACGAGAAGACATCATCACGAGCATCTGGGACGGTGTGGTGGACATCGAGAGCAACGCCGTCGACAGTCACATCCGCGACTTGCGCGTGAAGCTCGGGGATACCTGGCCCTCATCCAGGTTCATCGAGACCATCCCCGGTAAGGGCTATCGCTGGCGGCACGTTTCCCCGCTGGAGCGACCGAACTAGGGATCACCCGCCCGACCGCCCCGGGTGCCGTCAGGGTCTCGAGGCGAATCGTCTCGTGTCCCGCTCGGGTCAGGACGAGCCAATGTCTCGAAATTCGCGCTGTTTGGCCTTGACTTGCTGAAATTACGGGATTACAAGTTTTCTGATAGCGAAAGCAGGAGGCTGAGGTGGCAACTACAGAAGAGGTCAAAGGGTGGCTCACCGGGCGGCTCCCCAAGGAGTGGTTCGCCGGTGCGCCTGAGATTCGAATGGACGAGGACGAGATCTGGGTCATCGGCACGCTGCCGGATGTCCCGGCGACGGGCGGGCAGGACGCCGTAAAGGCGGCCCGTGAGGGCGCGATCCAGCGGTTCCGCGAAGGGACGCGGGAGGAGCGCATCAAGATCGCGGACGAGGCTCGCCAGCGGTTCGGGAAGAACCTCGCCTGGGGCGCGAAGGTGGGTGACCAGACCGCTCTCTTCACGCACATGGCCGTGCCGGTCATGACGCGGCTACGCCTCCCCGAGCGCGAGCTGCTCGACACGCTCGTTCGCTCCGGTGTCGCACGCAGCCGCTCGCACGCGCTCGCGTGGTGCGTGCGTCTCGTCGCCAAGAACGAGGCTTCGTGGATCACCGAGCTGAAGGAAGCGCTCTCGAAAGTGGGAGACGTGCGTTCGCAGGGGCCGCTCAACTAGTGGCGACCGAAGTTCGCGAAGCGCTCAAGGCTGAGCCCGATCCGGCGAGCGCGCTGCTCGACGCGTACTCGCAAGCCGTCATCAAGGTCGTCGAGCGGGTCTCGCCGAGCGTCGTCAACGTCCGCCGCGGACGAAGCGGCGGCAGCGGCGTGATCGTCGCGCCCGACGGCTATGCACTCACGAACGCGCACGTCGTTGACGGCGCGCGGGAGGTCGCGGTCACGCTGGACAGCGGCGCCGAGCTCACAGCGGCGGTCGTCGGAACCGACAGCGCAACCGACCTCGCCGTCATCCGCATCCTGGGCTCCGGGCTTCCAGCGGCGGAGCTCGCCGAGACCGAGTCCTTACGGGTCGGTCAGCTCGTGATCGCGATCGGCGATCCGCTTGGCTTCCACTCGACCGTCACGACCGGTGTCGTGAGCGCGCTTGGTCGATCGCTCTCCGCGCGGGATGGCCGACTCATCGAGAACGTGATCCAGACGGACGCCGCGCTGAACCCGGGAAACTCCGGGGGTCCGCTCGTCGACACCCACGCCAAAGTCGTCGGCATCAACACGGCGATCATCCCCACGGCGCAAGGCATCTGCTTCGCGATCCCGGCCGCGACCGCGCGGATGGTCGCGGGAATGCTCATCCGCGATGGTCGCGTGCGTCGCGCCTATCTCGGGATCGGCGGCGCGGCTACGGCGATCGGTCGGCAGCTCGCGAGCGAGCTCGGGATCCCGAACATGTCCGGTATTCGCGTCCTCGAGGTGGTCGCGGGTGGACCCGCGCAACGCGCAGGTCTCGCGGTCCGCGATCTGATCGTGAGTCTCGATGGCTCTGCGGTCGCGACGCTGTCGGACCTGCAGCGGAGTCTGGGCGCGGATCGGATCGGTCGCTCGGTCGAGGTCGGCTACGTCCGTTTTGGCGAGCTGCACCGGACGACGGTCACACCGGTGGAGGCCCGCTAGCTCTTCTAGGGCAGCATTCCATCGATGGATCTGGTGATCCGACGCGCGCGGCGCTCCGATAAGCGCGGCGTCCTGGCCGCCGTCCGCACGATCTGGGGTGGACAGGACCGCATCCCAGACGTGTTCGACAGCTGGGTCACCCACCGGACCGGGCCGTTCTTCGTAGCGGAGTCGGGCGGGCGCGTCGTCGGCATGGGAAAGCTCACCGTGGTATCGCCGACCGAGGCGTGGCTCGAAGGCGGTCGCGTCGCGCCGCGGTGGCGACGAAAGGGGATCGCGACGGCGCTCATCGCGCACCGCATCGCGTACGCGCGTGACCGAGGGTTCCGCGTGCTCCGGTTCTCGACCGCGTCCGACAACACGCCCATCCATCGGGCCGCGAGGCACTTCGGGTTTACGCGCGTCGGAGCGCTGTCGCGACGCGAGGCGACCGCCAGACCCGGTCAGTTGCCGGTCCGGGCGACCCCCGCGCAAGAGCGAGCCGTCCTGCAGCGTGTCGGACGGCTCGTTCAGCTGGGGCATGGCTGGGAATGGCGCGAGATCACATCGCGCGACGTGCGGTCCGCGATCGCGAGATCTCGCGTGTTCGTCTCCGGAAAAGGCGTTGGCGCGGCGGCGATCCTCGGCGATCGCTACGAAAAGACGTTGATGATCGCGGCGATCGGTGGCCCTGTGGCGCCGCTCACCGAATTGCTCCGCGCTCTCCGCGCCGAGGCCCGACGTCGGGAGCTCGACGACGTGTCCTTCTATGTGTCGAACGCCGAGGATCGCCGTGCCGCTCGGGCCGCCGGCTACACAAGGCCCTGGTCGGGCGAGGTCTATCTCTTTGAGAAGAGATTTACGCGACGAGCTGGATGAGCGCCCTCGCCTGCTCCACGGTGATGTCTTGACCGTGGATGGTCTTCGCGTGTAGCTGCGCCATCCGCACGATCTCGTCCTCATCCCGGCTGCGCACCTCGAATCCGCACGGGCACCGAAGGCTTCGGAGTTCAGCCACGACAGCCTCTTACCACTGGTTCCAGTCTGACCCGATCCAGACGTGAACGTCAGCCTCGCCGTCGAAGAGTTTTCCGAAAAACTCGCGGATTTGGGGCGAGCCCGCGAACTGCTGAATTCCCTCGAGGGAGGACCAGGTATCGATGCCAAAGAAAGCCCTCGGATCCTGTGGGTCCAGATAGACGGCGTGAGTTAGATCGCCCGCCTGTTTCGCCATGTCTTTGGTCGCGCGCGTTACGTCGTCGTGATATTTCTTGGCCGCTGGTGGCGCTTCCCGGAGCCGGCCCCTGATCGTCACCGTGTATGTCATCGCATTCCTCCCGTCGCGCACTCGGATCGTGCGACGGGCTCCTTGTGATTTCCTTGTGGTGTGCGGATCAGCATCTGCGGACGGCTCCGGGTGGAGACGGACGCGGGCGCTCTCGAGGAGGAGTCCCTTCCTGGTCGGCTGGGCCGACGCCTCTGGGTCTACCTCGTGCTGAATCGCAGGCGCCCGATTGGCCGCGGCGAGATCGGCGAGGCACTCTGGGGCGAGGACACGCCAGAGGCCGCCGACGCTAGCCTGAACGCGCTCGTGAGCCGCCTGCGCTCGGCGATCCGGACGGTCGCGCCGGACGTCAAGCTCCGGGCATCCGGCGGCACCTATTCCCTCGCATTGCCCGCTGACGTCTTCGTCGATCGGGAGCGCGCGTGGACCGCGATTCACCACGTTGAGGCGCTCCGCCGCCAAGGAGACTCCGTCAACGCATGGGCCGAGGCCGTGATCGCGAACGAGATCGCCGCCCGCAGCCTCCTGCCTGGCGAGGATGGAGCATGGATCGAGGCGGAACGCCGCACGCTCAGGGACACCGAGCTACAGGCGCTTGAGGCGATCGGTCAGGCGGAGATCGATCGCCACCGTGCGGACGAAGCCGAGCGAGTCGGACGCAGACTCATAGCGGCGGACCCTCTGCGCGAGTCGGGGTATCGGTTGCTCATGCGCGCACTCGCCGCAGGCGGGAATCCCGCCCAGGCCGGGCGCGTCATGGACGAATGTCGCTCCGCGCTAGCAGCCGCTGCGGCATCGCCGTCGGCCGAGACCGAGCGGCTCTACCGCGAGATCGTCGGTCGATCGAGCCGGCTCAGCTCGAGCGCGGGGTAACCGCTTCGGGCCAGACTCTTAGTGTGCGCAAGGTGGCCAACCGCGGCTGAGCATCGCACTCCTGAGCTCGTCTTCCTCCTGGACGTGGACAACACACTCGTGGATAACGACCGCGTAAAGAAGGACATCGAGCGCGCGATCGCAGGGCTCGTTCCCGCGGATCGCGCTTCGCGATTCTGGTCCCTCTACGAAGAGGTTCGCAAAGAGGCGGGCGTCGTGGATTTTCCGGAGACCCTGCGACGCTTTCGCCGCACGTTCCCGGATGAGACTCGGGCCGAAGACGTCGATCGCGTGGTGCTCAGCGTGCCGTTCGAGCGCTACCTGTATCCGCGCGCGATGGCGGTCATCGAAAAGCTCTGGGCGCTCGGTGACGTCGCGATCCTGTCCGACGGCGACCGCGTCTATCAGCCGGCGAAGATCGCGCGCGCCGGTTTGCTCCTGGCGACCCGCGGCAACGTTCTCGTTTACGAGCACAAGGAGGACCGCCTGGCCGAAGTCGAGCGCCGCTTTCCGGCACGTCATTACGTTCACGTCGACGACAAGGCCTCCCTGCTTGCCCGCACGAAGACCGGCCTCGGATCGCGGGCCACGACGGTCCACGTCCGTCAGGGCCACTACGCGTCGGAAACGCAGGCCGGATCACCGCCGGATGTGACGATCGACCACATCGCCGATCTCATCGGTGTCGACACAAAACGCTTTGGCGGATGACCGCGCACGCCGCTTGCACGCGCGGACCCAGGAGGTGACCGCGATGCCACAACAAGCTTGGAGCGACAAACGGGAGCGCCAGTACGACCACATCAAGTCGAATCTCGAAAAGCGCGGCCGGCCGGAGGAGACCGCCGAGCGGATCGCGGCAGCCACGGTGAATCAGACGCGGACCGCGAAGGGCGAGACGAAAGAGGCCAAGCCGCCGAGCGAACGAGCCCGCGCGGAGCAGGACATGTCCGCCGCGGGGCGAAAGGGCGCCCGGGCGAAAAAGAGCCGCTAGCCGGAATCTAGCCACCACCCGGCGCGTTGCTCTCGGTGATGCCATCATCGGGGCATCCCGGGAGGCAATCAATGACGATCGATCGCGCTCGCTTCGACCAAGGGCTCACGTACGAGGCATACAAGGCCCAGATGACGCGCAACCGCGAGCGCCTTGAAGAGAACGAAGCGCGTGTCGAGCTCGGCAAGGAGGATGTCGCCGCATTCCGATCGTTGCCGCGCCCGGTGAAGGTGGTCGTGCTCGCGGAAGATTGGTGCGGCGATGTGATCGCGAATCTTCCGGTGTTGGGACGCCTCGCACGGGACAGCGGAAAGCTGGACGTGCGCATCTTTCTGCGCGATCAGAACGACGACATCATGCAGCGCTATCTGAACAAGGGGCAGTTCAAGTCGATCCCCGTCTTCGTGTTCTTCGACGAGGGTTTCCGCGAGCTCGGTCACTGGATCGAGCGTCCCGCATCGGTCACCGAGATCCGCGCCAAGCGCCGAAAGGAGATCTTCGCGGCGCACCCGGAGTTCGGCTCACCCGACGCGCCCGTCGATGCTCTGCCGGAAGAGGTTCGCGTGCGATTGCAGGACGAGCTCGCCAAGATGCGCGAGGGGACCACGAAGTTTGCGAACGCCGAGGTGGTCCGAGAGCTCCGGGAGATCGCGACTCGCGTCGCGGCATGACCGCGGCGCATAAGGTCAAGATCACCTATTGCGCCGAGTGCGGCTACGAGCCACAGACCCTCGACCTCGCGAAGGCGCTCATGCTCGAGTTCGGCGCCCGGCTCTCGTCCATCGAGCTGATCCCATGGGAGGGCGGCACGTTCGAGGTCTCTGTGGACGGTCAGCTCGTCCATTCGATGGCCCGTAACGGGGGCTTCCCCGACAGCGCGACCATCCAGGAGGCGGTGCGAACCCGCCTGTCCGGCTAGTTCCGGAGCCTCATACTTTTCACGTGGGGACCAATCCGCTCGACACCCTCGGCCGGCCGCTGCACGACCTTCGGATCAGCGTGACCGACCGTTGCAACTTCCGCTGCGTCTACTGCATGCCCAAGGAGGTCTTCGGCAAGGACTTCCAGTTCCTGCCGCGCGCCGAGATCCTGACCTTCGAGGAGATCGAGCGTCTCGTGCGGATCTTCGTCTCGCTCGGCGTCCAGAAGATCCGCCTCACCGGCGGCGAACCGCTCGTCCGGCGGGACCTGGAACGGCTCGTCGAGAAGCTCGCGAAGATCGGCGACCTCGACCTCACCCTGACGACGAACGGCTCGCTCCTATCGCAAAAGGCCCGCGCGCTTGCAGCTGCCGGCCTCCGGCGTGTGACCGTGAGCCTCGACTCCCTCGACGACGCGACCTTCAAGCGGATGAACGACGCGAACTTTCCCGTGGCGGAGGTCCTCGCGGGGATCGAAGCGGCGCACGCGGCCGGGCTGGCCCCGATCAAGATCAACATGGTCACCAAGCGCGGCGTGAACGAGTCGAGCATCGTGCCGATGGCGCGCTACTTCAAAGGCACAGGCATGACGCTCCGATTTATCGAGTTCATGGACGTCGGGTCGACGAACGGCTGGCGCCTCGACGACGTCGTGCCTGCACGCGAGATCGTCGCGATGATCGACCGCGAGATGCCGCTCGAGCCGGTGCAGGCCGGCTACCGCGGAGAGGTCGCCGCGCGCTACCGCTACAAGGACGGCGGCGGGGAGATCGGCGTCATCTCGTCGGTCACCCAGCCGTTTTGCGCCGATTGCACGCGGGCGCGGTTGTCAGCGGACGGCGCTCTGTACACCTGCCTCTTTGCCACAGAGGGACACGACCTCCGCGCGCTCTTGCGAAACGGTGCGTCTGACGACGAGATCACTCACGCCATCGCCGCGGTCTGGACCGAGCGGACCGATCGGTATTCCGACCTGCGCTCGGAGCAGACCGCCGGGCTTCACAAGATCGAGATGAGCTTCATCGGGGGCTAATAGCCGCCGCGTCAGCTCGCTGTCGGCACCCGCAACTCGTTCTCGAGCTCGTCCGCCAATCGCTCGGCGGCGGCGGCATTCACGCGAAGACGCTCAATGCTCTGCGCGACGGTCTCAGCAACATCCGGTGTCTTCTTCTGCTCAAGGAATGCGGTCGCCTCCTGGGCGAGGCCTCGTTCCGCGAGCTGGCTCACCGCGTTGACCATCGCCTGCTTCAGAAGTGGCGCGACCTCGGCGTTCGCGACATCGGTGTCCCAGTGCTGCTTCAGGACGGTCCACGCGACGGGACGCGTCCGCCGATACTGGAGCATCGGGATGAGCATGATCCCGCGATCCTGCACCCGGATGAGCGGCGAGAAGATCGCGTCGGCGGTGCGCCGCGCGAGCTGCGGATCCTCGAAGAACACGAGGCCCTGCCGGAATCGCGTCTCCTCCTGCGCGTCGGTCGATTGCGCCTGCTGCATGCGCGCCACGTAACGTTCCCAGAGCCGGTCGTCGCCGATCGTCGCCGCGACGGCGACCACGGTGCCGGCGACGTCGGGGTGAAGGCGCTCCTCACCGGCCAGATGTGCGCGGACAAGTCGCTGCGCCTCCGCACGCACGTCGTCCGCCCGCGCGTACAGGCCGAGCATCCCGATGGCCCGCGTGCGCTTCTCGCGGGTATCGGAATCCCCGCCATCCGCGGGCCGCC
>Ga0209155_1000528_pt1 | contig 18212 bp, 13 predicted proteins | sample GraSoiAngelo_122_FD_185879 | JGI IMG/M metagenome (GOLD analysis project Ga0209155, IMG submission 185879) | Grasslands soil microbial communities from the Angelo Coastal Reserve, California, USA - 14_0927_02_20cm (SPAdes) (version 2) | ecosystem: Environmental > Terrestrial > Soil > Grasslands ... | reverse complement strand
TTTTAATCAGTAGGTCTCGGGTTCGAATCCCGACGGGCTCACCAAAACAAATTCCGTCTCGCGAAACGGCCCGTCTGCAATAGCGGGCTGGACCGCCGGCGTCCCACCGCGGCCGCTTTTCGGGCCACGGACGGGACGCCTCGCCTCGGATCGCCGATCCGAGCGGCGTGGCGGTGGCCGCCGCTAAACGACGTGGAATACGTAGAGCAGAATGATGATCGGGATCGGGATCCCAAGCAGCCACAATAGAACGCCACGCATGACACCCTCCTCCTCAGTGATCGCTATCGCGCGAGATCCGTTGATTGGCTTGGGCATCGTTTCCTCGCGAGTTTTCGGGCGAAGCTCCCGGCCGTGCTCTAGGCTGCCTCGGGCAGCTCCGCGGCCGCCGAGCGCGGTTGCGAATCCATGTCGAGGAGCTTGCGCAATGCCTCGCGGCCGCGGAACAGGCGTGACCGAACCGTCCCGATGGGAATCCCGAGAATTTGCGCGGTGTCGTCGTAGCGGATGCCTTCCAGACCGACGAGCAGGATGATTTCCTGTTCCTCCGGGCGCAGGCGCGCCAGCGCGTTTTCGAGCTCGCGCAATTGGCAGGAGGCGGTCGGGTCGGTGGTTGCGATCAGCGAGCCCGACATTTCTTCCGCATCGAGCTGCACGGACTCTCGGGCCGGCCGGCGCACGCTGTTGACATGCTGGTTGTGCATCAGCGTGAAAAGCCAGGCGCGCAAATTGGTCCCGGGCTCCCAAAGATGCTGCTTTGCAAGAGCGCGCATCAGCGTGTCCTGGACAAGATCGTCGGCCCGGTCCCTGTCGCGGACCAGCGCCCGCGCGTAGCGGCGCAACCGGGGGATCTCGGCTTCAAGTAGGCTGTGGAATTCCGACATGGCGTTTCCAATGCTTGCCTCTCGATCGACCTGCAAACACCGCTTGCCACTTTCGGGTGACTGTCGTTTTGGTAAAAAGTTGTAAGGGTATTCTGTGCTTCGCCGCCTGGATTATCAGGAATGACAGCGGAAGCGCGCCATCACTTCGCCTCTCTTACAGTGGGGATAAGATTTGAGGCTGAAGCGGGGCAGTGGCGCCGATGCGCGGCAAAAGTTCTCAGTTGTGCTCAGATCTTCAAAAACTCCGTAACGACGGTCGCGAAATCAAAACGGCCACGGCGCAGATCGTGACCGGCGCCCTCGATCGGGAGAAGGCACGTCCGCGCCGGGATCAGCGCGAGGGCGCCGCGCAATTCGTCGATCGTGCCGAACGGATCGCTGGTCCCCTGGACGAACAATACCGGGAGGCGCAGCCGGGGAAAATGCTCGGTCCGCAAGCGGTCCGGCTTCCCCGGCGGATGCAGCGGGTAGGAGAAGAGGAGTAGCGCCGAGACGACCTCGGGCTGCTCCGCGGCAAGGAGCGTCGCCTGCCGCCCGCCGTAGGATTGGCCGCCGAGGAAGAGGGGGCCCGATACGACGCCGTGCATCGCGTCGACTGCCGCCCGAAGGCCGGCGCGGTCCGCGGCCGCGCCGGCGGGCGAGGGCGGCCCGGACAGGCGGCGCTGGCGGAACGGCAGGTCGCAGCGAAGCACAACGAACCCAGCCGCGCTGAATGCCTCGGCCGCCGCGACCAGGAGCGGGGCGCGGCAATTCCCGCCGGCGCCATGCGTCAGCACGAGGCCGCGCTCCGCTGCGGCATTCGGCCGGTGCAGAAAGCCGCGAACATCCCTATCCGCAAACGACGTGACATTTGCCATTCAGCTTAATACCGCGCCTCGCGAGCCCGAGGCAAAAGACCGCCTCGCTCCGGTAGCCGCTATGCACCGGGTGCTGATTGACAGCCACCGGACGGTTCCCCGAAGGTGCTTCGGGCTCTGGACGAGGAGAGGCGCAATGGCTCTCGATCTGCTGATCAAGAACGGCACCGTCGTCGACGGTTCGGGCATGCCGCGTTATCGCGCAGATATCGGCGTGCGCGCCGGGAGGATCGTCGAGATCGGCCGCATCCGCTCAAGCGCCGAGAAGGTCGTCGATGCCCACGGGCTGATCGTCGCGCCGGGGTTTATCGACGGCCACACCCATATGGACGCGCAGATCGCCTGGGACCCGCTCGGCAGCTGCTCGTGCTGGCACGGGGTTACCAGCGTCGTCATGGGCAATTGCGGCTTCGCGCTGGCGCCGTGCAAGCCGGAGGACCGGGAATGGTTCGCCCGCTGCCTGACGGCCGTCGAGGACATCCCGACCGAAGCGATGCTCGCCGGCATCGACTGGAATTGGGAGAGCTTCCCCGAATACCTGGCGAATGTCGAACGCCTCCCAAAGGGGCTCAATTATGGCATGTATATCGGGCACTCGGCGTTGCGGATGTACGCGATGGGCCGGCGCGCGCTCGAGGAGCGCGCCAATGAGGACGATCTGCGCGCGATGGAGGCAGCGGTCGCCGAAGCGATCCGGGCCGGCGCGCTCGGGTTTTCGAGCTCGCGGGCGACGACACACATCACGCCTGACGGCACCCCGGTCGCGAGCCGCATCGCCGATTGGCACGAGATCGATCGTCTCGTTGGCGCGATGGGGGAGCTCGACGCCGGCATCTTCCAGATCGGCCCCGATATTTCGGGCGGCGAGGCGCAGCGCCTCTTCTACGAGCGGCTGCGCCGCGTTGCTCTGGAGAGCGGGCGGCCGATCATGTTCGGGACGCTCGCGACAAAGCAGGGCGTCGATCCCAACCCCTGGGACTATTCCACCCGCTATATCGATGAGACCGTCGCGCTCGGCGGCCGCATGTACGGCCAGGGGGCGACCCGCTCGATCAATGCAGTATTTTCACTGAAATCCTACCTGCCGTTCGATGGTTTGCCGGCGTGGAAGGAAATCCGCACGCTGCCGCTTGCCGAGCAGAAGCACCGGCTCGCCGACCCCGAGGTGCGGCGGCGGCTCGTCGCGGACGAGGCCAAGATGAAGCCGAAGAGCAGCGAATTGCAGGGAGGCGGCGCGGCCACGACCGATCCGCGCCGGCCCGATTACGCCAATTTGTTCCCGATGCTCGATGTCGATTGGGACGACCCGAGCGTCGCTGATCTCGCTCGCCGGCAGAACAAGCATCCGGTCGAAATCATTATCGATCTGTGCCTGGAAAACGATAACCGCGTGTTTGTGCAGCCGCTCGTCAATGAGTCGCCGGATGATGTGCTCGGCATCCTGAAGCATGCGCGCACCTTGGCGACTTTCTCGGATTCCGGCGCGCATGTCTGCCAGGAGATGGGCTCATCTTTGCAGACGCATCTGCTGAGTTATTGGGTCCGCAAGCGGCAGCAATTCACGCTCGAAGAAGCGGTTCGCATGCTGACCTTCGACAACGCCTCGGCATGGGAGTTGCCCGGGCGCGGGCTTGTCCGCACCGGCTACGCCGCCGATCTGGTCGTGTTCGAGGAAGAGCGCATCCGGCCGCGGCTGCCGACCGTCGAGCAGGATCTTCCGGGCGGCGCGCGACGGCTCGTGCAAAAGGCCGACGGGATCGCGGCGACAATCGTCAACGGCGTCGTCGCGATGGAGAACGGCGAGAGTACCGGCCAATACGCCGGACAAGTCCTGAAAGGCCGGCTCGCAGCGAGCTGAATCAGGCGATCGGCAGTTTTCGCATAAAGCCGGTGCGGTTGACGGCGCCGGTCATCAGGAACTGCGCGTCCTGCCCGGCCAGGATGAAGCGCGCGCCCATCTCGACATAACGCGGCATGATCGCTTCGTTGTAGATGCCCGCCATGCCCGGGAACTTGTCGTGCTTTCGGCAGGCCGCAATTGTCCGTCGGTACGCGTCCGCGAGGCGTTCGCTGCCGAAATCGCCGGGAATGCCCATCTCGGCACAAAGATCGTTCGAGCCGATCAGCAGCACGTCGACGCCGGGCACCGCCGCGATCTCGTCGGCGTTGGCGATCGCGGTCGGCGTCTCCAGCATGACGACGGTCAGGTTGGCGGTGTTGAGCGCCTGTGCCGCTTCGCCGGTTGACACCGAGCGCAACCCGTAATGCGGTCCGATGCCGCCCATCGAGCGGTGCCCGACCGGAGGATATTTCAGGCGGTCGACGACCTCGCGCGCTTCGGCAGCGCTATCAACATGCGGCATGACAATCCCGAGCGCGCCATTGTCGAGGGCGCGGGTTGCGATCGAGTATTCGCCATTGGGGACGCGCGCGATCGGCGCGATACCGGCGTCGAGCGCCGCGGTGGAGATCTGCGCACAAGCTTCGAGCGACATGACGCCGTGTTCCATGTCAAGAAACAGCCAGTCGAAGCCGGCGACCGCCATGGCCTTCGCGATCTCGACGCTGCGGGTCATGCGGATGCCGACACCGAGCGCGAGCTGTCCCTGTTCGAGCTTCTCGCGGGCGACGTTGCGGACGGCACTCATTGGCGGCTCCCTCAAATCTGGCGCTGTCGGGGAGGGTGCCGTCTCGCGGGTGATTGGGCAAGCGGTCGTCCCGACGTTGGCCGGGAGAGAATAAAACGGTCTGGACGGAGCGGGGGAGGGGTGGACCCTCCCCCTGCCGTATCAGTCTTCGCCGGCGGCGAGCTGCGGCGTCGCCGCCTCGGCGGCAGCCTCCTGCTCGGCCGCGATCGCCGCGAGCTGACGATCGCGCTCGGCGGCGACCTCGCGCAGATGCGCGATGACGCTGCCGGTCCCGGCGGGGATCAGGCGTCCGACGATGACGTTCTCCTTCAACCCCTGCAGGTTGTCGATCCGGCCGGAGACCGCCGCCTCTGTGAGGACGCGGGTTGTCTCCTGGAACGAGGCCGCTGAGATGAAGGAGTTGGTCTGCAGGCTCGCCTTGGTGATGCCTTGCAGGACCGGTCGCGCCGTCGCCGGCCGCAGCCCTTCCGCTTCGACCTTGGCGTTCTCGCGGTCGAACTCGGAGCGGTCGATCTGCTCGCCGGCGAGGAAGGTCGTCTCGCCGGGATCGTCGATCTCTACCTTCTGCAGCATCTGGCGCACGATGACTTCGATGTGCTTGTCATTAATGCGCACGCCCTGCAATCGGTAGACCTCCTGGATCTCGTTGATCAGGTAGCTCGCGAGCTCCTCGACCCCAAGGATGCGCAGGATGTCGTGCGGCACGCGGTTGCCGTCCAACATCAGGTCGCCCTTCAGGACGTAATCACCCTCCTGCACGCTGATGTGTTTGCCCTTGGGGATGAGGTACTCGACCGACTCGCCGGAGCCCTCGTTCGGCACCACGACGATGCGCCGCTTGGTCTTGTAATCCTTGCCGAATTCGACGCGGCCTTCGCTCTCGCTGATAATCGCGAAATCCTTCGGCTTGCGCGCTTCGAACAGCTCGGCGACACGGGGTAGACCGCCGGTGATGTCGCGCGTCTTCGAGGATTCCCGCGGCATCCGGGCGAGCACATCGCCGGCCTTGACGTGCGCCCCGCCATCGACCGACAGGATCGCGTCGACCGGCAGGAAGTAGCGCGCCTCGAGACCGTTCGCCAAGGTCAGCACCTCGCCCTTTGCGTCGCGCAGGGTGATGCGCGGGCGCAGGTCGCCGCCGCGCGGCTGCTGCTTCCAATCGATGACCACCTTTGAAGAGATGCCGGTCGCCTCGTCGAGCACCTCGCGCATCGAGACGCCCTCGATCAGATCGACGTAATGCGCGACGCCGTCCTTCTCGGTGATGATCGGGATCGTGTACGGGTCCCACTCGGCGATACGGTCGCCGCGCTTGACCTGCGCGCCCTCGTCGACGAGCAGCCGCGCACCGTAGGGCACACGATGCCGCGCCTTCTCGCGGCCCGCCTCGTCGAGCAGCACCATCTCGCAGTTGCGGCCCATAGCGACAGGCAGCCCCGTCGAGTTGATGACGACGTTGCGGTTCTTGACCTCGATCGTCGCGTCGAACGCCGCCTCGATCGAGGATTGCTCGGCGCCACGCTGCGCCGCGCCGCCGATGTGGAAAGTCCGCATCGTCAGCTGTGTGCCGGGTTCGCCGATGGATTGCGCCGCGATGACGCCAACCGCCTCGCCCATATTCACCATCGTGCCGCGGGCCAGGTCACGGCCATAGCATTTGCCGCAGACCCCCGTGGCCGCCTCGCAGGTCAAGACCGAACGGATCGACACGGCGTCAATGCCGGCGCGCTCGATCGCGTCGATTGCGTCCTCGTCGATCAGCTCTGCGGCCTTGAGCACGACCTCGCCGCTCAACGGATCGAGCACGTCGACCGCGGCGCAGCGGCCGATAATGCGGTCGGCGAGCGTCGCGATGATCTCGCCGCCATCGACGACGGCGCGGGTCAAGAGGCCGCGGGTCGTGCCGCAATCCTCTTCGGTGATGATCGCGTCCTGCGCGACGTCGACCAGCCGGCGCGTCAGATAGCCGGAATTGGCTGTCTTCAGCGCGGTATCCGCGAGACCCTTGCGCGCGCCATGCGTCGAGTTGAAGTACTCGAGCACGGTCAACCCTTCCTTAAAGTTCGAGATGATCGGCGTCGCGATGATCTCGCCCGAGGGCTTTGTCATCAGGCCGCGCATGCCGGCCAGCTGCTTGATCTGCGCCACCGAGCCGCGGGCACCCGAGTCAGACATCATCCAGACCGAGTTGATCGGCTCGCCGGGCCGCTGCGCGCGGATGACCTTGATCATCTCCTCGGCAACCCGCTCCGAGCAGCTGGTCCAGGCATCGACCTCCTTGTTGTATTTCTCGCGCTGAGTGATCAGCCCGTCCTGGTACTGCTGCTCGTATTCCTTGACCTTCTCCTGCACGTCGGCCACGAGGCGATGCTTCGCCTCGGGGATGATCAGATCGTCCTTGCCGAAAGAGATGCCGGCCTTGCACGCTTGCTGGAAGCCGAGCGTCATCAGCCGGTCGCAGAAGATGACCGTCTCCTTCTGCCCGCAATGGCGATAGACCTGGTCGATCAGATCGCTGATCTGCTTCTTGGTGAGCAGCTGGTTGATCAGATCGAAGCTGACATTCGGGTTCCGCGGCAGGATCTCGGACAGCAGCATGCGTCCCGGCGTTGTATCGACGCGACGCACGATCGGGTGGCCGTCCGCATCGACCGTCTGATAACGGGCCTTGATGCGGGTATGGAGTGAAACGGTTTTCGCCGCCAAGGCCTGCTCGATATCGCCAATGCTCGTAAACCCTGGCACCGGCACCAGAACGACGCGCTCGTCGTCAACGGCGCGCTTCAAATCCTCGAGCTTCTTCCAGACAAAAGGCGTCTCCGGATCTTCGAGATTGAAGATCGTGATGTCGCGCCGCTCCAGGCTTTGCTGGAACGCGTCGCGCGCCGCGGCTGCGCCCTTCTGAGTGCCGAAATCCGGCCAGTTCATCCGGGGATGGACCGCGATTTCGCCTTTGAGGAGCCGATCCACCACAGGAGAGTCGGCCTTACCCAATTCGCGAGCGAGGCGCGATGGCTTCTCGCCAGGCGCATAGAGAAACGCGGTTCCGGCCTTGATCGCCTTCTGCATCCCACCGATGACGTCGTGCTGATCGCCGCGGGCAAAGCCGCCGAGCGGCAATGCCAATCCCGCTATGTCCGGGCGCTCCATCGTAATGTGATAGAGGCCGAGAACGATGTCCTGCGACGGCACGATGATCGGCTTGCCGTTCGCCGGGCTCAGGATGTTGTTTGTCGACATCATCAGGACGCGCGCTTCGAGCTGCGCTTCCAGCGACAGCGGCACATGCACCGCCATCTGGTCGCCGTCGAAATCCGCATTGAAGGCGGTGCAGACCAGCGGATGCAGCTGGATCGCCTTGCCCTCGATCAGCACCGGCTCGAACGCCTGGATGCCGAGGCGGTGCAGCGTCGGGGCGCGGTTCAGCAACACCGGATGTTCGCGGATCACCTCCTCGAGGATGTCCCAGACCTCCGGCCGCTCCTTCTCGACCATGCGCTTGGCCGCCTTGATCGTGCTGGCGAGGCCATAGAGCTCGAGCTTTGAGTAGATGAACGGCTTGAACAGCTCGAGCGCCATCTTCTTCGGCAGGCCGCATTGATGCAGCTTCAATTCCGGGCCGACGACGATGACCGAGCGGCCCGAATAGTCGACGCGCTTGCCCAAGAGGTTCTGGCGGAAGCGGCCCTGCTTGCCCTTCAGCATGTCGGATAGCGACTTCAGCGGCCGTTTGTTGGCGCCGGTGATTACCCGGCCGCGGCGGCCGTTATCGAACAGCGCGTCGACGGCCTCCTGCAGCATCCGCTTCTCGTTGCGCACGATGATGTCGGGCGCGCGCAGCTCGATCAGGCGCTTCAGCCGATTGTTGCGGTTGATGACGCGGCGATAGAGGTCGTTGAGGTCGGAGGTCGCGAAGCGGCCGCCATCGAGCGGCACCAGCGGGCGCAGCTCGGGCGGGATGACCGGCACGACTTCGAGGATCATCCATTCCGGCCGGCTATGCGACTCGACGAACGCCTCGACGAGCTTCAGCCGCTTGACGAGCTTTTTGCGGCGCGCCTCTGAGGTCGTATCGCGCAACTCTTCGCGCAGCCGGACCTTTTCCTCCTGGCAGTCGATCGCCGACAGCATGACGCGGAGGGCCTCGGCGCCGATCGCGGCGGTGAACTGGTCGTCGCCGTAATCGTCCTGCGCCTTCAGATATTCTTCCTCGTTGAGCAGCTGATGCAGCTTGAGCGGCGTCAAGCCCGGCTCGATCACGACGTAGCTCTCGAAGTAGAGAACCTTTTCGAGATCCTTCAGAGTCATGTCGAGCAACAGCCCGATGCGGCTCGGCAGCGACTTCAGAAACCAGATATGCGCCACCGGCGAGGCGAGCTCGATATGGCCCATGCGGTCGCGGCGCACCTTCGACAAGGTGACCTCGACGCCGCACTTCTCACAGATGATGCCGCGGTACTTCATCCGCTTGTACTTGCCGCACAAGCACTCGTAATCCTTGATCGGCCCGAAGATGCGGGCGCAGAACAACCCGTCCCGCTCCGGCTTGAAGGTGCGATAGTTGATCGTCTCGGGCTTCTTGATCTCGCCGTAGGACCAGGAGCGGATGCGCTCCGGGCTGGCGATCGAGATCCGGATCTGGTCGAAGCTTTGCGGCCCCGAAACCTGCCCGAAGATGTTCATCAACTCATTCATCGAGGACCCCTCTCGAACAACCGTTCTCCGAGCTCGCTATGCACGCGCGAGCCCGGCGACGGGGCGGCTCCGCCGCCCTGTTAACCGTGTAATTGCAGCCGGATACAGGCCATCAGCGCTGCTCCAGCTCGACATTGAGGCCAAGCGAGCGCAGCTCCTTGACCAGCACGTTGAAGGATTCGGGAATGCCGGCTTCGAAATTGTCATCCCCGCGGACAATCGCCTCGTACACCTTGGTGCGGCCGGAGACGTCGTCCGACTTGACCGTCAGCATCTCCTGCAACGTATAGGCCGCGCCGTAGGCTTCGAGCGCCCATACCTCCATCTCGCCGAAACGCTGACCGCCGAATTGCGCCTTGCCGCCCAGCGGCTGCTGGGTGACCAGGCTGTACGGCCCAATCGAGCGTGCGTGGATCTTGTCGTCCACTAGATGGTGCAGCTTCAGCATGTAGATGTAGCCGACCGTCACCTTGCGATCGAACGGTTCGCCGGTGCGGCCGTCAACCAGCGTCACCTGGCCGGAGGAGGCGAGGCCCGCCCTCTGCAGCATCGCGACGATGTCTTCTTCGCGCGCGCCGTCGAACACAGGGCTGGCCATCGGCACGCCCTCCCTCAGGCTATCGGCCAGTTCGACCAGCTCGTCTTCTGCCAGAGCGTCGATCTGGCTGCGTTCCGGCCCCTCGTAGATCTGGCCGAGCATCTGCCGAAGCCGCCGGTCGCTGCCACCCGTGCGGCGCACACCTTCGAGCACTTCGCCGATTCGCAGCCCTAGGCCGTGCGAGGCCCAGCCGAGATGGGTTTCGAGGATCTGGCCGACATTCATGCGGCTCGGGACGCCAAGCGGGTTCAGCACAATATCGACCGGGGTGCCGTCTTCCAGATATGGCATGTCCTCTATCGGCATGATGCGCGAGATGACGCCCTTGTTGCCGTGGCGGCCGGCCATCTTGTCGCCGGGCTGCAATTTGCGCTTCACCGCGACGAAGACCTTGACCTGCTTCATGACCCCGGGCGGCAATTCGTCGCCGCGCTGCAGCTTCTCGACCTTGCTTTCGAAGCGGGCGACTAGTTCGGAGACGGCGTCGTCCATCTGCTTCTTCAAGGCCTCGATATCGGCCATGCGCTTGTCGTTGCGGATCGTGATCTGCCGCCATTGCCCGAGCGTGTAATCGCCCAGCACCGCGGCGGTCAGCTTCGTTCCCGATTTCAGGCCTTTCGGTCCCGAGACGGCAATCTGGTTGATCAACAGCTCACCCAGCCGCGCCGCGAAGCTGCGTTCCAGGATCGCGCGCTCATCGTCACGGTCCTTAGCAAGCCGCTCGATCTCGGCGCGCTCGATCGCCAGCGCACGCTCATCCTTGTCCACGCCCCGCCGCGAGAAGACACGAACCTCGACAATCGTGCCGGAGACGCCCGGCGGCAGCCGCAGCGAGGTGTCGCGGACGTCGGACGCCTTCTCGCCAAAGATCGCGCGCAGGAGCTTCTCCTCCGGCGTCATCGGCGACTCGCCCTTCGGCGTCACCTTGCCGACCAGGATGTCGCCCGGCTTCACCTCGGCGCCGATATAGACGATGCCGGCTTCATCGAGGTTGCGCAGCGCTTCCTCGCCGACATTCGGGATGTCGCGGGTGATTTCCTCCTGCCCGAGCTTGGTGTCGCGCGCGCTCGCCTCGAATTCCTCGATATGGATCGAAGTGAACACATCATCCGAGACGATGCGTTCGGAAATCAGGATCGAATCCTCGAAATTGTAGCCGTTCCAGGGCATGAAGGCGCACAGCACATTCCGCCCGAGCGCCAGTTCGCCCTGTTCGGTCGAGGGCCCGTCGGCGATGATGTCGCCGGCCTGCACGATGTCGCCGACCTTCACAAGCGGACGCTGGTTGATGCAGGTGTTCTGGTTCGACCGCTGGAATTTCAGGAGGTTGTAGATGTCGACGCCGGAGGCCGCGGCCGAGGTCTCCTCGGTGGCGCGGACCACGATACGCGTCGCATCGACCTGGTCGACGGTCCCCGAGCGCCGGGCGATGATCGTCACGCCGGAATCGCGCGCGACCCGTTCCTCCATGCCGGTGCCGACGAGCGGCGCCTCGGCGCGGACCAGCGGCACCGCCTGGCGCTGCATGTTGGATCCCATCAGGGCGCGGTTGGCGTCGTCGTTCTCGAGGAACGGGATCAACGCCGCGGCGACCGAAACGAGCTGCTTTGGCGAGACGTCGATCAGATCGACATCCTCCGGCTTGCACAGGATGAAGTCGCCGTTCTTGCGGCAGTTGGTCAGGTCGGCGGCGATGCGGCCGCGCCGGTCGAGCTCGACATCGGCTTGGCCGATCGCATACTTGCCCTCGTCCATCGCCGACAGATAGATGACCTCGTCCGTCACCCTGCCGCCTGCGACCTTGCGGTACGGGCTCTCGATAAAGCCGTACTGGTTGACCCGCGCGTAAGTCGCCAGGCTATTGATCAAGCCGATATTCGGCCCTTCCGGCGTTTCGATCGGGCAGATCCGGCCGTAATGGGTCGGATGCACGTCACGCACCTCAAAGCCGGCGCGCTCGCGCGTCAGGCCGCCCGGCCCCAAGGCCGAGAGCCGGCGCTTATGGGTGATCTCCGACAGCGGGTTTGTCTGATCCATGAATTGCGACAGCTGCGAGGAGCCGAAGAACTCGCGCACGGCCGCGGCAGCCGGCTTGGCATTGATCAGATCGTGCGGCATCACGGTATCGATCTCGACCGAGCTCATCCGCTCGCGGATAGCCCGTTCCATGCGGAGGAGACCGACGCGGTACTGGTTCTCCATCAGCTCGCCGACCGAGCGCACCCGGCGATTGCCGAGATGGTCGATGTCGTCGATCTCGCCGCGCCCGTCCTTGAGATCGACCAGCACGTTGAGGATGGCGAGGATATCCTGCTTGCGCAGCGCGCGGACTGTATCGTCGGTGTCGAGGTTCAGGCGCGAGTTCATCTTGACCCGCCCGACGGCCGACAGATCGTAACGTTCGGAATCGAAGAACAGGCTGTTGAACAGCGTCTCCGCCGTCTCGAGGGTCGGCGGCTCGCCGGGACGCATGACGCGGTAGATGTCGATCAGTGCATCCTCGCGCGTCGCGTTTTTGTCGATTGCCAGCGTGTTGCGGATGTAGGCGCCCTTGCTCTCCGGGCCGCGGCTGACGAGGTCGATGTCGAGGATCGGCAACTCCTTGGCGCCGGCCTCCACCAATTGCGCCAGCGTGGGCTCGGTGATCTCGTCGCCTGCCTCGAAATAAACCTCGCCCGTCTGCTCGTTGATGATGTCCTGGGCGAAGAAGCGGCCGATCAGTTCCTCGTCGGGCGCGAGGACGTTCTTCAGCTTGGAATCCTGCAGCCGCTTGGCGATGCGCGGGGTCAACCGCTCGCCGGCGGCGAGCCGGACTTCGCCGGTATCGGCATCGACCAGATCGCTGGGGAGCTTGCCCTTGTACTGCTCCGGGTCGAACGGGGCCATCCACCCCTTGGGACCGCGGCGGAAGGTGATCCGGCCGTAGAACGCGGCGAGGATCTCCTCCTTCGACATGCCGTTCGCCCCGCCCGGCTGCAGCACCTTGCCTTCGCTCTGGGCGCGCTTTGCCGCGGTGGGCGCATCGTCGAGCGCCAGGAGGAGCGTCGTCGCGGGCAGTTTGCGGCGGCGGTCGATGCGGACATACATGTGGTCCTTGGCGTCGAACTCGAAATCGAGCCAGGAGCCGCGATACGGAATGACGCGAGCGGCGAAGAGATACTTGCCCGAGGAGTGCGTCTTGCCCTTGTCGTGGTCGAAGAACACGCCGGGGCTGCGGTGCATCTGGGAGACGATGACCCGCTCGGTGCCATTGATGATGAACGTGCCGTTGCGCGTCATCAACGGCATGTCGCCCATATAGACGTCCTGCTCCTTGATGTCGCGGATCGAGCGCGAGCCGGTGTCCTCGTCGACATCCCACACGACGAGCCGCAGCGTGACCTTCAGCGGCGCGGCGAAGGTGATCCCGCGTTGCTGGCACTCGTCGACGTCGTATTTCGGGGTCTCCAGCTCGTAACGGACAAATTCGAGCTGAGCCCGCTCGGAGAAGTCGCGGATCGGGAAGACCGACTTGAAGACCTCCTGCAGCCCGACACTGACGCGCTGCTCGGCGATGACGCCCATTTGCAGAAAGTGATCGTACGAGGCCCGCTGCACCTCGATCAGGTTGGGCATCGGAGCGACTTCCGGGATGCGCCCGAAAGTTTTGCGGATTCGCTTCTGGCCGTTGAAGGAAATCGCCATTTATATCCCTCGCTGCGGACCGCGCATTTCCCACCCGGGGCGCGGTCCAGATCCTTGGTCGCCGTCACGCCGCCGCTGGCGGCCGGGAGCACCGTCCCCGCAACGCGGCGGGCGGGCTCGGTACAGAAGACGCGAAAGACCGGGCGCGCGAGTACCCTCGCGCCCCGGTTCGACAATCTCAATTTTCAGCGCGGCGCCTACCGGGCGCCGCTGCGCTCTGTCGAAGGTCGTGGCGGACCTACCTTATTTCGACAGTCGCACCCGCATCTTCAAGCTGCTTCTTGATTTTTGCTGCCTCTTCTTTGTTGACCCCCTCCTTGACCGGCTTGGGGGCTGCTTCGACAAGATCCTTGGCCTCTTTCAGGCCGAGGCTTGTGATGGCGCGTACTTCCTTGATGACATTGACCTTTTTCTCGCCGATTGCGGCCAGGATGACATCGAATTCGGTCTTTTCCGCCGCTGCCTCGGCCGGCGCCGCGCCGCCGCCAGCTGCCGCCACCGCGACCGGGGCCGCCGCCGAGACGCCCCACTTCTCTTCGAGCATCTTGGCCAGCTCCGCCGCCTCGATGACGGTCAAGGCCGATAGATCATCGACGAGTCTTGTCAGATCAGGCATTTCGTACTCCGCTTCCGCTTGAGTCACCCTTTACGGGCAATTCCCTTCAAATTCAACTGCTTCGCGGCTATTCGCCGCTCTTTTCGGCATATGCCGCCACGACGCGGGCGAGCTGTCCTGCCGGGGTCTGCAACAGGGTCGCCAATTTGGTGGCCGGCGCGTTGAGGAGGCCGATGAGCTTGCTCCGCAGCTCGTCGAGGGACGGCAGGCTCGCCAGCGCCTTGATGGCGGCGGCATCCAGAGCCTGGCCCGACAGGCCGCCGCCAATGACGGTCAGCTTGTTGTTACGGTTGGCATATTCGACCGCCGCCTTGGCCGCCGCGACGGGGTCGCGCGAGAAGGCGATCGCGGTCGGGCCGGTGAACAAGGGCGCGAGGTTCGCGAACGGCGTCCCCTCCAAGGCCCGCCGCACCAGCCGGTTCTTGGTCACGCGATAGCGCGCCCCGGCATTGCGCATCTGCCGCCGCAATTGCGTGACCTCATCGACCGTGAGCCCGGTCTGGTGCGTCACGACGACGCAAACCGTCTCAGCGAGATCATCGTGCAGCGCCGTGGCGATCTGCTGCTTCTGGGTTCGATCCACCTACCGTCTCCGAACTCCGGCGCCGCTCGGGGCGTCGGGAACACTCGGCACCGCCAGGCTTGCTAGCCCTGGCGCCGGCCCAAACAAACAATACCCGCCGCGCTGACGGCCGAGGCCGCCGGCGCGGGTTTCGAGCTAGGCCCGCGGCTCCTCGGCGAGGCCGCCGATATCGACCTTGACCGATGGCCCCATTGTCGAGGTCAGGCTCACCCGCTTGATGTAGGTGCCCTTGACGCCGCTCGGCTTGCCCCGAGTGATCGCGCTGACAAAGGCGCGCACATTATCGACGAGCGCGTCCTCCGTAAAGCTCGCTTTGCCAACACCGGCATGGACGATCCCGGCCTTCTCGGCGCGGAACTCGACCTGGCCGCCTTTGACCGCCTGGACGGCTTCGGTCACGTTCTGCGTGACCGTGCCGAGACGCGGGTTCGGCATCAGCCCGCGCGGCCCCAAGATCTTCCCGAGCCGGCCGACCACCGCCATCATGTCCGGCGTCGCGATGGCCCGGTCGAAATCGATTTGGCCGGCCTGCACCTTTTCGGCCAAGTCTTCCGCGCCGACGATGTCGGCGCCCGCGGCTTCCGCCTCCTTGGCGCGGTCGCCGCGAGCAAACACCGCAACCCGCACACTCTTGCCGGTGCCGTGCGGCAGCATGACCGTGCCGCGCAGGTTCTGATCGGGCTTGCGCGGGTCGAGGTTCAGGTTCATCGCGATCTCGACGGTCTCGTCGAATTTCGCTGCGGACCGCGACTTGATCTGCTTAACCGCCTCCTCGAGCTTCACCGGCGGGGCTGCCGGATCGAGCCCTTCATAGGCCTTTTTGAGGCGTTTGCCGGTTTTGGCCATGCTTCCCTCCGCCGCTATCCGATAACTTCAAGGCCCATCGACCGCGCCGAGCCGATTACCATCTGGCACGCCGCATCGAGGTCGTTTGCATTGAGATCCGGCATCTTCTTTTCCGCGATGTCGCGGATCTGCGCCATCGTGACCCGCCCGACCATGTCGCCCTTGCCGGTCGTCTGCGAGCCTTTCTCGATCCCCGCCGCTTTTTTGAGAAAGTAGCTTGCCGGCGGCGTCTTGGTCACAAAGGTGAAGCTGCGATCGCCATAGGCGGTGATCACCACCGGGATCGGCATGCCGGGTTCGAGGTTCTGGGTCTGTGCGTTGAACGCCTTGCAGAACTCCATGATGTTGAGTCCGCGCTGACCCAATGCCGGCCCGATCGGCGGTGACGGGTTCGCCTTTCCGGCCGGCACTTGCAATTTGATCATGCCGACGATTTTTTTTGCCATGAGCTTGCCCCTCGGCCGGCGAAACCGGCTCTATACCTTCTCGACTTGCGAATATTCCAGCTCGACCGGCGTCGCGCGGCCAAAGATCGACACGGCAACCTTGATCCGCGATTTCTCCTCGTCGACCTCTTCCACGACGCCGTTGAAAGAGGTGAACGGCCCGTCGGCGACCCGCACCTGTTCGCCGATCTCGAAGGTAATCGATGGTTTTGGCCGTTCGATCCCCTCTTGCACCTGGCGCATGATGCGGGTGGCCTCCGCCTCGCTGATCGGCGATGGACGGCCGCGGCCGCCGAGGAAGCCAGTAACCTTGGCGGTGTTCTTGACGAGATGCCATGTCTGGTCGTCGAGATCCATCTTGATCAGCACGTAACCCGGGAAGAACTTGCGCTCCGAGCTGACCTTGGCGCCGCGCTTGACCTCGACGACCTCCTCGGTCGGGACGAGGATTTCCTCAAAGCGTTCGGCGAGGCCCTTCTGCTCGGCCTGCTCGCGGATCGCAGTCGCGACCTTCTTCTCAAATCCGGAATAGACGTGGATTACGTACCAGTGGCTCGCCATTTCGCAGCTCCAGACCTACTGGCTCAGCCCGAAGAGGAACCGCACGCCATAGGACAACATCTGATCGACCAAGAAGAAGAACGCCGCCGCGATGAACACCATCACGAAAACCATCCCCGTCGTCACCAGCGTCTCCTTGCGGGTCGGCCAGGTGACCCGGGACATTTCCTGACGGACCTGGTGCAGGAATTCGGCGGCGTTGGTCTTGGCCATCTCAGATCAGTTCCGTCTCATCCGTCTCGTCGATGCACTTGCCAAATATGGCCCTGCCGCCTTGATCTTCCAGCATATCGGTCCGCTCGCGGCCTCGGCATGGCAGGAGTGGAGGGGCTCGAACCCCCAACCCCCGGTTTTGGAGACCGGTGCTCTACCAGTTGAGCTACACTCCTAAATCCCAATGCCGCGCGGGTCTCGCGCTCCCGAGTTTTCTGCCGAAGGATTTCGCGGTGGATCAGCCGGCTTTGCCGGGGCGCGTGCTTATAGCAGATCGGAAGGCGTTGTCGAGCCTTGCCGCGGCCGCTCTTTTCTCAAGTCTCAAGGTGTCGAGATAAGTGCGCGCATCGGCCTCGCTCATCCCCCTAATCGGGCATCGCATTGCCCGGGACAATACGCTAGCGATCAAGGAGCCACATATCGGCGTGGCGTCGTTCAGAATTTGAACGTCAAATTTGCGTCGAGAAAGGTCGTCACTCGGCCGCCGGCGGCGCGCAGCGCGCTTCCGGGATAAAAGATGCCGATCTCACCCAATGCGAGCAGGTGCGGGGTTATCGCCCAGGTCACGCGAAAATCGGATTGTCGGCCGATGGACCGCCCCGGGAGCAACGCCGTCACAGCGTAATTGTTCTGGCCCTGCGCGCCGGGCCAGGGCGCACCGATATAGATCGCGTCGCTCTCGGAATAGCGCCATAGCCAGGAGTAGTAGTACTCGGCTGTAACGGTTTCGGTCGGCGCGAGGCTGATGCGGGGTGCGATGTCATAAAAATTGGTCGGCGCGAATTCGTTGTTCGGCACGTAATACTGCGTGTTCGGGTACATCGGCTGATAAGTGTGCAGTGTGCCGCCGGTGCGGTCGGCGCCGCCGGAGGCGCGGTCAATATGCACGCCGAGGCGCGGCTTCCACGGCACACCATGAAAGGTGTAGCCGGTATCGGTATTGAACGCGAAAGCATCAACCCGCAGCCCGGCATAGCTGCCGGTCTGGTAAGCCCCCTGCCAATCATAGTCGGCATCGCCGATCGCGCCGTAGGCGCGCAGCCCGAAGGTCTCTCGGTGATCCTGGCTGGCAATAAAACCTGCCCCCGTCGCGGCGACGACACGCCCGCCGGTCAGCAACGCGCGATCATTGTATATGCCGGCCCCTCTTCCGCCGGCGAAAGGGCTCGCGCGCCAACCTAGATAGAACGGCTCGAGGGAGGTCCGGGCCTCCAGCCCGAGCGGGACCGCCTTCGGCAGATCGTAGCTGCCGTAGACGCCCCATAGATTGACGTGAGGGTTGTCGCGATCCTGGAGGATGCCGTCTACGAATTGTACGAGGTTATAGGCGAAGGCGTCGACCCGGGCAGGGCCCCAATCGCGGTAAGCGCGGAACCCGTCGAACACTGGCGAGGGCAGGTTGGTCGAGACGTTGGCGCGCACCTGCAGATTGTTGCCGAAGAAGATTTCCTGGCGCCCGGCGCGGAAGCCGGTCTTCGCATCGCCGAGAATGCCGTAGACCTCGCCAAAGCCGTTAACCAAGCCGAGTGCGTCGCGCTGGTTTCCGGGGATTGTCGGGCCGACGCGGTGGCCGGTCTGCTG
>Ga0209155_1000527_pt1 | contig 18230 bp, 11 predicted proteins | sample GraSoiAngelo_122_FD_185879 | JGI IMG/M metagenome (GOLD analysis project Ga0209155, IMG submission 185879) | Grasslands soil microbial communities from the Angelo Coastal Reserve, California, USA - 14_0927_02_20cm (SPAdes) (version 2) | ecosystem: Environmental > Terrestrial > Soil > Grasslands ... | reverse complement strand
GCTGATCTACCGCGACAAGCGGCTGGTCAACTGGGATCCGGAGATGCACACGGTGATCTCCGACCTCGAGGTCGACAGCCGCGAGACCAAGGGGTCGCTCTGGCATATCCGCTACCCGGTCGAGAGTGAGCCCGGCCGGTTTATCAGCGTCGCGACGACGCGCCCCGAGACGATGCTCGGCGATACCGGCGTCGCGGTTCATCCGGATGACGCGCGCTACACCGATCTCGTGGGCAAGAAGGTGCGGCTGCCGCTGGTCGGCCGGCTCATTCCGATCCTCGCTGACGACTATGCCGATCCGGAAATGGGCAGCGGCGCCGTCAAGATCACCCCGGCGCACGATTTCAACGATTTCGAGGTCGGCCGGCGCCACGGCCTCGAATTGATCAACATCTTCGACCGCGACGCGCATCTGACCGACGCGGTGCCGGCGGCCTATCGCGGCCTCGACCGTTTCGAGGCGCGTAAGCGCGTTCTCGCCGATCTCGAAGCGGCCGGGCTCATCGAGCGGGTCGAGGACCATGTTCTAATGGTGCCGCACCATGACCGCTCGGACGTCGTCATCGAGCCGTGGCTGACCGACCAGTGGTACTGCAACGCCGGCGAGCTGGCGAAAGCCGCGATCGCAGCAGTCGAGAGCGGCCGCACCCAGTTCGTGCCGCGGCAATGGGAAAACACCTTTTTCGAATGGATGCGCAACATCCAGCCCTGGTGCATCTCGCGGCAATTGTGGTGGGGCCATCAGATCCCGGCCTGGTATGCGCCGGATGGATCGGTTTTCGTTGCCGAGAGCGAAGAGGAGGCGGCGCGGGAGGCTCTGGCGAAATTCGGCGCTGCGGTGCCGCTCCGCCGCGAGGAGGACGTGCTCGACACGTGGTTCTCCTCAGGCTTGTGGCCGTTCTCGACATTGGGCTGGCCGGAGAAGACACCCGAACTCGCGCGCTACTACCCGGGCGACGTGCTTGTCACCGGGTTCGACATCATTTTTTTCTGGGTCGCCCGCATGATGATGCAGGGGCTGCATTTCATGGGGGATGTGCCGTTCCGCACGGTCTACATACACGCGCTCGTGCGCGACGAGCGTGGCCAGAAGATGTCGAAGTCGCGCGGCAACATTATCGACCCGCTCGATCTGATCGATCGCTATGGCTGCGACGCGCTGCGCTTCACGCTGGCGGCTTTGGCATCGCCCGGCCGCGACATCAAGCTCGCCGAGAGTCGCGTCGAGAGCTCGCGCAACTTCGCGACCAAATTATGGAATGCGGCGCGCTATGCCGAGATGAACGGCTGCGCCCCGGTGCCGGGGTTCGATCCGCGCTCCTGTCGCCTGACGGTCAACCGCTGGATCGCCGGCGCGCTGCGCGATTGCGCCGCGGGTGTCACGGAGTCCCTCGAAACCTATCGCTTCGACGAGGCGGCGCATCGCCTTTATCACTTCCTGTGGGGCACGTTCTGCGATTGGTATCTCGAATTCACCAAGCCGATCCTGCAGGGCGATGACCCCGATGCGCGCCGCGAAACGCAGGCGACGACTGCCTGGGTGGTCGGCCAGACCGTGCATCTGCTGCACCCAATCGCGCCGTTCATCACCGAGGAGCTGTGGCAGCAGATCGGCGGTGACAAGCCCGGCATGCTGATGGTTTCGGCCTGGCCGGATCTGCCGCCCGATTTGCATGACCGCAATGCCGCCGCGGAGATGGAGTGGGTGGTGGCGGCGATCTCGGCAATCCGCGCGATCCGCACCGAGGTCAACGTGCCGGCGGGGGCTCGGGTGCCGCTTCTGGTCAAGGATGCCGATGCCGCCGTGCGAGCGCGCGTCGAACGACACCGCGAGCATTTCCTGCGTCTCGCACGGATCGAGGAGATCACCCCGGTCGAGACGGTGCCGGCGGGTGGTGTCTCGGCCGTGGTCGAGGGCACGACCCTGATCCTGCGCCTCGGCGAGCTTGTCGATCTCGGCCGCGAGAAGGCGCGACTTGCCAAGGAACTGGGCCGGCTCGACGCCGAACTCGCCAAGATGGCGGCAAAGCTCAACAACCCGAGTTTTCTGTCGAAGGCCAAGCCGGAAGTCGTCGATGAGCAACGCGAGCGCGAAGCCGATGCGCGCCGCGACCGCGACCGACTCAAGGCCGTCTATGACCGGCTGGAGGCCGTCTGATTGGCGCTTGACCTCGAAGATCTGGCCACGCGGGGCCTCGTCGCGCCGGAGCGGGTCGACGAGCTGCGCCGGGTTGCCGAGAACTTCGCGGTGGCGCTGACCGATGATGTCGCGGGGCTGATCGACCCGGCCGATCCCGCCGACCCCATCGCCGCGCAATTCGTGCCGCGCGCGGACGAACTGACGGTGTCGCCGGAAGAGAGCCGCGACCCGATTGGTGATGAGCGCTGGTCACCGGTGCCGGGCATCGTGCATCGCTACCCCGACCGCGTCTTGCTGAAGCCGATACTGGTCTGCCCTGTCTATTGCCGCTTCTGCTTCCGCCGCGAGCAGGTCGGGCATGAGAACGCCCTGTTGTCACCGGAGGCGCTTGCGGCCGCGCTCGATTACATCCGCGCCCACCCGGAAATCTGGGAAGTCATCGTCACCGGCGGCGACCCTTTCCTGCTGTCGCCACGCCGCCTCGGCGCGATCGTGCAGGCGCTCGAGGCGATCCCGCATGTCGCGGTTATCCGCATTCACACACGTGTGCCCATCGCCGATCCGCGCCGCGTGCGTCCGGCGCTGGTGGCGGCGCTCGCGGCCGAGAAGGCCGTCTATGTCGTCGTGCATGCGAACCACCCGCGCGAATTGACGGACACGGTACGCGGTGCGATCGGGCGATTGACCCGCGCCGGGATCCCGGTGCTGTCGCAAAGTGTGCTCCTGCGCGGCGTCAACGACGATCCCGCCGTGCTCGAAGCGCTGTTCCGCGGGCTCGTCGCGATGCGGGTTAAGCCCTACTACCTGCATCATCCGGATCTTGCCCGCGGCACCGCCCATTTCCGCCTTGGCATTGAGGAGGGACAGCGGCTTATCGGTGCGTTGCGCGGGGGCGTCTCGGGGCTGTGCCAGCCGAGCTACGTCCTCGACATTCCCGGCGGCCACGGAAAAGTGCCGATCGGGCCACATTATGCGACCCCCGGCCCGGCGCCCGAGCAGTGGCTCGTCGAGGACCCGGCCGGCACGCGGCATCGCTATCCGCCGGCAGACGAAACCGGCTGACCGGACCGCGCATGCCGCCGGACAGAGATCTCCTGATGATCATCGTCGGCGGCGATGCTTTGGCGCTCAGCACGGCGCGCGAGCTGTCTCTGCTGCAGGGCCGGCGCATCGTCGTGCTGTGGCCGGCCGATCTGGAATTTGCCAGCGCGGTCGAGGCGGTCGGTGCGCAATTTATCGCCGGCCGGCCGGACAGCCGCGCTGGCCTTGAAATGGCCGGCGTTTCCGATGCGGTGACCATTCTGGCCCTGTCGCATAACGACCAGCTCAATCTCCAGGCGGCGCTGCGGGCGCGCGACGCCAACCCGCACATCCGCATCGTGCTGCGGCAATTCAACCGCACACTTGCCGCCAAGATCGAGCAGAACCTGTCGGACTGCTCGGTGTTGTCGCTGGCCTGGCATTCGGCCGCGACCTACGCCGCGGCGGCGCTCGACCCCTCCTGCTTCCGCGGTCTGCAGTTCCCCCAGCCGAACGGACCCCTGAGCGGGTTTGCGATCCGCACCGCGGCGGACCGCCTCAGCGGCCAGCGTGTGGCGGAGGCTGAGCACGCGCTCGGAGCGCGTATTGTCGCGATCGACGGCGCGACCGAGATCGGCAGGGACGATGTCGTGCCGACCAGGGCGGAGCTTGTCGTCTACGGCCGGCTGGACCGGCTCCTCGCATCGACGCCGCGCCAGCCAATGCCGGCAGACCGGCCCTCGATCGAACAGCGGCTGCGGCGCCGCCTCCGGAGGAGCGATGGGCCGACGCACCGGCTCGACCCCTACCTGATCGGTTTTGTCATCACGGTGCTAATGCTGTTCGCAGCCGGTACCTGGTATTTCCACAGCTCTTTCGGCACCGATTGGCTCACTGCTGCGTATTTTGTGATGTCGACGATGACGACAACCGGCTTCGGCGACATCTTCCCCGATCACAGCCGAGCGCTCGATCTATGGGCCACGATGGTGCTGATGTTGGTCGGCACGGTGTTCACCGGCCTCTTTATCGTGTTCGCGGCGGCGCGGTTGACCCGCGCGCAATGGGTGCGGATGCAAGGTCTGCGGCCGATCCATCGCCGCGGCCATATCGTCGTGTGCGGCTCGGGGAGCATCGGCACCGGGGCGATCGACCTGCTGCTCGCTTTCGACAAGCCGCTCGTTGTCGTCGAAGCGAACCCGGACGCCGCGCTGGTCGAGCGGGCGCGCGACCGCGGCTTCGACTTACTGACCGGCGACGCCAGCCGCGACGACACGCTCGATCTGTGCAACCTCGGCGCGGCGCACAGCCTGATCGCGCTGACCAATGTCGACACGCTCAACCTCGAAATCGCGCTCGGTGCGCGCGCCCGCAACCCGAGCATGCCGGTCGTGCTGCGCATCGCCGAGGCAACGTTTGCGCAATCGATTGCGCGCCATTTCGATTTGCAGACGACATTTTCGGTCGCGGCGTTGGCCGGTCCGGTCTTTGCCGGGCTGGCGCATGTGCCGGGGGCGCGCGGCCAGATCGCGTTCGGCGGCGGCGAATTCGCGATCATAGAGAGCGAGCTGGGCGATGGGATCGAGGAGCGGTTGCCGCCCGGTTCTATGGCGCTGGCAGCCGGCGAGGAGGATGGCAGGTTTCGGCTGATCCCGGATATCGCCGGCCTCGACCGCGGCACGCGCGTTCTCATTCTTGTGCCTTTGGCCCCGTTCCGGCGCGGTGCAGACGCGGCGTTTGTTCCGCTTCGGGACTCTTACATCACGCGCTACGCGGCGGCGCCCGCGAGCGGTTCGTAATACTCCGCCGGCAACCCGGCGCTGTCCCGCGCCGCGCGATTGAACGGCGGTTTCAGCGCGCCTTTGAAATAGCGCCGCACACGCTGGTGGAATGCGGCTTCCGGGTCGAGGCCGCGCTCGCGGCACAGGCGCTCAAACCAGCGCGCGCCAACCGCCACATGGCCGATCTCGTCTTCGTAGACGCGGCGGAGAATGGCGGCGCTCCCCGCATCGCCGGCGCGTTCGAGGCGACAGATTATCTCGGGCGTCACATCGAGCCCGCGCGCTTCGAGCACGAGCGGCACCACCGCGAGGCGCGCCAGAAGATCATGCGCCGTCGCTGCGGCGGCTTCCCACAACCCGTCATGCGCCGGCAGCTCACCATAAGCGGCGCCGAGCGCCGCAAGCCGATCGGCAAGCAAGGCAAAGTGTTCGGCTTCCTCGGCCGCGACATGGACCCAGTCGTCGCAAAACGCGTGCGGTGTGTCGGCATCGGCAAAGCGGGCGAGGATGTCCCAGGCAAGATCGATCGCGTTCAGCTCGATATGCGCCAACGCATGCAGCAACGCGATCCGCCCGGCCGGCGCGCCGAAATTGCGCCGTCGCGGCATGTCGCGCGGCGGACACAGACGTGGCCGCTCGGGCCGGGCTGGACGCGGCATCGCGATCGCATCGCCGATGACCATGCCGGCCCGCCAGCGCGCCGCCAACTCGCGGCTCAGCGCGACCTTCCGGGCAGGCTCGGCCGTCGCGAGGATCGCGGCCGCGCCGCTCGTCAGAGTGTCGGTCGAAACAGTCAGAGCGCCTTCGCCGCCTTCAGCACCTCGGCGACATGCCCGGGCACCTTGACCTTGTGCCAGATGTTGCGCACGACGCCGTCCTTGTCGATCAGGAACGTGCTGCGGTCGATGCCCATGTATTTGCGGCCGTACATGCTCTTCTCGACCCAGACGCCGTATTTCTCCGTCACGTTGCCGTCCGCGTCGGAGGCGAGGATGAACGGGAGATCGTGCTTCTTCTTGAATTTGTCGTGCGAAGCGACCGAGTCGCGCGACACCCCGATGACCGCGGCGCCGGTCTTGCCGTAATCGGGGAAGGTGTCGCGAAAGCCGCACGCTTCCGCCGTGCAGCCCGAGGTGTCGTCCTTGGGATAGAAATACAGCACCACCGGCTTGCCGCGCAGCTTCGACAGGCTGACGCTGCCATTGCCGTCGGTGGGCATCGTGAAATCCGGGGCTTTGTCGCCGACCGAGACGCTCATCGCGCCATCTCTCCTGTCCTTTGATCGAGGGATTGCGATACGCGACGCGCCGGCCGGGCGATCAGCCGCTCGTACCAGGCGCGGACGCGCGCGCAGGCGGCAACCATATCCGCGTCGAGGTGGGGGAAGTCAACCGCGCCGGCACAGCGCGCCAAGGTCGCGCCGACGGGGCCGGCAAGCGCCGCCGCATCGGGTGTGCCGTCGAACAGCAATGCGAGCAGCGCGCGCAGATGCCTAAGCAGCGCGAGGCCTTCGCTCAGTTCGCGGACGCCTTGCGGCGGCAGGATCCTGGCCGCGCCGAGTGCATCCAAGGCGGCATCGGTTTCGCGGCGCAAGATGTCGGGCCTCTCCGCCGCCTCTCGCAGCATCAGGTATTGCACGGTGAATTCGAGATCGATAAGGCCGCCCCGCCGGTTGCGCAGATCCCAGGGCGAGGGGCGCGGCAAATTGTCGGCGATCCGCCGCCGCATATCGGCGACATCGGTGACCAATCGCCCCGGATCGCGCGGCCGGCACAAGGCTGTGGTGAGCGCGTCGCGGACGCGCCGCTGCAGGTCCGCATCGCCGGCGATCGGCCGTGCCCGGGTCAGCGCCATATGCTCCCAGGTCCAGGCCGAGTCGCGCTGATATTGTGCAAAGGCGGCCAGGCTCGACGCGATCGGCCCGGACTCGCCGGACGGCCGCAGCCGCATATCGACCTCGTACAATTTGCCCTCGGCGGTCGGGGCGGTGATGGCGGAGATCAGGCGCTGGCTCAGCCGAGTGTAATAGGTGCTGACCGGCAGCGGCCGAAATCCGTCGGAAACGGCACCGTCCTCCACAGCGTCGTAGATCAGGATCAGGTCGATATCCGAGGCAAGGCTCATCTCGCGGCTGCCGAGCCGGCCCATCGCAACCACCGAAAACGCCCCGCCCGGCACCTGGCCATGCATCCGCGCGAAATCCGCCATGACCGCCGGCAGCAGCGCGGCGACGGCGGTTTCCGCAATGTCGGCAAGAGCTACGCCGGTACGCGCGCTGTCGATATCGCGGCGCAGCAGTTGCACGCCGACCTGAAAGCGCCGCTCATTGGCCCAGCGCCGGACGATATCGAGGATTTCCTGGTAATCGCGCGCGCCGGCGGTGAGCGCCGCAAGATCGGCGGCGAGACTCTCGCGGTCGGGAATGGCGGCGGAAAATCCCGCGGTCAGCACCGCGTCGAGCAGGGCCGGGCGCTGCGCCAGGTTTTCCGCCAATCTCGGCGCTTCCGCCATGATGTCGGCGACCAGCGATAAAAGGCTGGGGTTTGCGTGAAACAACGAGAACAGCTGAACCCCGGCCGGAAGACGGGTCAGGAAATCGTCAAAGCGCAGCAGCGCCGTGTCGGCATTGGCCGTGCCGCCGAAAACGCGCAGCAGATCGGGAACCAGCTCGGTCAGGATCTCGCGCGCCCGCTGGCTCCGGGTCGCGCGGATGCGGCCGTGATGCCAGCCCCGCACCATCGCGGCGACGCGCGGCGGGTCGGCAAAGCCGAGCCGCGCCAGGGTTGCCAGCGTCTCCGGATCGTCCTCGGTCCCGGTGAAGACGAGGTTGCCCGGCCCGGAGAGGCTCGGCGCCTCCTCGAACAGCTCGGCATAATGCCGCTCGACCGAGGCGAGATGGCCGCGAAGGTCGGCGGCGAAGGCATCGGCGTCGCGATAGCCGAGGAAGATCGCAAGACGCGCAATACCGTCGCGATCGGCGGGCAGGCGATGGATCTGCGCGTCATCGACCATCTGCAGCCGGTGCTCGACCCGGCGCAGAAAGCGGTAATCCTCGGTCAGCCTTGCGGCCGTCGCCGGATCGATGCGGCCGGTTGCGGCCAGCCGCCGCAGGGCGGTGCAGGTCGGCCGAACGCGCAGTTTAGGGATCCGGCCACCCCAGATCAGCTGCTGTGTCTGCGCGAAAAATTCGACTTCCCGGATGCCGCCGCGGCCCGTCTTGATGTCGTGACCCTCGACCGCGATTCGTCCGCCGCCCTTATGCGCCTGGATCTGCCGCTTGATTGAATGAATATCGGCAATCGCCGCGAAATCGAGGTTCTTTCGCCAGATGAAGGGCTGTAATTCGCTGAGAAAGCGCTTGCCGGCGGTGCGGTCGCCGGCAACCGGACGCGCCTTGATCAAGGCGGCGCGTTCCCAATTCTGCCCGACGCTTTCGTAATAGGTCAGCGCCGCCGCGGTGGACAGGGCCAACGGCGTCGAGCGCGGATCGGGGCGGAGCCGCAGATCGGTCCGAAAAACATAGCCATCGCCGGTGCGCTCGTCGAGAATGCGGACGAGATCGCGCGCCAGCCGGGCAAAGAAGGCTTGCGCGTCGTCCGGCGCGATCACCGCGTTCTGCGCCGAGTCGAACAGAAGGATCAGATCGATATCGCTCGAATAGTTGAGTTCGCCGCCGCCGAGCTTGCCCATGCCGAGAACGATCAGGCCGCTGTCCTGCTCCGGCTGCTGCGGATCGGCCAGCCGGACCGCGCCGCGTTGATGGGCGGCGCGCAGCAGATGACGCAGCGCCGCGCTCAGGGCCGCTTCGGCGAAGCGGCTCAACGCGCCCATTTGCTGTTCGAGGGACCAGCTCCCCGCGAGTTCAGCAATGCCCGCGATCAAAGCGACGCACCCTCTGGCGAGGCGCAGCCGCCGCATCAGGACGGCTTGGGTCTCGTTCCAATCGGTCTCCGTTTCGACGGCGTCGACGAGATCGAGGAACACGGCATCGGGATCGTGCTCGACGAGGCGGAGGAGGAGACGCCATTCCGCAATGGCGAGTTTGCTAAGAAAGGGGCTGTTACCGAACACGGCGGACAGCAACCGTCGCCCTGGCTCGCTTGCTGCCCAGACGCGGGCGCGGTCCGCCTCGCCCGGGTCCGCCGCCTCGGCGAGGGCGGTTTCCCAGGCCGCAAAGCCCAGCTCGCAAAGCCGGGGATCGGCAGGCTCTGGTGGGGCCAGCTCAGATCGGGCCAGCTCAGATCGGGAGAGGTCCAATAGCACTCCCATCGCACGATCCCGGCGACGCGGGCGACACTCGCGCGCCGCTCGAACCCGGTCAAGACCGGCGGGCCGGGCGTGGGCGCTGGGTCGTGCATCAACGCGCGGCCCGGCGCGTCGGGCGGGGGGCGCACCATTGCTTGAGATGGCTCGGCTCCTTTGCCGCCATCCTGATCCTGGTTGTCGGGTTTGCGCTCTGGCGCCTGATGGACGGGCCGATCACGCTGGACTGGCTCGCGCCTTACCTCGAGGCGGCTTTCGAGCGGTCGGGCGTCGGTTTCAAGGTGACGATCGCCGGCGTCCAGCTCGGCCTCGATCCCACGACGCATCATCTCGATCTGCGGGCGCATGACGTGCGGATGGCGCTGCCGGATGGCGCGTTGCTGGCGCGCTTTCCCGAGATCTCGACGACGTTCGGGATCGGTGCCTTGATGCAGGGTCAGCTATTGCCGGCGCAGCTGATCATCGAGCGCCCGGTCGTGCATTTGGCGCGCGAGCGCAGCGGCGCCATCACCGCGCGGCTTGCCGGCCCCGACGATACCGCTACCGATCTCGGGCCCAAGGTGCTGGAGCAGCTGGCGGGCGGCAGGCACAGCGACGAGCCCTTGGGCGAGCTGCAGCGGCTGGCTATCCGCGGCGCCAGCGTCATCGTCGATGACGAGCAGAGCGGCCAGACCTGGCGGACCGACCGCGTCGACATGGCGGTCGAGCGCAGCGGCAAGGGGATCCGCGGCGATTTTGCGCTGGCCGGCCCGGCCGGTCCCAATAAACCCGAGCTGCACGCGCAATACCGCTATTTCGCCGATCGGCATGTGCTCGACCTCGAGCTGGCGATCGACGGCATCGAGCCGAACGCGATCCCGCCCCTGATCCCCGAACTGCTGCAGCTGCAGCATCTTCGGCTGCCCGTTTCTGGCACGCTGCACACCCGGATCGAGCTCGACCAGGCCAGGGCGCAGGGCTCGCGGCTCGATCTGACGCTGGGCAAGGGCCAGGTGCAAAGCGAGTTGCTGCCGCAGGGCGTTGTCGATATCGAAAAGGGAGAGCTGCACGCGACCTACGCGCCGGAACGCTCCGAGGTGCAGCTCGAAAGCCTGACCCTCGATCTCGGCGGCGACACCGCGCTCGTCCTCGACGGCAGCATCGGCGGCGTTACGCCCGAATTGATCGCCGCCGCCCGCGACGCGCGCCCGGGAGACCACGTCAAGGGCAAGCTGAACGCGAATCTCAAGCGGGTGCCTCCCGACAGGCTCGTTGCCCTGTGGCCGTACGCGCTCAGCCCCGGCGCGCGGCGGTGGGTGCTGGCAAACGTGCGTGACGGAGTCATCGACGAAGCCTCGGCGCAGCTCAGTCTCGACATCGATCCCGCCGGGCACACCGCCGATCTCCTCGATGCGCAGGGCACGCTTCGCTACCGCGGCTTGACCGTCACCTACATTGACGGGTTGCCGCCGGCGCGCCAGGTGGACGGCATCGCGAAGTTCGCCGACGGGCATCTCGTGTTTCTGCCGAGCAGCGGTGTCGTCAAAGGCCTCAAGACGACCGGCGGCACGCTGGACATCAGCGAAATCGGTTCGCCGCTCGAATGGCTGACGATCGATCTGCCGGTCAACGGATCGCTTCAGGAAGCTCTCGAGCTGATCGATTCGAAGCCGCTTTATTACGCGCGTGCCGCCAATCTCGACCCGGCGCGGGTCGGCGGCCATACCGACGCGGTATTGCATTTCCGGTTCCCGCTGCTGGCGGCCCTCAAGCTGGATCAGATCGAGTACAGCGCGAAGGCGACGATGACGGGCGTGTCGATCGCCAAGATCGCGATGGACCGCAACCTGACCGATGGGGCCATCGCGCTCGAGCTCGCGCGGGCAGGGGCGCATGCGCAAGGAACAGCGCGGGTCGACGGTATCCCGATAAAGCTTGATGCCACTGTGCCATTCCGGGTGCGGGGCGGGCCGCGCGCAATTTATCGGATCGGGATGACGCTCGACGTCGAGGCGCGGCGGCGCCTCGGCCTCGACTTTGACGCTCGGCTGACCGGCCCGGTCGGCGTTGATGTGACATATTCCCGGTTTGAGGCGGCGCGCGCGCAGGCGGTCGCCAATCTCGATTTGCGTGCGGCAAGCCTCGCGATTGACGAGGCGGGATGGAAGAAAGCGCCCGATACGCCCGGGGCCGCAAAGCTCGTCATCGAGCTCGATCATGATCGGATCACCCAGCTTTCGGATGTCGAGGTCAAATCCGCCGGGCTCGACGGCCGGCTCGCCGTCGCTGTTTCGGAAGACGGCAAGCAGGTCGAGCGGGTCGATATCCGGCGCATGATCGCCGGTGACAACGATTTCAGCGGCACGGTGACCCGGCATCCCGGCGGCGGCTGGCACGCCGATATCCACGCGGTCCGCATCGACGGCCGAAAGCTGATCAAGGAAGCAGCGAGCGGCAGCGGCCCGGCCTCGCCGATACCGCTGGCCGTGACGGCCCGCATCGACCGGCTGATCCTCGGCCCGCGCCAGGAGATCGGCCAGATCACCGGCGAGTTGTTGCGCCGCGGCGGCATCTGGCAATCGGCGCGGCTCGACGGCCGCTTGCCAAACGGCCACAAGCTGGCGTTGCGGCTCGGCGATGCCGCTTCCCGGCAATTCGACTTCGAAACCGACGATCTCGGCGCGACCCTGAAGCTGCTCGGCGTCGCCGACAACGTCGTCGGCGGGCGGCTCGCGATCAACGGGCAGCTTTCGAGCTCCCCCGACGCGCAGACGATGCAGGGGCATATCGAAGGCGCGAATTATTCTGTGGCGCGGGCCCCGGTCATGGCGCGCGTGCTGGCACTGCCGTCATTCACCGGCATTCTCAGCATGCTGTCCGGCGACGGGCTGCCCTTCGGCACACTGCGTGGCGATTTCACGCTGAGCAGCGGTCGCGTCACGATCAAGAACTTGCTCGCTTTCGGCGAGGCGCTCGGCATTACCGCCAGCGGCTGGGTCGATACCGAGCGCAACCGTCTGGAACTCGCCGGCACCGTCGCGCCCGCCTATGCGCTAAACTCGCTGCTCGGCAATATCCCGCTCCTCGGCCAGCTGCTGGTCGGCGGTTCGCAGGGCATGTTCGCCGCAAATTACCACCTGAGCGGGTCGACCGACGATCCGGATGTTTCGGTCAATCCGTTGAGTGTGCTGACGCCGGGCATCTTGCGGCAGCTGTTCGCGCCGGTGGTCGGGTTCCCGGCGCCGCAAGCCGAGCAGCAGGCGGTCAGCCCGCCGGCGCAGCCAGCGGACGCGGCGGCTGCGCGCTGAGATCAGCTCGGGCTAAGAATCAGGCCGGCCTAAGAATCAGCTCGGGCGGACGATCGCGTGGCGCTTGCGGCCGGCGCTGAGCTTGATCAGCCCCTGCGCATCGAGATCGGCGAGCGACACCGATTGCGTCTCGCTTTTCACGACGACATCGTTGACCCGCGCGCCGCCGCCCTTGATAAGCCGCCGCGCCTCGCTGTTCGAGGCGGCGAGCCCGGCGCGCGCGAACAATTCAAAGGCCGGAATGCCGCGTTGGAGCATGTCGCGCGGCAGCGCAACCTCCGGCAATTCGCCGCCATGGGCCTTCAGCCCACGGGCTTGTCCCGTGGGGCCGCCAGCCTCAAAGACTTCGCGCGCCGTTTCGGCTGCCGCCTCGGCCGCCTCGCGGCCGTGACACAGCGCGGTCGCCTCGGTCGCCAGCACCTTTTTTGCCTCGTTGATCTCGGCGTCGCGCAATCCTTCAAGCTTTGCGATTTCGGCGAGCGGCAATTCGGTAAAGAGGCGCATAAAGCGGCCGACATCGGCGTCCTCGGTGTTGCGCCAGAACTGCCAGTACTCGTAGGCCGACAGCCGCTCGGCATTGAGCCAGACGGCGCCCTGCGCGGTTTTGCCCATCTTCTCGCCCGACGCTGTCGTCACGAGCGGCGTCGTCAGTCCGAACAATGTCCGCCCGTCGCTGCGCCGCGCCAATTCGACGCCGCTCACGATGTTACCCCACTGGTCGGAGCCGCCCATCTGCAACTCGCATTCCTGGCGCCGGCTCAGCTCGAGGAAATCATAGGCCTGCAGGATCGGGTAGTTGAATTCGAGAAAGCTGAGCGGCTGGTCGCGTTCGAGCCGCAGCCGGACGCTGTCTTGCGTCAGCATGCGGTTGACCGAGAAATGCCGGCCGACATCGCGCAGGAACGGGATGTAGAGCAATCCATCGAGCCAATCGGCGTTGTTGACCATGACCGCGTCGGTCGCGCGGTTGCCGAATTGCAGGAATTTGGCGAAGACCTGGCGGATCCCGGCCATGTTGCGGGCGATCTGCTCGTCGGACAAAAGCTGGCGGGATTCGTCCTTCCCGGAGGGGTCGCCGATCTTTGTCGTGCCGCCGCCCATCAATACGATCGGCTTGTTGCCGGTCTTCTGGAACCAGCGCAGCAGCATGATCGACATCAGGTTGCCGATATGCAGGCTGTCGGCGGTGCAGTCGTAGCCGACATAGGCCGTCACCGGACCCTTCGCGAGCCGCGCATCGAGCGCCGCGAAATCGGTGCATTGATGAATAAAGCCGCGTTCGGTCGCGACCGTCAGGAAGGCAGAGCGAGCAGCAGGGGTGTTTGGCGACATGGCGCGGTCATCTAGCACAAAACTGCGGAATGCGCTGGGCCTGATGAGCGGCACCTCGCTCGACGGCATCGATGTCGCGGCGATCGCGACCGATGGGCGCCGGCGCGTCATCCCCGGCCCGGCCTTAACGGTTCCCTATCCCGAGGCGTTCCGTGAGCAGCTGCGCTCCATCCTCGGCGGGGTCGGTGAGGTGCCGGCGGTCGAGGCCGAGCTGACCCGGCTGCACGCCGCCGCAATCGCGCAATTTCGCGCGAAATATCCGGATGTTCCGGTCGAGCTGATTGGCTTTCACGGGCACACGATCCTGCACCGCCCGGCCGAGCGGCGAACCTGGCAGATCGGCGACGGCGCCCTGCTGGCGCGTCTTGCCGGCGCGGACGTGGTTGCCGATTTCCGCAGCGCCGATGTCGCGGCGGGCGGGGAGGGGGCGCCGCTGGCGCCACTCTACCATGCCGCGCTCGCCGCCGATCTGCCGAAGCCGCTCGCCGTCCTCAATCTCGGCGGGGTCGGCAATGTCACCTGGATCGGGCCAGGGGCTAGCAGCCGTGAGGACAAAACCCTCGCCTTCGACACGGGCCCCGGCAACGCGCTGATCGACGATTGGGTTCGCAGCCATACCGGGGAATCCGCCGATCTCGATGGCGTGCTCGCCCGCGCCGGTCGGGCCTCAGCAGAGCACGTCGCGCACTTTCTGGAGAAGCCGTATTTCGATCGGGCGCCGCCGAAATCGCTCGATCGCGACGATTTCCGGGACGCCTTGCCGCAGGGGGTGGCCGTCGACGATGGCGCCGCCACCTTGACCGAAATGACCGCCGCCGCGGTTGCCGCGGCGCGGCGTCACTTTCCGAACCCACCGCGCGAATGGCTTGTCTGCGGCGGCGGGCGGCATAATCCCGCGATGATGGCGGCATTGGCCCGGCTTCTCGGGGCGCCGGTGCGGCCGGTCGAGGCGGTCGGCTGGAACGGCGATGCGCTCGAAGCGCAGGCCTTCGCCTATCTCGCCGTGCGCTCGGTGCTTGGTCTGCCGCTGAGCCTGCCCTCGACAACCGGCGCGCCGCACCCGGTGTGCGGCGGCCGCTTGTTCGAGGCGGTTCGCTAGACACGTCTCGGGAATTGTGCGAAGCGCGGTTCCTCCCCCGCTTGCGGGGGAGGTGGCGACCCCGGACTTGCTCCGGGGGAGCCGGAGGGGGCAGAGGCGATTGCTCGTCCATGCCGAGCACCGCGTCTTTCAATTCCTCTGCGCTTGCGGCGTGCGCCCCCTCCACCATGCTTCGCATGGTCCCCCTCCCCCGCGGAGCGGGGGAGGATCAATTCGGGGATCCGTATCCGGCGCGGTCATTACTCGACGACGATCTTGCCGCGCATATGCGGATGCACCGCACAGATGTAGTTGTAGGTCCCGGGCTTGTCGAAAACGGTGGTGAATTTCTCGCCGCCGTCGATCGCCTTCGATCGGAAGACGCGGTCGGGACTGACGACATTGTGCGGTTCTTCGTCCCGATTGATCCAGGTGACCGCCGTCCCCGCTTTGACGGTCAGGATCGCCGGCACGAACTGAAAGCTCTGGATCGAGATCTCGGCTTCGTTGGTCGCGGCGACCTGCTGCGGTGCCGGCTGCTGTGCTGCTGGTTGCTGTTGGGTGGCCTGTTGCTCGGCAAAGGCGCCGGCGGCGCCGAGCGCGAGCAACACCCCTGCCGCGGCGGCGAGAGCCCGCCGGGCCACAAAACTGCGCATGACTGAACTCCTTATTTGATCGGGGTTAGGCCAGCGTCACGTCCGTGACGGCGGCGGTCTTCAGCGGCACGATGTCGATCTCGCGGATGCCGAGGACGCTTCGTAGCTGGTCGGGCGGCACCTTCATCGGACCCGGCGCGGGACCTTCGCCAGCCTTCGGCTGGGGGAAGGCGGTCGAAAACGCGGTCTGATAGGTGACGTTGCCTTCGACCTTCTGCACGACCTGGTGGATATGGCCGTTCAGCACGGTCACCGAGCCGAAGCGCTTCAGATACGACAGCGCTTGCGGCGCATCCTCGGTCGCCCAGCCCCATTGCGGATAGATCGGCCACATCGGCACATGCGTGAACACGACGACAGGCGTGCTCGCCGTGAGCCCCTTCAGGTCCTTTTCGAGCCATTCGAGCTGCTCCGCGCCGAAGCCGCCGGCCTTCGCCGTCTCGAAGGTCAGCACGTTGACCATGCCGACGAAATGCACGCCGCCCTGGTCGAAGCTGTACCAGCCGCCGGTCTTCAGCTTTGGCGCGAACCGTTCGAAAAACTGCTTGCCGTCATCGCCGATGACGTCGTGCTCGCCCGGCACATAATGAATGTCCTGCTTGACGCCCTTGAGGAGTTGCGCTGCGGTGTCGAACTCCTCCGGCTTCGAGAGATGCGTCACGTCGCCGGTGTGGAGCACCATCGCCGGCGGTTTCGGCAGTTTGCCGATACGGTCGATCGCCGCCTGCAATGTCGCGTTGGTGTCCGGGTTGGCTTCCTTGTTGAAGCCGATATGGCTGTCGCTGATCTGCACAAAGGTGAAGCCGTCGGCCGCTGATGCCGCGAAGGCCTCGCCGAGGGCGATCCCGCGCGGCACGCCGCCCGAAACGGTCCAGACCAGGCCCGTCCCGGCCCAGGCCATGCATTTCAAGAGCCCGCGGCGGTTCATGCCGGGATGATCGGGTTTTTGCGTATCCATGATTGCCACTCCCCGTTTGAGATCTGTCGGAGCGGAGATCGGAGGCGCGGCCGATTTATTCGCGGCAGCCGAATTTAACCATTGGGGTCGCCTTGATTTGCGTCGCCGTGGCACGGCCGATAGGGTCGGGGGCGTCTTCGGAGGAAACAGAGATGAGCGTGCTCGACGATTATCTGGTCGATCCCAAGCTGTCGCTGCTCGACAAGACGCGTATCCAGGCGCAGGTTCTGGTACCGGTGCTGAAGGCGCTGCGCTCCGAGCTGGGGCGGGAGAAGGCCGACGCGATCGTCAAGCAGGCCTTGCGCGATTGGTCGAAACAATTGTTCGCGGCGATCGGTGAGGAGGTTGATGGCAGCCCGCGGCGCAAATGGGCGGCGATGCACACCGCGATGGCGGAGATTACCGAGCAGGATGTGACCGTGAAGATGCGCCGCCACGACAAAGAAGCGCTGGAATTCGATATCACGCATTGCCGGTTTGCGGAATTCTTTCGCGCGCTCGGCGAGCCCGAGCTCGGCGCGCTGCTGGTCTGCGAAACCGATTTCGACATTGCCGCGGCGGGCGGCGGCGACGTCAGCTTCACGCGCGACCAGACGATCATGCAGGGCGCGCCGAGCTGCACCTTCCGCTACAAATTCGCGCCCCGATAAAAAGCTGACCTGATCGGGCAATACGAACGAATTTTGTCCGCGACCGCGCTACCCGATCACGATGATCGCCACGAACAGCAGGATGAAAGCGACCAACGTACCGGCGAGCGGCGGGATCGCATCGAGTCTGTCATCCCATTTCGGCTGAGCTTTGATGCGGCACATCTGGCGCCTCCTTCCGACGCGATGTTTCGTCGCCAAAGGAGATCGCCGATGCGCAGCGGAAATTCTTCACCGCGACGGGTGATGCCGCGCGTGTGGATCGTCGGAGGGAGACAGAGTGGGCTATATCGACGAGTAATTAGCCCGTGGCCGAGTTTGTCCCGGCCAGCCGCGCCTTAAAGTTCACCCATATTCAAGATGTGGATACCCGGCACAAGGCCGGGTACGGCGTTGCGTGTTCAGAAGCAGTAGGTCCGAACGACCGAGTAGAACCGGCCGAAGGTCTGCCTGGTTCGGCTACGCGCCGGCAAGCGCCGAGCTGCGGATTGCCATAGGGCGCGAAAAGACGGTTCTTGCCGAACCGGCGCCGCCGCAACCCGTTGCGAGCCGGCCAGCGAGATCCGGAAACGCCATTCGTACAGCCCCATGGTCCCCTCCCATCTATCGTGGGTTGAGGCTACGGCTCGGGGTTCGGAGGCCAGTGTGACGTACTTCACACCTGCGGAAAAAATTTCGCCGGAATGCCGTTTTGTGGCATTGGGGGTAGGCGCGGGGCCGAAAAAACCTTCCGGCCGGGAATAAATCCGCGGTCGGGCCGATCTGAGGCTCGAGTGCCGAGGGCTCGCAAGCGAGCATCGGTTCATCGAGCAGGCGGGTGACGTGCCGAATCCTTTGTCGAGCGACACCTTTGAGGCGGTCGTGCTGCCGCATCTCGACGCCGCGCACAATCTTGCCCGATGGCTGATGCGCGATGCTGCCTCGGCGGAAGATGTCTTGCAGGAAGCCATGCTGCGCGCGTTGACATATTTCCCGAGCTTCAAGGGCGTCAACCCGCGCGGCTGGCTGTTGCAGATCGTGCGCAACACCGCCTATGCGTCGATGAACCTTAACCGCGGGGTCGAT
>Ga0209155_1000524_pt1 | contig 18253 bp, 19 predicted proteins | sample GraSoiAngelo_122_FD_185879 | JGI IMG/M metagenome (GOLD analysis project Ga0209155, IMG submission 185879) | Grasslands soil microbial communities from the Angelo Coastal Reserve, California, USA - 14_0927_02_20cm (SPAdes) (version 2) | ecosystem: Environmental > Terrestrial > Soil > Grasslands ... | reverse complement strand
TCGGCGGCCCAACGCCTGTTCCAGTAGCGCGATCAACTCGCCGAGGCTCACCGTGCGCGACTCGCCTAGGTTGATCGCTTCGTAGGCGCTCGCGTCATAGTCAATCGCCGCGCGCACGCCCGCGATGATGTCGTCAATGTATGTGTAGTCGCGCCGCGTCGTGCCGTCGCCAAAGACCGGGATCGGTCGTCCTGCGCTGATCAGTTTGGCGAACTTATGGATGGCGAGATCGGGCCGCTGCCGTGCGCCATAAACCGTGAAGAAACGCAACGCGACGATCCGCATCCGGTGTTCGCCGCCTACATGGACATGCGCTACTCGAAGAACATGTCGCGCGACGAGGCCCGCGCCAGGGTGGTCCCGGCCTATATGGGATTGATCAAGCAGATCGACGACCAGATGGGCGTGCTGATGCAATTCCTGGAAACACGCGGTCTGCTCGACACCACGATGATCGTGTTCACCTCCGACCACGGCGACTATGTCGGCTCCCATGGCCTCATCTCGAACAAGGCCGGAACCGGATACGACGAGGCGATCCACGTGCCGCTTATCGTCGTCGATCCGACCGGGCGCTTTGCTAATGATGTAGGCACGCCTCGCGAGGAACTCACATCCTCAGTCGATCTGCTCAATCTTCTAGTCACGATCGGAAATAACGGCAGTCTAAGCTGGCTGAACGGCACGTATCAGCCAATCTATGGAAACCGCCATGACATGACGCCGATGCTGATGTCGGCGTCGGCGCCCGGCCGGCCCTTTGTCTTGCTCGCGACCGACGAGCTGGTTCCAGCCACGTATAATTTCAACGACTCACCGCTGCACATTTTGGCCTACCGGAGCAAGACCGAGAAACTCGTCACCTACGCCAACTGGACGCCTACTGGCGACATCGACCCGGCAACGCCGCCCGAAATCGAATTTTACGATTACGCGACTGCCGGCGGTCGGGCCGAAACCAACAACACACCCGACGATCCGCGAGTGCCGGCACTTCTCGATCAGCTTCTGTCCGACCTGCTTCCGAGTGAACTGCGAGCACCTCTACCAGGCACCTTTGGGACCCTGCAAAACGCAGCGCGGGCGCGATACCTGGCGTTTGCCGACGTGTTGGAGCACCCGCCTGCGGCGGCTAACAGCCCCGAGTTCGTCAAGAGCTGGCTAGGCTTCGGCTTCAACGCCTAATCACGCATTGCCTACGGTGAGTATTGCCTACGACGAGTCGGATGCCGGCTCGTCGGGCTGGCCCGCGGCCACCTCCGCAGCCGGCCGCGCGGCCCGGCCGACGAGGAGGACGTCGCCCTCAGCGCCTTCGACAGCTTCGTGCGGGCGGCCGAGGCGGGCCGGTTCCCGCGGCTCGACGACCGCGACGACCTCTGGCAGGTGCTGCTGATGGTCACGTCGCGCAAGGCGGCCGACGTGATCCAGGCGGAGAGCCGGCTGAAGCGCGGCGGCGGGAAGGTGATCCCGGTGTCGGCGGCGGTGCCGGAGGGCTCCGACGGCCCGGGCTTGGCAGTCGCCGCGGCCGACCCGGACCCGGCCGAGGCGACCGCGATGGCCGAGGGGTTCGACCACATGCTGCGGGTGCTCGGCGAGCCCAGGCCAGATGACGCGCTCGACCTTGGGATGGCGCTTCAGCGCCTCGACGACCAGGCGCGCATTCTGATCGTGGCGCTCCATGCGGACGTGCAGGGTCTTCAGCCCGCGCAGCACGAGGAAGGAATCGAGCGGGCCCGGCACCGCGCCCACTGCGTTCTGCAGGAAGGCGAGCTTCTCGTGCAGGTCGTCGCGGCGCAGCACGAGCGCCCCGGCCACCACGTCGCTGTGTCCGTTCAGGTACTTGGTCATCGAGTGCGCGACGACGTCGATGCCGAGCTCCAGCGGTCGCTGGAAATACGGAGTCGCGAAGGTGTTGTCGCAGACGGAGATCACCTTGCGCTTGCGGGAGACGTCGGCCAGCGCGGCGAGGTCGCAGATCTTCAGCATCGGGTTGGTGGGCGTCTCCACCCAGAGCAACTTCGTGTTCGGCCGGAACGCGCCCTCCACCGCGCGGGCGTCGGTCACGTCGACGTAGGTCTGCTCGATTCCGAGACGCTTGAATACCTTGTCGGCGAGCCGGAAGGTCCCGCCGTAGAGATCGTCGCTGAGCACGACGTGATCGCCCGCGGAGAGCAGATGCAGGACGGCATCCGTAGCCGCCAGTCCGCTGGCGAAGGCGAGGGCGTGCTTGCCGTTCTCCAGCGCCGCCAGGCAGCCCTGCAGCGCATCGCGCGTCGGGTTCCGCGTGCGCGAGTACTCGAACCCTTTGTGCTCGCCCGGACCCGACTGCGCGTACGTCGAAGTCAGGTATACCGGCGTCATCACGGCGCCGGTGGTGGGGTCGGGGTGCTGGCCCGCATGGATCGCGAGCGTCTCGAAGTGATCGTTCGCCTTGGTGGTCATGAGTTTTCTTATCGGACGGATACGCGGGTGCCGAGCCAGTCGATGAGATCGATCTTGGTCACGATGGCCGCGAGCAGATCGCCGTCCTTGACGATCGCTACGTGGTCGGTCGCGAACAGCTCCTTCAGTCGCGAGACGGGCGTCCGCAACGTCACCACGCCGGCCAGCGGCTTCATCACGGCCGAGATCGGCTCCTCGAGCTTGTGGCGCCCGTCGATCAACGCCTGCAGCAGGTCGACCTCGTGCAGCATGGCGATGGGCTTGTTGCCAGGCTCGACCACCGGAAGCTGGGAGATGCCGTGCCGCTTCATCAGATCGACCGCGTGCTTCGCATGGTCGGTAGGCTTCACCGTGTAGACCGGAGGCCGCTTGCCGCCGAGCAGGTCAGCGACGGTGCCGAGCCGGTCCGTCGGATCGAGGAAGCCGTTGTCCTTCATCCATTCGTCCGAATAGAACTTGGTGATGTAGCGAGAGCCGCTGTCCGGCAGAACCACCACGATGTTCTTGCCCGCGCCGATCTCCTTCGCCAGGTCGACCGCGGCGTGCGCCGCCGATCCGGAGGAGCCGCCGCCGAAGAGGCCTTCCTCCCGCGCGAGCCTGCGCGCCATCACGAAGCTCTGCTTGTCGTCCACACGGCGGACGTCGTCGAGCACGGAGAAGTCCATGGCCTTGCAGAGCATGTCCTCGCCGATTCCCTCCACCTTGTACACGTGCGGCTGGATCAGCTTTCCCGTCTTGAAATAGTCGAGGTAGACGGAACCTTCGGGATCGACGCCGATGTTCCGCATCCCGCGGAACTTCTCTTTCAGGTACTTGCCCGCGCCGGACATGGTTCCGCCGGTGCCGAGGCCGGCGACGAAGAAATCGAGATTGAACCCGGCGGTGCGGCAGTCCTTCTCGATCTCCGGCCCGGTGAGCCGGTAGTGCGCCTCGATGTTGTCGGGGTTGTGGTACTGGTTCAGCATGAACGAGCCCGGCGTCTCCCGGTGGATGCGCTTGGCCGTCTCGTAGTAGCTGCGCGGATCCTCCGCCGGGACGTTGGTCGGTGTGACCACCACCTCCGCGCCGAATGCCTTGAGCGCATTGATCTTCTCGGTGCTCATCTTGTCCGGCATGGTGAAGACGCAGCGGTAGCCTTTCACCGCCGCCCAGAGCGCCACGCCCATCCCGGTATTGCCCGAGGTGTTCTCGACGATGGTCCCGCCGCGGCGGATGCGCCCCTCCTGCTCGGCCTTGTCGAGGATGTACAGCGCCATCCGGTCCTTGATGGCCCCGCCGGGATTCAGGAATTCGCACTTGGCGTACACGGCTGCATCGTCGGGGCCGGCGACCTTGTTCAGCCGCACCAGGGGCGTATTGCCGATGGCCTGGAGGATGTTCTGGAAGACGGGCATCGTCGGCTCCTGGGAAAGTGGCGAGTTTATCAGGTCAAGCGGCGGTGCATGTTACGCTGCCGGACGCATGAACGAGGGCCAATTGCAGGCTGCCTACACCTCCGCCACGGGACAACCGGCGGGGCGCGTCGAGCGGCTTCCCGGCGGCGCCGGCAACCGGACCTACTGGCGCGTCTGCGGCCTCACCGGGCCGAGCGCGGTGGTGATGGAGCTTCCCGCGGATCCGGTGAAGAGCGAGGAGGCGAGCAAGGATCATGCTCCGCCGGAGCTGCCTTTCGTCAACGTCCACCGCTATCTCTCGCGCATCGGCGTGCGGGTGCCTCGCCTTTTGCTGGATGCGTCCCGCGACGGCTTTCTGGTGATCGAAGACCTGACCGATCGGACGCTCGAGCAGGCGCTGAAGGAAGGCGCGGACCGCCGGGCGCTCTATTCCGATGCGATCGATCGGCTCGCGCGGCTGCGCGCCCACGCGGAACGCGATCCGGATCCGACCTGCCTGGCCTGGACGCGCGCGTTCGACTACGACCTGTACCACTGGGAGTTCGAGCACTTCATCGAGTACGGACTGCTCGCGCGCGGCGCGAAGCCGTCGGAAGCGGAGCTGAAAACGCTCCGGAAACATTTCGAGCGCATCTGCCGCGAGCTGGCAGATGCGCCACGCAGCTTCACCCACCGCGATTACCAGAGCCGGAACATCATGGTGCTCGAGGACGGCGAGCAGGTGGTGATCGACTTCCAGGACGCGCTGCAAGGGCCGCGGCAGTACGACCTCGTCGCGCTGCTGCGCGACAGCTACGTCGAGCTGGACCGGCCGCTGATCGACGCCATGCTGGCGCGGTATCTGGAGCGGTTCGAGGCCGAGGGCGGGCCGCGGGTCGACGCGAAGGACTTCGTCGCTTTCTTCGATCTGCTGACGGTGCAGCGCAAGCTCAAGGACGCGGGCCGCTTCGTCTTCATCGATCGGGTGAAGAAGAACCCGTCCTTCCTGGTGCACATCCCGAGCTCGCTGAAGTACGTTCGCGACGCGCTGAAGCGGCGTCCCGAGCTACGCGAGGTGCGCGGGATCCTCGAGAAGCACGTCCCGGAGCTGCGATGAGGGGCATCGCCGTTGTGCCATTCGCGGTGGACGGCATCGAACCCGAGGCGCACGACCTGGCACAGTGGCTGGCGGGGGAGACGGCTTGGGAGCTCTGTGGGCCGGGGATCGAAGCGAGGCTCGTCATCGACCCTGTGGCCTTGTCGCCGGAGGCGCTCGGCGATGCGGCCGCGCAGCTCGGCGTGGAAGCCGCGCTCGGCGCTACGTTCGCGCTCGCCGCAGAGCGCCTGACGCTTCATCTGCTCCTCGCCGAGGCGCGCGGCAACGTGCGGGCGCAGTGGGATGAGCTCGCTCCGCTGGGGATCGGGCCGCACCTCGGCCGCAGGATCGCGCGGCGGGTGCTCCATGCTCTCGGGGAGGACGCAGCGGCGCCGCCCGAGAGCATCGAGCGGGAAGCGCCGGGCGCCGTCGTGCTCCGCCTTGCCCGCGCCGTGCGTCGCCTCGACGTCGACGATCTGCTCGCGCTTGCGACGGAGTTTCCAGCGCTGTCGGCAGCGCCGCGCGTGCTCCTGCATGCCGCGCAGCGCGCGATCGGGGAGGAAAAGATGCCGGCGCTGTTCTCGGCGCTGGAGCGGCTGGCGCAGGCGCGCCCCCACGACGCTGAAGTCTTGCTTGCCCTCGGCGATTATCGCGCCCTGCATCTCGATGAGTCCAGCGCGCGCCAGCTCTATCTGCGCGCCCGCGACGCGGCAGGAAGCGACCGGCGCGTCGTCGCGCTTGCGTGCCTGAGGCTGGCGGCGGTAGCGGAGAGCGCCGCGCGCACCGACGAAGCCATCCAGCACCTGCGCGCCGCAATCCGGCTCGCCGACGATGCGCGCGCTCATGCAAGGCTCGGCAGGCTGCTGCTGGCGAAGGATCCGGCGGAGGGCATCCTCGCTCTCACCCGCGCCACGGTGCTCGCGCCGGGCGATGCCGCGCTCCATCTGGCGCTCGCGCGCGCCCTGCGGGAACACGGCAGCGATCCTGTTCGCGCTGTGGCAGCGGCATCGCGCGCGGCGCGGCTCGCCGAGGCCGACCCTTCGCTTGCCGACGAGGTCCGCGCCGAGCTGGAGCTCCTGCTTTCCTGAGTGAGCTCAGGGCGCGCGCTCGAATCGGAACTCGCGGAGATCGCGAGCCGCAAGGCCGCCGTCTTCTGCCGGTTGACGCCGGCAGTCTTCGCCGATGTTCGCCGACATTTCCACGACGACCTGGAGCGCGTCGGGTTTGCAGTCGCTGACCCGCGTCTCGAACTCGAGCGGGCAGATCTTGCCGCCCGGCGTCTCGCCCGAGCCGCGCATCACGCCGGAAATGGCGTCGGAGGCCCGACGCAAGTCGAAGGTGATCGGCTCCGAAGGCGGAGTCACTCCGCCGTCGTCCGCGCGCTGTACGTAATCGCCCTGGATCAAGCCGGCATCCTCGCGAAACCGGTACGCAAAATGCCGGTCGCTGGAGTTCAGCCAGAGACCCGAAAGGTCCTGATCGCAGAACCGCGGCTGCGCCGGCGGAGCCTTCTTGCATGCGGCTGCGGCGAGGCAGATCACGATGGCGGCGAAGCGCGGCAATTGGACGTCCTTTCGCGGGCGGCGGTACTATCACGGAATGCGCTTCCTGCTCGTCGCGCTCCTCCTGCTTGCGGCCGCCGGGGAAAAGCCTGCGCCCGCGCAGCAGAAAGGCGCGCCGTCGCAGCCGAAGAAGCGGCGGACGGCGCCGACACCGCATCCGCCTGCGGGTCCGACCCGCGCGGAAAAAGCCAAGACGGCGATGGCCTGATCTCAGCGCAGAGCGCCGAGCAACAGGCGCTCGCTCTGCGCGACGTCCTCGAATCCGGGCAGGACCAGCTCCGCCCCGTGCTCCGCCAGCTCGTGGACGCTGTAGCGGCCGGTGGCGACGCCGCAAGCGGGAAGACCTGCGTCGTGCGCCGCGATGACGTCGCGCGGAGTGTCGCCGATCACCACGCCGTCGGTGGCGCCAAGCTCGGAAGCGCGGCGCCAGGCGGCGCGAACGATGTCTGCTCGCGGCTCCGCGTCGCTGCCATATCCGCCGAACTTGAACGCGCTCCAAAGCCCCGCGGACGTGAGCTTCAGCTCCGCGCCTCGCGCGAGATTGCCCGTGCAAAGGCCGAGGACGACGTTGGAGCGCGCCTGCAGCCGGCGCAGCAACTCCGGCACTCCGGGAAGCGCGGCGTAGACGTTGCGCGCGCACTCGCCGGCGAGAGCGTCGAGGTAGCGGGCAAGGACGGCATCGATGTCGGTGTCGTGGATCGTTCGCATCCGCTGGTCGAGCGGAACGGTCTGGTCTCCTTCCGCAGCGAGCAGGGCGCGCGCGATCGCGCGGTCGGTCATGCCGTCGAGGCGCATCTTGCGCAGCTCGGCGACCGCCTGGGGCCGCGCATGCAGCGCCTGACCGAGAGCGCGGGTGCCGGCGCCGCCGCTGCGCGTGAGGGTGCCGTCGAGATCGAAGAGCAGCGCTCTCATGCGCCCGATACGACGAGCTCGGCGAAGCGGATGGTGGGTGCGGCGGTGGACGCGCGGAAATCGAGGTCGTCGCCGACGGCGTCGATGCCTTTGAGCATCTCGAGCAGGTTGCCGCTCACGGTGACTTCTTGCACCGGGTACGCGAGCTCGCCGTTCTCGATCCAGATCCCGTTGGCGCCGCGCGAGTAGTCGCCGGTCACCGGATCGGCGCCGCGGCCGAGCATGGCAGTGACGTAGAGGCCGTTCTGGACGCCTTTGATGATCTCCTCCGGCTTCTGGGCTCCGGCCTGCAGGTAGAAGTTGCTGGTGCCGATGGACGGCAGGCTCGCCCAGGCGCGCGAGGCGCTGCTGGTGCTCTGCGCCTTTGCTTTGCGCGCGGTGGTGGCGTCGTAGAGGAAGCTTCGGAGGATGCCGTTCTCGACGACGGCGGTGCGGCGGGAGGCGACGCCCTCGCCGTCGAACGGCCTCGTGGCGATGCCGTGCGCGAGCGTCGCGTCATCAATGAGCGTGACGTTCCTGGAGGCGACCTGCTTTCCCAGGAGCGCGCCCAGGAAGCTGGACTTCTTGTGGACGAGGAGGCCGTTCACCGCGGTGGAGATGCCGCCGATGAAGCCCGCGGCCATCTGCGGATCGAAGACCACCGGGACGCGCTGCGACTTCGGCTTGCGCGCTCCGAGCATGCGCGCGGCGCGCTTCGCGGCGGTGCGGCCGACTTCTTCGGGCGGTTGCAGATTGGCCAGCTTGCGACGGGTATCGCTCCAGGAGGCCGTCTGGAGCTGTCCATCGGCTTCGGCGACCGGCGAGCAATAGACGTAGACATAGGAAGCGCGCGACTCCCCGCGCGCGCCGTGACTGGAGGCGATGGCGGACTGGGAGAGGAAGTCGCCCGCGCCGGTGGAGTCGAACTTGCGCACACGCGGGTCCTCGGCGCGCGCCGCTTTCTCCGCCTCTCGCGCGGCCGTCAGCTTCCACTCCGGTGAAATCTCCTCGATGGCAGGATCGTACTCGCCAGCGTCTTTCGCGCCGAGCTCCGCGCCGCGGGGAAGGCCGTTGGCTTTGTCCTTTGCGGCGCCCTTCGCCAGGGCGACGGCGTTCTCCGCGAGTTTTTTCAGCCCATCCTTCGAGAGATCGGTCCCGTAGGTGAACCCGAGCCTCTGCGCGCAGATGACGCGCAGCCCGATGCCCTTCGAGGAGGCCTGGTGCAGCTCTTCCACCTCGCCGTCGCGGACGCGAACCGACGCGTCGCGCGTCCTCTCCGCGTACGCTTCCGCCTCGGCAGCACCGGCCTTGCGCGCGAGCTTGACGAGGAGCTCGCAGGTGTCGAGCAGGTTCATGCGCCGGTGCCTCCCACCGTGACGTTGTCGATCCGCACCGTGGGCAGCCCGACGCCGACCGGCACCGCCTGGCCGTCTTTGCCGCACGTTCCGAGCCCGGGATCATGTGAGGCGTCGGAGCCGACCGCGCTGACGTTCTTGAGCGCTTCAGGGCCGACGCCGATCAGCATCGCGCCCTTCACCGGCTTCGTGATCTCTCCCTTTTCAATCAGGTACGCCTCGCTGATCTCGAAGACGAAGTTACCGTTCGAGATATCCACCTGGCCGCCGCCGAACTGGCGGCAGTAGAGGCCTTTGGCGACCCCTCCGACGATCTCCTCCGGCGTCTGGTCGCCGGGCGCGAGATACGTGTTCGTCATGCGCGGCATCGGCGCGTAGCGGAAACTCTGCCGTCTTCCAGACCCGGTACTGCGCTGTCCGGTGAGCTTCGCGTTCAGGTGATCGTAGAGGTACCCCTTGAGCACGCCGTTCTCGATCAGCACCTTGCGCTCGCCGGGATTGCCTTCGTCGTCGACGTTGATGGAGCCGCGGCCGCCGGAAACAGTGCCGTCGTCGATGACGGTGACGAGCTCGCTGGCCACATTTTCCCCGAGCTTTCCGGCGAAGAGCGACGTGCCTTTGCGGATGAAGTCGGCCTCGAGCCCGTGCCCGACGGCTTCGTGGAGGAGGATTCCGCTCCATCCTGGCGCCAGCACCACCGTCTGAGGTCCCGAGGGCGCAGGCACCGCGCCGAGCGTCGCCACGGCTTGCCGCGCCGCCTCACGCCCGACCTGCTGCGGGGAGAAATCCTCGAAGAAGCGGAAGTCGACCCGGCCGCCGCCGCCGTAGAAGCCGGTGCGGCGCTCGCCCTTCTTTCCGAAGGCGACGCACTGCACGGAGAGCCGGCAGAGGTCCTGCCGATCCTCGGCGAGATGGCCCAGAGTGTTGGCGACGAGGATCTCGCGCGTCTGGTCGGCGTAGGCGCCCGTCACCTGCTTGACCCGCTTGTCGTAGGAGCGCGCGGCGGCGTCGGCCTGCTGGAGCAGCTCGATCTTCCGCGCGACGTCGATGGAGGCGAGCGGGGTGCGCACCTGGTAGTAGGTGGGGAGCGGCGTGCGCGACATGTTGACGGGGCCGGGCTCGCGGTTGCCGTCGGCGATCAATGCGGCGGTCTGGGCAGTGCGGAGCAGGGCGGGCTCGTCGAGATCGTCGGAGTAGGCGTAGCCCACTTGCGCTCCGCGGATGGCGCGGACGCCGACGCCGGTCACCGAGCCGGACTGGGCGCTCTTGATGCTTCCTTCGTCGAGCATCGCGGCCGTGCTGGTGTTGCGCTCGACGTAGACCTCGGCGAAGTCTGCGCCGCGGGACATCGCGGCGGAGAGCAGCCGCTCCACGAGCGGGAGCGGAAGCAGCGGAGAGCGGGTCTGCGTCGTGCTTTTGCGAGGCATGGGGCAGAATGGATAACCCATGCGCCTGTTCTTTGCATTGCCGCTTCCCTCGGAGATGAAGGAGAAGCTGCGGCCCACGCTGGACGAGGCGCGGAAGGTCAGCGGGGGCGGGGTAGGGTTCACGAAGCTCGAGCAGCTTCACTTCACGCTGGCATTCCTCGGCGAGCAGCCGGCAGCGGACGAGGCCTTGGCGGCTGGAGAGTCGCTGCGGGAGTCGGCGGCCTTCGATCTGGTTTTGTCCGGCGTGGGCGCCTTTCCCAGCACGATGCGGCCGCGAGTGCTCTGGATCGGGGCGAGGGAAGGCGCCTCGGAGCTGATGGCGGCCGCTGAGCGCCTGCGGGCTGCGCTCGAGCAGCGCGGTTTCAAGCTGGAGGAGCGGAAGTTTCGCCCCCACCTGACGCTCGGACGGGTGCGGCCGCAAGGCGAGGGCGGCGCGAAGAGGGCGCTCGCGGTGATTCCGCCCGGCGAGCTTGCCCGCTGTACGGTTCGCGGGGCCTGCTTGATGCAGAGCGTTCTCGGCGGGCGCAGCGGCGCGACGCATACCGTGGTGCGGATGTTCCCCTTCCGCTGATAGGGTACCGAGCGATGGCGGGAGCGGACGAGATCGCGCGCGCAGAGCTGGATGCGTTGCGGACGCGCGGGCTGTTGCGGTCGCTGGAGCCCTTGCGCAGCCCGCCCGGGTCGGAGATCGAGCTCCGGCCCGGGGAGCGGCTGATCAACTTCAGCTCGAACGATTACCTGGGACTCGCATCCGATGCGCGCATCGCCGAGGCGCTCGCAGTCGGGACGCGCACCTGGGGTGCCGGGGCCGGTGCGAGCCGGCTGGTGTGCGGCGATTTTCTTCCGCAGCACGAGCTCGAAGCGGAGCTGGCGCGCTTCGCGTCGAGCGAGGCGGCGCTGTTGTTCGGCAGCGGCTACGCTGCGAACTGCGGCATCCTTCCCTCGTTCGCTGGCCCCGAAGACCTGATTCTCTCCGACGCGCTGAATCACGCCTCGATCATCGACGGCTGTCGCCTCTCCCGCGCGCGCGTCGAGGTCTATCCGCATGGAGATGTGGGCGCGGTTGAAAAGGCGCTCCGCGCACCGGCGCGCCGCAAGATCGTCGTCACCGACGCGGTGTTCTCCATGGACGGCGACCGGGCGCCTTTGCGCGAGCTCGCCGCGCTCTGCTCCGCGGCCGGCGCTCTGCTGATCGTCGACGAAGCGCACGCAACCGGCGTGATCGGTCCGCGCGGTGCTGGGCTCGCGGCGGAGCTCGGCGTAGCCGCAGATGTGCGCATGGCGACCTTGTCGAAGGCCTTCGGTGTCGCCGGCGCGTATGTCGCGGCGAGCCGGGCGGTCTGTGATCTTCTGCTGAATCGCGCCCGCCCGCTCATCTTCTCCACCGCGCTCCCGCCGGCGCTGGCCTGCGCCGCCCGCGCGTCGCTCGAGATCCTCGCCGGGAGCGAGGGAGACGCGCGCCGCTCACGCCTGTGGAGCAACGTCCGTCGCTTCGCCGCCGGACTCCGCGAAGCCGGCCTGCCCGCGCGCGAAGATTCCGCGATCTTCCCCGTCGTCACCGGCACACCGGACCGCGCTCTGGCAATGGCCGCGCACCTGCGCGAGCTGGGCATCCTCGCCAAGCCCATCCGACCTCCGACGGTCCCGCAAGGCACCAGCCGCATCCGCTTCGCGGTGACCTCCGCGCACACCGTGGACCACATCGATCGGGCGATCGCCACGCTACGCGCGTGTTAGAACGTTCGCTCGATGAGCGAAATCCCCAAGACCATCGAGAATGCTGACACGCGCCACCAAAGGCTGACCGCGCTCGACCGGGCGCACCTCTGGCATCCTTTCACGCAGATGCAGACCTGGGTCGAGCCTCTGCCGGGCGACGAGCCGGTGATCATCGACCACGCCCGCGGCTCCTGGCTGTTCGATACGCGGGGGCGCAAGTACCTCGACGCCATCTCGTCCCTGTGGGTCAACGTCCACGGCCATCACCGCCCCGAAATCGACAGCGCCATCCGCCTGCAGCTCGAGCACGTCGCGCACACCACGCTGCTCGGCCTCGGCTCGCCGCCGTCGATCGAGCTTGCCGCCGAGCTGGTCGCGCGCGCGCCGAAGGCGGGCCTCGCTCCCGGCGAGCACGGCCTCACCAAGGTCTTCTACTCGGACAGCGGCAGCACGGCGGTGGAAGTCGCGCTGAAGATGGCCTTCCAGCATTGGAAGCAGCGGGGAAAGCCCGAGAAGCGCAAGTTCGTCGCGCTCGCCGAGGGCTATCACGGCGATACGCTGGGCTCGGTCAGCGTGGGCGGCGTGGACCTCTTCCACGAGATCTTCCGCCCGCTGCTCTTCGACTGCCTCCGCGTCCCCGCGCCGTACGCCTACCGCTGGCCCACCGGTCCCAAGCACTGTCTCGAGTCGGCGGCGCTCGCCGCCGAGTCGATGATCCACGGCCGCCGCGACGAGATCGCCGCCGTCATCCTCGAGCCTTTGGTGATGGGAGCGGCGGGAATGATCACGCACCCGCCCGGCTACCTGAAACGGATCTCGCGCTCCTGCAAGGAGAACGGCGTCCTGCTCATCTGCGACGAGGTGGCGACGGGCTTCGGCCGCACCGGTACGCTCTTCGCCTGCGAGCAGGAAGAGGTGGTGCCCGACTTCCTCTGCCTCGCCAAGGGGCTCACCGGTGGGTACCTGCCGCTCGCAGCGACGCTGACGACCGACGCCGTCTACGAGAGCTTCCTCGGCCCGTTCGAGTCGAAACGGACGTTCTTCCACGGCCACAGCTACACCGGCAATCCCCTGGCTTGCGCCGCCGCCCTCGCGTCGCTGCGGCTGTTCGACGAGGACAACACGCTGGACCACGCCCGCGCGATGGCGCAGCGCCTCGCGGAAGGGCTTGCGCCGCTGGCCGAGCTGCCACACGCCGGCGACATCCGCCAGCGCGGGTTGATGATCGGCATCGAGCTGGTGCGCGATCGCAAGACGAAGGAGGAGTTCCCCTACGCCGACCGCGTCGGCCACAAGGTGTCGCTCGCGGCCCGCGCGCACGAAGTGATGCTGCGCCCGCTCGGCAACGTGGTGGTGCTGATGCCGCCGCTGTCGATCAAGCCGGCGGAAGTGGACTTCCTGGTCGACGGCGTCCGCGAGTCGATCATCGAGGCCACCGGGTGAAGGGCTTCTTCGTCGCCGGCACCGATACCGGTGTCGGGAAGACGGAGATCGCGCGCGCGATCTGCGCGCTGCTTGCCAGGAGGGGATTGCGGCCTCTGGCCTTGAAGCCGGTGGAGACGGGTTGCGCGCCCGATCACCCGGAGGACGCGCTCGCCTTGCTCGCAGCATGCGGCACCGGGCAGCTCCTCGACGAAATCTGCCCTTATCGATTCCGCCTTCCCGCGGCACCGCTCGTGGCCGCGGAAGCGGAAGGCGCCAGCATCGATCTGCTCCGCATCGAGGAGCTTGTCTCCCGCGCAAAGGCGCCCATCGTGGTGGAAGCGGCTGGCGGGCTCCTGGTACCGCTGGCGCGCGCGGCGCTCTCGCTCGACCAGATGGATCCCGCCGATCGCGCGCCCGCTCGCGCCATCGTCACCAATCTCGACCTCGCCGATCGCCTGCGCCTCCCCGTCGTGCTGGTCGCCCGCGCCGGTCTGGGGACATTGAACCACTGCGCGCTTAGCGTCGACGCGCTGGAACGCCGCGGTCTCGAGACTGCGGCGGTCGTCCTCAACCGCTGCGTCCCGGACGACGATCCGAGCGTCGCGACCAACGCCCGCTGGGTCTCGGAACTGACCGGTGCACGGGTCCTCGGACCAGGCCCGTTCGTCGCCGATCCCCACGAACGGCCTGCGGCGCTTGCGCACCTCGTCGCGCCACTGATCGAGTGATGGTTCTCTAGACGAGCCCCATCACTCCGGCCGCCGCGCCGACGGCGATCATCCAGACCGGATTGATCTTCGTCCGCAGCACGACGAACGCCGCGAGCAGCGCGACCGCCGCGGCGGTCCAGTCTCCGCTGCCGCCGCGAAACAGAATCCACCCCGTCGCGAACACCAGTCCCACGGAGATCGGCGCCAGGCCCTTGCCCACTGCGCGGCCGAGAGGCCCGGGGGCGCGGTTCGTCGAAACGCGCACCATCGCGATGGTGAGCGCGGCGGGCGGTACGAGGATCGCCAGCGTCGCCGCCGCCGCTCCCGTCCAGCCCGCCACCTGCCATCCGACGAGGGTGACGAAGAGCAGGTTCGGACCGGGCGCGGCCTGAGCGATCGCATAGGCGGCGGAGAACTGCTCGGCGCTGATCCAGTGATGCGCATCGACGACGTAGCGCTGCATCTCGGGGGCGACCATCACCACGCCGCCTCCGATGGCCATCAGCGAGAGCATCGCGAAGTGCGCGACCATCGGGCCGACGATGCTCCAGACCGGCGCGTCGGCCGACTGCGAATTCACCATCGCTCTCTCCAGGCCAGCAGGATGCCGATCGGCGCGACGAAGACCATCACCGCGAGCAGAGGGAACCGCATCACGCCGACGCCAGCGAACGCCAGCGCCAAGAGGCAGATCGGAGCGATTCGCCGCGGCATCGCCCGGGCCATCTTCACGGCGGTGGCCACGATGAGTCCCGCGACCGCGGCGGACATTCCCGCGAGAGCCCGGCGTACCGGCGGAAGGTCGCCGAACTGCTGGTAGCCGATCCCGAGGGCGAGCACGATCGCGATGGGCAGCGCGATCATGCCGCCGAGGGCCGCCGCCGCTCCGCTGAGGCCGGCGCTGCGATAGCCGAACATCACGGAGAGGTTGCAGATCGTGGGCCCCGGCATCACCTGGCTGAGCGCGAGCAGCTTCGGGAACTCTTCGGCGCTCAGCCAGCGGCGCCGCTCCACCAAGGCGCGGTAAGCGAAGGGGAGCACGCCGCCAAAGCCGGACAGGGCCATCTGGGAGAACGCGATGAACAGCTGGAGCGGCGAGATCTTCATCGGCACGGCCACGGTTCGATGCAGGCGCTGGGCCAACCGATGCGCAGCTCGTCCTTCGCTCTCGAAAGCGGCGCCGGCGTAGGCGTTGCCGCCGGATTTCCGATCTCCGTCAGTGTACCGGATTCCCGCGGCGGGTGTTCCGCGCTCCCTAACCGGCAGCGACGTGCGTTGACACTGCGCAGGCCCGCCGATTAGATTCCGCGCCCGCCGCTGAATGAATGGTCATTCAGTGTGCCACGCGGAGCGCCGATGGCCGATCAGACGCCCAAGTCCTACTTCGAGGAGAAGATCGCGAGGAAGCTCGTCGAGAAGCCCGAGACCTCGAAGGCGGTGAACTCGATCTACGAGTTCAACATCACCGGCGAGAACGGCGGCGTCTGGACGGTCGATCTCACCAAGGAGCCCGGCACCGTGCAGGCCGGTTCCACCGGCAACGCCAAGTGCACGGTGACCTGCGCGGCCAACGACTTCATGAACATCGTCTCCGGCAAGATGAACCCGCAGATGGCGTTCATGAGCGGGAAGCTGAAGATCAAGGGCGACATGGGCCTCGCCATGAAACTGCAGAAGGTGATTGGCTAAGCCCCTCGACGGCGTTCGTGTGCTCGACCTGTCCCGGCTGTTGCCGGGACCGTATGCGTCGCTCGTACTGTCCGATCTGGGCGCCGACGTGGTGAAGGTGGAGGACCCCGACCCGGGCGATTACCTGCGCGAGATTTCCGCGGGGATGTTCGCGGCGCTGAACCGCGGGAAGCGATCGATCGTCCTCGACCTGAAGACTCCAGCCGGCTCCGCGGAGCTGCGGCGCCTCTGCGGCGTCGCGGACGTGCTGATCGAGAGCTTCCGCCCCGGCGTCCTCGAGCGACTCGGCTTCTCGGACCTGCTGGCGGACCCCGGGCGGCTGGTGATCTGCCGCATCTCCGGCTTCGGCCAGAGTGGTCCCTGGCGCGACCGGGCTGGGCACGACATCGGCTACATCGCGTTGGCGGGAATCGTCGCACGCAACCGCGGCGTGCCGGCGGTGCAGCTCGGCGACCTCTTCGGCGGCGCGCAAAACGCGGTGGTCGGCGTCCTGGCCGCGCTCCTGGAACGCTCGCAGACGGGCCGCGGCCGCATCGTCGACGTGGCGATGGCGCAAGGGGTCACCGGTCTGCTGCTCCCGCACCTCGGCGAGCTGCCCGATGCCCCGGAGAACATGCTCGACGGCTCGCGCCCCTGCTACCGGGTGTACGTCTGCAAAGGCGGCGGCAGGTACGCGCTCGGGGCGCTGGAGCCGAAGTTCTGGCAGCGCTTCTGTGAGGCGGTCGGGCGGCGCACGTGGTCGGATCACGGATTCGATCGCACGCTGGTCCCCGAGGTCGACTCGTTCTTCGCGACGCGCACCCGCGAGGAGTGGGACGTCTTCCTCTGCTCCGCGGACTGCTGCGGCGAGCCGGTGCTCGAGCCTGCCGAGCTGCGCGACCATCCGCTCTTCGCCGAGCTCTTCACCGGCGAGCTCCCACGGACGTATCCCGCGCTCGTCGCGACCACGGACTTGCCCGCCGGCCGCGCTCCGGCGCGTGGCGAGCACACTGCGGAGGTGCTCCGCGAGTGGTCGCCGCGCTGAGTACGTCGGGCGTGCGACGGCATGCTCGCACGCAGGGCGTCTCAAGGTGATTGCGCGCTCGCTCGTCCTGCTGCGCGCGGCGAACGTCCGTCGCTTGCATGGCGCAATTGCCGCGCTAGCTTGTCCGTCCACCCAAGGAGGATAGAGATGAAGACATTTCTCATCGGCATGGCCGCGGCCGGATTGGTCGGGGTTACGACCGCGCGGGCAGAGCAGCAGACTTCCACTACCGACAAGTCGACGGCGACCACTTCGAGTCCGACGCAGACCCAGAAGTCCGGCGATTCCTCGATGAGCCAGACGCCCTCGAGCTCGAGCCAGCCTTCGACGAGCCCGGCAGCTTCGAGCGGGACGGGCGCCACGGCGAGCGCATCTTCGAGCGGGACGGGCGCCACGGCGAGCGCGAGCAGGGAGCTCTCCGGCGTGGTGAAGAAGATCGACAAGGACAAGCACTCCCTGAAGATCTCCTCCAGCACCGGCAGCGAGCAGGAGCTGAAGGTCGCCGACAGTGCGACGATCACGCGCGATGGCAGCCAGGCCGGCCTGGATCAGATCAAGGAAGGCGACCAGGTGCGCGCGAGCTTCGACGCGAGCGGGAGCAACGTGAGCAAGATCGAGGTGACCTCGAAGCAGAAGGTCAAGGCGGACGACAAGGACAAGACCGGCTTGAACAAGGAGAAGTAGCAGCGCGAGGCGCGACTTCTCCCGGTCCGAATCCGCGGCGGCGAGGCTCTCTCGCCGCCGCACGTACATTTGCGGCAGCGACTCGCTCGCCCTGAGCCCGCGCGCCCGGCGGGCGTCCGCGCGCACGCCGCGTGCGTTCTCTGCACGAAATCGCTATCTCGGCGCGCGAGGAGGCACCACACAATGGCAAAACTCACGTCGGCCGCTCTGGCGGCCCACGAGCTCGGACTTGCGGCCACGTTCGGCGGAATTCTCTTTGGAGAGAGCGGTCTCGGGAAGGCGGTGCGGGTGCTGCCCGATGAGAAGGATCGCTCCCGCGTCATCGATCAGGCCTGGCGGACCTACACGATCCCGAAGACCATCGGTTTGATCACCACGGCGGCCACCTGGCTCATCGGCCGCTCCGTCTTCGGCGGCCAGTTCTTCGGCCGCAAGATGCGCAACCTGATCGTGGCCAAGGACGTGGCCCTCGGCATCACCGTCGTCTCCGGCATCGGCGCCCAGGTCTGTGGCCGGATGCTCTCGAACGAGCAGCCGTTCCCGGTCGACACCAACGGCAGGCCGTCCGAGGGCACGCCGGAGCGGGCAGCGTCCCTGATCCGGGTCGTGAACCTGCTCGGCTACGTGCAGCTGGTCGCGGCGGGCACGGCGCTGGCGCTCACGTCGGCGCTGAACATCCGCGGACAGAGGAATCCCGGCTGGAACGCCGTCGCGCGCTTCCTGCCATAGCGGTTGACAAGGGGGCCCGACGAGCTTTATACGACGCACCCCAACTGACGCGGGGTGGAGCAGTCCGGTAGCTCGTCGGGCTCATAACCCGAAGGTCGCAGGTTCAAATCCTGCCCCCGCAACCAAA
>Ga0209155_1000523_pt1 | contig 18255 bp, 12 predicted proteins | sample GraSoiAngelo_122_FD_185879 | JGI IMG/M metagenome (GOLD analysis project Ga0209155, IMG submission 185879) | Grasslands soil microbial communities from the Angelo Coastal Reserve, California, USA - 14_0927_02_20cm (SPAdes) (version 2) | ecosystem: Environmental > Terrestrial > Soil > Grasslands ... | reverse complement strand
AGCCCCGGCGCCGCCCCCCAGCGGCCGGGGCTTCTTTTTAACAGGCTATAGCAGCACGAACATCGCGGCGACCGCGGCCGCCATCACCGCGACCGCAAGCCAGCCGAGGAACTTGAGCCGGCGCTTGATGACGAAAGGCCCCATCACTTCCGGCTTCCCCGCGAGCAGCATCATGATCGTCATGATCGGAACGGCAATCACGCCGTTCACGATCGCCGCCCACACCAGCGCCTTCATGGAGTCGATTCCGGACAGGACGATCAGCACTCCCAGCACCGTCGCGACGGTGAGGACGGCGTAAAAGCCGCGCGCTTCCGCCAAGGTCAGGCCGAGACCGATCGGCCAGCGGAAGGTCTCGGCGACGGCATAAGCCGCGGAGCCTGCGAGCACCGGCACGGCGAGCAGCCCGGTGCCGATAATCCCGGCGGCGAACAGCGCGAAGGCGAACGCACCGGCGAGCGGCCGCAGCGCCTCCGCGGCCTGCGCCGAGCTCTGGATGTCGGTGACGCCGGCGGCGTGCAGCGTCGCCGCCGTGGTGAGCATGATGCACAAGGCGATCAGGTTCGAGAACATCATGCCCACGTAGGTGTCGGTCTTGATGCGCTGCAGGTGCTCGCGCGCCTGCCCGGGGGCGTCCTTCAGCGGCTCATTGCCGGGCGTGGCGCGCTGCTCCTCGACTTCCTGCGACGCCTGCCAGAAGAACAGGTAAGGGCTGATCGTGGTGCCCAGCACCGCGACCAGCATGGCGATGTAATCGGCTCTCCACAGCAGCTGGGGAATGACCGTGTCGCGCAGGCTCTCGATCGGAAGCCGCACCACCAGCACCGTGCCGACATACGCGAACAGGGCGAGCGTGAGCCACTTGAGCAGCGGCGCGTAGCGCGGAAACGGGATAAAGATCTGCAGCGTGAGCGACAGCAGGGCGAAGAACACGATGTAAATGGCGCTCTTGCCGCCCGCGAGCAGTACCAGGGCGTCGCCCATCGCGCTCAGATCGGCGGCGAGGTTGAGCGTGTTGGCGAGCAGCAACAGGGAGACGACCGCGTACAGCACCGGCCTGGGAAAGTGCTCCCGCACGTTCGCCGCCAGGCCGTGCCCCGTGACCCGCCCGATGCGCGCGCTGACGATCTGGATGCCGATCATCAGCGGCGTCGTGAACAGCACCGACCAGAGCAGGCCGTAACCGAACTGCGCCCCGGCCTGCGAATACGTGGCGATGCCGCTCGGGTCGTCGTCGGCGGCGCCGGTGATCAGCCCCGGCCCGAGCTTCTTCAGCAGCGGGACGTGGCTGCGCTCGTTCTCGTTTCCCAGATCCTGGCCGCTAGAAGAGGTGCACTTGCGTCGGCCAGAAGAAGCCGATCAGGCAAAAGGCGACGCCGACCACGCCGAGCGCGCCGGCGAGCCAGACCAGGGCCGCTATGCTGGTGATGATCGACGCCGAGGCGAGCACGATGGCGATCTGCACCGCCGCGGAGGCCAGCTCGTAGTGGTGGTAGGCGGCCATCGCGGTGTCGCGCTTCTTCTCCGCCTCCTTGGCGCGCGCGGAGAGCTCCTTGCGGCCTTCGCCGGTCTCGGGCTCCGACTGGTAGCGCTCCGCCGTTTTTTTCCACGCTTCGACTTGCTTTTTTACCGTTTCATTTTTGATGGTCCCTTGCGCTTCCAGTTCCTCGGCCGCGGTGCGCAGCACCGTCTGCCGGATGGTCTTCGCCTGGAAGAAGGCCCACAGGTTGGAAGCTTCGATGTTGTAGGCGAGGGCCGCCGTCTGCGCGCCCTTGCCGAGCGTCTCGGAGAACGCGAGCACCAGCGCTAGAACTGAGATGAGGAGCGCGACGCCCTTGTTGCCGCCGTGCTCGCTAGGGCCGTGTCCGGCTGACATAGATATATGTTACCAATCCGGCCAGCGCGGCCGCGGCGAACGCCGCCCCGGCATCGAAGCTGGCTGCCGCGCCGTACTCGCTCCATAGCCACCCGGCGAGCAAGCTCGCGCCGAGCAGCGCGACCCCCGACACGAGATGGAACACTCCGAACGCGGTGCCGCGCAGGGGCGCCGGCGCGGCATCGGCGACCAGCGCCGAGAGCAGGCCCTGCGTGAGCCCCATGTGCGCGCCCCAGAGCACGACGCCGGCGAAGAGTGCCGCCAGCGACGCGAACGCGGCGATCACCAGGTCGGCGGCGATCAGCGCGACGAGGCCCCACAGCAGCAGATGATTTCTATAGCCCTTGTCGGCGGCGAGGCCGGCCTGGTAGGCAATCGCGCTGTAAGCCAGGTTCATCACCACGAGGACGATCGGCACCAGGGCGAGCGCCATGCCGAGGTCCTGGGCGCGCAGCACCAGGAATGCCTCCGAGAAGCGCGCTAGCGTAAACACCGCGCCCAGAGCGACTACGAACCAATACCGCAATGTCAGTTCGCCCAGCGCCGCGCGCGACAGAGGATTCGCATGACCAGTACGGGTGGCGGGCGGCTCGCGCACGAAGAGCACAAGCACCACCACGGAAAGGATGGCCGGCACCACCGCCACCCAGAGCACGGCGCGGATGTCGCTCGCGAGCAGGATCATCAGCCCGATGGCCGCGAGCGGCCCGAGCACTGCACCGACGGTGTCTAGGGCCTGCCGCAGTCCATACGCGGCGCCGCGCACCTGCGCCGGCGTAACGTCGGTGATCAGCGCGTCGCGCGGCGCGCCGCGGATCCCCTTGCCGACCCGGTCCATGAAGCGCGCGACGAGCACCAGCGGCACCGACCCGGCAAGCGGAAACAGCGGCTTCGACGCTGCGGCGAGCGCGTAGCCGAAGACCACCAGGGGTTTCCTGCGCCCGAGGCGATCCGACAGCACGCCCGAGAACAGCTTGGCGATCGACGCGGTCGCCTCGGCGATGCCCTCGACCACGCCCACCGCCACCATGCCCGCCCCCAGAACCGCGGTCATGAACACGGGGAGCAGGCCGTGAACCAGCTCGGAAGAGAGGTCCATGCACAGCGAAACGAAGCCGAGGGCCCAGACAGTACGCGGAACTCTCATCTCCCGGCAGTCTAAAATATCCTGTGAAATTCGAAACCCCGTTGATGGCCCGCGCCGCCGTTAGGGCGCTCACCGCCTCCAAGATCCGCGAGCTGGTGAACGAGGGCCTCGGCAATGCGGACGTGCTGCCGTTCTGGGTCGGCGAGCCCGACGCGCCGACGCCCGGCTTCATTCGCCAGGCGGGCATCGACTCGATCGCCGCCGGCGAGCTGCTCTACACGCACAACCTCGGCATCCCGGAGCTGCGCGAAGAGCTCGCCGCCTACCTCACCCGGCTGCACCGGCCGACCGACCCCGGCCAGCTCGCCGTGACGAGCGCCGGCGTCAACGCGCTGATGCTCGCCTCGCAGCTGCTGGTCGATCCGGGCGAGCGCGTGGTCGAGGTGGTGCCGCTCTGGCCGAACCTGCAGGAGATCCCGAAGATCCTCGGCGCAAGGGTGGTGACCGTGCCTCTAGAATTTTCCGGCTCGGACTGGAAGCTGGACTTGAACCGGCTGATCGACGCGCTGGTACCGGGGACCCGCGCGCTCTATCTCAATTCACCCAACAACCCGACCGGCTGGACCGTCGCTCGCGACGAGCAGCGCGCGATCCTCGAGCACTGCCGGCGCCACGGCATCTGGATCTTCGCCGACGACGCCTACGAGCGGCTGTACTTCGGCGAAGGCGGCGTTGCACCGTCGTTCCTGAACCTGATGGAGGATGAGGACCGGGTCATCAGCGCGAACACCTTCTCCAAGTCCTGGAGGATGACCGGCTGGCGCCTGGGCTGGCTGGCGGTGCCGGCCGGCCTCGTTGCGGACCTCGGCAAGCTGATCGAGTACAACACCTCGTGCGCGCCTGTGTTTGTGCAGCGCGCCGGCATTGCCGCCCTGAAGCAGGGGGAGGCGGTGATTCAAGAAAGCTTGCAGCGCTACCGCAGGGCGAGGGATTTCCTGGTCGGGAAGTTGAGAACCATCCCCCGGGTGGAAGCGGCCCTTCCTGCCGGAACGATGTACGCCTTCCTCAAGATTGAAGGCGTGAGCGACAGTCTCGCCTTCTGCAAGCGCCTCGTGCGCGAGCACGGGTTGGGGCTCGCGCCCGGCGCGGCGTTCGGTCCCGAGGGCGAGGGCTATGTGCGCTGGTGCTTTGCGGCGGCCGAAGACCGGCTTGCCGAGGGCATCACCAGGCTGCGGCGCGCCCTGGGCTTTTAGCTCCGACCTAGTCCGATCTGCCTACAGAGGTTAGTCCACAGAGATCAGTACGTAATCCGGTCAGCCCAGGCCCGGGCGGGCCGCGCTGCTAATCCCCGTCACGCTGCGCCGATAACGTGGAAACCTCTATCGGAAAAGGAGAACTGAAATGACGTCGCGTAGCGCAAAACCAATCCTCGCTCTTCTGCTAGTGCTCGCACTTGGTCTCGGCTTTGCGGCCAGAACAATCGCGGCCCCTGCCGCGGGGCTGAACTGGGAGGTCCACGGGACTGGGAGTGGCGGAGTGAACTTGCTAACAGGAGGGAGTTCGAGCGGCCCGGCGATGTCGCAGTACATCGGCAACGGCATGTACTCAGTGAACCTTCTCCCCCCGGTTTTTATCTCTAACAACGGGGCGGGTGGAGTCTGTGACGTCGTCACCGGATCGGGTTCGGTGACCGCGGCCAATGGGGATACGATCTCCTTCGCCACTGTGGGCATGCTCTGCAATGAGTCCGACGCTTTCTCGGCTTTTCACTACAACGGAACCTACCGCATCACGGCGGGAAGCGGCCGGTTCGCTGGCGTCGCCGGGGGAGGAAGCCTGACGGTCACATTCGGCTCGACGAACTTCATCAAGATCGACGGGACGATCACCGGTATTTAGTTCCGTCTGACTGGCGGAGCTGCCGCGTCATAGACTGCCCGCCGCCTTCAGCGCGCGCAGCGCGCCGCGAAAGGCGTCCAATGTCTGCGACAGCTCGCGCCCGCCGTGCACCGCCGACACGAATCCTCCCGGCCCGCCGGCGATGTCGACCCCGTGCGCGAGAAGCGCGACGCGCAGCCGGTTGTTGAGCTGCGGGTCGCGCGCGCCCTTGAGGCCCTTGAAGCCGAGCTTGAGCGGATCGAAGTTCGCTGGATCGAGCGGCAGCCGGGTCGGATTGGGAAAGATCACGAACACCGACGCTTCGCCGAAGATGCCCCAGGGCACGCCTTCCTCGACCAGGATGCGGCGCAGGCCGGCGCGCAGCTCGCCCGCCGCCGCCTCGGCGCGCGCGCAGGCATCGCCCGCCTCGACCAGCGAGAGCGCGGCCACGCCCGCGGCGGCGCAGAGCGGGTTGGCGTTGAAGGTGCCCTGGTGTCCGATCTTCTCGCGCTGCGCGGCTTTCGCCGCGCCAGGGTCGAGCTGATCGAGGATGTCCTTCGCGCCCGCCACCGCGCCGCCGGGAAGGCCGCCGGCGAGGATCTTGGCTAGCACGGTGAGATCGGGAACGATGCCGTAGCGCGCCTGCGCGCCGCCGCGCGACCAGCGGAAGCCCGTGATCACCTCGTCGAACACGAGCACCACGCCGCGCTTGCGTGTCGCTTCGCGCAGCGCGGCGAGAAATCCGGACGGCAGCGGCACCTGGCCCCAGGAGGCGCCCGAAGGCTCGACGATCACCGCAGCGATGTCATTACGGGCTTGCAATAGATCAAGTACTGGACCCGCATCGTCGGCAGGCAGCAAGAGCGTTTCCCTGACGAGCGATTCCGGAATGCCGGCAGGCACCGAGCCGTCGTAGTGCGACATCCCGCCCGGCGCGACGGCGTCGTGCCAGCCGTGGAAATGGCCGACGAAGCGCATGATCCTGGTCTTGCCCGTGTACGCGCGCGCCAGCCGCAGCGCGAGCTGCGAGGCCTCGGTCCCGGAGCCGGTGAAGCGCACGCGCTCGGCCGAAGGCACGAGCCGCTGCACGAGCTCGGCCCAGCGCACCTCGAGCTCGTGCGAGGCGCCCCAGTGCGTGCCGAGCGCCGCCTGGCGCTGCACCGCTTCGACGAGCGGCGGATGCGAATGGCCGAAGAGCAGCGCGCCGTGGCCGCCGAAGTAGTCGACGTACTCGTTGCCGTCGACGTCCCACTTGCGCGCACCGGCAGCGCGCGCGACGTAGATCGGATAGGGGGAAGTCGCGCGCGAATCGTGCGTGAGGCCCGCCGGCAAGGCGCGGCACGCCTGCGCATAGAGGGCGGCGGAACCCGGCGTGCGGGCGCGGTACAGGTCTTCGATCATGCGGTGTACTATGTTTCGCCAGGAGGAGACCCAATGCTAACCCGTACGCTCGGCGCAATCGCGGTCGGATTGTCTTTTAGCGTTTGTGCCCAGGACCTGCCGAAAACGCAGTTCAAGGTGATCGGGCTCAACAGTCCCACCGTCGCCTCGATCGTCGACGAGGTGCCGTTCTGGCGCGAGACATTGCCGAAGGCCTCGAACGGCGCGATCAGCGCTGACATCACTCCGCTCGACCAGATGGGAATCGACGACAAGACCATGCTGCGCCTGCTGCGCCTGGGGGTGATGGATTTCGCCGGCATGGACATCTCCAAGATGGCGGGCGACGATCCGCGCTTCGAGGGCTGCGACCTCGCCGGCATCACCCTTGATGCGGACAAGGCGCGTGCAGGGTGCGAAGCGTACCGCTCCGTGATCGACCGCCAGATGCAGAAGAACTGGAACGCAAGACTGCTCGCCTTCGGGGGCAACCCGCCGCAGGTGTTCTGGTGCCGCGGCCTGCTCGGCGGCCTGAGCGACCTCAAGGGCAAGAAGGTGCGCGTGTTCAACAACACCATGCGCGACTTCCTGGGCGGCATCGGCGCGACCGCGGTCAGCATGGCGTTCGCCGAGGTCGTTCCTGCGCTCAACAACGGCGTCGTCGACTGCGGCGTCACCGGCAGCCTGTCGGGCAACACGGCGGGCTGGCCCGAGGTGACGAAGTCGCTTTACCCGATGTCGCTCGGCTGGAGCATCAACGTGATGGCGGTGAACCTGGCGAGCTGGAACCGCCTCGACAAGCGCGTGCAGAACTTCCTCCTCGAGCAGGTGCAGGCCTACGAGAACAAGATGTGGACCACGCTCAAGAAAGCGACCGCCGAGGCCGACAACTGCAATACCGGCAGGCAGCCCTGCACCATGGGCAAGCTCGCCCACATCACCATCGTTCCGGTGAAGCCGGCCGAAGCCGAGACGCACAAGAAACTGGTCGAGGGCGCGGTGCTCGCCGGCTGGGCGAAGCGCTGCGGTGGCGAATGCGCCGCCGAGTGGAACAACACCGTCGGCAAGACGCTCGGCCTCAGAGCGCCAACGAACTGATTGCCTTCGCGCAGCGCCTGACGCGCTTCGGGCTGTGGTTCGGCGGCGCGCTGATACTGGCCGCCGCCGTGCTGATCGGCGTCGACGTCACGCTGCGCAAGTTCTTCAACGCCTCGATCGGCGGCGCCGACGAGCTCGCCGGCTACGCGCTCGCCCTCGGCACCGCGTGGTCGCTCGGCGCGGCGCTGCTCGACCGCGCTCACATCCGCATCGATTCGCTCTATGTGCTGCTGCCGCGCTGGCTGCGTCTGTCCCTGGATTTCGCCGGACTCGCGCTGTTCATCGCGTTCTTCGGCCTGATCGCGTGGCACGGCTGGAGCGTGGTGCAGCAGTCCTGGATGTCGGGATCGCGCAGCCAGTCGGCGCTCGCCACGCCGACCGTGATCCCGCAGTCGCTGTGGCTTCTGGGCCTCGCGCTGTTCTTCGTCGTCGGCTTCGCGCTTCTTGCCCATGCGGCGATTCTCATTGCGCGCGGCAACGCCTCGGCAGCCGAGCACGCCATCAGTACCCGCTCTGCCGCTGAAGAGGTGCAGGAAGAGATTCGAGAGCTATGGTCTGGACCGCGCTCGGGATCCTGATCGTTCTTCTCGCGCTGGCGGTCCCCGTCGCCGCGGGCCTCGGCTTCCTCGGCATCGCACTCTCGGAAATCTACTCGCGGCTGCCGCTCACGCTCGCGATCGGGGAGGTGGCCTGGGCGACGTCGAACAACTTCCTGCTCGTCGCCATTCCGTTCTTCGTGCTGCTCGGCGAGATCCTGCTGCGCTCGGGCATGGCCGAGCGCATGTACAACGCCCTCGTGCTGTGGGTGCCGTGGCTACCGGGCGGGCTGATGCACTCGAACATCGCTGCGTGCGCCATGTTCGCCGCCACTTCAGGTTCCAGCGTCGCCACCGCGGCGACCATCGGCACGGTGGCGATGGGCGAGATCAAGAAGCACGGCTACTCGGAGCGCCTGTTTCTCGGCACGATCGCGGCGGGCGGCACGCTCGGCATCCTGATCCCGCCGTCGATCAACATGATCGTCTACGGCGTGCTGACCGACTCCTCGATCCCCAAGCTCTACCTCGCCGGCTTCATTCCCGGGCTGGTCCTCGCCGGCCTCTTCAGCCTGACGGTGCTGCTCATCTGCCTGCTGCGGCCGGAGCTCGGCGGCCGGCGCACCAGGACGGATTGGAAGGCGCGCATCCGCGCGCTGCCCGACCTCATCCCGCCGCTCGTGATCTTCCTCGCCGTGATCGGCTCGATCTACGCCGGCCTGGCGACCGCGACCGAATCGGCGGCGCTCGGCGTGATCGCCGCCCTCGGCGTCGCCGCCTGGCACCGGCGGCTCAGCTTGCGCATGCTGCTGCAGGCATTCGAGGGCACGATGCGCACCAACGCCATGATCATGGCGATCCTGATCGCGGCCTACTTCCTCAACTTCGTGATCAGCTCGATCGGCCTCACCGGGCAGGTGAACCGGTTGGTCACCGGGCTGGGCCTGACCTCCACGGAATTGCTGCTGGCGGTGATCGTGTTCTACCTCATCCTCGGGTGTTTCATGGAGACGCTCTCCATGATGGTGGCGACGGTCCCGATCATCGCGCCGATCATGTTCAAGGCGGGCTACGACCCGATCTGGTTCGGCATCCTGATCGTGATCCTGATGGAGACGGCGATGATCACCCCGCCGGTGGGCATCAACCTGTACGTTGTGCAGGGCCTGCGCAAGCGCGGCAGGATCGACGACGTGATCATCGGCGCGGCGCCCTTCGTCGTAGCCATGCTGGTAATGATCGCGATCCTGTCGTACTGGCCCAGCCTCGCGCTGTGGCTGCCGCGCGCCGCCGCGGATTAAAAGAGTCGCCAGAAGCACCTCCGCGCTTGACTTACTGCGCCTGGCGACTGCATGATTTTGCCGTAACGTCCGTTGCGAAGTTACGAAGCGAGGCGTTCCCCGATGAATGGACGTGCCTCAATGAAGCCTGTGCATCGAAGCACCGGCGTGTGTCGGTTCGCAGCGACACTGCGCATGTGCGCCCTGCTGGTCGGCAGTGCAATCTCGCTGATCGCGCCCACACCGGCGCTATCCCAATTCGGCATCCCGGGAATTATTAAATCGTGGCATGCGATGCAGCGCGCCAACGACGCTGCTCACTTCCTCGAACAGGCGACGTTTGGTCCGTCGTTCGCCCAGGATCCGAGCGACCCGAATTATCCTGTCTCGGTCGCGCACGTGCAGGCGCTCGGGTATGAGAGCTGGCTCAACGAGCAGTTTGGGATGCCAGTCTTGTACCCCAACGATCCTGGCGTGCCCAGCGTGGGAACCAATTACGTCTCCCCGAAGGATCCGGACACCTGTCCGAACGGCGGCATCTGCTGGTCACCAACGAACCTTGACTCGACGACATGCGGCAACATCTGCAGTCGCGACAACTACACAGCGTACCCGCTGCAGGTCCAGTTCTATACCAACGCCCTGAAGGGAGCAGACCAGCTTCGACAGCGCGTGGCCTGGGCGCTCACGCAAATCTTCGTCGTCTCACAAGTCGACATCCATCTCTCGAGCTGGATGACCCGGTATTTGCAGTTGTTCGACCGCAACGCCTTCGGAAATTTCCGCCAGCTGCTCTACGACATCACCCTGAACCCGGCCATGGGTCAATACCTGAACATGGCCGGCAACGTGAAGACCAATGTCAACGAGAACTACGCCCGGGAAGTCCTGCAACTGTTTTCGATCGGCCTGAACAAGCTGAATCCTGACGGCACGCTCCGGCTTGATGCCCAGGGGAGCCCGCTTCCAACCTACGGGCAGGACGAGATCACCAACTTCGCGCGCGTGTTCACCGGCTGGAATCTGGCTGCCCAGCTCGCCCCTGGCATCCCAAACTATCGCGACCCGATGGTCGTCACCTCTGAGACCCGGCACGACACCGACCCGAAGACATTGCTTGATGGCGCGGGGTTGCCTGGCGCGCAGAATGCGGCAACTGAGTTGAACGAGGCGTTGGACAACATCTTCAATCACCCGAACGTCGGCCCGTTTATCGGCACGCAGCTGATCCAGCACCTGGTGACGAGCAACCCGAGCCCCGGCTACGTCGCGAGCGTCACCAGCGCGTTCAACACCGGGACCTACACGTCCGGGTCGGGGATCAGCTTCGGCTCGGGGAACCGGGGCGATATGCGCGCGGTGATCGCGGCCACCCTGCTGGATCCCGAAGCGCGCACCAGCCCTACGAGTGCAGCGCACGGCCACCTCCGCGAGCCGGTGCTTTTCATCACCAATACCTTACGCGCTCTCGGTATCACCAGGGACGCCGTGAACTACACCACCGACTTCGTCCTCGGCGAATCGTTCTTGCCCACGAACATGGTCATGGGTCAAGACGTGTTCCGGTCGCCCACGGTGTTCAACTACTACCCGCCGGATAACCAGATGTCGTGCGCCACGCCGCCGAACTGTCCTCTCGCGCCCGAGTTCGCCCTCCAGTCAACGGCTACCGCCCTGGCCCGAATCAACTTCATCTACAACATCGTGTACCACCGGATGCCGACATCGCAACCGAACCGTCCGATGGGGACGTGGATCGATACCACGCCGTTTGAGGCAAAGGCCGCGGGCGACGCCAATGCGTTGATCGATGACCTGAATGGCCGGCTCATGCATGGTGCCATGACCGACGCTGTACGCTCGATCGTCCGCGACGCGGTGACCGCCATCCCGGACGGCGATCAGGCCGGTCTGGCGGCTCGCGTCCGGGAAGCCATGTACCTGATAGCGACCGCGTCACAATATCAGGTGGAGAGATGAGCATAGCCGCTAGCCGTCGGCAATTCTTGGTCCACGCCGGTTGCGGCGCGCTCAGCGGAGCGGCGTTCCTCACGGGGTTAGGACGTTTCGGGCTGATCCAAGCGCTAGCGCAGTCCAGCGCTCCCACCGACTACAAAGCGCTGGTGTGCGTGTTCCTATTTGGCGGCAACGACGCCAACAATGTCGTCATCCCCTACACGAGCTATGCGGACTACGACCGTGTCCGCGGCGGTAGTGATATCGCCATCAGTCAGGCCGACCTGCTCCTGATCAATCCGCCCAGCACCGGGGGGCTGACTTTCGGATTCCACCCAAGCTTCCGAGACGGATTCGTGTCGGGCACCGCCATGTCACCCAGCCTGAATGATCTGTGGGCTCAGCAAAAGATGGCCGCGGTGTGCAATGTGGGTCCGCTCATCCGGCCCCTCACGCGAGCCGATTACCGCGCGGGACTGGCGCGCCCCTACCAGCTGTTCTCGCACGCCGACCAGCAAAATCTCTGGCAAACTTCGTATGCCAGCCTTCCCCGCCAGACTGGTTGGGGTGGCCTCGTGGCGGACAGGACCGAGGGCATCAGCGGGACGGGGCAGTTTCCGGTGATCGCGTCGATGTCGGGCGTGACCATTTTCAGCACCGGGCAAAACGCCCGGCCGCTCGTTCTCGCCCCAGCCCCCACCGCTCTGAATGCCACGCTCAAGCTGCTCAAGACGGATGACCGCGATGCGTTGCTGCGAGCTCTCACTGCGGACGGCGATGCCGCGATGCCGGCGCTCATCCAAGGCGCCGCGCAGATCACGTCGCAAGCGCTCGCCGCGAGCAATTTGCTCACCGACGACCCGGTGGTCAGGACGTTCCCGAACACTTCGCTCGGTAACCAGCTCAAGCAGGTGGCCAAGCTCATCAGCAAGGCGCCGCAGCTTGGCCTCACTCGCCAGATATTTTTCACTTCGTTGGGCGGCTTCGACACCCACACCAACCAAGGCAACATCGCCGGGCAACAAGCCAACCTCTTGCGGCAAGTCAGCCAAGCCGTTGGGACCTTCTACAACGCGATGGTCGACCTCGGCGTCTCGAACAAGGTCACGACATTCACCGCTTCCGACTTCAGTCGGACATTTGTCCCAGGAGGCGGGGGGACCGGCACGGACCATGCGTGGGGCGCCCATCAGTTCGTCATCGGCGATGCCGTTCGGGGCGGCGATTTCTACGGCACCTACCCCGACCTGACGCTCGCGGGCGGGGTGGATACCGACTCCGGATCCGGGGCTCGGGGGCGGTGGATTCCGACGACCTCGGTGGATCAGTACGCCGCCACGCTCGCCGACTGGTACGGCCTGGCGATCAGCGACCGCGCGCTGGTGTTTCCAAACCTCGCACAGTTCTCGCCGGCAGTCCTCCCGTTCATGCGCGCGCCGGCGCTGGCGATCGCGTCCACCAGCAGCTGATAGCGCCGATGCGGTTCTGCGTGTCTGGCCGCGAGGCTTCGGGCACCATGCCTCTCGTCCGTACGTTCTCGCTCGCTCGCCTTGCGCTCGCCGCCACGTTCCTCGCGACCCCTGGCGTGCTGCTAGCCGGGGTATGGGACAGCACCTACGCCCAGGCGCCGTTGAGCCTTGAGCCCAACCAAGGACAGACTGATCCGGTTGTCGACTTCATCGCTCGAGGACGCGGCTACAGCGTGTTCCTCACCGCGACGGGGCTCGTGCTCAGCTTGCAGACGAAATCGACACCGGCGCCGCCAACTGTCCTGCGTGTCGAGCTCGCCGGCGCGACAGCGAGCCACGCGGAAGGGCTCGACGAGCAGGCGGGGAAGAGCCACTACTTCCTCGGAAATGATCCCGCGAAATGGCGAACGAACATTCCACACTTTGCGCGGGTCAAGTATCCCGGTGTCTACCCCGGGATCGACCTCGTGTGGTACGGCAACCACGGCCGCCTGGAATACGACTTCCAGCTGGCAGCCGGCGCCGACCCCCGCCGGATCGAGTTTGTTTTCGAAGGTTCGGACAAGATACGCATCGAGCCCGGCGGCGACTTGGTGGTCCGCGTCGCTGATCACGAGTTCCACCACCTGCGCCCGGTCGTCTACCAACAAACGGAAGTTGGCCGGCGCTTCATCTCGGGTCGGTATGTGCGGCGAGCCGAACGCGCGGTGGGGTTCGAGGTTTCGGGCTACGATCCCCGCAAGCCCATCGTGATCGACCCGGTGCTGGCGTTCTCGACCTTCCTCGGCGGCGACGGCCAGGACAGCGGCCATGCGGTTGCGCTCGATGCCGGCGGTAACGCGTACGTGACCAGCGCAACCACTTCGCTCGATTTCCCCACCCGGAATCCCTACCAGGGCGCGAACGCCGGCGCTTCCGATGTGTCCATCACCAAGCTCGATCCGACCGGGACGATCATGCTGTACTCGACCTACCTGGGCGGGAGCGGCACCGAGAATGACTTCCGCGCCGGCGTCAACGCCTCGGGCATCGCGGTCGACGCGGCGGGCAATGCGTACGTGACCGGACGCACCGCGTCACCGGACTTCCCGGTCGTGAACGCGCTACAGGCGAGCTTCCGCGGCGGGGACTACGATGCTTTCGTCGCGAAGCTGAGCCCTGATGGCGGCGCCCTGCTGTACTCCACCTACTTAGGGGGCGCAGCGAGCGATTCCGGAAATGGCATCGCGAGCGACCCGGCTGGCAATGTCTACGTGGTCGGGGGCACGCGATCTGACGACTATCCGATTACGGCGGGGGCGTTCCAACAATTTCCCGGTGGACAGCTCGACGCCTACGTAACAAAAATCAATCCCACCCAGTCAGGCGCCGCTTCCTTGGTCTATTCCACCTACCTTGGCGGCCTGGGCATCGACCGCGGGACCAGTGTGGTGGTCGATTCCGCCGGCAACGCCTACGTCACCGGTCGCACCGAATCGCCCGATTTCCCCACGCAGAATCCCTTCCAGTCTGTCTATGGAGGGGGCGCTGACGCATTTGTCGCGAAGTTGAACGCAAGCGGCACGGCGCTCGCCTATTCGACCTTCTTGGGAGGCAGCGGTCTCGATGTCGGCAACGGCATCGCGCTCGACTCGGCCGGCAATGTCTATGTAACGGGGGAGACCGCCTCGGGGACTTTCCCGACCCAGAACGCCTTCCAGGCCAGCCACGGCGGCAGCTCGGACGCCTTCGTGGTGGGGTTGAATGCCAGCGGATCCGCGCTCGTGTACGGTACGTACCTTGGCGGCGCCGGTAGCGACCGCGGAAACAGTCTTGCCGTCGACCCCACAGGAAAGATCTACGTGGTCGGCGACACCACGTCCGTCAACTTCCCGCTGCTGAGCGCCTTGCAAGGGCAAAATGCCGGCGGGAAGGATGCCTTCGTCGCCGAGCTCGATCCCGGACAGGCGGGGGCCGCGTCGCTCGTCTACTCTTCTTATCTCGGGGGCGCCGGCGACGACGCCGGGCTCGGCATCACCGTGGATTCGTCCGGCGAGGCTTGGATCACGGGCGAGACCGGTTCGGCGGACTGGCCCACCGCGAATCCCTTGCAGGCGGTGTTCGGCGGGGGTCCCAGCGACGCGTTCGTGGCCAGGATCGCCAGAGGGAGCGGTTCGCCGGAATTCGTCGTGAGCGGCGACCCGTCGTCACGAACGATCATGCCGGAGAGCACCGCGACATACACGGTCACGGTGACCCCGTCCGGTGGCTTCAGGGGCAGCATCGACTTGAGCATCAGTGGCTTGCCGGCGAATTCGAGTGCCGTTTTTGCTCCGGCGACGGTGCTGATCGTCGATGCTTCGCCGCAATCTTCGACACTGACGGTGAGCACCGAGGCCTCGCTCCCGCCAGGGACGTTTCCACTGACCGTGACCGGGACTGGCGCGACGGTACAGCATACGGCGACGGTATCGCTCGTGATCAGCAACTCACGACACGGCGGATCTCGCCGTCACGAAAACCACTGCTGTCGCGACAGGGATCACGGTGACCGATGTCCTGCCGGCTGTCGTCCTCGTGTCCACCACACCGAGTCAAGGGACCTGCAGCGGCACGACGACGATCACGCCAAAATCCCGAAGCAGTAGCTACGGGAGGTCGATGAGGATATTGCCGCCGCCGTCGAGCTCGGCTTTTGCACCGGGTGGTACCACGCAGGTCGCGTCGTACTCCTCGACGATGAGCGGGCCTGAACGCGGCCTGGCGAGGTCGGAGCGCCGCATCACCGGGGTCTCGATCCAGGAACCGAAATAGGCGCGGCGCGGCGGCGGCGGCGCGGGCTCGGCGCGGCTCGGCCGCACGCGCGCGGGAACGCTCGCCCCTTCGCGCAGGCCCTGGCCGACGATCTGGATCGAGACCAGCTCGACCGGCTCGTCGGCGCCGGCGCGATGGCCGTAGGTCTTCTCGTGCTCGCGGCCGAAGGCTTCCTCCAGATACGCGAGATCGATCGGACCGTCGGGCAGCGGCACGCTGAGCTCGTAAGTCTGCCCCTGGTAGTGCAACGTCGCCGAGCGCCGAACGCGCGCCTTCTTCTCAGCGAATCCCTCGCTGGCAAGCTGCTCGAGTGCTTTTTGGGATAGTTCATCCCACGCACGCTCGAGCTCATGGGAATCTGCCTTGCGCAAGAGCCGCCGGAACGTGCGTGCGTAATGGTGCTCGACGCCGGCGTAGAGCAGCCCGAACGAGGAGAACAGGCCCGCCGAGGGCGGCACGACGATGCGTTTCATGCCGAGCGCCTGCGCCATGCCGCAGGCGAACACCGGGCCGTTGCCGCCGAAAGCGAACAGCGCGAACTCGCGCGGATCGCGGCCGCGCTCGCTCGACACCGCCTTGATCGCGCGGATCATGTTCGATGCGGCGATGAGATGCGCGCCGTGCGCCGCGCGTTCCATCGACATGCCGAGAGGTTCAACTATTTTTTTAGTAAACACGTCGCGTGCTTTGGCGGCATTGAGCTTGAGCGCGCCGCCGACGAGATGCGCCGGGTTGATGTAGCCGAGGAGCAGGTTGGCGTCGGTGAGCGTCGGCGTCTCGCCGCCCTTGTCGTAGCACACCGGGCCGGGCGCTGCGCCGGCGCTTTCCGGGCCGACCTGCAGCGCGCCGGCGGCATCGATCCATACGAGCGAGCCGCCGCCGGCGCCGACCTCGGCGAGGTCGATCGCCGGCACCTTCAGCGTGTAGCCCGCGCCGGTGAGGAGCCGCGAGCCGATCATGATGCCGGCGCCGACCGAGTATTCGTGGGCGCGCGCCACCTCGCCGTCCTCGACCATCGCCGCTTTCGCCGTCGTGCCGCCCATGTCGAAGCTGATGATCCTGGGCATGCGCCTGGCGCGCGCGAGGGCCTGAGCACCGACCACCCCGCCGGCGGGCCCCGACTCGATGATGTGGATCGGCCGCTCGGCCGCCGCCGCGTCGGTGGTGAGCCCGCCGTTCGACTGCATGAGGAGCAGGCGCGCGCGCACGCCGGCGTCGTCGAGACCCCTGCGCAGCGCCCTGAGGTAGCGCGCGACGATGGGCGTCACGTAGGCGTTCACCACCGTAGTCGAGGTGCGCTCGTACTCCTTGATCTCGGGCAGCACTTCGCACGAGATGGAGCAGGGCAGCGCTGGCGCTTTTCTTCGAATAATGTCCTTGAGTAACACTTCGTGCGCCGGATTGGTGAACGAGTGCAGCAGGCATACCGCGATCGACTCGATTCTCTCCGCAAGCAGCGCATCGACCGCGCGCTCGGCATCGCGCGGATCGAGCGCGCGCTCGACCACGCCCGCCGCGTTGACGCGCTCGTCCACGACCTGGCGCAGGTAGCGCTCGACCAGCGGCGCGGGCTTGGTCCATGTCAGGTCGTACATGCGCGGCATGCGCAGCGTGCGGATCTCGAGCACGTCGCGAAACCCCCGCGTAGTGATCAGCCCGGTACGCGCGCCCTTGTGCTCGAGAATGGCGTTCGAGGCCACCGTCGTGCCGTGGCGGATCTCCTCGATCGCGTCACCGCGCAGGCCGGTCTCGCGGAACACCTCGGCGAGGCCCTCGACGATCGCCTGCGCGTAGTTCTCCGCGCTGGAGGAGATTTTCTTGCTGTGGATCGTGCCGTCGGAGCCGAGCAGCACGATGTCGGTGAAGGTGCCGCCGACGTCGACACCGACGCGGTAGCTCGTCACTAGGCCGCTTTTCTGGTCTTCGGCAGCGGATCTTCGCGTTGCACGGCCGGCACCTCGCGCCAGCCGCGCGCGGCGCGGATTTCCGCCCGACGCTTTGCCGTCGCTTTCATATCGGCCTGGTTTTCAATGACGACAACGCCGTAATCCGCTTCAGCCTGCCTCACAGACAGAAGCTCGTTTCTCACATCCTTCAATACGGCAGCGGGGTCGCGCTCGAGCGGGTCGCCCCAGCCGCCGGCGCCGGCGAGGACGTGGCGGAACACGTCCCCTTTCTTGATGGTCATGGTGAACTTGCTCGGCAGCGCGCGGTTCTCGCCGTCCGGATTGAGATAGTTCTCCGACGGCCCGCCGGGGCTGCCGCCGTAGAGGCCGAACGGCCGGTGCGTGCGCCGGTCGGAGCGCACCTGCAGCACGCCTTCCTCCTCGAGGAAGCGGTAGTCGCGGCGGAACGGCACGCCGCCGCGGTACTTGCCCGCGCCCGCCTTGTCGGGCACGAACTCGTAGGCGAGGAACTGCATCGGCTGCTCGGTCTCGGTGACCTCGACCGAGTGCGAGGCCATGTTGGCGAACATGTGCGAGTTGCCGTCGAGGCCGTCAGCCCACGGCCGCGCCCCCCACGCGCCGCAGGTGAAGTCGACGTAGATGAAGGGCTTGCGCTCGGCATCGTAGCCGCCGATCGACACCCCGGTGTTGCCGCCGTCGCCCGCGGCCTTGACGCGCTCGGGCAGCATCATCGCGAGCGCGCCGAACATGCAATCGGTCATGCGAAAGCCGGTGAGACCGCGCGCGGCGCAGGCGGCGGGAAGCACGCCGTTGCCCACCGTGCCCGGCGGGCAGATCACCTCGATCGCGCGGAACACGCCCTCGTTGTTCGGGATGCCCTGCGGCAGCACCGAGCGCACGCCGGTGTAGGAGGCGGCCTTGGTGAAGGAAAGCGTGTTGTTGATCGCGCCTTTCACCTGCGGATGGGTGCCGGTCCAGTCGACCACCATGTGGCC
>Ga0209155_1000521_pt1 | contig 18270 bp, 14 predicted proteins | sample GraSoiAngelo_122_FD_185879 | JGI IMG/M metagenome (GOLD analysis project Ga0209155, IMG submission 185879) | Grasslands soil microbial communities from the Angelo Coastal Reserve, California, USA - 14_0927_02_20cm (SPAdes) (version 2) | ecosystem: Environmental > Terrestrial > Soil > Grasslands ... | reverse complement strand
GTGCCCTTCAGCCGCTCGCGCACCATGTCGGGCGCGCCGGGGAAGAAACCGTCGCGATGCGGGTAGTCGGTTGCCCACATGATCTTGTTGGGGCCGACATAATCGGCGAGCACATTGAGGCTGCCCTCGACCGGCTCGAACGAGATCCAGCAATTGCGCTTGAACAATTCGCTCGGCCGCGTCTTGAGGCCGGAATCGTTGAAGCCCTGATCGTCGAAATGCCGATCCATGCGGTCGAGCCACGGCGCGATCCAGCCGCCGCCCGATTCCAGGAACGCGATGCGGATCTTCGGGTATTTCTCGCACACGCCGCCCCAGATCACCGCGAGACAGGCAAGCATCATCTCCATTGTGTGGCTGATGATGTGCTGCGCGCCGCGCCCATCGAAGCGATCGATGCCGACCGTCGGCATGCCGCTCGACCCGCCTTCATGAAAGCCGATCGCCATGTCGAGATCCTCGGCCGCCGCCCAGAACGGCTCGTACATCGGATCGTTGACCATCTTGTTGCCGTGATAGGGGTTCGGCCGCAGGAAGCACGCCTTGAAGCCGAGCTCCTTGCGGGCAAACCGCACCTCCTCGATCGCGTGCTCGACCGATTGCATCGGCAGCATCGCGACGCCGAACAGCCGATCGGGGTAGGGCTTGCAGTAATCGGCGAGCCAGCGGTTGTAGGCGCGGCACAGCGCGCCCGCCAGCGCAGGATCGTGCACGGCGCCGGCGAAAAGACCCATGCTCGGATAGAGAAAGGCGGCATCGATCCCGTCCAGATCCATGTCGGGGATGCGCTTGTGCGGATCGAAGCCGCCCGGGCGGCCCTCATTGTATTTCATCTCCGCCGCCTTGACCGCGCCCTGCCGCGCGCCGACGCCGCCGATGCCGCCCATCCCCTGCTGACTGCCGAGCAGCTGACCCTCGACATCGAGCTTTTCCTTGCCGGTCTTCGGATCGACGACGAGGCGCGGCGCGCGGTCGCGATACTGGGGATCCATGTAATTGTCCCAGAGATCGAGCGGCTCCAGGATGTGACCATCGGCGTCGATGACGTTATAGACGCGGCTCATCAGCTTTCCTCCGCGGATGAAAATCCGGTGTTGCGGCATCGTAACGCAGCCGTGTTTTGGGCGCGAGACTGAATGTCGTTCGGAATCCCGAATGGCCGGCATGCCAGCTCTGCGCGCACATTTCCCTAGCCGCCGGTTTCGCCGGTGTTTAGGTTGCGCCGCGACAATAATCGCCGGCGGCCCGCTAAATACCGGTGTCCTGCACGGCAAGGGAGAGGAAGCCGATGGCAGTATCCGCACAAGCGCAGCCCGCATCCGCCCAGACCATTGAGGCTTATGTCGGCGCGCAGCTGGACAACGCCCGCATGGGGCCGACCCACTGGCGCGTGCTGGCGCTGGTAGCCGGCGGCTACTTCTTCGACGTCATCGATTTCACGATCTTCGGCGCTTTGGTCCCCGACATCATCAAGAGCGGCTTCGCCACCGCCTACCAGGTCAGCTGGATCGGCTTTGCGACATTGATCGGGCTCGGCATCGGCACGCTCGGTCAGGGGGAGTTCACCGACCGGTTTGGCCGCAAGGCGGTCTACCAGTTCAACCTGCTGCTGTTCGGGCTGGCGACGATCGCGGCTGCCCTGCCGGCGATGCCCTCGATCGGTTTCGATCCGGGCTTCTGGTGGGTGCTGGTGTTCCGCTTCCTCGCCGGCATCGGGCTCGGCGCCGAGCAGCCGCTGTGCTTCTCCTACACCGCCGAATACGCGCCAAAGAACATCCGCGGCCGCATCATTGCGCTGATGCAGTTCATCGGCGGCGCCTGGCCGTGGCCGGTCGGGCTTTTGCTCACAATCTATTTCCGCGACACGATCGGCTGGCGCGGCATCTGGATCATCATCGGCATCGGCGCGCTGGTGATCTTTGTGTTGCGCTTTTCACTACCGGAATCGCCGCGTTGGCTGGCGACCCATGGCCAGGGCCGGCGCGCGCTCGACCTGTTGCAGCGCATGGGGCTGCGCACCGTACCGATCGAGACGCTGCGCATCGATGCGGCAAGCGACACGAAGAGCGACCCGATCGGGATCGTGTTCCGCAATTACCCACGCCGGGTCATCGCCGGCATGATCTGCTTCTACGCGTTTTTCAGCATCGCCATCGGCCTCGGCACCTGGCTGCCGAATATGCTGGCCGAGCGCGGGCTCGGGATCGCCAAATCGCTGAACTCGATCTTCTGGATGACGCTGGCTTTCCCGTGCGCCAGCGCCTTCATGATGTACGCGCTGGAGCGCTTCGGCCGCAAACCGACGGCGGTCGTCGCCTTCATCCTGACCGGGGTGTTCGCCATCCTGTTCGGCAACGCGGTGGACGAGACGATGGTGCTGGCGATCGGCTTCTGCATGATCTTCTTCACCCAGCTGTCCGGCAACGCGTCACAGATCTTCATCTCCGAGGTGTTTCCGACCAACGCGCGCGCCACGGGCTTCGGTTTGGCGCAGGCAGCCGGCCGGGCCGGCGCGGCCATCGCGATCCTGGCGATCCCGCTGATCCAGAATGTGTGGAGCACCACCGCCGTGTTCGCCGCGATCGCGGTCATCGTGGCGATCGCGGCCGTCGCGGTGACCCAGGTCGGGCCCGAAGCGCGCGGCCTCGCGCTCGACGAGGTCGCGCCCCCCACGGCCTGACCATTGCGGGGGTGCGGCAGCGGGTCTGAATTCGCTCGCCGCGCCCTTGCCAGGCGGGCCGGTTTCACTATATATCCCGACAAAAGTCCCATAGGTCCGCATGGGTAAAAAGCCCGGGCGGACCGCTTCACGGAGTGGGCCCCGCGGCCCACTTTTTATTTGTGTTGCCGTTTGTCTCGCAGGATTGGACCGGATTGCCGATCGATACGAGCCGGATCGCCGAAATCATCGAGCCCTCGCTCGACGCGATGGGCTATCGGGTCGTGCGCGTCGCAGTGCTTGGTGCCGGGCGGATGACATTGCAGATCATGGCCGAACGCCGCGACGAGGCGGCGATGACGGTCGAGGATTGCGCCGAGATCAGCCGCTCGGTTTCGGTGCTGCTCGATGTCGCCGACCCGATCGCCAGCGCCTATACGCTGGAAGTCAGCTCGCCCGGCATCGATCGGCCGCTGGTCCGTCCGGAGGATTACGACCGCTTTGCCGGGTTCGAAGCAAAGATCGAGCTGTCGCAGCCGGTCTCCGGCCGGAAGCGCTTCCGCGGCCGGCTGCTCGGCCGCGCCGGCGATCATGTCCGGCTGATCGCCGAAACCGGCGAAGTGGACGTACCGCTCTCGGCGATTGCCCGCGCCAAGCTTATCTTGACCGACGATCTCATCGCGCATGCCCAGGGCAAACCGGGCATCACCATCCCGACTCATTGATTCACGGGAAATACCAATGGAAACGACTGCCACTTACTCGCGCCCCGAACTCCTCCAAGTCGCCGACACCGTTGCCCGCGACAAAGGCATCGACAAGGACGAGGTGCTGGACGCGATGGAGCAGGCCATCCAAAAGGCCGGGCGCTCTAAATACGGCCTGGAATACGACATCCGCGCCGAGATCGACCGCCGAAACGGCGAGATCCGCCTGCTGCGTTTCCGCGAGGTCGTCGACACGGTCGAGAACGAGGCGACGCAGATGCCGCTCGTCGCGGCGCAGCGGCTGAACGCCGAGGCCGAGATCGGCGATTTCATCACCGACCCGCTGCCGCCCATTGATTTCGGACGCATTGCGGCGCAGACCGCGAAGCAGGTCATTGTGCAAAAGGTGCGCGATGCCGAGCGCAAGCGGCAATACAACGAGTTCAAGGACCGCGTCGGCGAGATCGTCAACGGCCTCGTCAAGCGGGTCGAGTTCGGCAACATCGTCGTCGATCTCGGGCGCGCCGAGGCGATGCTGCGCCGCGACGAGCTCCTGCCGCGCGAGAGCTTCCGTCAGGGCGAGCGGGTGCGCGCCTATATCTACGACGTGCGCGAGGAGACGCGCGGGCCCCAGATTTTCCTGTCGCGTACCCATCCGCAATTCATGGCCAAATTGTTCGCACAGGAAGTGCCGGAGATCTATGACGGCATCATCGAGATCAAGTCGGTGGCGCGCGATCCCGGCAGCCGCGCCAAGATCGCCGTCATCTCGCGCGACAGCGGCATCGACCCGGTCGGCGCCTGTGTCGGCATGCGCGGCAGCCGCGTTCAGGCGGTCGTCGGCGAATTGCAGGGCGAAAAGATCGATATCATCCCCTGGTCGCAAGACCCCGCCACCTTCGTGGTGAACGGGCTGGCCCCCGCCGAGGTCAGCAAGGTCGTCATGGACGAGGAGCAGCGGCGCATCGAGGTCGTCGTTCCGGACGATCAGCTGTCGCTCGCGATCGGCCGCCGCGGCCAGAACGTCCGGCTCGCCTCGCAGCTGACGGGCTGGGACATCGACATCCTGACCGAAGCGGAGGAGTCCGAGCGGCGCACCGAGGAGTTCCGCACCCGCAGCCAGCTCTTTATCGACGCCCTCGATATCGACGAGGTCATCGCCCATCTGCTGGTGACCGAGGGCTTCGGCTCGCTCGAAGAGGTGGCGTTCGTGCCCGTCGACGAACTTGCCGGCATCGAAGGCTTCGACACCGACATCGCGAGCGAGCTGCAGGAACGGGCGCGGCAAGCTCTCGAGCGGCGCGACAGCGAATATGAGGAGCGCTACAAATCGCTTGGGGTCAGCGACGAGCTTATCGCGCTCGAAGGCTTGACTCCGGGCATGCTCGTCACGCTCGGCGAGGGCGGCATCAAGACGCTCGACGACTTCGCCGATCTGGCGGGCGACGAGCTCCTGGAGATGCTCTCGGCCTCCGATAAGGGCGGCGCCAAGCTCGAGCTCGAGGAGGCCAATGCGCTGATCATGAAGGCCCGCGCCCACTGGTTCGAGGGAGACGAGGCCGCCTCTACCGCGGCCGCGCCGGCTGCCGGGGAACCCGTTCCGGCCGGGAGGGAGTAGACCGACGGTCGGCACGGCGACGGACATACCCGCCATCGGCGACGCTTCCGAGCCATCGCAGTCGCCGCAGCGGCGCTGCATCGTAACCGGCGAGAGCAAGGATCGCGGCCAATTGCTGAGGTTTGTCGTGGGTCCGGATGGCGCGCTGGTCCCGGATGTGGCGGGGCGGTTGCCGGGACGGGGGTTGTGGTTGACGCCGCGCCGAGATATAATGGAGCGGGCGCTGACCAAGCGGATCTTTGCACGCGCCGCGCGGCAGCCTGTAGTGGCGCCACCGCGGCTTGCGGACCGGGTCGAGGCCTTGCTGGCGCGGCGCTGCTGCGACGCGCTCGGTCTTGCCCGCCGCGCCGGCCTCGCGGTGGCAGGGTTTGATCGGGTCGGCGAGGCGGCGCGCCGGGGTAGAGCGGCGCTATTGTTGTTCGCGGTCGATGGCGCCGATGGCGGCCGCCGCAAGCGCGCCGCGATGGCCGGCGATTTGCCGGCCGCGAGTGTTTTGACCGCGGCGGAATTGGGCGGCGCGTTCGGTCACGAACGGATCGTCCACGCGGCGGTCGGTGGCGGAACATTGTGCGATCGGCTGCGCATCGATCTGGCGCGGCTCGCCGGGTTTCGCGCCGAAGCGGCGATCGATTGGGATTTGGGCGATTTGGGTTTGGCGCCGGCACAGCCGGCATTGCAGGGTGGTAAAAGCAAAGCGCATGACTGAAGCGAACGAGCAAGAGCAAAAACGGCCCCTGACGCTGCGCTCCGGCGGCACGCTCGGCCTGCGGCGGCCGATCGAGACGGGCCAGGTGCGCCAGAGCTTCTCGCATGGCCGCTCGAAGCAGGTCACGGTCGAGGTTCGCAAAAAGCGCGTCATCGCGCCGGGCACAGCGCCGGAACCGAGCCGGACCGAAGCGACGCCGACGGTCGCGCGGGCCCAGCCCGCGCCGGCCGCTCCGGAAACGGCAGAGCCCGCCGGGCGCCGCCTCGGCGCCGCGCCGCGCACGCTGACGGCCGAAGAAACTGCAACGCGGGTGCGCGCGCTGCAGGATGCGCGCAAGGCCGACGAAGAGACGCGCAAGCGCGACGCGCTGCTCGAACAAGACCGGCGCCGGGAAGAGGAGGAGCGCGCCGCAGAGGACGCTCAGCGTCGTGTCGAGGAAGAACTACGCCAGCGAACCGAAGCGGAAGAGGCAAAGAAGCGCGGCGAAGAGGAGACGAAAAAGCGCGCCGACGAAGAAGAGGCACGCCGCCGCGAGGACGAGTCGCGCCGGGAAGTCGCCGAGCGCGCCGGAAAGGCCGCCGCCGCGAAAGTCGCCGCGCTCGCCGCCGCCGGCAAGGTCGCCGTCCCGGCCGAAGAGGAAGACGAAACTCCGGCTGCCGCACGCCCCGGCCGCCGCCCCGAGGCTCGCAGGCCCACCACCCCGGTGCGGCGTGACGAGCACCGCCGCCGTACCGGCAAGCTGACCGTCACCCGCGCTCTCGACGAGGACGCCGGCGAGCGCATGCGCAGCCTCGCCTCGGTGCGCCGCGCCCGCGAGCGCGAGCGGATGCGCATGCATCAGGAGGAGCCGCTCAAGATCGTGCGCGACGTTACGATCCCGGAGACGATCACGATCCAGGAACTGGCCAACCGCATGGCCGAGCGCAGCGCCGATGTCATCAAGGCGCTGATGCGCATGGGCGTCATGGCGACAATCAACCAGGTCATCGACGCCGACACTGCCGAGCTCGTCGTCAGCGAGTTTGGGCACCGCGCGCACCGCGTCGCCGAATCCGATGTCGAGATCGGGCTGCGCGGCGAGGCCGATGAGGAGGAACTGCTGGTGGCGCGTGCCCCGGTCGTCACGATCATGGGCCACGTCGACCACGGCAAGACGTCACTGCTCGATGCGCTGCGCGAGACCGATGTTGCGGCCGGCGAGGCGGGCGGCATCACACAGCACATCGGCGCCTACACCGTGACGCTGAAGGGCGGCAAACAGATCACCTTTATCGACACGCCGGGCCACCAGGCCTTTACCGCGATGCGCGCCCGCGGCGCCAATGTCACCGATATTGTCGTCTTGGTCGTCGCCGCCGATGACGGCATCATGGAGCAGACGGTCGAGGCGATCCGGCACGCCAAGGCGGCCGAGGCGCCGATCATCGTCGCGATCAACAAGATCGATCGTGCCGACGCTAAACCCGAGCGCGTGCGCCAGGAATTGCTGCAACACGAGCTCGTCGTCGAGGAGCTCGGCGGCGAGGTGCTCGACGTCGAGGTCTCGGCCCTCAAAAAGACCAATCTCGACCGGCTCGAGGAAGCGATCCTGCTGCAATCCGAACTGCTCGACCTGAAGGCCAACCCGAACCGCCCCGCCGAGGGCGTCGTCCTCGAAGCCAAGGTCGAACGCGGCCGCGGCCCGGTGGCCACCGTGTTGATCCAGCGCGGCACGTTGCACATCGGCGACATCTTCGTCTCCGGCAGCGAGTGGGGTCGGGTTCGCGCTCTGATCGACGAGCGCGGCGAGAGCCAGCGCGAGGCAGGACCCTCGACCCCGATCGAGGTATTGGGGCTTAACGGCATTCCGCTTGCCGGCGACGATTTCGTCGTGATCGAGAGCGAGAGCCGCGCCCGCGAAGTCACCGACTTCCGCCAGCGCCGCCGGCGCGACGCGGCCGCCGTGGCCGGTGCGCGCGGCACCCTCGAGCAGATGTTCTCGCAGATCACCTCGGGCGTCGCGAAGGAGCTGCCGGTCGTCGTCAAATCCGACGTACAGGGCTCGCTCGAAGCGATCGTCGGCTCGCTCGAAAAGCTGTCGACCGACGAGGTCGCAATGCGGGTATTGCACTCGGCGGTCGGTGGGATCAACGAGAGCGACGTGATCCTCGCCAAGGCGACGAACGCCGTCATCATCGGCTTCAATGTGCGCGCCAACCCACAGGCCCGCGATCTGGCGCAGCGCGATGGAGTCGAGATCCGTTATTACTCGATCATCTACGATGTCATCGATGACATGCGCAACGGGCTGTCGGGCATGCTGTCGCCGACCTTGCGCGAGCGCTTCCTCGGTAATGCCGCGATCCGCGAGGTGTTCAACATCACCCGCGTCGGCAAGGTCGCCGGTTGCATGGTTACCGATGGGGTGGTTCGGCGCGGCGCCAAAGTGCGGTTGTTGCGCGACAATGTCGTGATCCACGAGGGCGCGCTAAAGACGCTAAAGCGCTTCAAGGACGAGGTGCGCGAAGTCCGTGAGGGCTACGAATGCGGCATGGCCTTCGAGAATTACGAGAACATTCAGGTCGGCGACGTCATCGAGTGCTTCGAGGTCGAAGAAGTCGCCCGCGCCCTCTGAGCCGTCGCTTTGATTTTGGCGGCCGATCTCACTTAACTGGTCGTCCCGGCGAGAGCCGGGACACACCGCTTAGCCGTTCGTGCTCTGAGAGCGGGTCCCGGCTTTCGCCGGAACGACGGCATTGGAATTTCGAAGGTTGATTGGTGCCCAGGAGACGCGATCACGATCAGCTCGGGGGCGCGCGCCCGCTAAGTCAGCGGCAATTGCGGGTCGGAGAGGAATTGCGCCACCGCCTGGCCGAGCTGCTGCGGCCTGGCGAATTGCGCGACCCGGCCCTGCACGACGCCACTGTCACGGTCACCGAAGTTCGCCTCAGCCCCGATCTGCGCAACGCAACGGCGTTTGTGATGCCGCTCGGCGGCGCCAATGCGGAAGAGATCATCGCGGCATTGCGGCGCAGCGCGCCCTTTCTGAAGGGCCGGCTGGCGCGCCTCATCGAATTGCGCCATATGCCGAACCTCGCCTTTGCGCTCGACAACGCATTCGATAGCGCGGCGCGCATCTCGGCCCTGCTGGCAAGACCGGAGGTCGAGCGCGATCTCCACCCTGATGCCGAGGACAATGGCGAGGACCATGACGGCGCCGGCTGATCCGGGGCTGCACGGCTGGCTCGTCATCGACAAGCCCGAAGGCATCACGTCGGCCCGAGTGGTCGCACAAATCAAGCGAGCCACCGGTGTAAAGACAGGTCATGCCGGCACGCTCGACCCGCTCGCCACCGGGGTTCTGCCGTTAGCGCTCGGCGAAGCGACCAAGACGGTGCGGTTTGCCGCCGCCGGGCACAAACGCTATCGGTTCACCGTCCGCTGGGGGATCGCCCGCGATACCGACGACCGCGAAGGCGCGGTAACGGCGGAATCGCCAATCCGCCCCGACCAAGCAGCGATCACGGCGATATTGCCGCGCTTCACCGGCGCGTTATTGCAGCGTCCGCCCGCCTTCTCCGCGATCAAGATCGCTGGGCGGCGCGCCTATGCGCTGGCCCGGGCCGGCCGCCCGCCCGAGATGCTTGAGCGCTCGATCGAGATCGCGGCGCTACGCATGACCCGGGTGCTCGATCCCGACCATGCCGAGTTCGAAGCCGTCGTCGGCGAAGGTACCTATATCCGCTCCCTCGCGCGCGATCTCGCCGAAGCGCTGGGTACGCTTGGGCATGTCGTCGAGCTGCGCCGGCTCGCGGTCGGCAGCTTCACCGAAAAACAAGCGATTTCGCTGGATTCGGCTCTGGCGCTTGGGCATAGTCTCGCCGCTTCCGGGCATCTGCTGCCGATCGAGACCGTGCTGGACGACATCCCGGCTCTGGCCTTGACGGCAAGCGAGGCGGCCCGATTGCGCCAGGGACAACCGGTCACGCCGCAAGACGAAGGCGAGCGGGAGCGGCTGGCGCGGATCGACGATGGCGCGATCGTCGGGGCCCGGCTCGACCGGCTCCTCATTGCGCTGGCGCGGATCGAGGACGGCCGCCTCCGGCCCGTGCGTATCATCAATCGTTGAAGGGACCATCGATGTCGATCACTCCCGAGCGCAAACAGGCGCTCATCGGCGAATATGCCGTCAAATCGGACGACACCGGCTCGCCCGAGGTGCAGGTCGCGATCCTCTCGGAACGGATCCGCAATCTGACCGACCATCTCGCCGGGCATAAAAAGGACTTCCACTCGCGCCGTGGCCTCTTGGTCATGGTCGGCCAGCGCCGGCGCCTCCTCGATTACCTCAAGCGGGCCGATGCCAATCGGTACGAAGGATTGATCGGGCGGCTCGGATTGCGCCGTTGATTCGCCCGCGGCTGCGGCCGCAGCGCTCTTCCGCTCCTCCGGCCGCCTTTGCGGATTGCCGGTGAAGGGCCATATCCCTGGTGTTGGCACGCCGCCGATTGCGACAATAGGGCGCGGCTCGCCACGTGTGGCGCGCGGAGGATTTGCCTCCTGCGGTGCCGCCTGTCCGTTTGGAAAGGAATGATGACGGATGTTTCAAGTCTTTCGTAAAGAACTCAACTGGGGCGGACGCCGTCTCGTGCTCGAGACCGGCAAGATTGCCCGGCAGGCCGATGGCGCGGTGCTCGCGACCTATGGCGAAACAACAGTTCTGTGCACCGCGGTGGCGGCAAAATCGGCCAAGGCCGGCCAGGATTTCTTCCCGCTGACCGTCAACTACCAGGAAAAGACCTTCGCCGCCGGCAAGATCCCTGGCGGCTTCTTTAAGCGCGAGGGCCGGCCGTCGGAAAAGGAAACGCTGACCTCGCGGCTGATCGACCGGCCGATCCGGCCGCTCTTCGTGCCGGGTTTCCGCAACGAGACGCAGGTCGTCTGCACGGTATTGAGCCACGATCTGGAGAACGATCCGGACGTCGTGGCGCTGATCGGCAGCTCGGCGGCGCTGACCATTTCCGGGATCCCGTTCATGGGGCCGATCGCCGGCTGCCGGGTCGGCTATATCGATGGCCAATATGTGCTGAACCCGACTTTGGACCGGCTGCCGAGCTCACAGCTCGACCTGCTTGTCGCCGGCACCGGCGAGGGCGTGCTGATGGTCGAGTCCGAGGCGAAGGAGCTGTCGGAAGAGGTCATGCTCGGCGCGGTGACCTTCGGGCACAAGAACTTCCAGCCGGTTATTCAGGCAATAATCGAGCTCGCCGAGACCTGCGCCAAGGATCCCTGGAATCTCGCCGAGCCGCCGGCGAACAAGGCCACGATCGAAGGCCGCTTGCGCGACGCCATCGGACCGCAGGTCGAAGCCGCCTACCGCGAGCGCAACAAGCAGGAGCGCAGCAATCGGCTTGACGCGGCAAAGCTCACGGCGGCCGCTCTTTTCGAGAATGAAGACGAGCGTGCCTTGGCGTTGAAATTGTTCAAGGACCTCGAGAAGGAGATCGTGCGCGGCGCGATCCTGCGCGGCGAGCAGCGCATCGACGGGCGCGACAGCAAAACGGTGCGGCCGATCGATTGCCAGGTCGGCCTGCTGCCGCGGGCGCATGGCTCGGCCTTGTTCACCCGCGGCGAGACGCAGGCGATCGTCGTCGCCACCCTGGGCACCGGCCAGGACGAGCAGATCATCGACGCGCTTGAAGGCGAGTATCGCGAAAACTTCATGCTGCATTACAACTTCCCACCCTACTCCACTGGCGAAGCAGGGCGCATGGGCTCGCCGGGGCGGCGCGAGGTCGGTCACGGCAAGCTCGCCTGGCGCTCGATACGGCCGCTGCTGCCGCCAAAGGAAAGCTTCCCCTACACGATCCGCGTCGTTTCGGAAGTCACTGAATCAAATGGTTCTTCCTCGATGGCGTCGGTGTGCGGCAGCTCGCTGGCATTGATGGATGCGGGGGTGCCGTTGGCGCGCCCGGTCGCCGGCATTGCGATGGGGCTGATCAAGGAGCCGCAGGCCTTTGCCGTATTGTCCGACATCCTCGGCGACGAGGACCATCTCGGCGACATGGATTTCAAGGTCGCCGGCACCGAGCGCGGCGTCACCGCATTGCAGATGGATATCAAGATCACCTCGATCACCGAGGAGATCATGCGCATCGCCCTCGAACAGGCGCGCGAGGGTCGCAGCCACATCCTCGGCGAGATGTCGAAGGCGTTGACCGGCGCGCGCGACGAGGTCAGCGAAAACGCCCCGCGCATCACGACGATCTCGATCCCCAAGGACAAGATCCGCGAGGTCATCGGGTCGGGCGGCAAGGTCATCCGCGAGATCGTCGAGACGACCGGCGCCAAGATCGATATCGACGATGACGGCACGATCAAGATAGCCGCGGTCGATGCCGACGCCTCGAAAGCCGCGATCGACTGGATCCGCGGCATCGTCGCCGAACCCGAACTCGGCGTCATTTACACCGGCAAGGTCGTCAAGACCGTCGATTTCGGCGCCTTTGTGAACTTCCTCGGTTCGCGCGACGGCCTCGTCCATATCAGCGAGCTGGCGCCGCAGCGGGTCGGCAAGGTCGCCGATGTCGTCAAGGTCGGCGATCAGGTCAAGGTCAAGGTTCTCGGCTTCGACGACCGCGGCAAGGTCAAGCTCAGCATGCGGCAGGTCAACCAGCAGACCGGCGAGGATCTCGGCGACCGGCGTCAGCGCGAGCAGCCGGCGCAGGAGCAGGCGGCGCTCTGAGGCCACATTTGCGACCGGGGCCCGGCGCCGTGGCGCTCTGCCCGCCGCTTGCTCCCGTGATCGGCCATCGCGGCGCTGCCGCGCGGGCGCCCGAGAACACCCTTGCCGGCCTGCGCCGCGCCAAGGACCTCGGCTGCAGCTGGGTCGAGTTCGATGTGCGGCTCACCGGCGACGGCGCGCTCGTCCTGTGTCATGACGCGCGGCTCGACCGGACGACGACCGGACAGGGCCGCGTCTCGGCCCACCGCCTTTCCGCCATTCGCTGCTTTGATGCCGGTGCTTGGTTTGCGCCGGAATTTGCCGGAGGGGCGGTACCGACGCTCGAAGAAGCGCTGCTTGTCGCGGCGGAGCTGGGCCTCTCGGTCAATATCGAGATCAAGGCCGATCGCGGCCAGGGCCGCGCGGCCGCAGCGGCCGTCGCCGCTACCCTCGCCCGGCTCGGGAGCCGTGTTCCACCCGTATTGGTCTCCAGCTTCCTGCGCCCGGCCTTGGCTACATTGCGCGACCTGGCTCCAGCCGTTCCGCGCGGCATCCTGTTCCGGGTTGTGCCGGGGCGATGGCGGACCATCGCGGCGCGGCTCGGCTGCGCGACGATCAATACCGATCATCGCCGCCTCAGCCGGTGGCTTGCTGCCGAAATCCGCGATGCCGGGTATCCGCTATTAGTCTATACGGTCAATGATCCGCAACGCGCCCGTATGCTTTTCGAATGGGGGGTCACTTCCGTTTTCTCCGATGTCCCCGATATAATTCTGCCGGTTAGCCGCGTGGAGCCGCCGCTCCGGCATAGTGCTGCGGGCGCGACTTCTTCTTTCGGAATGCGGCAAGGGGCAAACTGGTGAAGCCGCTCAAACCGCTGATCATTTCCGGGCGCGAGGTCTTGCCGCTCGTCGAGGGCGGCAAAGGCATCTCGATCTCGAACGGCGAGAGTTCCGGGGCATGGGCCGCCTCGGGCGGGGTCGGCACCTTCTCCGGGGTCAATGCCGACAGCTACAACGACAAGGGCGAGCTGATCCCGCAGGTCTATTTCGGCCGCACCCGCCGTGAGCGGCATGAGGAGCTGGTCGCCTACGCGATCGCCGGCGGCATCCAGCAGGCCCGCGTCGCCTATGAGCGCTCGAACGGCCAGGGCCGCATCCACATGAATGTGCTGTGGGAGATGGCCGCCGCCGAGCGTGTGTTGCATGGCGTTCTCGAAGGCGCGCGTGGACTTATCGATGGCGTCACCTGCGGCGCCGGCATGCCCTACCGCATCGCCGAGATCTGCGCCCGTTACGGCGTCCACTATTATCCGATTGTCTCTTCCGCGCGCGCCTTCCGCGCCTTGTGGAAGCGCGCCTATTACAAATTCCGCGACTGGCTCGGCGGTGTTGTTTACGAGGATCCGTGGCTCGCGGGGGGCCATAACGGGATCACCAACAGCGAGGACCCACTGCGGCCCGAGCCGCCCTACCCGCGGGTCCAGGAATTGCGCAGCCTAATGAGCGAGTTCGGCCTCGACGCGACGCCGATCTTTATGGCGGGCGGCGTTTGGTATCTGCACGAATGGGCCGATTGGATCGACAACCCGGAACTCGGGCCGATCGCCTTCCAGTTTGGCACGCGACCGCTCCTGACCCAGGAGAGCCCGATCTCCGATGCCTGGAAGCAGCGGCTGCTGACCTTGCATGGAGGGGACGTCCTGCTCAACCGGTACAGCCCGACCGGGTTCTACTCCTCCGCGGTCCTCAATGACTTCTTGAAAGAATTGCAGCAGCGCTCCGAGCGGCAGGTCGCCTACACCGTCGAGCCGATCGGCGAGCATGTTGCGCCGTTCCATGTCGGCGCGCGCGGCCGGCTCGTCTACCTGACGATGCACGATCGCGTCTCGGCGCAGCGCTGGGTCGCCGACGGCTTTACCGAGGCGCTCAGGACCCCGGATTCCACGCTGATCTTTGTCGCGCCGGAAAAGGCCCTCGAAATCCGCACCGACCAGATCAACTGCATGGGCTGCCTCAGCGCCTGCCTGTTCTCGAACTGGGCGCAGAACGAGGCGGCCACGACCGGCAAGAAGACCGACCCGCGGAGTTACTGCATCCAAAAGACCTTGCAGGCGATCCGCCATTCGGACGATGTCGAGTTCCAGCTGATGTTCGCCGGGCACAATGCCTATCGCTTTGCCTCGGACCCGTTTTACGCCAACGGCTATGTGCCGACGGTCCGGGAATTGGTCGAGCGCTTGCAGACCGGCGACTGACCCCCGACCGCTGAGGCTGAGCGCGGCTTTATTTCCACTCCCCTACAGCCTATATCTGAGGACATGGAGCCAAAGCGCCCTACAATGCCCATCGTCGTCGAGCGCCTGCGCCGCGTTGGGTTGCGGCCGACCCGGCAGCGGGTCGCGTTGGCGCGGCTCTTGTTTGATGGCGGCGACCGGCATGTCACGGCCGAACAGCTCCATGGCGAGGCCCTGGCGGCGGCGATCCGCGTCTCGCTCGCCACCGTCTACAACACGCTGCACCAGTTCACCGCGGCCAGCCTGATGCGCGAGGTCGTCGTCGAGCCTGGCCGCTCTTATTTCGACACGAATACCGACGACCATCATCACTTCTTCTGCGAGTCGACCGGCCATTTGCAGGATATTCCGGGCGAGCTCGTCAGGGTCGGCGAATTGCCCCGGCCGCCCGCGGGCGCCAAGATCCAGCGGGTCGATGTCATCATCCGCATCCGCCAGGACAATCGCGCGCCCCGCTAGTTTAGAACCTTTCTAAAGGGCGTTGACTCCTTTCCTGGCCAGACCTATACAAGACAGGTCGGCACGGGTGAGGCGCGGTTTGGACGGGCGGCCGCCCGTCCCGAATAGAGCGGAGGGAAGGATGGCATCTCTAAAAGGTTCAAAGACCGAGGACAATCTGAAGGCTGCATTCGCCGGCGAAAGCCAGGCCAATCGCCGTTATCTGTATTTCGCGCAGAAGGCGGACGTCGAAGGCTACAACGACGTGTCGGCGGTGTTCCGCTCGACGGCCGAGGGCGAGACCGGCCATGCGCACGGTCATCTCGAATATCTCGAAGAGGTCGGCGACCCGGCGACCGGCAAGCCGATCGGCGGCACCAGCGATAATCTGCGCGCCGCGATCGCCGGCGAGACCCACGAATACACCGATATGTATCCGGGCATGGCGCGCACCGCCCGCCAGGAAGGCTTCGACGAGATCGCCGACTGGTTCGAGACCCTCGCCAAGGCCGAGAAATCGCATGCCGGCCGCTTTCAGCGGGCGCTCGACGGCCTGGAATAATCCGGGACGGCGTCGAAGAAATTGGGGGGCGCGGAGGCAACCGCTTTCGCGCCCCTTCGTTTTGAAGCACTAGGTTTCTGCAACACCGCATATTGAGCGCGCCGGTGCGCCGGCGTGCAGAGGTGAGTTATGCGCGAAGGCGGCCTCGACGCTCCAACCCGTCACGTCATCCCCTGGGAAGACCCGGACTTCTTCGACCGCGTGAAGACCGAGGCGGAGATGCGCCGCATCTTCGACATCTGCCACGGCTGCCGCCGCTGCTTCAATCTGTGCGACGCGTTCCCGCGCCTGTTCGATCTTGTAGACAATTCCGATACGGGCGAGCTCGATAGCGTCGCGGTCGCCGATTATCAGAAGGTCGCCGACGCCTGCACGCTCTGCGACATGTGCTTCATGACGAAGTGCCCTTACGTCCCACCGCACGAATTCAATGTCGATTTCCCGCATGTCATGCTGCGCTATCGCGCCGTCGAATTTCACGAGGGCCGGGTGCCGTGGGCGCGCACCGAGCTGGGCAAGACCGACCGCAACGGCGAACTCGCCCGCTATGTCGCGCCGCTCGCCAATTGGGGCAGCGACCGGCACAACCAACTGACCCGGCCGGTATTGGAAAAAGTCACCCAGGTCGACCGCAACGCGGCTCTGCCGAAATACCACGGGCGCACCTTTGTCGCGCGCTCGCGCCGCGCCGCGCCGCCGGTCACGCAGGCGGCGCCAGCCTCCGGGCGCAAGGCGGTGCTCTACGCGACCTGCTTCGTCAACTACAACAACCCGTCCATCGGCGAAGCAACGCGCGCGGTGCTCGCTAAGAACGGTGTCCAGACGGAGACCGTCTACCCGCAATGCTGCCAGATGCCGCAATTGGAGGCGGGGGATCTCGCCAAGGTCGCCGCTGCGGCGAAGCACGTCGCATCGACGCTCGGGCCCTACATCGACCAGGGCTACGACATCGTCGCGCTGGTGCCGTCCTGCGCGCTGATGCTCAAATTCGAATGGCCGCTGATCGTGCCGGACGATGAGGCGGTGAAGACCCTGTCGCGGGCGACCTTCGATATCGCCGAGTACATCGTCGACATCGCGCGCAAGGAGGGGCTGGCGCCCGGGCTCGAACCGCTCGGCCAGGCCGTGACCCTGCACCTCGCTTGCCATGCGCGGGCCCAGAATATGGGGCAGAAGGCGGCCGAGATGCTGCGCCTCCTGCCCGACGCCAAGGTCAATGTCATCGAGCGCTGCTCCGGCCATGGCGGCTCCTGGGGTGTCATGAAGGGCAATTTCGAGACTGCGCTAAAGGTCGGCCGCCCGGTCATGCGGCAGGCCTTGCGCGACCCCGGCGCGTTCGTCGCTTCGGAGTGCCCGCTCGCCGGCATGCACATCCTGCAGGGGATGGAGATCCTCGGCGGCGACGAGAAACTGCCGCAGCGCTCGGTGCACCCGATCGAGCTGGTCGCGCGCGCCTACGGGCTTGCCGGCGACCGCGCCCAACCCGTCACGAGGACGGCATGAACGCCAGCCAAAGCGCGAAGCGCCGGCAGCTGACCCGCGCCGACATCCTGCCGCTCGACGAATACGTCAAGGTGCGCCGTGAGCGCCGCCGCGAGATCACCGAATTGAAAAAGCAGCGGCGCGTCGAGGTCGGGCCGGTCGCGACCTTCTACTTCGAGAATTTTGCGACGATGTGGCAGCAGGTGCAGGAGATGCTCTACATCGAAAAGGGCGGCGAGGCGCAGATCGCGGACGAGCTGGCGGCCTACAACCCGCTCATCCCGCAAGGCAGTGAACTCGTCGCGACCGTCATGTTCGAGATCGACGATCCGCGTCGCCGCGCCACGATTTTGGCGCGGCTCGGCGGCATCGAGAATTGCGCGTTTATCGATGTTGCCGGCGACAAGGTCCGCGGCGAACCCGACCCGACCCGCGAAAACACCGATCCGGACGGCAAGGCCTCGGCGGTCCAGTTCATCCGCTTCCCGTTCTCGCCGCAGCAGATTGCGGCCTTCAAGAAACCTGGCAGCCAAATCGTTATCGGTTTTGACCACCCGAATTACAGCCATATGGCGGTCATGCCCGAACCGGTGCACGCCGCCCTCGCCGAAGATTTCGGTTAGCTCGCCGAGGGCCGTACATGGTTTGTTCTTGACATAGCCGAAGGCTGTACCATATTTCATAATTGCGATAGGACGCAGAAGAACCCGCTCATACGCTCGCGAAAAAAACTGCTCACCTGTAAAGGCCCTGTATTTACAGGCACAACTCGGACTACCGATCCGGCAAGGCGCCTTAACAAACGAGAAATTATAATTAGGCCTCCGTTCCAAATTCGTTTGAGCCGCTTTAAGCGGCGATCCGAAACAAGATCGGAAACAAGAAAAGGTATCCCGGCAGAAAAAGATAATTGGAGGCCATTCGGCATGTCCTGGATACCGGGATGGGAATCCGTCACAGGCGCTCGCTGGTGGGAGAACTTTTATTTTTGGGCGAGCATTGGAGCCTTGATCCTCCTGGGCGCGGCTGAAATCGTCTCCCATCGGTATACCGAGCGGAAAGACGAGCTGGCCGCAATAGAGCAAACCAGCACTCAACG
>Ga0209155_1000520_pt1 | contig 18273 bp, 19 predicted proteins | sample GraSoiAngelo_122_FD_185879 | JGI IMG/M metagenome (GOLD analysis project Ga0209155, IMG submission 185879) | Grasslands soil microbial communities from the Angelo Coastal Reserve, California, USA - 14_0927_02_20cm (SPAdes) (version 2) | ecosystem: Environmental > Terrestrial > Soil > Grasslands ... | reverse complement strand
GGCCTTGCCGTGACGGTCCACGGGCCGCAGGGCCTCTCAATCCGTACGGACATGCCAAGGTCAATTGGTGGCGCGGAGGGGTCGCCGTCCCCAGGTTGGCTGCTTCGGGCCGCCCAGGCCAGCTGCCTTGCTACCCTCATCGCGATGCGGGCCGCGGAGCAAGGGCAGGTGCCAGGTCGCATCGAGGTCGTGGTCGATAGCGAGTCGGATGACCGCGGAATTCTCGGCATTGACGATTCGGTTCCCGCCGGACCGTTGAGCTCGCGGGCACGGGTCCGGATCGGAGGGAGGGGCGTTGCGGCTGGGCAGCTCGAGGCCCTGATCCGGTGGGCCGACCGGCATTGTCCAGTCCAAGATGCGGTCCGGCGGCCTGTTCCGTGCACCGTCGAGGCCGGCAATTAGAAAGCCGCCTCGGGGATTCGAACCCCGGACCGATGGTTTACGAAACCATTGCTCTACCGCTGAGCTAAGGCGGCTTGACAGCGCTCGGCTATTGTACTGAGCCGCGAGCGCGGTGGGGCCTTATGATGCGGCGACTGCCGCGGCCTCCGGCCGGCCCGCCTTGCGCATGATGAGCTCGCCTTTTTCGGCGTCGACCACGACGGTGTCGCCTTCGCCGAACTTGCCGTCCAGAATGGCCATCGCCAGCGGATCCTGAATTCGGCGCTGGATGACGCGCTTGAGCGGCCGAGCCCCGTAGGTCGGGTCGTATCCCTCGTTCGCAATCAGCTCCAGGGCCACCGGGGTGAGCTGAAGGCTGATCCGCCGCTCCGCCAGCCGCTTCCGCAGTCGCTCGAGCTGGATGTCGACGATCGACTTGATCTGTTCGCGGCTGAGCGGTTTGAAGATGATGATCTCGTCGACGCGGTTGAGGAATTCCGGGCGGAAGTTCTGCCGCACCGTCTCCAGCACCAAGCGCTGCTTGTCCGTCTCCGACAGGTTGGGATCCTGTAGCAGGTGGCTGCCCAGGTTCGAGGTCATGATGATGACCGTGTTGCGGAAATCAACGGTTCGGCCCTGGCCGTCCGTGAGACGGCCATCCTCCAGGATCTGCAGCAAGATGTTGAACACATCCGGGTGTGCCTTCTCGATCTCGTCGAAGAGGATGACGCTGTAGGGCCGGCGCCGCACCGCCTCGGTGAGCTGGCCGCCCTCCTCGTAGCCGACGTAGCCCGGCGGCGCGCCAACGAGCCGGGCGACGGTGTGCTTCTCCATGTACTCGGACATGTCGATCCGAACCGTGGCCTGCTCGTCATCGAACAGGAAATTTGCCAGCGCGCGGGCCAGCTCGGTTTTCCCAACCCCGGTCGGTCCGAGGAAGATGAATGACCCGATCGGGCGGTTTGGATCGCTCAGGCCGGCGCGCCCGCGCCGAACAGCGTTCGCGACCGCGGTGACGGCCTCGTCCTGGCCGACGACGCGCTCGTGCAAGCGCTCTTCCATCTTGAGGAGCTTTTGGACCTCGCCCTCGAGCATCTTCTGCACCGGGATTCCAGTCCAGCGAGAAACGATGCGGGCGATGTCTTCATCGTCGACCTCTTCCTTCAACAGGCGATGATCCTTCTGCAGGGCGACCAGCTCGCCGTTTTTAGCGTCGAGCTCCTTCTGCAGCGCCGGGCCCTCCCCGTATTTCAGCCGGGCGGCCCGTTCGAAATCCGCCATCCGCTCCGCCCGTTCCGCGTCCAGCCGCAGTTGCTCCAGGCGAGCTTTGATTTCCCGGATCTGCTGGATCAGAGCTTTCTCGTTTTGCCACTGCGCGCGCATCGCCCGGCTCTGCTCCTGCAGATTGGCCAGCTCTTTCTCGATCGCGCTGAGCCGGTCCTTCGACGCCCGGTCCTGCTCCTTCTTGAGCGCCTGGCGTTCGATCTCCAGCTGACGGATCTGTCGCTCGATTTCATCCAGTTCACTGGGCAGACTGTCGATCTCCATGCGGAGGCTGGAGGCGGCCTCATCGATCAAGTCGATGGCTTTGTCCGGCAGGAAGCGGTCGGTGATGTATCGCTGGGAGAGCATGGCGGCGGCCACGATCGCCGAGTCGGTGATCCGCACCCCGTGGTGGACTTCATATTTCTCCTTCAGCCCGCGCAGGATCGAAATCGTGTCCTCGACCGATGGCTCACCGACGAAGATCGGCTGGAAGCGGCGCTCCAGCGCCGCGTCCTTCTCGATGTACTTGCGGTATTCGTCCAGCGTGGTGGCGCCGACGCAACGAAGCTGGCCTCGCGCCAGGGCAGGTTTCAGCAGGTTCGAGGCGTCCATCGCCCCTTCAGCAGCACCGGCTCCCACCAGGGTGTGGAGTTCGTCAATAAAGAGGATGATCTGGCCGTTCGAGGACTCGATCTCTTTGAGGAGCGCCTTGAGGCGGTCCTCAAACTCGCCCCGGTACTTGGTACCCGCGATCAATGAGCCAAGATCCAGGGCCACCACCCGCTTTTCCTTCAAGGACTCGGGGACATCACCCTGAGCGATTCGCTGTGCCAGGCCCTCGACGATCGCTGTTTTGCCGACGCCGGCCTCCCCGATCAGGACCGGGTTGTTCTTGGTCCGCCGGGACAGCACCTGGATCACACGCCGGATCTCCTGCTCGCGGCCGATGACGGGGTCGAGTTTTCCCTCACGGGCCAGGGCAGTTAGATCGCGGGAATACTTATCCAGCGCCTGGAACTTCGACTCTGGGGAGGCGTCCGTGACGCGAGCCGATCCACGCACCTGGGTGAGCGCCTGCAGAATTTTCTCTCGAGAGACCCCGGCGCGCTGCAACAGGCGGGCGCCCTCACTGTTCGCCTCCTCGACGATGGCCAGCAGAATGTGCTCGGTCGAAAGGTACTCATCCTTGAGCCGCTCCATCTCATTCCAGGCCGCATCGAGCAGCCGGCGGAGCCGTGACCCGAGATAGCTTTCCGCGCCGTAGACTTTCGGCAACCGATCGAGCTGCGTTTTCAGCTCGGCGGCCACGCGCGTCGGATCGACGCCGATCTGCTGCAGGATCGGCGGCACCGTACCATCGGCCTGCTGGAGCAGCGCCAGCAGCAGATGCTCGGGCGTGATCTCCTGCTGTTGGGCTTCCTGGGCAAGCGCCTGCGCCTGCTGGATGGCTTCCTGGGTTTTTTCAGTCAAACGGTCGGGCTTGAACGGCATGGTCAGGATGTACCCGATTCAGAATACTCACTAAACTTGGGCCCGTATGACGACAGCCTGGATTCGCCGCTGGGAGAGCATCCGGCGCCGGCTTCCGACCGTCAATCCCGTGATCATGGGCCATCCGCTGCATGCGCTCTCGACCGACTTGCCGGCGGCCTTGATTCCGACCGGATTCGCATTTTCACTCTGGGGCCGGATCGCGCGACAGCCGGACCTGGAAAAGGCGGGCTATCTCAATACCGCGGCAGGTGTTGCGATTGCCATCCCAACCGCGCTCTTCGGGCTTGCCGATTACCTTCAGATGGAGGTCGATGACCCGGCGCAGACGACCGGGCTCACCCACGGCCTCCTGAATGTGACGGCGATCGGCGTGGGGATTGCCTCCCTGGCCGGCCGCAGCCTCAGAAAGCCCGGATCCAGGCGCGGCCTCTGGTTGGGTGGGATTTCGACCCTCGTGCTGTTGGCCAGCGCCTATCTTGGTGGCGATCTCGTCTACCACCGTGGCTGGCGCGTGAAGCCGATCGAGCGCGAAGAAATCGAGGAGCACCGGGTTCCGCAGACGGTGCACGCCGAAGATTTCGTGTTACGGCGCTGATCCCACCCTGCCCTCCCCCAGAGGGGAGGGAATCAGTGACTGCCTCTCCCCGCCCGGGGGAGTCGTGGGCGGTTAGACCTCTTTGAAGTCGGCGTCGACGACGTCACCGTCGCCGGACTTGCCGGAGCCCTGGCCTTCTGTGCCGGTGCCCGACTGCGCGCCGGCGCCGGCGCCCTGGGCCTGGCTGTAGACGGCCTCACCGATTTTCTGCATCGATGCGGCCAGTTCCTGGCTGGTCGTGCGCATGCGATCCACGTCGTTGTCCTTGATCGCCTGCTTCACCGGCTCGATCTTGCCCTCGACCTCCGACCGGATCGCGGCGTCGATCTTGTCGGCGTTGTCCTTCAGCACTTTTTCGGCCTGGTAGACGAGACTGTCCGCCTGGTTGCGGGCTTCGACCTCTTCCTTGCGCTTGCGATCTTCCTCAGCGTGCGCCTCGGCGTCTTTCACCATCCGCTGGACCTCATCCTTGTTCAGGGTCGTGGAGGCCGTGATGGTGACCTTCTGCTCCTTGCCGGTGCCCAGATCCTTGGCACGGACATTAAGGATGCCGTTGGCGTCGATGTCGAAGGTGACTTCGATTTGCGGGATTCCACGAGGTGCCGGTGCGATGCCGTCGAGGTGGAACTTACCAAGCGTCTTGTTGCCCGAGGCCACCTCGCGCTCGCCCTGGAGCACGTGGACCTCGACCGAGGGCTGATTGTCGGACGCCGTCGAGAAGATCTGGCTCTTCGACGTCGGAATGGTCGTGTTCCGTTCGATGAGCTTGGTCATCACGCCACCATAGGTCTCGATGCCGAGCGACAGCGGGGTGACGTCCAGCAGCAGGACGTCCTTGACCTCGCCCTTGAGGACGCCGGCCTGAATGGCAGCGCCGACGGCCACCACCTCATCCGGGTTGACGCCGCGGTGCGGCTCTTTGCCGTTCGCGAGCTTCTTGACCAGCTCCTGGATGGCGGGCATCCGCGTTGCCCCACCGACCAGGATGATCTCATTGAGCTCGGCGGGCGTGAGCTCCGCGTCCTTGAGCGCGGCGTTGAAGGGGGCGACCGTCTTTTCGGTCAGGTCCGCGGTCAGCTGCTCGAACTTGGCGCGTGAGATCTTGATGTCGAGGTGCTTGGGACCGTTCTGGTCAGCCGTGATGAATGGAAGGTTGACATCGGTCTCCATCCGGCTGGACAGCTCGATCTTCGCTTTCTCGGCCGCCTCGGTTAGCCGCTGCAGGGCCTGCCGATCGTTGCGCAGGTCGATCCCCTGCTCTTTCTTGAACTCGTCGGCGATATAGTCCACCAGCCGGCGATCGTAGTCGTCACCGCCGAGGTGGGTGTCGCCGTTGGTGGCCTTGACCTCGAAGACGCCTTCCCCGACTTCGAGCACCGAGACGTCGTAGGTGCCGCCGCCGAGGTCGAACACGAGGATCTTCTCGTTCTCCTTCTTGTCGAGGCCGTAAGCCAGCGACGCGGCGGTTGGCTCATTGATGATCCGGACCACATTGAGGCCCGCAATCTGGCCGGCGTTCTTGGTCGCCTGTCGCTGCGAGTCGTTGAAGTACGCCGGCACCGTGATGACAGCGTCAGTCACCTTCTCGCCGAGGTACGCTTCGGCGTCGGTCTTGAGCTTCTGCAGGATCATCGCCGAGATTTGCTCGGGCGTGTACCGCTGGCCCTGGATCTCGACCTCCACCCGGCCGTCCTTGCCGGCCAGCGTCTTGTAGGGCACCATCTTCCGCTCGCGATCGACTTCGTTGTAATTGCGGCCCATGAATCGTTTGATCGAGAACACGGTGTTCTCCGGGTTGACGGCGGCCTGGCGGCGGGCCAGCTGGCCTACCAGACGCTCCCCCGATTTGGTGAAGGCGACGACGGACGGTGTGGTCCGGCCACCTTCGGCATTCGGAATGACGACCGGCTCGCCGGCCTCCATGACCGCCACCACCGAGTTCGTGGTGCCCAGGTCGATGCCTACTGTTTTTGCCATTGTGATTTCTCCTTCATTTCCGCGGGCCCGGGCACGCGGAGCGCCGGGGCAAGCTGGGCCGTATATACCCTCGCGATTTGGGCCCTAAACGAATCCGAGAGCCCGATTACGTTTCTCGTGCGCGGGTAGAGTTAGTCTAGGAGCGAGATGCGTACGGTGATCGTGGGCTGCGGCCGGGTCGGTTCGAGCCTGGCCCGGCAGCTGAGTGAAGAGGGTGATGACGTGACCGTCGTGGACTTCAGTGAAGCCGCCTTCAATCGCCTGGGGGAGGACTTCGCCGGGGAGATGGTCTTCGGCTCCGCGGTTGACGAGGATATCCTGCGCCGGGCCGGGACCGACCGGGCAGAAGCCTTCGTGGCGGTCACGAATGCCGATACCACGAACATCATGGCGGCCCAGCTGGCGCAGCACGAGTTCGGAGTGAAGAAGGTTATCTGCCGGATCTACGACCCGGCCCGAGCGGACGTCTATGCTGAACTCGGCCTGGAAACAATCTGCCCGACCACCATCGGCGCCGACAAGGTTAAGCGCTTCTTCGAGAAATAGTGGGCGCCGCCCAGCAGACGCCGGTATGACAGCCTATCGATTCACCCAGGCGGTCGGCATCGTCTCGATCGTGCTCGGCTTGCTGATCCTGGTGCGCGACGTGGTCCAGGTGCATTCCATCCCCTATGCCATCGCGGGGGTCGGCCTGCTGGCGTTCGGCGCCTGGCGGCTGCAAGTTGCCGGCCGGCTCCGGCCTTGAGCCTCGCCTTTAACCCGGTCGGTGTCACCATCGCGGTCGGCTTCGCGATCGGGCTGGCCGGCACGCTTGGCTGGATGCTCCGGGTCCCGCCGCCCGCCCCACGGGGCGCCACCAGCACCGTCCGCTCGGTGGAGGCGATCCGCAAGGTTCTGGTTCCGATTCTCGATCTGGGGGCGTCGGTCCGCGCGGTGGAGCTGGCTGCCCGGCTAAACCAGGGGCACAAGGCGGAGATGGTGATCGTTTACGTCCATGAGATCCCGCTCCAGGCTCCCCTGGTCATGCCCGAGAAGGATCCCCGCATCCAGCGGGCGCTCGACGCGGCGGCGTTCATCGCCACCCAGCACGCCATCGAGCCACGGACCAAGGTCAATGTCGCCCGGCAGGCCGGCCACCGTATCGTGGAGATCGCTCGCGAAGAGGCGGCGGACCTGATCGTGATGGGCATCAGTTACCAGAACCGTCCCAACGAGGGCCCGCTCGGCCGGATCGCGGAGCACGTGGTGCGCAACGCGCCGATGGAGGTGGTGGTCGACCGGGTGCCGAAACAGAAAGTCGCGATGATCCCGACGGATCAGCTGACCGATCGGGTGAGCAGCACGTAGACGGCCACCGTGCCAACGGCGTTGTTGAGGGAATGCAACAGCACCGTGTTCGTGAGCGAGCGGGTCCAGGCATAGATGACGGCCAGCACGACGCCCATGTAGATGAAGACCGGCAGCAGCGCGAAGCTGACCGCCGGGCTGGCGTGAGCCAGGCCGAAGGCCGTCGCGCTCAACACGACCGCCGCCCACACCGGTACGCGGGTGCGCAACAGTCGGAACAACATGCCGCGGAAGAACGCCTCCTCGCAGAGGGGGGCGGCCACCGCGGTGACGAGCAGGGCCAGCACCAGGATGTGGAGTCCTTGCGGATGCTGGATGAAAAGCTGGCGGGCGTTGCTCGGGACGGGCAGCCCGCGGTTGAGCACCGCCGCCGACAACGTGGTGACCGCGAAGACGCCAAGATACCAGGGCACGATCAGCGCCAGCGTCAATCCCAGATCACGGGCCGTCGGCCAGTGCAGGCCAAGAAACGCCAGCGGACTATGGAGCCGCCGCAGCGCGACCGCGATACCCGCCCCAAAGGCGAGATAGACGATCAGCGCGGCCGTCAGGCCGATCGTCCCCAGGTTGGCCCGGTAAAAGGACCGGTTTAACCGGGCCAGCGTCACCGCCAGCAGGACCACGAGGACGATCCCCAGAATCGTGAATGCAAGAACCGGGATCAGGTCGAGCCAGCGCAGCCGCTCCTCGGGCCGTGGTGGTAGCCCCTCGGCAGCGCTATCCGTGGCTAGCCAGCCATCCGGTTGCTGATCCGTTCGCCATACGGGAGCCCGAGAGTCGCCCGGATCTCCAGGCTGAGCCGCGACAGAACAACCTTTGACTTCAGGAAGTAGCGCTGAACATTTGGAGCCGCATGCCACCAGAGGTTGTCCTCGGGCATGGAGTTGCTGAGGATCCAGATGGGAATCGCTCCGCAGATGGGGTCCCCGCTCCAGCGCTCGATCAACTCGCGCCCGTCGACATCGGGCAGCTTGAGGTCGATCAGGATGAGAACCGGACCCCGCCCGTGGGCGAAAATATCGGCGTCATGGCCAGTGCGCACGTGCTCGATCGGCACGCCGTCACGGCGAAGTTGGACCAAATAAAGATCGGCAACGTCGGGGTCGTCTTCAACCAGTAGGACCCTTCGCTCCCGCGCCACACCGCGACATTAGGCGACAAAGGTTGCGAGCGCCATTGCGTCGCCTGCCGCCGGTATTTGCGGACCGGGCCTCGCTCAGGCCGCCGGGCGCATCCGATTTCGTGCCGTGCGATAAGCGTCGTAGGCACAAAATGCCCAGAGACCGATCCCGCCGAGGTCGAGCGGGATTCCGATGGGAGCGAGGATCGCGGTCATGTCGAGCTCGGTCCCCAAAACGATCGGTGTCATGATGGCGGCGAAAAACGCCAGCCCCTTCAGCGGGGCCCCCGCGTACCAATGGCCGAGGCCCGGGACGATGGAGAGCCGGGCGGCGCGGCCGGGGCTGAGCGGCCGATTCCTGGCAAAGCGCTTCGTGCCATCGATGATCTCGCCCTGGAGCGGTTGGATGCGAAGCTGGGCGCCGCAATGTGGACAGAAGGCGGCCTCGGCCGCCACCGAGCGCCGACAGCGCGGGCACGTTTGCATGCCGTTAGCGTACTAGCATTACCGACGGTGGCGGCATCCGAGCGGTCTTCGGTTCCAGTCACGATTCGGCTCCTTAATGGGGTCGCCCACGTCACGCTGGATCGACCGCCACTGAATGTGCTGGATATCGACACGTTACGCGAGCTCAACCGCGCGCTGCGGGAGTGCGATGCCTCCTCGATCCGCGTGCTTGTGTTGAGCAGCGCCCTGCCGCGCGCCTTCTCGGCCGGGGTCGATGTTGCGGACCATGTCGCCTCCCGGGTGGATGTCATGCTCACTGAAGTCCGCGAAAACGCCCGGCTGCTGCTCAACCTCAAACCGCTCACCGTCGCGGCAATCCACGGCTCGACGCTCGGCGGCGGCGCCGAGATCGCGTTGCTGTGCGACATCGTCATCGCGGCTGACGACACGGTTCTCGGGTTCCCCGAAATCAAGCTCGCCGCCTTTCCGCCGGTGGCGGCCGCCTGGCTGCCGGAGCGCTGTGCCTGGCCGCTCGCGATGCGGTTGCTGCTCGGCGAGACCATCGATGCTCGGGCCGCCGAACACGCCGGGCTCGTGAGCCAGGTTGTCGAAAAGGCCCGGCTGGCGCAAACCGCCGACGGGGTCGCGACCGAGCTCGCCGCGCATAGCGCAGTGGCCCTGCGGGGGCTCACCCGCGCCACGCGGGGCCAGCGGGCGCCCGCGGTCTTGCAGCGTCTGGACGCCGCCATCGCCACCTACAAAGCCGCCGTCGCGCCGTCCCGTGATGCCGATGAGGGCATCCGCGCCTTTCTCGACAAACGAGCGCCGGCCTGGAGTCACCACTGAAGGACAAGCGCCGAACCCTCCGCGAGGCGATCGCGGAACACGTTCATGATGGCGACGCCATCGCCCTGGGCCTCGCCCTCGAGTCGGGGATACCATTCGCCGCGGTTCACGAAATCATCCGCCAGCAGCGGCGCGACCTGACGCTGATTGGGCCGATCTCCGACATGGCGTTCGACCAGCTGATCGCCGCCGGCACCGTGGCGAAGGTGGTCGCCGCCTGGGTGGGCAATGTGGCGGGCGGATCGGGCTATGGGTTTCGGCGGGCCTATGAGCAGGGCGTGCCGCGGCGGATCGTGATGGAGGACCACTCCAACTTCACGGTTGGACTGGCGCTCAAGGCCGCCGCCATGGGTCTGCCCTATCTGCCAACCTTCACCGGAATTGGGGGCGACATCGTCCGCGGCCATCCGCGCATTCGTCCAGTTGACGATCCGTTCGGTGGCCCCAGCCTGCTCGCCGTGGCTGCGGTCAAGCCGGACGTCGCCATCATTCATGTCCAGCGCGCCGACCGCGAGGGGAATGCCCACCTGTGGGGCAACCTGGGACTCACCGTCGAGGCGGCGTTCGCCGCGCGGCGCACGATCGTGACCTGCGAAGAGATTGTGCCCGAGGAGGTGATCCGCAGCGACCCCAACCGTACGGTGATCCCCGGCTTTCTTACGACCGCGGTCGTCGAGGAGCCGGGCGGCGCCTTGCCCTCTTCGGTGCAGGGCTACTGGCGGCGAGACTTCGAGCCGTTCCTGCGTTATCACCAGATCTCCCGGACGCCCGATGGTTTCCAGGCATGGCTGCGCGAGTGGGTCCTCGATCTCCCCGATCGGCAGGCCTACCTCCGGCACATGGGAGACGCCACCGAGCGGTTGCGCGTCCGGGACCGTCGTCTCGCCGCCGCCGCCAATTTCGCGCCGTGATCGCAACCTACACGCGGCGTGAACTGATGGTGGTGGCCGCCGGGCGCGAGATCCGCGATGGCGAAGTCGTCTTCGTCGGTATGCGGCTTCCGCTGCTGGGCTTCGGGCTCGCCAAAGCTACCCATGCGCCCAATGCCGTCGGGTTGTTCGAAAACGGCGTCATCCGGGATCGGCCGGCGGAGGCCTTCATCTACACCATGGGCGATCCACCCAACATCGCCGGCGCGGTCGCCTGCCTCGGGCTCAATGACGTCATGAGCCTGCTGCAGCAGGGACGGGTGGACGTTGGGTTCATCGGGGGGGCGGAGATCGATCCGCTCGGCAATCTCAACACCACCCGGACCAGCGGCAGCGGCTCGCTGGTGCGCCTCCCCGGCAGCGGCGGCGGCGGCGATATTGCCTCCCTGGCGGGACGGACGGTGCTGATCATGGAACACGAACCGCGTCGCTTCCGGGAGCGGGTCGACTACGTCACGTCTCCCGGCCATTTCCCGGGTCGCCGCCGGGGTGGTCCGGCAACGCTCATCACCACCCTTGGCGTGTTCGATCTGACCGGTGGCCGGGTGCAGGCCGTCACGTTGCACCCCGGGGTTACGCCGGAACAGGTGCGCCAGGCGACGGGCTTTGAGCTGTCAATCGATGAGGGCATCCCCGCCACGAGGGCACCATCTGCGGATGAGCTCGCTTACATTCGCAAGGCCGACCCAAACGGGTTTTGGACCGGCGATACGATGAAGGGCGGATGAGCGACGAGCCGGCCTGGTCACCGACAGACGAACAGGCGCGCGGCAGCCGGCTCTGGGGGTTCATGCAGAGTCACGGCTGCGCCAGCTACCCCGATCTGTGTCAGCGGGCGGCTCGAGAGCCCCGTTGGTTCTGGGATGTCCTCGTCAAGGAGCTCGGCGTTGTCTGGTCAACGCCCTATCGCGAGGTCATGGACACCTCCGCCGGGATTCCATTCACGCAGTGGTTTCCCGGGGGGCGGCTTAACGCCTACGACTCGGCGGTGGTCCGGTTTCGCCACACGGATCCCGACCGCCTTGCGCTGATTGGGGAGACCGAGAGCGGAGCGACCCGACGGCTGACCTATGCGGAGCTCGAGGACGTCGTGGAGCGGGCCGCCGCCGGACTTCGCGCGATCGGCGTCGTACGAGGCGTCGCCGTGGGTCTCTATCTGCCGCTCGTCATCGAGAATGCGGTCGCCCTGCTGGCCTGCACCAAGTTGGGCGCCGTCGCCGTCCCGCTTTTCTCCGGCTTCGGCGCCGAGGCGATCCGTCAGCGACTCGCCGATGCGGACGCCAGGGTCCTGATCACCGCCGACGCCGCCGTTCGCCGCGGACGCACCGTCCCGATGCTGCCGGTCGCCGCCCAGGCGGCCGACGGCTTGCCCCAGCTGGAACGGCTCGTCGTTGTCAACTGCGCCCAGGTCGACGCCCCACTTCGGCGTGATCGGGACCTTCCGTGGGAAGACATGGTGGGAGCAGACCGCGACCGCGTGCCCACGGAACCGATGGCGTCGGATGAGCCTTTGATGCTGCTCTACACGTCGGGCACCACGGGACGGCCCAAGGGAACCGTGCACGGCCACGCCGGGCTGCCGATCAAGAGCGCCCAGGACTGGGCCCTGGGGATGGACGTCCGGCCAGGGGAACGGGTCATGTGGATCACCGACATGGGTTGGGTAATGGGGCCGCTGCTTGTTTTTGGCAGCCTGATGATCGGCGGCACCGCCGTCTTTTACGACGGCGCCCCCGATCATCCGAATCCGGCGCGGATCTGGGACGTCGCGGAACGCCAGGGCGTGACCCACCTGGGCATCTCCCCCACACTGACCCGGGTGCTGATGGCATCCGGCGAACGCGCCGCGCCCAGCCAGCCGATCCCCGGTCTTCGCGTTCTGGCCTCGACCGGCGAACCATGGACCCCGGAAGCCTGGACCTGGCTCTTTGAGGTGGTCGGTCGAGGGCGGGTCCCGATCATGAACTACTCGGGAGGGACCGAATGCGGCGGCGGACTGGTTTCGGGAAACTTCCTGACGCCCTCGCGGCCCGGGAGTTTCGCGGGTCCTATCCCCGGCATCGACGCCGCGGTCTTCAACGAACAGGGTCAGGCGGTCACCGGCGAGGTGGGCGAGCTCGTGGTCCGCCAGCCCTACCTGGGTATGACGCTCGGATTCTGGAAGGACCGGGCACGGTACCTGGACACCTACTGGTCACGCTGGCCGGACGTGTGGGTGCACGGCGATTGGGCGATGGTCGATGCGGGCGGCCTCTGGTACATCCTCGGCCGGTCGGACGACACCATCAAGGTCGCCGGGAAACGGGTGGGGCCTGCCGAAGTGGAAGCGGCGGCGCTGGATGGGACGGACGTGGCAGAGGCCGCCGCGGTCGGCGTCCCCGATCCGCTCAAGGGTCAGGCTGTGGTCGTCTTCGCGGTGGCGCGGCCGGATGCCGACCCGGGACCGATCCCCTCCGCCGTTTCTCGCAGCGTCGAGCGGTCGCTGGGAAAGCCCTTCAAGCCGGCGGCCGTCCACGTCATCCCGCGCCTGCCGAAGACCCGGAACGGCAAGATCCTGCGGCGCGTGATTCGCAACGTCTTCGTCGGCGATCCGCCGGGCGACCTGTCATCGATTGATGACATGGCCTCGCTGGACGCGATCCGCAGGCTCGGCGGAAGACCGGACTAGCGGAAGTACTCGCGCAGCGGGGTGCTGCTCGACCAGCCCGCGGCCCCGAGGTGCGCGAGATGGAAGCCGTCCTCGATCGTTCGCAACAGGCCGTAGTGGTTCTCCGCGACGCTCGACCGGAAGCCGCTGATCACCCTGGGCGAGATGACCAGCGTGGCGACGCGTCCGCCCCAGGAATCGCTGCAACAACCGGCGCTACTCGAGCCCTCGTCCCAGGTGATAAACAGCGCGCCGCCGTTGCGAAACGCGGCGGAAGCCGTGATCGTCGGGACGACACTGCGCAACCAGCCGTCGCCGGTTGACACGGCGCAGTCGTGCATGTCATTGCACATGTTGGGTGTGATCCAAACGAGGTTGGGCACCTGGCCGCTGCTCATGTCAGCCCCGAACTGGCTAAAGGGAACCACGTGACCGGCGCAGCGGGCCGCATTGGTGCGGATGTCGTTGTAGTACATGAAGGGGTTGTGCTTCATGGCGTAATTTCCGGCTGAAGCGCCGGTAAAGCAGGGGCTCGGCATGTCTTCCATGTACGCCTTCCACGAGCGGCCGCTCGCCTCCACCTGGTCAGCGATATTGGTAGCGCCGACAAAGCAGGTCGTGCAGTCACTGGCGATGCCGAAGGTGCTTCCCGCAGTCAGCGCCAGATAGTTCGGCAGGCTGGGATGCGAGGCGCCATAGTAGTTCGTCGCCAGCGCGTAGGTGCTCGCCAGACTGTTGATGTAGGGCGCGGCGGAACTCCCGATGATACTGCCGTACTCGTGGTTCTCCATCACGATCACAAAGACGTGTGAGAACGAGGGCACGGCAGGGGCGGGCGGAGGTGCCACGGTAGAACGGGTCGGCGCCGCGGATGGTTTGACTGGCGAGCGCGTGGGGCTGGGTGAAGAGCCGGGCGCGGTCGGGGTTGCCGCCGGCGTCGCGGGCGCGACCCTGCCCTTGAGCAGGAACTTGAATTCGGGGTCGTTGCGGTCGGATGCGACCGCCGCGGGCGCGACGACCGAGGACGTCCTCGCCGGCTTGCCTCCGAGCAGCATCACCGTGGGAACGGCCGCCAGCACCCCGGCGCCAAGGATGATGATCGCGCTTCGAGCGATTGGGAACCGCATGACCCGATTGACGCGATCCGACCGGCCATCTTGCGCTTTGGACGTTGCGTGACGCAACGGCCGAGTGAATCGATTTGCCGGCTCTACACGTTGTAATCAGTAGGAGAACGATCATGAAACCCCTCAACGCCGAGCTGGCTGCCCGCGCCTGGGAGTTCGCCCAGGGACTTGACCTCAAGGAATATCGCCGTCTGCAGGACGAGGTCCGGACGACCTGGCCCGCCACCGCGAAGCTGCACGGCCTCGACTTCGACCGGGCCTTTCTGGCGTTCATCGCCGAGAGGTGGCTGGACAAGGCGGCCTAGGTCCGCGGTTCAACGCGTACGGTGAACTGCTAGCCCGCAAGCCCTTCTGAATCAGGGCGTTACTCGCGACAGGCCCCGACATGTCTATCAACGATGGCCTGGCGCTGATTCGCCGGCATGACTTCGAAGGCGCCCTCCCGCTGCTGGCCGCCGAGGTGCGCAAGCGTCCCGACGACGCCTACGCCGCCTATTACCTCGCCTATGCGTTCGTCGGGGCGCAGGACCCGCAACCGGCGGTCACGCTGCTGACGAAGATCATCGAGGTCCATCCCGATTTCACTGACGCCCGAACCCTCCTCGGCCTGGCCCGGATCCGGATCTCGGACTTCGCCGGCGCTGCGACCGAATACGACGCGGTCCTCGCCCGGGAGCCGAAGAACGCCGCCGCCCTCCTTGGCCTGGGCATGATCGCCTTCTGGAAGCGTGAAACCGCCGTGGCTGATGACTACCTCGATCGCGCGCTGCGCGGCGACCCGGGTGCCCGCGACGCGCTGGTCTTCAAGGCCGACCTTCGTTATGCGGCCGGCGACGTCAACGGTGCCGTGATGCTGCTGCGCGACGCCAAGCGCTTGCGCCGCCCGGCCTTGCCGGAAGTCTCGGATGGCGACATCGCCGACCGGCTGCTTCGCTACGAGGCCGCCCTTCAGCCGCTGCGCCGCGCTCGAAGCGGCTTGCCCGATATGCCGGGGTGGGTTCTGTCGGTGCTGGGCGTCACCCTGGCCCTCACGTTCATGGCGGGCGCCGGCCTCCCGGGTGCATGGAATGGCTTCCGTCACTACCAGGACGGCAAGGCACGGCTCACCACCAACGATTACATCGGTTGCGCCGCGGAGATGGAACGGGCCGTCGAGTCGGTGCCGAACTCGCCCAAAGCCTGGGGGTACGAAGCGTACTGCTACTTCCTGGACAAGGATCCCAAGGCCGGCCTCTCCGCCTGGTACACGGCTCGCAGCTTTGATCCGGGGATCAGGCTCGATAGCCAGAAGGAGCAGGACATTCTCCTGATCAAGATCCGGCAGGCCACCGCGCCGCCGTTGGTGGCGAAATGAGCGGAGCACTGGACCCGATTCAGGAGGACCTCCCGCTGGGTCTGCCTTCGGGCTCCAGCCCGACCTCGCCGGGCACGCCCACCATAAGGCCCGCGCAGCCGGACCCCGAGCGGCCGCCCTCGTTGTTCGAGCAGTTCGGGACGACTGTTCGCGCGCTGCCCTGGGCACGCTGGCGCGCACAGGCGGCGCCCATCCTGCGGTCCGGTGCCCAGGGCCTCGGCGGCGTCGCCCGGGTGGCCGTCACCCGCGGCGGCTCGGTAGCCAAAATCGCGGCAAGCCGGGGCGGCAGCGTCGCGCGTGTCGCCGTGAAGCGAGGGGCGCCCTATACCCTCCAGCTGGCGAAGGCAACCGCCCAGATCAGCCTGATTCGGGCGTTCCCGCTGCTGATCGCCCGCACCATCCACCTGTTCGGCTTCCCGGCAGTGGTTGTACGCACCGCCATCCAGTACTCGATCGCGCACCGGGCCGGACTCGCGATCGACGAGGTCAAGTACTTCCGGGTCGACGACCCGGCCGGGTACACGGTCTACGAGGCGCCCTCTCGGCTTTCGACCGCCATCGCGATTACCTATCTTCCGACCCTCGTGCTCCTGATCCTGGGGGTCGTCTGCCTGGCGCCGGCGCTCACGCCGCGCGTCGTCCTTCAGCTTCCCGTCAGCTGGATCACCTGGGTGCAAGTTTGGCTTGGTCTGGCATTTGCCGCGCATGCCTTCCCTTCCTACGAAGAGGCCGGCCCGGTGTCCGAACAGGCGCGGGTCGGCGTCCTGAAGGCCGACCCGGTTTCCGTGTTCTGGGTGATTCCCGCCCAGATCGTCGCCATCCTGACCCGGCTCGGCGGCATCCCCCCGGCTGTCGCCGGCGTCCTCGCCTGCTGGTGGCTGGCGGGCGCGCTCTTCCACTAGGCGGAGCGTTTTCGGCGGCTCTGTTTCCTGTACGCTTCCCCGGTGGCCCTCGCCCGCTTTCTGGCGGTACTGTTCAGCCTGCTTAGCGCGGTCGGGTTGAGTGGATGCAGCGACGACCAGAGCCAGCCTCCCCCGCTGCAGGCAACGGCCTCGTCGTCTGTCGGCTGTAAGGCGGGCCAGAGCTATCAGCACACAACGCTCGGCTATCACCTCTGCTTCCCTGGCGGCTGGACGTCGCGCGACTATACCGCCGAGCCCGGATCTGGCGGGGCCGTCAGCGTGGTCGCGTTTGGACCGCCCGCAGCCGTTCCCGCACACGTGCCGTCCTCCGGGACCTTCAGTCCGCCAATCGAGGTGCGGGTCATCGCCGGGCCGAAAGACCAGGCGGAAGCCAGCCTGACCGAAGGCAACCAGGTGACCCAGACCAAGGTGGCGGGGATCGCCGCCGACCGGATCGTGGTGATGGACTCAGGCCCAGCCAATGGCGCGGTGCTCGTCGTTTTGGAGCGCCAGGGCAATACCTTTGAGATCGAAGAGGCGCCCGGCGGCACCTACGATACCGCCTTCCGGCAGGTGTTGGACAGCTTCTCCTTCTCCGCCAGCTGATCAGGGCGACAGCTGGACGCCGAGATCGCGTAATTGGCTCACTGACCAACTGATCGAACGACCCCTTCGATGTTGAGGCGATGGCTTGGTCAACTGGTCGGGTTGGCAACTCGGCGGTCAATCCTTTGGATTGGCCCGAAACGCCCCTAGGAGGTCTGCTCCGTTGCGTTTTCGTGCCGACTTGGGCACCTAGCATTGAGGTGCATGCCTGCTCGGCGGCTCGTCATGGTGTTGCCGGTGATCGTCGGTATGGCCGTAATTGTCGGCCACCTCGCGGGGCTCCAGGCCAGCCCCCCAGGTCTGTTCGGCGACGAGGCGGCATTCGGTTACAACGGGTGGGCGATCTCCCACTATGGAGTGGACCAGTACGGGGTTCCCTGGCCGCTCTTTTTTCGCTCCTTCGGCGACTACAAGGGACCGGTGGGCGTCTACTCGGTGGCTCTGCTCACGGCGTTCCTGCCCCTAACACCCTTCACCGTCCGGCTGCCAAACGCCCTCGCCGGCATCGCCCTGGCGATGGTAGCGGGAGCGCTGGGATGGCGGTTGACGCGTTGCCGGGCCGTGGCGCTGATTCTTGTACTTGAGGCTTCTTTCGAGCCGTGGTTCTTCCATCTCGGCCGCACCATGCTCGAAGCCGATTTGTTTACCCCTCTGTGCTACGTGCTGGCTCTGCTGGCCCTGGCCGAGAAGGGTGAGCGCCGCTTGCGCAACTGCGTCGCTGCCGGCATCTGCCTCAGTGTCGCCCCTTTCACCGCCCAACCTGCGCGCTTCTTCACCATCGTGATGGTGGGCTTGCTCATCTTTTCGTTTGGCAGGCGCATCTGGGGCTGGCGGCTGGCGGCGGTGGTGGTTCCACCATTGGTCACCACCCTCGTGGTCGCGGCGGCCGGCGGGCATGCGGTGGCGCGGCTGGGGGCGGTGAGTGTCTTCAGCGGTCGCAGTTGGCTCGATGCCGTCCTCTTCGCGCTGACTAACTATCCGCAGTACTTCGGACCCCGACTACTGTTCATTAGCGGTGACTCGAACCTGCTGCTCTCCAGTGGGTTCGCCGGGCTCCTTTTCCTGACCGCCATTCCACCCATCGTTCTCGGGGTGATCGCGGCGTACCGCCGCCGCCCCGAACCGATGGCCAGGATTGCGCTGCTGGGAAGCCTGCTCGCGCCAATCGGCCCGGCGCTGACGACGACGGTATCCTCGCGGCGAGACGTCGTGGCGCTGCCCTTTCTCCTCATCCT
>Ga0209155_1000512_pt1 | contig 18462 bp, 18 predicted proteins | sample GraSoiAngelo_122_FD_185879 | JGI IMG/M metagenome (GOLD analysis project Ga0209155, IMG submission 185879) | Grasslands soil microbial communities from the Angelo Coastal Reserve, California, USA - 14_0927_02_20cm (SPAdes) (version 2) | ecosystem: Environmental > Terrestrial > Soil > Grasslands ... | reverse complement strand
GATTCTTCAACAACCACTTCCACGGCTACGCGCCCGAGAATTGCATCCAGATCCTGCGGATGCTCGGGGTGCAGACCCAGGACCAGGCACGGGCGCTCCAGCGGATCGAGGGGTTCCGCAAGCAGGCCACCCACGCGGAGGTCCGACTAAAGTCCCTCACGCTGGAGGACTTCGGCGCCGACGTCCCGAAGGACGCACTCGTCGACGCGGCACTCGGTCGTCTCATGGACCCGAACCGGCTCGACCGGGCGAAACGAATCGACTCGAAGGACGTCGAGGTCACTCGGGAGGGCGAAGTCATCCTCGCACGGGTCAAGGAGTATCGGGTCGAGCTCGATCCCACATCGAAGACGATCGTGCACGACTGCGAAGACTGGGGCAAGCTGTCCGGGCGGAAGGACTTCTGCAAGCATGTCGGGAAGTTTTTCCTTAGCCTCCCAAAGGAGGAAGCCCTCACGCGCCTGGATGCGATTGCAACGGATCGAGATGCGTGGACCTTTTCGACGCCGCCCACTTAGATGACCGGGGCAATCTCTCACCATCCGAGGACAGGCCGCAAAGGTTAACGGCCGCCGTTGGCGTGGACGCAGCGTGGGTGTCCTCCTCACTCCGATCGCGGTCCGCCATCCAACGACCCTCGAGGCGCTCCATGGCCGCTCCATCGCGATCGACGGCAATCTCGAATTGTATCAGTTTCTCTCGATCATGCGCACCCGCGATGGGACGCCCTTGCAGGATTCCCAAGGTCGGATTACTTCGCACCTCAACGGCCTGGTGTTCCGGACGACGCGCCTCATCGCCGATTACGAAATTCGTCCCGTGTTCGTATTCGACGGTCCTCCTCCGAAGCTGAAGTGGGCGGAGATCCGCAAGCGACGCGAGGTCCGCGAGAAGTCGCAGCGGGAGTATCAGGTCGCCGTCGCTTCGGGAGACACCTCGACGGCGTGGTCCAAAGCCGTGATGACCTCGCGGCTGACGAGGCCGATGGTTGAAGAAGCAAAGACGCTCCTCGGCCTGCTCGGCATTCCGTGGATTCAAGCCCCGAGCGAAGGGGAGGCGCAGGCCGCATTCCTCACGCAGCGCGGCGACGTGTGGGCTGCGGGTTCGAAGGATTACGACTCCCTCTTGTTCGGGGCGCCGCGAATGGTCCGATTCCTTGCCGTCGGCTCGACTGAATTCCTCCCGAGCCAGGGTCGCTCCCGATCCGTACCTCCGGAGGTCCTTGATCTTGAAGAGAACTTGGAGCACCTCGGTCTCACGCGAGAGCAGCTGATCGACGTCGCGATCCTCGTGGGGACGGATTTCAATGAGGGAGTGAAAGGGATCGGCCCGAAGACCGCGGTCAAACGGATTCGGGAATGGAAGTCCCTCGATCATGCCCCGGCGGAAGTGTCCGCCGCGTTGCCGGCGGAGATCGAAGCGATTCGGGGTTTTTTCACGGACCCGCCCGTGTCGACGGAATCGGTCCCCGCTCCAAGATCCCCGGACGAGCGAGCCCTCTTTCGCTTTCTCTGTGAGGAGCGCGAATTCTCCCACGACCGGGTGGAGAAGGCCATCCAGCGCTTGCGCCGACCGTCCGGTAAGCAGAGTACCTTGGACATCTGACGAACCCCCGATTCTCCGCTGGATAACGCTTAAGACCGCACACCGAATACCGTGGCCGGACGGCTGTCCGCGTTGGGTTACGGACAGGGGGCGGATGAACTTGGGAACACCTGAGCCAGCAAAACCAGTGCGCGCGGCGAGCCGGAGACTACTTGCGATCGTCGTGGTCGTGATCGTCCTCCTCCTCGTAGGCGGCGCGGCGGCGTACGTCCTCTTGACCGCCCCCGCTCCGTCGAAGGTCCTCGTCGTGGGCACGACCGACGACGAGATCAGTTTCGATCCGGCGGACGCGTATGACTATTTCTCAGGCAACATCATCCAAAATACGATGGCGATGCTCGTCACCTACGTGCCGGGGACGACGAACTTGACCCCCGACTTGCTGACCGACGTGCCGACCCTCGCGAATGGCGGGATCAGCTCGGACGGGCTGAACTATACCTTGCACCTGCGGGCGAACCTCAAATTCGAAGACGGGACGGCAATCAACAGCACGGTCCTGAAGTACTCCTGGGACCGCGCCGTGAAGCTGAACGGTCTGCCCGCTTTCCTGCTGGACTACATCAGCGGGGCCCACGAGTACTTCGATGCTCTGAAACTCAAGCCGTCCGCGACGAATGCCACCATCCAAGCGAACGCTTACGCGAATTACACCAGCCGAGGCGTGAAAATCGTTGACGGCACAACGGTGAAGGTGACCTTGCGCCAGAAGTGGTCCCCCTTCGTGTCGTTGTTGGCCTTCACAATCACGACGCCGGTCAACCCGAAGTCCTTCACGAACGACCGGTTCTATCCGAACGTCGTCGTGTCCAGCGGGCCGTATCGACTTTCGAAGTACCTCCCGCACCAGCGGTATGAGCTGACGGCGAACGCGAATTACTATGGAACGGCGCCGAAGATGAGCCAAGTGACGATCGTCCGATACACGACGTCGGTGGATCTCAAGCTCGCCATGTCGACCGGCGCGGTTGACGTGGCATATCGAAGCCTGTTGCCGCAGGACTTTACGACCTTCCAGTCCAGCGCGAGCGTCAAGACCCAGCAGGGCGCGAGTCCTGTGATCCGGTATCTCGTGTTCAACATGTGCAGCGCGGCGGATCAAGCCCTAGGTGCCTGTCCAAGAACCACGGTGTTCTCGGATGCGAACGGGCTCCTCCTGCGGAAGGCGATCGCGTATGCGTCGAACCGCTCGGACATCGCGACGAGCGCGTATTCCGGGACCGTCTCGCCGCTGTACAGCCTAGTCCCCGCGGGGATGTTCGGCCACGAGGACGCGTTTAAGACGGTCTACGGCGCTTCCCCGAATATCGCACAGGCGCAAACCCTTCTCACGCAGGCGGGTTACAGCGCGAGCAACAAGCTCAGCCTGACTTTGTGGTACACCCCGTCACACTACGGCGATCCGGAGATTTTTGTTGCCCAGGCCCTCAAACGCGCGTGGGAGGCGACCGGGATGATGACCATCGCGCTCAACGAGAAGGAGTGGGCTGACTACAAGGTGTCCCGGACGGCGGGCGATTTCGACGTATTCCTCCTCGGCTGGTTCCCGGACTACTTCGATTCGGACGACTACGTCTTCCCGTTCCTTCACTGGGCGTCGGGTGGCAGTGCACAGTTCGGGGACTGGTACCACAACGACACGATGGACTCGCTGATCGAGGCCCAGGCCGCGGAAGCGAACCCCGTCACGCGATCTCAGATCTTCAGCCAGATCCAGGCCAAGCTCGCGGCGGATGTGCCGTACGTGCCCTTGTGGCAGACGAACCAGCAGGTCGTGTTCAAGCCGACCGTTTCCGGGATCGTCCTCGATCCGATTCAGTTCTTCCGCTACTTCACGATCAGTGTCTCGTGACGAGGAAACCCGGAAACCTTTTTCCCCATTCCTCCCTGGGAGATTAGCGGAGCGTGCCTAGATGGGCGGATCGACGGCGTCCCTGCGAGCCTACGTGATCACTCGCGTGATCCTGATGGTTCCCATGCTGGTGCTCCTCCTCACGTTCACGTTCATCATCCTTCGCGTGGCCCCCGGGGATCCGGTCAGCACCATCTATGGTGAACGCGGGAACCCGCAGGTGATTGATCGCATCAAGACCGAGCTAGGTCTGTACGATCCGCTGTACGTCCAGTACTTCCGGTACCTTCACGACGTCTTCACCGGACACATGGGGACCTCGATCCTCACGCAGCGGCCCGTCATCGACGAAATTTGGAGCCGGATGCCGGCGACGATCGAATTGACGTTGTCATCCATGTTGGTTGCCAGCGTGCTGGGAATCGGCCTCGGTACCTTCGCCGGAACACGCCGGGATCGACTCCCGGATTTTGGCACGCGCCTGTATGGCGCCCTGGCTTACAACATCCCGATTTTCTGGTTCGGACTCATCCTGAAACTCGTCTTTGCGGTCTGGCTCGGTTGGCTTCCCGTCTCCGGGCGGTTTTCCCCGCGGCTTTCGACTCCCCCCACGGTCACCGGGCTCTACACGATCGATAGCCTCCTAGCGCTGAACTTGCCGGCCTTCGCCGACGCGGTCGCGCATCTGATCCTCCCTTCGCTCACGCTCGGGATTGTCCTCTCCGGATTCTTCGTACGGATCACACGCGTCAACGTGATCCACGCCATGGGCTCAGATTACGTCGAAGCGGCCCGAGCTCGCGGAATCCCCGAACGGAGCGTGTTCTTCCGTCACGGCCTGAAGAACGCCCTCGTGCCTGTCATCACCACGATGGGGCTCACGTTCGCCCTGCTTTTTAGTGGCGCGATCCTGACCGAGACCGTGTTCTCGTTCGAAGGCATGGGGCGATTCGTATACCTTGCCCTCAGCTATCGCGACTATCCCGCCATCCAAGGCGCGGTTGTATACTATGGCATCCTCATGGTGATCATCAGCCTCATGGTCGACATCTTGAATGCCTTCGTCGATCCTAGAATCCGTTACTAGGAGGGGCTCGTGGCAGACTGGTTCGCGAGAGGTCGGACCTCGCTCGTGGGACGACTCTTCGGGACGTTCCTGCGACAATCTCGGTCGATCGCTGGCGTCCTCGTCTGGATCGGAATCGCCGTCGTGCTCGCCATCATCGTCATGGCCCTACTCGCACCCTTTCTGGCCCCCTTCGACCCGAACACAAAAGTGGCGGATCCCGAACTCCCTCCCGGCGGCCCTTTCGTGATGGGTACCGACCGAGGGGGGCAGGACGTCCTCAGCCGCATCATCTGGGGCAGCCGAGTGCCACTCGCGATCATCGCAGTCGCGACCACGATCTCCCTCGCATTGGGCCTTCCTCTAGGCCTGCTCTCCGGATTTGCGGGGGGGCGATTGGACCGGGCCATCCTCCTCGTGATGGACTCGATCTATGCGTTTCCGGGTCTCCTCCTCGCCATCGCGATTGCCGCGGTTATCGGACGCGGAATCCTGAACGTCTCCTTCGCAATCGCCGTGGTCTACATTCCGACCTACTTCCGGGTCATCCGCAACCACGTGGCCTCCGTGAAAGAGGAGCCGTTCGTCGAAGCGGCCATCGCGCTGGGCCTGCCGCGGCGACGGGTGATCGGTCGATACATCCTTCCGAACGTGGCGCAGAGCATTCCGGTCATCTTCTCGGTGAACGCCGCGGACGCCGTCCTGACCGAAGCGGGGTTGGCGGTCTTAGGGCTGGGCCTTCCGCCCGGCATTCCCGACTGGGGGTTCGACATCAGCCTGAACTGGCAACGCTTTGACGCCTCGTGGTGGGCGACCTTTTTTCCGGGGCTCTTCATCCTCATCCTGACGACGGCCCTCACCTTCGTCGGAGAAGGACTCAACGACATCCTTAATCCGCTCCTGCGTAGGCGAGAGACGAAGGTTGGCGCCGAAGCGTGACCGCGGTCCTCGAGCTGGAACACCTTTCTGTGACATACGAAACGACCCAGGGAGGTGTCCACGCCGTTCAGGATGTGGACCTAACGATCGCGAGTGGGAGCATCATGGGCCTCGTCGGCGAAAGCGGCTGCGGGAAGAGCACCCTTGGCCGTGCGATCCTTCGACTCCTGCCCGATAACGCGGACATGCAGGGATCCGTCCGGTTCGCCGGACGGGATTTGCTTTCGCTGTCCGCGAAGCAAGTGCGCGATCTACGTGGACGGAACCTCGCGATGATTTTCCAGGACCCAATGACACGCCTGAATCCGCTCATGCGGATCCGGGATCACTTCATCGAGACGATCCGAGCGCACGATCCCGAGGTCCGACCGGAGGACGCGCTGGAGCGGGCGAAAAAAGTCCTCGCGGACGTCCGAGTGCCATCGGACCGCCTGGGCATGTATCCGCACGAGCTGAGCGGCGGCATGCGTCAACGGATCATGATCGCTCTTTGCCTGCTTTTTAACCCGGCTCTGTTGATCGCGGATGAGCCAACCACGGCCCTCGACGTGATCTTGGAAGCCCAAATCCTCCAGCTTCTGCAGTCGATTATGCACGAATATGACATGGCTGTCCTCCTGATCACGCACAACCTTGGGCTGGTCGCGGAGTTTGCCGACCGAGTCGCCGTGATGTACGCCGGTCGAATCGCGGAGGAGGGAGCGACCGTCCCCCTTTTCCGGGAGCCACGCCACCCATACACCCAAGGTCTTCTTCGGTCCGTGATCGATCTGGAGACGACGAAACTGTATTCCGTCCCAGGAGAACCTCCCAGCCTTCTCGGGGATTCCATCGGATGCCCTTTTTTTCCCCGCTGCGAGAAACGGATGTCCGTCTGCGAGACGGTCTTTCCTGAGATTCGGCTCGTCGGGGAAGACCGTCGGAAGGTCGCATGCCATCTGTACTAGGTCGACCTCGATGACCGAACCCCTCCTCGAGGTCCGCGACCTAAAGGTCTATTTCTCCGTGTACCGAGGTTTCGTGCAGCGGCTCCTTGGCGGTGGCGATGCAAAGGTCCACGCCGTGGACGGGGTGTCTTTTTCCATCGCCCAGGGCGAAGTGTTCGGTCTCGTCGGAGAGAGCGGCTGCGGCAAAACCACGATTGCGAAAACCCTCGTCGGGCTCGTGCGGGCCTCTTCGGGCAAGATCCTCTTCCGCGGGGAGGATGTGACGCGTCCCGACCGAAAGGGCCTGTTCCGTGTCCGAGAGCGGATTCAACTCATTTACCAGGATCCTCAAGCGGCCCTCAGTCCCGCTATGACCGTGGGTGAAGCGGTTGCCGACGTCCTCCGAGCCCACGGCCTCCCGACGGACAAGGGCGATCGGGTGCATGCAGAATCGGAGGCTGAGATCCGAGCGGCTGTGTACGGCATCTTCGACGATGTAGGACTCCGGCCGCCAGCATTCTACTATGACAAGTATCCGGACGAATTGAGCGGCGGGCAGAAACAACGGGTCGTGGCCGGACGCGTCCTTGGGTTGCGACCCCAACTCATCGTGGCCGACGAGCCCGTCGCCATGCTCGATATGTCCGTCCGGGCCCGGATGCTTGAGTTCCTGATGGAACTGAAGGCGAGGCACCATCTAACATACCTGTTCATCACGCACGATTTGGCGACTGCGAAGTTCATGTGCGACCGTATCGGAATCATGTATCTCGGTCGGATTGTCGAGGTGGGTCCGGCCCGGACGATTTATGCCGATCCGAAACACCCGTACACACGCGCCCTTCTGCAAGCCATCCCGATCCCGGATCCTTCGAGACGTTCGGCGAAAGTCCTCCCGAAAGGCGAGGTCCCCAATGCCGTGTGGCCCCCCGGCGGATGTCGTTTCCATCCCCGCTGCCCCTCCGCCCTGCCGACGTGCGGCTGGGAGGGACGCGACGTGATCGCGCTGCTCGAAGAGCGCTGGTTGTCGATCGAACTCGCCGCCCGCGAAGGGATTGCCGGCCCGGTGGAAGCCTGGGAGGCGGACGGACTCATCGCACGTCGCGACGTGGGCACCGCCGAGCCGCACGCGGTCCAGGCGTTGATTCGCACGATCATCGATCAGTCTGGCGGTCCGATGGCGCAAGCGGTGAGGGACATCCGCGTCGAAGGGAGGACGGTCATCGTCGAGTTTCGAGCGCCCGAGCCGTTGGTACCGAAGGAAGTTGAGGGCCGGGTCGTCGAGTGTTTGCTCTACTGAGGCCAAGGGCTTAAGTCGGTCGCGCCCATCGGGACCGCGAATGGAGGATTTGTCTCGGTTCGCGGCCTCCCATCCGGAGCTTTGCAATCCTTCCGTCGTTCGGGTCCCAGGACTCGGAAGCCTCCCGGCACTCGAGGGGGCTCGGCCCTTCGAGCTGTCCGCGGAGAACCTCGCGGCCTTTCGAGTGGAGGCGCCGAAGGATCCGAGCACGCTGCCCGCGATGCTGAAGGTCGGCGCGGAGGCCGTCGCGTTCTACGTGAGCTTCCGGCTCGCCCCCGAGGCGTGGGGTGTCTACATCCGAGAGGGAGGCCTCCGCGCGCTCAAGGACGAGTACCACCGGATCATCTGGAGGGACCTTGGAAAGTACGCGGACCAGAACGTCGACGACATCGCCGACAAGGTCGAGACGACCTTGGTCCTCGACTACCTCCTATCGCACAACCGCATCCACTACCTCGTCGACCGCTGGGCCGCGGCGCAGGAGTCCGGCGACGGCAAAGTCCGGTACGGGCCCTATCAGGCGACGTGGTATTCCGCGCCGCCGAAACCCGCGATGGTCCCCGAGGACGTCGGGAACCTCGAGGAGGCGCTCGCGAACATGGAGGCCTTCCGGCAATACATCAATCCCTCCTACGCGGAAGGCGTCGCGAAACTCGTCGAGGGCCGCCTCGACGAACGGAACGTGAACGAGTGGAAGGCCTTCTTCATCGGCGGGCGCTTCGCGGTCGAGATGGCGAACGTATTCTCGCGGCAGCCGCCGGGCTGGAAGGACTTCGTCCGTTTCTTGAATCGCAAGACCTCTGTCGGGGCGACGAACTACGTGCGGATCCAGTATTCCTACAATCCGGAGATGCTTGAGCGAGGGCAGAAGGAGTTGACCAAACGCATCGGAGGTCCTGAGGCGGTGCCCAACCTTTTCGCGGCAGAATCGCCGGACTTTCCTCCCGTCTACCTCCTGTAGCTCCGAATCCGTGAATCAATAAACTACACCCGCGCAATCAATTTCCGATTCGCGTCCCGGCGATCGCCGCCCTCACCTTTTTATCGCCCGCCCAGGTTCCGGCGGCATGTCGCTGTCGGACCGGTTCGGCGCGAGCCGGGTCGTCCACGGCTCCATGCTCTTCCTCGTCCTGGTCTGGGGGCTCGCGTTCGTCGCGATCAAGCAGGCCCTCGTGTACATGTCGTGGATCACCCTGACGTTCCTGCGCTTCGCGGTTGCCGACCTGCTGTTCGTCGGTTCCCTTGCGGCGCGGCGCCAGCTCCGGCCCGCCCCGCGTCGGGCGGACCTCCCTCGGCTGACCCTCCTCGCGTTCGTCGGCTTCACCGGATACCACCTCTTTCTGAACCTCGGTGAAACCGACCCGACGGTGACCGCGGGGACCGCGGCGCTCATCATCGCCTCGACTCCGGCGTTCATCGCGGTGCTGTCGATCCCTCTCCTCAAGGAGAAGATCCGCCCCCTCCAGGCCGCGGCCATCGCCCTCGCGTTTGCCGGACTCGGCCTGATGATCTCCTTCGCCCACCCGGGAAGCCAGTTCCGGTTCCAGGCCTCCCAGGGAGCACTCACGGTCATCCCTTCGGCCATCTTTTCCGCCCTGTATGCGGTCTTCGGTAAGCGATCGCTCGTTCGATATCCGCCGGCCACCCTGATCACCTGGACCCTCCTGATCGGGACCGTCCTCCTGCTTCCGCTCATCGCGCTCACCTTTCCCGAGTTCGTCCGAGACCTCACGACGATGGGGATCAGTGGCTGGCTGCCGGTCCTGTTCCTCGCGCTCCTCCCGACGTTCCTCGGATACACGATCTGGTTTCGGGCCCTTGCTCGTCTTCCGGCGGCGTCCGCCGCGGCCTACATCTATGCGAGCACCCTCGTCGCCGTGATCGGTGGCATCCTAATCCTCCAGGAATCTCTGACGACGGCCTCCCTGGTGGGGGGAGCGATGGTGATCGTCGGCGTGGTCGCCGCCCAACGTTTCGGTCGCCGCTAGTCGGATCCGCGTCGGTCCATCGCATCCAACACGTCCGCGGCCCACCCATCATGGGCCATCGTCGAGCGATCGGGAAGGCGCGACCGTGGGAACCACTCCAATGCGGCGACATTCGGACCCGGTGCGACGTGCGGCGCCGCCTTTAAGTCCGCTCGATGGTGGAAGATGAGGTGCCATGCGCCGTCTCCGAAGGACTCGATGTGGCTCAATTTCGGGACGACGGACGCCAGGCCGGCCTGCGTCGTCGCGATCCTCTTGGCGGCTTCGTCTGGATGCTCGAGATGACCCAGGTAATCGTCGGGGGGGAACCAGCCTCGCTGCCCGTCGTACCGGGAGACGTCCTCGTACTTCACGAAGAGGACTCGGTCGTCGGCGCGAATCGCGATGTCCGCGACGAGCTTGTGAACCGCGCACTTGGTTGCCATCTCTCGCCCCCGATCTCGGACGCGAGATGGGGCCAGAGGCCAAGAACGCCTTCCGTCACGCGTCAGCGGATTCGTTCCAGTTGGAAGGACCCGATCATGATCGCCTTATTCGTGAACTTGTACGGGACCCAGTCGTGGGTCTGGACCTCTCCCAATCCGACGACCTGGAGCTGAGTCTTCTGCTTGTCCGACTTGAAGTGGATCGCGCCGTCGACCATGTGCTCCATGGCCTCGAGGGTCTGGTCGTTGTGCATGCCTCGCTCGAGGGCGATCGCGGACACGACCTTCGTCTGACGGAGGCGGTTCACGAGCCGCTGGAAGAAGTTCATCGCGTCCCGCTCGTCCGCCTGGGTGATCGAGGAGCTGAGCGTGAGATACGCGAGCCGGAAGTAGGGATACTTCTTCTTGAATTCCTCGTCGAGCTGGCTCACGATCTGGTAGATGTTCTCGAAGTCCGTCGGGCCGTTCACCCGCCAGACGTTCTTCTCCTTCACCGGTTTGGAGGACTGGAGAGGCGACGTGCAGTCAATCCAGCGGACGAGGCCGAGCTGGTCGTACTCGACGAACGTCGGCAGGACGGGCGCGATGTCCTTCGCGACGTCGATCGGCAGCTTCGTCGTCGTGATGATGATGGCGGGGATGCCCTTCCTCAGGCCCTCCGCGATGAAGTTGAGGAGCGCGACCTCTTTCCCGACGAACGCGGGACCGACGAAGAGGACGTTCGAATTGAAGGGGATGCCCCCGTAGAGCAGGTCGTCGAGACGCGGGGTCCCCGTCTTGACACGGTCCGCCTTCTTCTCGATGGCGACGGCCTCTTCCGCCTCCGCCTCGCCGGCCGCGGTCGTGATGCGGGCCTTGACGGCGCCCTCGCGCATCTCGAATTCCTTTTCCTTTTGGTACGTCCGGCGCTTGAATTCCTCTTCTCGCTCGCGCAGCCGGTGCTCCCACGCTTCGAGCTGGGCGTCGCGGTCGAGGTCTTTCATGCCCGGGGTGCTGGTGGCCCGGCCCTCTCGGGCCTTCCCTTCCAGTTCGAGCGCCTTGAGCTGGACGTCTGACTCGCGTTCCTCGAGTTCCTTCGCCCGCTCGAGCAGGCTCCGGTTCTCCTCGTTCAGCCGCTTGATCTCGCTCTGCAGGTTCGACTGCATCTCGGCGACCTTCTTCTCCCGAGACGCGAGGCTCTTTTCCTGCCGCTTGACGTCCTCCGCGTTCGACCCGGCCGCCGCCTCCTTCATCTTCGCGTCTTTGAAGAGTTCCGCATACTTCTTCGTCTTGTCATCGAGGCCACGCTGGGCCTCTTCCACGGAGGAGGCTTGGCGATCGATTTCCGCGGCCCGCTGCCGCAACGCGGCCTCCTGGTCCGCGATCGTCTTCTCGCGGGAGACGAATTCGGTCTCCCGGTCCTCGAACGAACGGCGCTGGCCTTGGAACTGCTTGTCGATCCGCGTCGCATTCTCGTAGCGCTCGCGGAGCTGGCTCTCCAAGGTCTTGACCTCGACCTCCTTCTTGCCGACTTCCTTCTCCTTCGCGAGGATCTTCGACTCCCAATCCTTCAGCTCGCGGATCCTCGTCGCCTCGCCGGCGGAATGCGTCGCCTCGAGTCGTTCGGACTTCATCCGGAGCTCCGACTCCTTGAGCTCGAGCTCTTTCTCCTTCTTGAGGAGCGAGGTCCGAGTGGAATCGAACGTCTTCTCGAGTTCCTGCAGCCGCGACTCGCGGTCCTCGACGGACTTGATCTTCGTCTCCGACGCGCGCACCTTCGACGTCAGCTCGATCGAGGCGCGCTTGACCTCCTTTTCGCGCTCCGCGAGGGTGGACTCTCGCGCGCCGACGGCCTGGCGGGTCTTCTCGAGTTCCTTCTTGAGGCCTGCCAGGTCGCTGTCCTTCAGCCGCATCTCCTCGGCCTTCGCCTCGATCTCGGCCCGGGCCGATGCGACCTTCCGGTCGAGCTCCCGGAGCTGGTTCGTGCCTTTCTCGATCGCGACTTCGCGGGTCGTGACATCGCCGAGCTTGCCCTTCAGATCCTTCGCTTGATCCTCCAGCTCCTGCTGCAAAGCCTCGAGGTGGGCCTCGCGGCCGCGCAGCGCCCGCTCCTTGTAGTCCAGTGCCTCCCGCTTCTTCTGGTAATCCTGCTGGATGATCGCGACTTTCGTGTTGTCCGCCTTCAGGATCTCCCGCTGGTAGACCGAGGTCGACGACGCGATGATGTGCAGGAGGGATCCCGCGATCTCCGTCGTGAGGGCGCCGATCAGGTAGATGATGATGAACAACGCCCGGCCGCTCTCCGTTTCGACTGTGAAGTTGGCCGAGAACAGGGTGAGGAAGACCATCAGGACGGGCATGATCAACGCGGCCCCGAGGCTGCCGAGCTTCCGCGCGCCGAGTCCCTGCCACGTGAGCCCCATCGAGATGATCGTCAGGGGCACTCCCGCGGCGGAGATCGGGTAAATCAGCGGGATGACCCAGAGAGGCAGGCTTCCCTGCATCGCCGCGATGATCGCGATCGCGACGACGAAGAACAGGCCCATGCCCGCCGCCGACGTCGCGAAGTGCCGGGAGACGTAGTGCCGTCGATACGGTTCCCGCTTCAGGCGGACGGCATCCCAGGACGTCAGGGCGCCGGCCACGGCCGGGAGGAGCCAGAGGACGTAGTCCAGGCGCAGGCCCGTGATCGGCAGCGGCCGTCCCGCGAAGGTCACGAGGAGGACGCCGTTGAAGAAGAACGCGATCGCCGCCAGGAAGCCGTATCCGTGGGCGTGGCGCGCGAAGGTCAGTTGGAGCATGCCCTGCTGGGCCGAGGTGCCCGGGTCCGCGGCTGCCGCCGCCTTCGGCGGCTTCGTCGGCGGCTTCGCCCTCTCGAACGACGGTCGGAACCCCGTCTTGGGTCCCGGCGGCTTGCTAGAATTCGCCTTGCGGGCCATGGAGTCCCTGATTCCACCTACGGCTGGGAGGGCTTGATGAAAACGAACCTGGTACGTTTACATAAAGGATGCGTCGAGAAATACCAGAGTTGATACTGTATTGGACGAACCCGCACATCCCCTCGGATTGGAGCCGCGGGGACGACAATCGGTGGGGTTATCCGAGACGGATGCCTCCATGGGGCGAGGATTGGCCATGCCCGCGGTCGGTGAACCGGCTCCCGACTTCACCTTGCGCTCGGACGACGGGAAAATCGTGTCGCTCAAGGACCTCCGAGGGAAGAAGGTCGTGCTGTACTTCTATCCGAAGGACGACACGCCGGGTTGCACGAAGGAGGCTTGCAGCTTCCGCGACAACCTCGGCCGCGTCACCTCGAAAGGCGCGATTGTCCTCGGCGTAAGTCGAGATGACACGGCAAGCCACGTCAAGTTCCGAGAGAAGTACGATCTCAACTTCCCGCTGCTCAGCGACGACAAAGGCCGGGTGACCGAGGCCTACGGGGTCTGGAAGAAGAAAAACCTGTACGGTCGAGAGTATTTCGGGATCGAGCGGACGACGTTCCTCATTGATGAAGGCGGAAAGATCGCCCGGATCTGGCCGAAGGTCCGGGTCGAGGGCCACACCGACGAAGTCCTCGCGGCTCTGTGAGCGGACAAAGATTCATCCTCGGACCGCGGTTCCGCCGACGATAGGTCCATGATCCCGCCCAATGCGGCGCCGCCGAAGACGATCACCATCACGTATCCTGGCGCGGAGGAGAAGGTCCGAAAGCAGTACGTGTACCAGACCTACCTGTCGCCTCACGAGCACGATCGGATGGCCCTCGTGCCCGGGAACCGGCTCGTCGTCAAGTTCAAAGACGAGGTCGTGGGGGAAGGCCAGGCCATCCTCGTGGAGAAGACGACCCTCGAGCGGCTCTCCGACTATGACGCGATGTCGGCGGGCTACGAGAACAAGGGCGCCCAAGAGAAGCACGTCCTTCAGACGGTCCTCTCGGGGGTCCGAAAGCCGGAGAAGTCCGAATTCTGGAAGGTCCTCTTCCGCTGGCTCTGACGACGTTCGCGCTCCCCTTCGAGGGGTTCTTATCCGATTCGTTCCTTGCGGTTGGGGTCCGACGCGTCCCTCGACCTGAGAGAATCGGAGGCGGTGTGATGTCATGAAAAATGTAAGGCCCATCGTGATCAAGATCGGCGAAACGGTCGTTCATCCCGAGGCCCTCGGCCGCGTGCTTGCCGAAGTCGGTGCCAGCGAAACCGCGAGCTCAAAGTTCCTGGGCACCCACGGGACGGACGGTCAAACACTGATCGAGTTCGCCGGGCGGATTTGCTACGAAAGCTACGAGCCCGGACTCAATCCGAACGTGACGCGGATCCGAGAGGATCCGGCGGACTATTTCCGGAACATCGTGAGTCGCGGTGACGGATCAATTCTGGAACATTCCGCGGTGAGTTTCGGAATCTGCCACGTGAGCCGCATCACCACGCACGAGTTGGTGAGGCATCGAGTCGGAACGGCGGTCAGTCAGGAGTCGTTGCGGTACGTTCGACCGCCAGAAATCGGATTTTGGATTCCCGATGAGCTGAATCCCGAACAACGGAAGGCCATGGAGAAGGCCGTTGCCGCCGCGGAAAAGGCCTACCGGGAACTGGAGGCCCAGGTGCCCTGGGAGAAGATGACGATGGACCAAAAGAAACGCCTCACCTCCGCGATTCGCCGCATCCTGCCGGATGGCCTGGCGACGAATCTCATTTGGACTGCGAACCATCGAACCCTTCGATGGGTCATCGAGATGCGGACGGATCCCTCCGCCGAAGTCGAAATTCGAATGGTCTTCAATCAAATTGCGGAGATTTGCATTCGGGACTACCCGTACCTCTACGGCGACTTTGTCGCAACGGACCTCCCGGACGGAACGAAATCGTACCGTCCCAAACTCCGGTCCAAGGTCTGATGCGCCGGAGGATGAGCTCACTAAAGACGCGCGACGATGCGATCGACGATTTTCGCGTAGTCGGAGGATGAAAACCTCGGCGCGGCGCCGAGCATCTCACGGATCGATACCGCGGTCAGAAGGCACCACCCGCCCCCCGCGATGGCCGCTCGAGCCGCGAGCGCTTGCTCGAACTGGCTCGCTGCGCCATTCCAGTTCATTCCGAAATTGTATACCGCGGTCAACATTCGTTTGAACTGCGGCGCGTCCAAGACGCCCTTTGGCTCCAGGAAGGCGGCGAGTTTGCCGGCGTAGGGATCGAACTCGACTTTCCCTCCTTCCCATTCCTCGACGAATTCGAAGCATCCCGCATTGGCGCACACGCCGATGCTCGCGCTCCCTACGACTTCCTTCGCGCGTCCCGCGGCCCCGCGATAGTCTTTTTTGGATGCCAAGACCGTCGCGGAACCGAGGCCCCATGTATGGTCGAGGAGCTCGAAGAGCGATTCCCCATTCCCCGATTTCTCCAGTCCTTTTGCGAGCGGCTCCGCGCTCTTACGGAGCAATCCGCCGAGGCGAAGGAATGCGTCGGCGTCGCGGGCATCCTTCAGGAGGGCCGACGCCAAGGCCGATCCCCGCTCCTTGGCTCCTTGCCAGAGGAAGTCGTGCAACGCCCGCGTGTCTCGCTCAATCCGCTTGTCGAGCGCCGAAAACGAAACGGCCATGATTCTCCCCGGCCACGAATAGGATGGAGAGCCCATAAGCTTCGCGGCGAGCCTTTAGGAGATCTCACGGACTTCGTACGGCACGACCTCGGGCGGCTGCGTCGTCAGGCCGAGGAGGGCGAAGAAGTCCCCGCCGCGCCTCGGGTCCGACCGGAGGCGGCCCTCGAGCTTTCGGAGGGAGTCCTCATCCTCGAAGAGCGCGATCACGACGCACTCCGTCGCGGGATGTTGGCCTTGTGCGAGCCACGCTTCGCGGCAGCCCGGTGCGGACCGGATGGCGGCCGCGTGGCCTTGGAGGATCCGAAGCCCCTCGCCCTCCTTCCCCTCCTTGAATCGGAACCGAGCGAATCGCAGGAACACGCCGAGGCCACCGTGTCCGTTCCCATAGAATTTGCGGAGACCGGCAACTTTATGCCCGGCCGGAGTCGTCGGCCGGAACGTGTTCAGCCGGAAGAACATCGGGGGAGAGCCCCAAAAATGCGAGAAGTGCGGCTCCGACAAGGTGTACTTCGTCCAGCACTCCCACGGCAACTATCCGATCCTCGACTACGTCTGTCCGAAGTGCGACCTCGGCGGGGACCAGGGCGTCCCGGACTGGTACGTCTCTCCGACCGGGAGGGACGACGCCGCCGAGGAGTGAGCCTTCGGGGGGACGTCGATGCCCGAGGTCGTCATCCGCGCGTTCCGGGTCAGCGGGTACGTCCCCGGCCCTTGTTCGAAGTGCTCCAAAGAGGAACGGGGCCTCGTGATGTTCGAGGATTACGCCCTCGGGTGGGAGTGCCTCGCCTGCGGCGAGGTCGGCCGGGCGGACCGCGTCGAGTGGATCGAGGGCAAGGATTCCGCGATGGCAGAACTCGACGACGAAGAGGAGTGATCAGAGGACGCCGCACGCGGGGCAGATCCCGCGGCCGTAGCACGCCTCGCACTTCCGCTCGAGTCCGAGGGTCCGCCGAATGCCGCGGCCCAAGCAACGGGAACAAAAGCCTGTATCGCCGCACCGCGGGCACGGCCGTTCGATTTTCCGGATCGCGAACGGAACCTGCTTGTTCGTCGGATCCGCGGCCGCGAGCTCGCGGAGGATCGCGAGGGCCTCCGGACGGCCGGCGTCGCGGTCCCGCCGGAACACCAGCGCGGCCTTGAGCATTCGCGCCTTCCAGTGCGCCGGATCGACCCGCAGGACATCGTCGATCGCGGCGATCGCCTCGTCGAAGGTGCGAGCGACCTCAGGGACGTCCTGGAACTCTTGGTCGTAGTCGATCTCGCGCCGCAATAGGTCCGTCCGGCGGGCCTCCCGCGCCTTGTCCGAGAGACGGATCGCCCTTGCAAGGTGGGTGACCGCGTAAAGCTCGCGGGCCGACGGATCGTCCGGCTGTTCGGAAAGGGCGGCTTCCACCAATCCCATGGCCTTGTCGAAGTCCCCTTTCTCGAGGGCGGCCTTCGCTTCGTCGGTCTTGGTTGTGGGCACGGCGCAGTGCCAAAGAGCGCGGTTCTCTTAAGGGTGCCCGTCGGCCCCGAACCTTCATGTCTCGGTGGCCGTTCGGTGGCCGCGATGCGAGGCGCGGACGCCTTCGAGGACACCGCCTTCTTGGGCCTCGCCCGCTCCGGGAAACGGGATCCGTACCGCCTTTCGTTGTTCGGCGAGCACCTCGAAGAGGACGAGAGGCCTCTCGCGTTCCTTCCCATCCAAGGAGGCACCCTCCTGGTCACGGACCAACGGCTCCTCGAGCTGCGGGCCCATCTGGAGGTCCACGGTGCCTGGAACGTGAAGCAGTTCCAAGGCTACGCGTTGCACCGAGCGGTCTCGCGCAGCATCGTGCGCGAATTGACGCACGAAGTGCTGCCCGTCGTCGACGCGGTGGGGAACCGCCGGAGCGAGGATCGGCTTCGACTCGCGACGGAGGACGGACCGCTGGACTTCCTGGTCTCGAAGGGACCGGCTCCGACCCTCTCCGAAGACGACGTCCACGTCCTGCGCACGACGATCTTGGGCCCTCAGGCGAAATAGCCCCGTTCCCGGTCGATCCGCCGGAGGAGCTCCTGGGCCGGCTCGTACTCCGGGTTCACCTCGAGCGCCTGCCGCAGGGCCTTCCGCGCCTTTTCGCGCAAACCCTTCTGAAGGTACACCCGCGCGAGGTTCGTGTAGGCGTAGAAGTAGCAGCAGTACCGCGGGGCGGCGATCGCGCGTTCGAGCCACGGGATCGCCTCGTCGAGCCGGCCGACTTCGATGAGGTACGCCCCGATGTCGTTGTACGGATTGCCGAAGGAAGGGTCCACGTCGATCGCGCGCTTGCATTCCTCGATCGCGTCGTCGTAACGGCCCATGAAGCTCAGCGCCCATCCGTGGAAGGTGTGGGCCTCGGCGGTCGGCTCGAGGCGGATCGACCGCTCGTAGGCATCCGCGGACCGTTCGAGTTCCCCCGCGCTCTGCAGGATGTAGGCCGCCTGGAACGCCCGGCGGGCGGCCTGCTTCGACGGTTCTCGGTCGGCGTCGAAGGCCGCGGGATCCAAGGGTCCTTGGGAGAACGTCTCGTCGACGAGGTCCCGGAAGTGCTGGTCGTAGTGGCCGGTGACGCGGCCCTCCCAGGCATGGGCGAGCAGGTCCTCGACCGCGAAGAGACGGCCGAAGTCGACCGGCCCCGAGTCAGCGGTCTCCGAGGGTCCTTCGGCGCCCTCCGACGGGGCCTCGTTGAAGGTCATTTGGGCCGTCTCGCCGCTCCGTCGAACGAGCTTGACGAACGCCAGGTCGTGCACCCCGTGCCCCCGGCCGATCAACGATCCGGGATCCGC
>Ga0209155_1000510_pt1 | contig 18468 bp, 19 predicted proteins | sample GraSoiAngelo_122_FD_185879 | JGI IMG/M metagenome (GOLD analysis project Ga0209155, IMG submission 185879) | Grasslands soil microbial communities from the Angelo Coastal Reserve, California, USA - 14_0927_02_20cm (SPAdes) (version 2) | ecosystem: Environmental > Terrestrial > Soil > Grasslands ... | reverse complement strand
TCCGGCATGCCGCGCGGACGCATCATTCGCGAACAGCTCGAAAAGGCACGCGAGAGCGGCGGCGAGCAATCGTTCATGCGGCTGGCAGGAACCGTTCGGGGCGCCCGGGATCTGTCGGCGCGCAAGGGATTCTCGCGCTCGTGAAGGGAATTGCCGACACCGGCTTTCTGGTTGCGTTCGCCAATGCCAACGACAAGCACCACGGCTGGGCGGTGCAGCTCGCGACCGGGATCACCGAGCCGCTTCTGACCTGTGAAGCGGTCCTCGCGGAGACTGCGTTTCACCTCGAGAGCGCCTCAGTGGCTCTCGCCATGGTGAACGACGGGCTGGTGGCGTTGGCCTTCGACTGCCGCGAGCATCTCGTGCAGCTCAGCCGGCTCGCAGACCGTTATGCGGACCGTAAGGCCGACCTCGCCGATCTGTGCCTCGTCCGGATGAGTGAGTTGTTCCCGAAGCACTCCGTGATCACGATCGACCGGACCGACTTTCGGGTGTACCGGCGCAACAAGCGCGAGACGATCCCGATCCTTTGTCCGCCGCAGCGCTGAGCCCCCGATCTTCCGCTGGGCCGGTGGGGGGCTCCTCGAGCCCCCCACACCGGTGCGCCGATGGCCGCGATCAGCGCCGGATCAAGCCCCGTGTGTGGAGCCACCTGGCCTTTACCAGGCGGCGGCTGCGGCGCGGGGCGGGCTTTGACTCAGCCCTGCGGCGAGCGCGTGTCGCTGCGCGCCTGTTCCTCGGCCTTACGGACTTCGGCCTTGACGTTTGCGTCGGGTTTCAGCTGGTGAATTGCCGTACCGAGCTTCGTCCCGCCGGTCACTCTCGACTTCAGGTCCGGGAACGCGATGTTGAGATTCTGCGACGCGTGCAGGGTCGCCGCACATTCCTCAACGTTCCTGAACCCCGCGCAGGCTTCCTGCGTCGACATGCCCGAGGGCACGATGGCCGCGAGCCGCGTGCTCTGCAAGGTCGATACGCTCGACTGTGCCATGGCCGAAGGGTCGGTAGCGTACGGCGTCGTCGGGTCGGTCGACGGCATCGAACGCTGCTCCGCAGGCGATGGCTGGGCGCCCGTCTGATCCTCCGGTCCGCCGGCGTAAGCAAGCCCTGCCAGCCCCAGCGCGGCGGTTGCCGCAATCAACGTCAAAAAGCGCTTCATGTCATACCTCCATTGATACGAGACCCGTCCGTTTCGAAGCGCCGTAGTTAAGCGCCTGCAAACTCGGCAGGGCAAAGTGTCTGCGATCTGCGTCGTGTAAATTGCCGGTGTCGCCGCGTCGGACTGGGCGCCGGCAAGCCGTGGCCTTATGGCGCGGCGCTCAGGCGCGCACGAAATCGATGTAGCCGCGCTCGATGTCGGTGTGGGTGAGCTGTACGCGCAGCGCATCACCGACGTCCGCCCCTTCAAACCCCCTCACCAGCCGTCCTTCCGCAACCGGCTGGCGGATGCGCACCCACACTCCCCTGTCGGAAGCGCCGGTCACCAGGGCATCAAACTGTTGGCCGATGCGCGGTTCGAGCAGCATGGCGGCGGCGCACTTGCGCACCCGGCGCTCGACCTTCGCGGCATTGCCTTCCTGCTCGGTGCAGTGTGCCGCGAGGCTGCGCAGCTCCTCCTCGCAGTAGGGCGCGGCGCGCCCGGCGAGCGCGGCCTTCAGCAACCGCTGCGTGATGAGGTCCGGAAAGCGGCGGTTGGGCGCGGTGGCGTGCGTGTAGTCATCCACCGCCAGTCCGAAGTGCCCTTCGGCGGCCTGTCCGGGGAGCTTGAGCACGTACTCGCCGGCCCCCAGCAACTTGACGATCGACAGCGACAGGTCCGGAAATTGCGCCGGCGCCGCCTGCTGGCGCCTGACGAGAAAGCCGCTGAGCGAGCGCGCGTCCGGCGCCGCCGGCAGAGCCTCGCCCAGCCCGCGGGCCAGCTCGACGATCCGGCCCCAGCGCTGCGGCTTGCGCAGCACGCGGCGCAGCGATGCGCAGCCGCGGCGCTCCAGGTACTGCGCCACCACGGCGTTGGCCGCGATCATGAAGTATTCGATGAGCTCCTTGGCGCGATTGTCCTCGTCGGGCCTGAGGTCCGCGAGCACTCCGCCGTCGTAGACCGCCCGCGCCTCGACGGTGCTCAGTCCCAGCGCGCCCTGCTCGTGCCGCACGCGCTTCAGTAGCTGTGCCACGCGGTCCTGGATGCGCAGCTGCGGCTCCATGCCGCTGACCGCAGCGGCGCGCGCGGGCATCGGGCCCGCGCCGCGGAGCCACGCCGCCACACTGTCATAAGCCAGTTTGGCGCGATTGCGCACCAGGGCGCGATAGATGTCGGATGCCACGAGCGCGCCCTCGGCGGCACAGGTCATTTCGATGACGATGCCGAGGCGCTCCTCGTCCTCGCCGAGCGATGTGAGGTCGGTCGACAGCCGCTCGGGAAGCATCGGGAAGATCTGTGCGGCGGTGTAGACGCTGGTGGTGTTGGCGCGGGCGTGCGCGTCGATCGGCGAGCCGGGCGCCACCGTGGCATCGACATCGGCGATCGCCACCAGGACCCTGACCGCGCCGCCGCTGAGGGGCTCGGCGACCGAGAGCTGATCGAGGTCGCGCGAGTCGTCGTTGTCGATCGAGCACCACAGCAGGGCGCGCAGGTCCCGCAGCTGCGGGCCGCTCTCCAGCGCGCCCCGGCCGAGGCCGCGTACCTGCTCCACGGCGGCGGCGGAGAAGTCCGGCTCGAGTCCTCGCTCGAGCATCGCGCGCCGCGCGATGCTCCTGAGCTCGTTGCTTCTGTCGGCGGGCATCGCGGGATGATACTCGCGATGGCCTGCCATCGAGGGCCGAGGCGTCCTGCCTCGTCCGCTTCGCTCCCTGAGTCCGCCCTCTGCGTCAGAGCCGCGGCAGCATGCCCGTGAAGTACACCACCACGTAGGCCTTGAGCGAGCCGGCCTGCGGCACGCCGAAGACCTTCACGGGCGTGCCGGCCACCAGCCCGGCGCTGAGCGCCGCCAGGCCGCTGCTGGTGGTGACGTCGATCGGTGAGATGGTGATGACGCCGTTCGAGCGGTCGACCTGATAGACCAGCGTGGCCGACTGGGCGGTGGTGCTCACATCGACCGTCACCGGCAGCGGATTCCCGTTGGTCGCGGACACGCTGCCCGCGGTCATGGCAAAGGTCGTTCCCGCGAAGGGCGTCGACACCACGCCGAGCGGCACGGGCGTCGGCACCAGCACCGCGTTCCTGAGCGACCAGCCGGTGGGGTTCGCCGCATCGGCCCAGGTCGCGCCGCTCACACCCCACGCGCCGAGCGCACCCACCGTGCCGCCGAAGTTCACCCCGCCGTTGGTTGCAGCGACGAAGGCCGCGACTGCACCGGTGCCCTCGGTGGCAAGCGTCGGGAAGGTGAAGTCCCACCACAGGAATCCCATCACCGAATTGCCGCTGGGATCGGTGTTGGCCGTGGCGCCCGAGATGTAGTCGAGCGTCACGGTGTAGTCATCCGTGGCGCGGGCAAACTGCCGGGTGTAGGTGAAGCCGGTGGCGTTGGCGCCCGAGATCCGCCCCGAATACGCGGCGGTCTCGATATCGATGCTCTGCGCCACCAGCGGGGTGGCGAGCGGATCGACTACGCTCACATGAACCTTGAACCCGCGCACCAGATCGTGGCTGGCGAGGAAAGCGGTGCCGGTGGCGATCGGCGTGGGATCGGCGCGGAAGAAGAACTCGGTGTTGGCGTCGACCGTCACCGGAACGCCCACGCCGGATTCGTTGGCCACCGTGATGACATCGGTCGTGGTATCGACGTGCAGTACATGTCCTTCCGGGCTCAACCACACGTTGTTGAACTGGCTGCTCGCCCACACGCGCACCGCCACCAGCGTGCCGTCGACCTGGTAGCGCGGGGCGATGCGCACGAACTTGCCGGGCAGGCTCATGGCTTCGGCCGTGAAATCCTTCACCACCGTCTGCGTCTTGGCGTCGAGGTCGTAGAGGATCGTGCCGTTGGTGGCGTCGGCGAAGATCTGCAGCGACAGTGAGCTCGCGACCGCGGTCTCCGGGTTCGTGACCGGCAGCACTGGAAAGTCCTTGGTGATGGTGAGCGACTTGCCGTCAGAGGCCACCTGCTTCACCGTGCCGTAGGTGTGTCGCAGCACCAGGCGCGTGATGTCGCGCACCGGATGATGACGCACCGGCCCGTTGAAGTTCACCGCCCACAGCGTGGCGCCAGCCGCCGCCGGAGGCGCGTGGCCGAGGATGAACGCCGGGTGGGCAAGATCGAACTCCAGGTCGAGCGCGTTGTTCTGACTCGCGCTGACGGTCAGCGGCGAGTCGAAGGTGACGTTCACGGGCACGGTGAGGTTGCCGCTCGTGCCCTGCTTGCCCTGGATATGGATGTCGCCGGCCGGGATGCTGGTTCCGGGGGCGAGCGGAAAGCCGCTTTCGGGGTCTGCGGCGACCGTCAGCAGCAGGTCACCGGGATTGGCGCCGATGGTGAGTACCGCGCCGGTATAGGTGCCGACCGGGACGCTCACATTGCCGAGGATCTCGCCGAGCTGATCGAGCTGCTCGAGATTCACGTACGGCGCGGGGGTGGGCGCGGTCCACACCGGCACCGCGCTGCCGCCGCCCTGCGGCACGAGTGCGATGCTCAGCAGCTTCACGCCAATGGTCGCCCAGTCGTCCGAAGACGCATCGCTGATGGTCAGCGGCATGGTCCCCGACATGGGGGTTGGCGTGAGGGTGGAGCCCGAGCCGCCTCCGCCACAGGCGCCAAGAGCCGCTGTGAGACCTATCAGGAGCGCGCTGTAAAGTGCGCTTCTCAACATTGTGCGTTGCATAACCCAATCCCTCTGTTGGTTCGTACCGCCGCCTGCGTCGGCTGCCATGCATAGCGAGCGAGCGCCGCATTGGTTGACGCGCGAAAGTCGCACCACGCGCGCCTGTCGCGACGCGGCGACAGCTGATTGACCCCGCGACCGCTCATTCACCCTGATGCAGCAACTCCAGCACGTGTCGCTTGGCGCGTGCGCAGGCGTCCCCGAGCTCGAGACCCGCGGCGAGTCCGGCCGCGATCCCTGAGGCCAGAGCACAGCCGGTCCCGCGGTGGGTCCTCGCGCTGCGTGCAGCGATGAGTCTGCGAGGCGAGCCCCCGGCGCTCACGAGCAGATCGACGGCCTCGCTTGTGCTGCCGTGCCCGCCCTTGATCAGCACCGCCGACGCCCCGAGCGCGAGCCAGGCGTGCGCCTGGCACAGCAACTCCTCTTCGGTGGTCGCGGGCTGCGTACCCAGAAGCGCCGCGGCCTCGGGGATGTTGGGCGTGACGAGCGTGGCGCGCGCCACCAGCCTCTCCCGCAGGACTTCGCGCCCCCCGGCATCCAGCAGCGCGGCTCCCGAGGATGACGCCAGCACCGGATCCAGCACCATCGGTATCTGCTCACGCGGCGGCAGGCACGCGGCCACGGCGCGCGCGATGGCCCCGGTGCCCAGCATGCCGATCTTGATCGCCCCGACCCGGCCCGTGGCCAACGCCGACTCGATCTGTGCCCGCACGGTGTCCGGCGCAAGCGGGTGTACCGCGATCACGCGGGAGTCCGATTGCACGGTCACCGCGGTCACGGCACACATCGCCTGGGTGTCGAAGCGGGCCAGGGTGTGCAGGTCACGCGCCAGGCCCGCCCCGCCGCTTGAGTCCGAGCCGGCGATGACCAGGACCGCGCTCACTCGCCCGTTGCGATCAGCGCGACATTCGCGTGCCCCTGGCTCTGCAGCGCACGCGCCGCACGCCAGGCGCGTACCCCGGTGCGGCAGCACAGCACGATGCGCCGCTCGGCGGGGAAGCTCATCCGGGCCTGCTCCAGCGCCTCCACACCGATGCGCATCGCCGACGGAAACGGCGACACCGGCGCTTCGGCGAGGCTGCGCAGGTCGATCACGAGGTCCGCAACCGAGACTTCCGCCGGCGCGATGAACGCAATGGCCGTGCCGGCGGGCTCGCGCGCGTCGGCAAAGGAAAAGCCCCCGAGGTGCAGGGTGCGAAAGTCCACCGAGATCAGGCGACCGAGCGGGGTGGGCTGCCACTTCAGGAGCACGGCCAGCGCGAGGTGGGCCTGCAGCGTACCCATGACACCCACCGCGGTTCCCAGCACTCCGGCCTCGGCGCACGAGCCCGCGGCGCGCGGCATTTCGGGAAACACGGCCCGATAGCTCGGCGCGCCGCCGCAGAACGCGCCGACGTAGCCGGACAGGCCCAGCACCGAGGCGCTCACCAGCGGGGTGCTCGCGCCCCGGCAGGCATCGCTCAGCACGTAGGTCACGGCGAAGCTGTCGGCGGCGTCGATGACGACATCCGCGCGAGCCACCAGGCGCGCGGCATTGGCAGGGCCGAGACGCTCCTCGAGCGTGTCGATGCGTACTTCGGGATTGGATTGCAGGAGCGCTGCGCGCGCCGCATGCACCTTCGGTCCCCCGAGGTCGCTCATGCGATACAGCGGCTGACGGTGCAGGTTGGATTCCTCCACGCGATCGTGGTCGACGATGGTGAGGCGCCCGACTCCGGCGGCGGTGAGGTACTGCAGCACCGCGCAACCCAGCCCCCCTGCCCCCACCACGACGGCCGTCGCGGAAGCGAGACGTGCCTGACCCTCGGCGCCGACCTCGGGAAGAATCGCCTGGCGTGCGTACCGATCGTGCATGGCGGCTCCGACCCTCAGGCGGCCCGCGCCGCGCTGAGCCACTGGCGCACGCGCGCCTCGGGGTCCAGATGGCGCACGATATCGGTCACGACCGCTGCGACGTCGGCGCCGGCGGCGAATACTCCCGGCAGGCGCTCGAGCGTCAGGCCACCGATCGCCACCAGTGGAATCGTGCCGATGCGCCGCTTCCACTGCGCGATCCGCTCCAGACCCTGCGCCGGCCAGGGCATCACCTTCAGCAGCGTCGGATAGATCGGACCGAGCGCCACGTAGTCGGGTTGCAGGCCGAGCGAGCGCGCCAGCTCGTCCTCGTCGTGCGTGCTGACACCCAGGCGCACGCCGGCACGTCGCAGGGCGGGCACATCCGCGCCGTCCAGATCGCCCTGCCCGAGATGCACGAAATCGCAGCCCGCCTCGAGCGCGAGCTGCCAGTGATCGTTGACGATGAGCTGCATACCGGCCGCTGCGCAGCACGCGCGCGCCTCGCGAATCTCGCTGCGCAGCCTCTGCGGCGGCTGCTCCTTGATGCGCAGCTGCACCAGGCGCACGCCGAGCGGCGCGAGCCGCCTCACCCATGCGGCGCTGTCGACGATCGGATAGACGCGCGGCAGCTTCATTCGCGGAAGGCCGTGCCGATCACGGGCGTCGAGGGTGCGGCGAGGTCACGCGGCTCGATCGGTCCTGCCCGCCGCGCCGCCCGTCCCGCTTCCACCGCCTGGGCGAATGCGGCCGCCATCCGCGCCGGATCGCCCGCCTGCGCGATGGCGGTGTTGATCAGCACCGCGTCGAACCCCAGCTCGAGCGCGCGCGCGGCATGCGAGGGTACGCCGATTCCGGCGTCGATGATCAGCGGCACAGCGGGAAAGTGGGCGCGCAGCGCCGTGAGGCCAAACAGGTTGTTGAGACCGCGGCCGGAGCCGATCGGCGCGCCCCACGGCATCAGCACCCGGCAGCCTGCCGCCAGCAGCCGGTCCGCCACCACCAGGTCCTCGGTGGTATACGGAAACACCTCGAAACCTTCCGCGCACAGGATGCGCGCCGCCTCGGTGAGACCGAACACGTCCGGCTGCAGCGTGTCCTCCTCGCCGATCACCTCGAGCTTGATCCACGCCGTAGCGAACACCTCACGCGCCATGTGCGCGGTGCTGACGGCCTCCCTCACCGAATGGCAGCCCGCGGTGTTGGGTAACACCCGCACTCCCAGCTCGCGGATGATCGACCAGAAGCCCTGTCCGGCGCGCTCGCCGCCCGACTCGCGCCGCAGCGCCACCGTCACCACCTCGGCGCGCGATGCGCGCACTGCCGCGGTCAACACCGCGGGCGACGGGAAACGGGCCGTGCCGAGCAGCAGCCGCGATCGGAGCGAAGTTCCGTAGAGCTCGAGCATCAACCCCCCTGCATGGGCGCCAGCACTTCCACGCGATCACCCTCGGCGAGGCGGGTGCCTGCCCGCACAGCGGCCGCCACGAATTCGCCGTTGACGGCGGTCGCTACCACCGCCTCGCCATAGCCGAGCTCCTCGAGCACCGCGGACAGCTCGGCGCCTTCGGTCTCACGCCAGGCGCCGTTGACGATGATCCGCATCCATCACCTCCGGGAAATGACTGCCGTGCAACAGCACATCCGCCGCGCGGCGTGCCAGCGCCGGCGCGACGAGGAAGCCGTGCCGATACAGGCCGTTCACATACAGCGTCTCGCCGTGGCGGCGCAGCCGCGGCAGGTTGTCGGCAAACGCCGCCCGCACGCCGCTGCCGATCTCGACGATCTCCGCCTCGCCGAAGGCGGGATGCAGCGCGTAGGCTGCCGACAGCAGCTCCAGCATGGAACGCGCACTGATGCGCGTACCCTGATCGCTCTCGATCATGGTGGCGCCCACCATGAAGAGCCCGTCCGGCCGCGGCACGACATACACCGGCACGCGCGGATGCAGCAGGCGCACCGGGCGGGACAGCGACACCTCCCGCAGGCGCAAGAGCACCATTTCTCCCTTCACCCCGCGCAGGTCCGTGAGCTGCCCTCGTGCGGCGAGCCCGGTGCAATCGATCACCTGCCGCCCGGCGGGACTTCCCGCGGGGGCGTCGACGCCGTAGCGGATGGCCACTCCGAGCTCCCCGAGCCGTGCGGCGAGCCCCGTGAGGGCCGAGCGCGGCTCGAGATGTCCCTCATCCCTGAAATACAACCCCTGAGCGAACCGTCCGGCCAGGTCCGGCTCGAGCCCCGCGATCTGTGCCGAGGCGAGGCGCTCGAAATGAGCGGTGCGGGCGGCGAACTGCATGAGATCCGGCGCATCGCGCCCGTGCGCCACCACCAGCGTGCCGTTGATGAGCGTGCCGGCGAAGCGCTCCCGCCACCAGGGGATACTCTCGGCACCGAGGCGCGCGATCAGGGGATCGGAGCTCTCCAGCTCGCACCAGGGCGCCAGCATGCCGCCGGCAAACCAGGAGCACGCACTCGCGCCGAGCTGCGCGCCGCGCTCGAGGACCTCCACGGCGACGCCGCGCTCGGCGAGCTCGAGCGCGCAGGTGAGCCCTGCGACCCCGGCCCCGATGACGGTGACGCGCACGGCTTTCAGCGCTCCGGCGGGACCGGCGCCGGCACGTACAGCTCGCTCCCGCCGGCACGGAATCGCGCGGCCATCTCGCGCATGCCCTGCGCGCGCGCCTCGGCGCGCACCTCGTGCGAGATACGCATGGAGCAGAACTTCGGCCCGCACATGGAGCAGAAATGCGCCACCTTGTGGCCTTCCTTCGGCAGCGTCGCATCGTGGAAGGCGCAGGCCGTGTCCGGGTCGAGCGCCAGGTTGAACTGATCCTGCCAGCGGAAATCGAAGCGCGCACGCGACAGCGCATCGTCGCGCGCGCGCGCCCCCGGGTGCCCCTTGGCGAGGTCGGCCGCATGAGCAGCGATCTTGTACGTGATGACGCCGGTCTTGACGTCGTTGCGATCCGGAAGCCCCAGGTGCTCCTTGGGCGTCACGTAGCAGAGCATCGCGGTACCGAACCAGCCGATCATGGCGGCGCCGATCGCGGACGTGATGTGGTCGTAACCGGGCGCGATGTCGGTCGTCAGAGGACCCAAGGTATAGAACGGCGCCTCACCGCAGGTGGCGAGCTGCTTGTCCATGTTCTCCTTGATCTTGTGCATCGGCACGTGCCCCGGTCCCTCGATCATCACCTGGCAGTCGTGCCGCCAGGCGACGCGCGTGAGCTCGCCCAGGGTCTCGAGCTCGGCGAACTGCGCGGCGTCGTTGGCATCGGCGATGCAGCCCGGGCGCAGACCATCCCCGAGCGAGAAGCTCACATCGTAGGCGCGGCAGATGGCGCAGATTTCCTCGAAGCGCTCGTAGAGGAAGCTCTCGCGGTGATGCGCCAGGCACCACTTCGCCATGATCGAGCCACCGCGCGAGACGATGCCGGTGACGCGTCCGACCGTGAGCGGGATATAGGGCAGTCGTACGCCGGCGTGGATGGTGAAGTAATCCACGCCCTGCTCGGCCTGCTCGATGAGCGTGTCGCGGAAGACTTCCCAGCTGAGCTCCTCGGCGACCCCGCCGACCTTCTCCAGCGCCTGGTAGATCGGCACGGTGCCGATCGGCACCGGGGAGTTGCGCAGGATCCATTCGCGAATGGTGTGGATGTTTCGCCCGGTCGAGAGGTCCATGACCGTGTCGGCTCCCCAGCGAATCGCCCAGACCAGCTTGTCGACCTCCTCGGCGGTCGAGGAAGTCACCGCCGAGTTGCCGATGTTGGCGTTGATCTTCACCAGGAAGTTCCGACCGATGATCATCGGCTCGGACTCGGGGTGATTCACGTTGGCGGGAATGATGGCGCGCCCGGCAGCCACCTCGGCGCGCACGAACTCGGGTGTCACGTAATCGGGAATGGAAGCGCCCCAGGCGTTGCCGTCGAGGGCCGCGCTCGCGGCGTGCCGCTCGCGCCCCAGGTTCTCGCGCACCGCAACGAACTCCATCTCCGGAGTGATCAGACCCGCGCGCGCATAGGCGAGCTGCGTCACGGCCGCCCTGCCCCGCGCCCGCAGCGGCTCGCGCCGCACCGGGAACCGCGGCGCTGCCTTCGCCCCGGTGGTGAGCCCGTTGTCGAGTGGCGTTACCTGCCGGCCGGCGTAGCTCTCGACATCGCCCCGTGCGCCGATCCAGGGGGCGCGCGTGCGCGGCAAGCCGTGGTTGATGTCGATGGTGACCGCCGGGTCGGTATAGGGGCCGGACGGATCGTAGACCGTCAACGGCGCCTCGCCCGCGGAAGGATGCAGCGCGATCTCCCGCATCGGCACCTGCAATCCCTCATGAAGGGCGCCGGACTTGTACACCTTGCGCGATGCCGGCAAGGGCTCGGACACGACCTGCAACAGTTGCGCGTTCATCGGAGTACTCCAGGGAGGCAGCTGGGGCGCGACGCGCACGACACAACCGGGCCTGGATGGCCCCGGCGGGATTCGGTTGGCAGCGCGGTCGGCAAGGGAAACTTTCCTACGCCAGCATTAACTGGATCAGGTTCAGAGGGTCGCCATGCCGCGCCGCTGCAGCGCCCGATGGCCTCTCAGCCCCCTGCCGGGGCTCCCCTAGCTCGCGGTGAAAGTAGTACGGTGGATGCCTTCAGGTCAATGGGAGCGTTGCGATGGCGCAGCGTTCGCCCCCATGACTGCGATATTCGCCAAGCTCGGGGTCGAGCAGTTCAACCCCGACGCGGCGACGCTCATCCGCACGGTGGTGATTTTGATCGTGCTCACGGGCGTGGTCGCCGCGACACACCAGCTCCCGGCGCTCGCGGCCGGCTCGCCGCGCACTTACGCGTTTCTCGTGCTCTCCGGCCTTGCGACCGGGGCATCCTGGTGGTGTTACTTCCGCGCGCTACACATCGGCGACGCCGCGCGCGTGGCGCCGCTCGACAAGCTGAGCGTCGTTCTGGTGGCGCTGTTCGGAGTCGGATTTCTCGGCGACTCGCGCCGGTGAACTGGCTCGGCATAGTCATGATCGCCGCCAGTGCCTGGTTCGTGACGCTCAAACCCTAGCGGGCGACGCCGCGCGCGCGGCGTCACCCGATGCACCGTCTTTGGCTCTGAGCCCTGCGAACGGGGTCGTCAGGCCGGCCGGCTGCTTCCGTGGCTCGCCTGTCCGCCCTTGCGGCCTGCCTCGGCCGCAAGCTCCGGATGCTGCGAGAAGCTGCGCTTTTCATCCGGCACGCTCTGTCCACCCTTGCGCCCGGCGACCGCCGCGAGCGCGCGATTCTGCGAGAAGCTGCGCTTGGAGCCGGGAACGCTCTGCCCGCCCTTGCGTCCGGCCTCTGCGGCGAGTCGCCGGTTCTGCGAGAAGCTGCGTTTCTCGTCCGGTACCGCCTTGCCACCCATGCTCGCTATCTGCCGCTGTCGCTCCGTGTTCATCGATGCGAACCCACGGTGCGAGATGCGCCCTTCATGACCTGTTCCTTGAGCCATCACTCTCTCTCCTTATATGCGCGAAGCCCGAGGGATGCCGAACCCGCGACTTGAACGCGACGTGTGACGCCGTCGGCCCCAGCATACCTCCGCTCGCCAGCTTAGGTAAAACCTCGGCAGCGGTATGGCGCTCGCGGTGTCGCCGCTAAGCGACGGATGGCATGGATTTTCTAGGGCATCCGGTGATCGATGACCAGGCTCACGAGCCCATCCCGGCCCACCTGGTAGGTCACCTCCCCCAGGGGATCGCCGCTGGCGCCCACGGGATTCCCGGAGCGCGCAATCCGCGCCACCACCTGCACGCTCTGGCCGGGCGCGAAGGCACGACCGGGAATCATGGAGTCGGAGGGGGCGAGGGAGACGATCTGCGGGAAGCGGCTCTCCAGACGCTTCACCGCGAGCGGCGGACCGGGGTGCGCCGGGTCGCGCACGAAAACAAACAGGGGCGAGGCGTCCACTGCGGCCGCGAGCGCGGGAGCCACCTGCACGTTCACACGCACCACAGCGCCCGGGTTCGGCGCAGACGGCTGCGGCGCGGACGCGGCACTCGCGGGAGCGACGCCGCCGCCGAGTTGGCCGTCAATGGCCGTGATCTGCTGCTCGATGAGCGGGCGGACGTTCGGCGGCGGATCCATCCCGAGGAGCTTCACGAAGCGCGCCCGCGCCAGCGCCAAGTCTCCGCGGCGCGCGGCGACCGCGCCCCCGAAGAACAGCGCCTTGCCCGAGTCCGGTGCCAGCGCCAGCGCCCGCTCGATGAGCCGCCCGGCGCGCCCGTTGAGCTCGGACTCATCCGTGAGCACCAGTGCCTCGGCCTCGCCGGTGAGCGCCTCGGCGTTCTGGCCACCGCTCAGGCGATCGGCGCGCTCGAAAGAGCGCAGCGCGAGCGGATACTCCTGCAGCGCGATGTAGGAGCGGCCGAGCATCAGCCAGCCGTCGAGGTTCTGAGGATCGCGCTCGAGCTGACGCGCCAGGCGGGCGACCATGCTCTGCGGCGAATCAGCGGGGATGACGGCTCTCCATGGCCAGTTGCTCCAGCTGACATACAACATCGCCGAGCCGATCACCAACAGTACCGTCGCGGCGAGCGCCGCCCATGGCGCCGGCGTCGTGGGCGTCGTCGAGCCGGTGCCGCGCCGCAGCAGCGGGATCGCCACCGCGATCACACCGGCCACGGTCAGCGCCGCCGCCAGCAGAACGAACGTGATCATCAGCGGCTCAGGTCCTCTTCCAGCGGCTCGGTGTCCAGCGGCACGAGCGCGCTGCGCGCGCGCACGATGCGCCACGAGACGAGCGCGCCGATCAGCAGCAGAATCCCCGGCGTCAGCCACACCCACGCGGTCTTCGGCGCAAAGCGCGGACGGAACAGGACGAAGTCCCCGTAGCGCGCCAGCATGAAGTTGCGGACATCCTCATCGGACTTGCCGGCGAGCAGCATGTCGCGGACCTCGCGCCGCAGATCCGACGCAATACCCGCCGGCGAGTCGGCAATCGCCTCGTTCTGGCACTGCACGCAGCGCAACTCGTGCGTGAGCGCGAGATAGCGCTCCTGCAGCTTCGGGTCAGGCAGCTGAGTGGGGTCGACCGCGTAGACCTTGGCGCCGACCACGAGTCCGGCGAGCAGGATCGCCCCCACGACGAGGGCTCTGTAGCGCCCGGGGCGTGGCGCCGTCTGCACGTCGATGAGGTCGCGCCTCATGAGGTCGCGGCCTGGCGCTTCTGCAGCCGCGGCAGGATTTCCTTCTCCCACACTTCGGGCGTGAGCTCGCCCATGCACTTGTACACGACGATACCCTGGGGATTCACCAGGAAGCTCTCCGGCGCGGCGTACACGCCCCAGTCGATGGCGGTGCGGCCGTCGTGATCGACCGCGACGACCTCGTAGGGATCGCCGAGCTGAGCGAGCCAGGAACGAGCCTGCGCGTCGTCGTCTTTCCAGTCGAGTCCGACCAGCGGGACGAGACCTGACCGGCGCACCTCGAGAAGCATGCGGTGCTCCTCCCGACAGGTGCCGCACCAGCTGCCCCACACGTTGAGCAGGTACCAGCGTCCACGCAAGGTGGTGGTGCTCACGGTGCGAGTGGCGTCCGCCAGGCTGGGGAGCGAGAACTGCGGCGCAGGTTTGTCGATGAGAGGCGATGCGATGACGCCCTTGTCGGGCGAGTGCTTGATGCCGATGGCGAGGACCACCACCAGCAGCGCGAACAGCGCGATGGGCAACGCGAAACGGTTCATGGCGTCGCATCCCCCGTCGCGACGCCGGCCGACACGGCCTGCGGCGCGCGGGCCGTGCGATAGCGGCGGTCGGAGGCAGCCAACGCGCCGCCGATCGCCATGACGAGCGCGGCGAGCCAGATGAAGCTCACCAGCGGCCGGATCTGGATGCGCACGCTCCAGCGCCCGGCCCCGAGATCGTCACCGAGCGCCACGAGGATGTTTGCGCCGCGGTGCATCTCGATGTTGGTCACGGTCTTGTCATTACCCTGCACCCAGTAGTGCCGCTTCTCGGGCTTGAGCACCGTGACCGGCGCGCCGTTGCGCGTGACAGAGATCGTGGCCCCCACCGCGTCGTAGTTCGGGCCCTCCAGCGGACGCACCCCGTCGAAGCGGAACTCGTAGCCCCCGGCGCTCGTGCTCGCGCCCGGGGCGAGCGCCACGTCCTTCTCGATGGTGAAGGACTGCACGGTCGTCAGGGAAAGGGCCGCGAGCGCGAGCCCGAGATGCGCGACCGTCATCCCGACCACCGCGCGCGACAGCGACAGGCCGCGCCGCCAGCGATCGATCGGATCCACCAGCGAGGCCAGCACGATCCACAGCGCCAGCGTCGCGCCGACCGGTGTCAGCATCCGCCCATGCGAGTAGATGCCGAACACCACGCCGCAGGCGAGCACGGCGGCGGCGACCAACGTGTACAGCAGAGTACGTTGTTTGTCCTTGAGGCGCCCGCGCTTCCAGTTCGAGTGGATGCCGACCGACAGCAGCGTGAGCAGCGGCAGCATCGACAGCATGAAGACGGGATTGAAGTACGGCGGGCCCACCGACACCGTACCGAGCTTGAGCGCGTCCGAGATCAACGGCGCCAGCGTGCCGGCGAACACGGTGGCCGCGGCGATGACCAGCAGCACGTTGTTGAACAGCAGAAACGATTCGCGCGCCCCGAGCTCGAAGCCCGCCGTCGACTTCAATAGCGGCGCCCGCCAGGTGTAGAGGCTGAGCGCCCCGCCGATCATCACGACGAGAAACGCCAGGATGAAGATGCCGCGTGCGGGGTCGGCCGCGAACGAGTGCACCGACACCAGCACGCCCGAGCGCACGAGGAACGTGCCCAGCATGCTCATTGAGAAAGCCAGGATTGCCAGCAGCAAGGTCCAGCTCTTGAACAGACCGCGCTTGTCCGTCACCGCCAGCGAATGAATGAGTGCGGTGCCGACCAGCCACGGCATGAAGGAGGCGTTCTCGACCGGGTCCCAGAACCAGAAGCCGCCCCAGCCGAGCTCGTAGTACGCCCAGAAGCTCCCCAGCGCAATGCCGCAGGTGAGGAAGCCCCAGGCGGCGGTGGTCCAGGGCCGCGTCCAGCGGGCCCAGGTCTGGTCGAGCCGCCCTTCGAGCATCGCCGCGCAGGCGAACGCGAACGCAACCGCAAAGCCGACATAGCCCGTATAAAGGATGGGGGGGTGCACCGCCAGCGCCGGGTCCTGGAGGATCGGGTTCAGGTCGCGGCCGTCCGGGGCGGCCGGAACGAGCCGATGGAAGGGATTGGAAGTGGCGAGCGTGAAGAGCAGAAAGCCGACGCTGATCACCCCGAGCACCCCGAGCACCCGCGCCGCAAAGCGCGGCGGGAGGCGCGCCGCCCCGATGCTCACCGCCACGGTCCAGGCGGCGAGCAGCAGGATCCACAGCAGCAGCGAGCCTTCATGAGCGCCCCACAGGGCCGTGACGCGATAGAAGAGCGGCAGCGCGGAGTTGGAATTCTCGGCGACGTAGAGGACCGAGAAGTCGTTGCCCACGAACGAGGCCACCAGGCACCCCACGGCGGTCGCAATCATGACGAACTGGCCGGCCACCGCGGGCGTGACGGCCGCGATCCAGCGCTCGCGACCCAGCATCGCGCCGCCGATGCCGAAGAACGCCTGCAGCGCCGCGAGCAGCAGCGCGAGAATCAAGGCGAAATGACCGAGTTCGGGAAGCATGTCAGGTACCTGCTGAGGATGGCGGCGCACGCGGGGCGGGCGCGCCCGGTGTCGGCGCCGCCGTGGCGTCCGCCCGTGACTGCCCGTGTCGCCTCTTCAATGAGCGTGCGACCGCGGGGGGCATGTATTTCTCGTCGTGCTTGGCGAGCACTTCGTCGGCAACGAAGGTGCCGTCGGGGCGCATGTGCCCGTGAGCGACGACCCCGGCTCCCTCGCGGAACAGGTCCGGCAGCACGCCGGTGTAGCTGACCGGGACGTCGTGGCTGAAGTCGGTCACCACGAAGCGCACTTCCAGGCTCCCGGGCGCACGGTGCAGGCTCCCCTGCGTCACCATGCCGCCCAGCCGGAAGCGCTCGCCCGCCGGCACCTCCCCGGTGACGACCTGGGTCGGATCAAAGAAGAAGGTGACGTTCTGGCGAAAGGCGCTGAGCGCAAGGGCGCCGGCGATACTGACGCCGCCGACGATGCCGAGCACCAGGGCCATGCGGCGCCGGCGCGGCGTCACGGCCCCTCCCCCCGCATGGCCAAGCGCCGCCGCGCTTCCTCGCGCGAGCGTGCCAGTGCGCGGCGCGCCCATACGATGTTCAACACGATGGCGGCGAGCGTGACCGCATACGCGGGCCACACGAAGGCGGCATAGCCGCCCATCTCGAAAAACTGCTTCATGCGTTTACGATCTCACGAATCCAACTGGCCGAACGTTCACGGCTCAAGACCTCCCCGCGCAGGCGCACCAGCAGTACCGCCCCGAAAAACAGCGTGAAGCCCAGCAGCATCATCAGCAGCGGCACCAGCATCGATGCCGCCATGGTGGGCTTGGCGAGCCGCATCACCGAGGGCGCCTGGTGGAGCGAATTCCACCAGGTCACCGAGTAATGAATGATCGGCACGTTCACCACACCCACCACCGCCAGCACCGCGCTGGCACGATCCGAGCGCTGCGTGTCCTCGAGCCCGGCGCGCAATCCCATGTATCCCAGATACAGAAAAAGCAGAATGAGCTCCGAGGTCAGGCGCGGATCCCACTCCCAGTACGTTCCCCACATCGGCTCGCCCCACAGCGCCCCGGTCACGAGTGCCGCGAAGGTGAACGAGGCGCCGATCGGAGCACAGCTGGCGGCGACTGCGTGCGCAACCTTGATGCGCCAGATGAGGCCCACCGCGGCGGCAACTGCCATGGTCGTATACACCATGAGCGACATCCACGCACTGGGCGCGTGCACATAAATGATGCGAAAGCCGTCGCCCTGCTGGTAATCCGGGGGGGCCAGCACCAGCCCGCCCCACAGCCCGCCGACGATCAGCAGCGCTGCGGGCCAGGCAAACCACGGCGTGAGCCGGGCAGCCAGCGCGTAGACATAGGGGGGTGAGCCGAGCCGATGAAACCAGGTCCAGGTCATGATGCGCGCCTTGCGCTCCTATTATTCCAGGCTGATCCGCACCGCCGCCGCCGCCGCGAGCGGCGCCAGCGTCACCCCGAGCACCGCCAGGGCCGCGAGCAGCTCCAGGGGCGCGCGCAGCGGGCCGCCGGTGATCGCCAGTTGCGTCGCGCGCGCACCGAAAATCAGCACCGGGAGCGACAACGGCAGCGTGAGCAGCGACAGCAATGCGCCGCTGCGCTTTATCCCGAGCGTGAGCGCCGCGCCGATCGAGCCGATGAGACTCAACGCCACGCTGCCCACCGCGACCGAGGCGACGATCCCGGGGACCGCCGCCTCCGAGACCCCGAGTGACAGGGCGGCGAGCGGCGCCATGAGGGCGAGTGGCAAACCCGTCAATAACCAATGCGCCACGGTCTTGGCGAATATCAGCCAGGTGAGCGACTGACCCGATAGCGCGTACTGCTCGAGCGTGCCGTCGTAGGCATCGTCGCGAAACAGAAACTCGAGCGCCAGGAGCGACGCCAGCAACGCACCGGCCCACAGGACACCCGGGGCGATTTCCCGCAACCGCGCGAGCTCCGGAGAAATCGCCAGCGGGAACAGCATGGTGACCATCGCAAAGAACGCCAGCGGCTGCACCAGCTGGCCGCGCTTGCGAAAGGCGAGCTGCAGGTCGCGCGCCAGGGCCAGGCGGGCCGCATCGAGGAGCGGCGCCTGATGGCTCCCCGCCCACACCGTCGCCTGCGCAGGCATCGGCGCCGCCGGCACCACCACGCCCG
>Ga0209155_1000506_pt1 | contig 18570 bp, 16 predicted proteins | sample GraSoiAngelo_122_FD_185879 | JGI IMG/M metagenome (GOLD analysis project Ga0209155, IMG submission 185879) | Grasslands soil microbial communities from the Angelo Coastal Reserve, California, USA - 14_0927_02_20cm (SPAdes) (version 2) | ecosystem: Environmental > Terrestrial > Soil > Grasslands ... | reverse complement strand
GGGCAAGTGCCTCGAGGGGCCGCCGGGGATGGGCTTCGTCATCGCGCGCCGCGGCGCGCTCGAGCGCAGCGAGGGCAACTGCCATTCGCTGGCGCTGGACCTGTACGACCAATGGGTCTACATGGAAAAGACCACGCAATGGCGTTACACACCGCCGACCCATGTGGTCGCGGCGTTCGATTCGGCCATCTCGCAGTACCTCGAAGAGGGTGGGCTCCCCGCGCGCGGCGCCCGCTACGCGCATAACTGCCGCACCTTGATCGCCGGCATGGCGCGGCTCGGGCTCAGGAGCTTCCTGCCGGCGGCCATCCAGGCGCCGATCATCGTGACCTTCTACGCGCCCGACACTCCGCACTACAGCTTCAAGAGCTTCTATGACGCCGTCAAGGCGCACGGCTACGTCCTGTATCCTGGCAAGCTGACGACGCTGGAGACCTTCCGCGTCGGCTGCATGGGCCAGCTCGGCGAGCGCGGCATCGCCGGCGCCATCGATGCGGTCGGCAAGGTGCTCGCGCAGCTGCAGGCGCGGCCTGAACCGGCACGTGAGGCGCGGGAGAGACAGTGAGACTGACATGCGTCGCATCGAAGTAAACGGACGGACCTATCGGCTGCCCGAGCACCCTTGCGTGGTGGTGTGCGTGGATGGCTGTGAGCCGGACTACATCGCCCAGGCGGTGGCCGGCGGACACATGCCGTGGATGAAGCGGGTGCTGGCTGAGGGCACCGAGGTGATCGCCGACTGCGTCATGCCGAGCTTCACCAACCCGAACAATCTCTCGATCGTCACCGGCGCAACGCCGGCGGTTCACGGTATCTGCGGAAACTACCTCTACGACACCGACAGCGGCGTGGAAGTCATGATGAATGACCCGAAGTGGCTGCGCGCCCCTACGCTGCTGGCGGCGCTGGCCGACGCGGGCTGCAAGGTGGCCGTGGTCACCGCCAAAGACAAGTTGCGCAAGCTCCTCGGCCACCAGCTGCGCGGCATCTGCTTCTCGGCGGAAAAGGCCGACCAGGCCACGCTCGAAGAGCACGGCATCGACGCCGTGCTGCAGCTGGTGGGCCTGCCCGTGCCGAGCGTCTACAGCGCCGAATTGTCGGAGTTCGTGTTCGCCGCCGGGGTCAAGCTGATGCAGAGGCGCCGCCCGGACATCATGTACCTGTCGACCACCGACTACGTGCAGCACAAGCACGCACCCGGCACGACGCGGGCCAATTCGTTCTGCGGCATGATGGACCGTTACCTGGGCGAGCTCGAGCACCTCGGCTGCGCCATCGCACTGACCGCCGACCACGGCATGAGCTCCAAGACGCGGCTGGATGCGAGCCCCAACGTGATCTACCTGCAGGATGTGCTGGACGGCTGGCTCGGTGCCGCAGGCGCGCGAGTCATTCTGCCGATCACCGACCCGTACGTCGTGCATCATGGGGCGCTGGGCTCGTACGCGACCGTGTACCTGCCCGCCGACATCGATGCCGAGGCGCTGGCGGCGCGGATCGCAGCGTTGCGCGGCATCGAAACGGTGCTCACGCGCGCCGCGGCGGCCAGCCGCTTCGAGTTGCCCGCCGACCGGATCGGCGATCTGGTGGTGGTCTCGAGCCGCTCGGTGGTTCTCGGTGGCGCGGCAGCCAGGCACGACCTCTCGGGCCTCGATGCGCCGCTGCGCTCGCACGGCGGCCTCGCCGAGCAGGCGGTGCCGCTGGTGATGAATCGCCGCATCGAGAACCTCGACCCCAACAGGCGCTGGCGCAACTTCGATGCCTTCGACTGGGTGCTGAACCATGCCCGATGACAACCCCGGTCGAACCCCCGAGATGAGGTACGACGACGGCGTGCGGCGCGAGAGCCTGCGTATTGGCGGCGCCCGCGTCGCTAGCGGGCGCAGCAGCGAAGTGTTCAATCCCTACACCCGCGCGCTCGTCGGCACGGTGGCCAGGGCTTCCATGGCCGAGGTACGCCGGGCGATCGGGATCGCCAGGGCCTTCCGGCCGCGCCTGACGCGTTACGAGCGCTACCGGATCTGCCAGCAGACGGCCGAGACTCTGTGCGCGCGCGCCGAGGAGATTGCCGACCTCATCACCGCCGAGAGCGGCTTGTGCAAGAAGGACTCCATCTATGAGGTGGGCCGCGCGTGTGATGTGTTCATCTTCGCCGGCAACGCGGCGCTGCAGGACGATGGGCAGATATTCTCCTGCGACCTCACCGCGCATGGCAGGCGCCGCAAGGTCTACACCCTGCGCGAGCCGCTCCTGGGGGTGATTGCCGCGATCACCCCGTTCAACCACCCGCTGAACCAGGTCGCGCACAAGATCGCTCCCAGCATCGCCAGCAACAACCGGATGGTGCTCAAGCCCTCGGAGAAGACGCCGCTCAGCGCGCTGCTGCTCGCCGACGTTCTCTACGAGGCCGGCCTGCCGCCGGAGATGTTCAGCGTGCTCACCGGCGACCCCAGGGAGATCGCCGATGAGTTGCTGACGCACGCGGACGTGGATCTGATCACGTTCACCGGCGGCGTGGCGGCCGGCAAGTACATCGCCGCCAAGGCCGTCTACAAGCGCCAGGTGCTGGAGCTCGGCGGCAACGATCCGCTCATCGTCATGGAAGACGCGGACCTCGAGGAGGCGGCCACGCTGGCCGCCGCCGGCTCGTACAGGAACTCCGGCCAGCGTTGCACCGCCATCAAGCGCATGCTGGTTCAGGACTCGGTGGCAGAGGGCTTCATCGAGCGGCTGCTCGAGAGGACCCGCGCCATCAAGTACGGCGACCCGATGGATCCCACCACCGACATGGGCACCGTCATCGATGAGGCGGCGGCGCGCTCGTTCGAGGACAAAGTGAACGACGCCGTCGCGCACGGCGCGACGCTCCTGTACGGCAACATCCGCGCCGGCGCGCTCTACTCTCCCACGGTGCTCGATCGTGTGGACCCGCAGATGCCGCTCGTCAAGGAGGAGACCTTCGGACCGGTGTCCCCCGTCATCCGTTTCCACACCATTGATGATGCGATCCGCATCGCGAACTCCACCGCCTACGGCCTGTCCTCGGCGGTGTGCACCAACCGGCTGGACTACATCACGCGCTTCGTGTCGGAGCTGAACGTGGGCAGCGTGAACGTGCGCGAGGTCCCCGGCTACCGCCTGGAGCTCACTCCGTTCGGCGGTATCAAGGACTCGGGCCTGGGGTACAAGGAAGGCGTGCAGGAAGCCGTCAGGAGCTTCACCAACATCAAGACGTACTCGCTGCCGTGGCTAGCGTAATCGCGGCGACCGCGGCCGGGACCTCCACGCCCACCACGCGCGCGCTGCGCTTCGCGCAGTGCCGCACACTGCTGCTGCTGGTCCTGGGCTACGCGTCCTGTTACTTCTGCCGCTCCAACCTGTCGGTGGCGACGCCGCTGCTGCTCGATGAGCTCGGGCGACGCGGCATCAGTCACGCCGACGCCATGGTGAGCATCGGCTCGATGGCCTCCTGGGGCGTGCTCGCCTATGCGTTGGGCAAGTGGTTTCTCACCGGCCTCGGGGACTATTGGGGCGGCAAGCGCAACCTGCTCATCGCCACCGGCGGCGCCGCGGCCTTCACGCTGCTGTTCGCCTCCAGCTCCACGCTGCCGATATTCACCCTCGCGTGGGTCGGCAACCGGCTAACGCAGTCGATCGGTTGGTCGGCTCTCATCAAGGTCTCCTCCAGGTGGTTCCACTATTCCCGCTACGGCACGGTGGCCGCGATCCTCACCTGCAGCTACCTCATCGGGGATGCCGCCGCACGCCAGAGCATGGGGTTGCTGCTGCAGCACGGGGTCGGCTGGCGCGCGCTGTTCGTGTTCGGCGCGAGCGTGGCGGGCCTGATGTTTCTCGCCAACCTGCTGTTCCTGCGCGAGTCGCGCACCGAGGAGGGCCACCCGGAGGCGCTGGCGAACCCGCGCAACGTGTTCTGCGGAGCGCAGGCGGGCCCGGGGAATTTCGTGGCGCTGGTGCTGCCGCTGTTGCGCAGCCGCGCGTTCCTCATGGTGTGCCTGCTGAGCTTCGCCGCCACCATGGTGCGCGAGACCTTCAATACCTGGACCCCTGTGTATCTGCGCGACTTCCTCGGTTACAGCGTGAGTCACTCCGCCGGCCTGTCCGCGATCTTCCCCGGGGTCGGGGCGGTCTCGGTGCTGCTCGGCGGCTGGGCCAGTGACCGTCTCGGGCCCAATGCCCGCTCGCTGCTGCTGGTGCTGGGGCTCGCCGCAACCGCCGTGGCGCTCCTGGTCCTCACCTCGCTGCGGCCGGGCTCGGCCGGGGTGGTGCTGCCGGTGGCCGTGATCGGGCTCGTCGCATTCTGTCTGCTCGGGCCTTACTCCTTTCTCCCCGGCGCCTTCGCCCTGGATTTCGGCGGCAAGCAGGCCGGCGCCGCCGCCTCCGGCCTGGTCGATGGCACCGGCTATATGGGCGGCATTCTCGCCGGCACCGTCATGGCGAGACTCGCGGTTGCGTTTGGCTGGGGAGGCGTGTTCATCACTCTCGCCTGTGTCAGTGCGCTCGGCGCACTCGGCGCCGGCTACCTGTACGTGCTGAATGCGCGCGCCGCGGCGCCGCCGCCCGTGTAGCGTCGCGCTCGCCATCACGGCCACAATGCGCACGTCCGAAGACAGGGCCGGTGAAACGAGCGCTGGCTGACCGAGGAGCTGCCATCATGCAACCAGAAGAGGTGCGCAGCGGCGCGCAGGCCCGGGCGATCGTCGAGGAGCGCGGCCTGCAGCATGTCAAGGTCGGGATCTTCGACAATGACGGGATCCTGCGCGGCAAGTACATCGAGCGCGAGAAATTTTTTGCCGCGCTCGAGAAGGGAATGGGATTCTGCGACGTCGTGCTGGGGTGGGATTCCAACGACCAGCAGTACGACAACATCACCTTCACCGGTTGGCACACGGCCTTTCCGGACGCTGCGGTGCGGCTGCTTCCCGAAACCTGCCGCGCCCTGCCGCTCGAGGGCAGCATGCTGCTGTTCCTCGGCGAGTTTGCCGGTCACGCCGAAGAGGTATGCCCGCGGGCGACGCTGCGCCGTGTGCTGCAGCGTGCCGCCGCCATGGGCTACGGCGCGGCCGCTGCGGCGGAATACGAGTTCTTCCTGTTCAGCGAGACACCCGCGAGCGTGCGGGAGAAAAACTACCGCGGCCTGACCAACCTCACTCCGGGTTATTTCGGCTATTCCGTTCTGCGCAGCTCGGTGCACGCCGAGCTTTACCAGGCGCTGCTGCAGCTCGCCGCCGATATGCGCATGCCGATCGAAGGTCTGCACGCCGAGACCGGACCCGGCGTCATCGAGGCGGCCCTGCACTACACCGAGGCGCTGGAAGCGGCCGACCGTGCTGCGCTCTTCAAGACCTTCGTGAAGGTGCTCGCCCAGCGCCGCGGTCTGATGGCGACGTTCATGGCCAAGTGGTCGCAGCAGTTGCCCGGTCAGAGCGGCCACCTGCATATTTCGCTGTCGCGCAAGGACGGATCGTCCGCCTTCTACGATCAGGCACAACCGCATACCATGTCCGCGCAGATGCGCTGGTTCATCGGGGGCCAGCAGGCGCTGATGCCGGAGCTGCTCGCCCTGGTTGCCTCGACCGTCAACAGCTACACGCGCCTGGTGCCGGGCTTCTGGGCGCCGACCGCCGCCACCTGGGGCGTGGAGAACCGCACCTGCGCATTGCGAGTCATCCAGGGCGGCGCGAAGAGCCAGCGGGTCGAGTACCGGATCGCGGCCGCGGACATCAACCCCTATCTGGCGCTCGCCGCGGCAATCGGTTCGGGCCTGTGGGGCATCGAGCATCGCATCGAGCCTGACGAGCCGATCAGCGGCAATGCCTATGACCGCAAGCTCCCCGCAGAGCGCCAGCTACCGCGCACCTTGAGTGAGGCCGCCGAGCGGCTCGCACACTCCGCAGCCGCGCAGGAGCTGTTCGGTACGCCCTTCGTGGAGCACTTCGCAGCCAGCCGCCAATGGGAGGAGCGGGAATTCCGCCGCGCCGTCACCGACTGGGAGCTGGCTCGCTATTTCGAGATCATATGAGCATCAAGTGTGTCTCTCCGGTCGACGGCCGGGTGTACGCGGAACGCACCGCCGCTACGCCGGCGCAAATCGATCAGGCTCTGCAGCGCGCCCGTGCGGCGCAGCCGCTGTGGCGCGAGGTGCCGCTCCCCGAGCGCGCCGCCATCATCGAGCGCTTCTGCGCTGAATTCGAGCAGCGCGGCCCGCGGATCGCCGCGGAGCTCAGCTGGCAGATGGGGCGGCCGATACGCGTCGCACCGAGCGAGGTGCGCGGCACGCTCGAGCGTGCCCGCTACATGAGCGGCATCGCCACGGCGGCACTCGCCGATCTGGATGTCGGGCCAAAGGCGGGCTTGCGGCGCTTCATACGCCGCGAGCCGCTCGGCGTCGTGTTCACCGTGGCCGCCTGGAATTACCCCTATCTGATCGCGGTAAACAGCGTGGTGCCGGCGCTCTTGGCCGGCAACGCCGTGGTGCTCAAGCACTCGGCCCAGACGCCCTTGTGCGCGGAAGCGTTCGCCGAGTGCTTCGCCGCCGCGGGGCTCCCTGCCGGCCTGTTCCAGGTATTGCACCTCGGGCACCCCGACACCGAACGGGTGATCCGCGATCCGCGCATCGACTTCGTGGCCTTCACCGGCTCGGTGGCCGGCGGCCGGGCGGTGCAGCGCGTCGCCGCCGAGCGGTTCATCGGCGTGGGGCTGGAGCTCGGCGGCTGCGATCCGGTGTATGTGCGTCACGATGCCGATCTGCCCCACGCGGTGGAGAACATCGTGGACGGGGCGTACTTCAACTCCGGTCAGTCCTGCTGCGGCCTGCAGCGTATCTACGTTCACGAGAGCATTCATGACCGCTTCACGCGCGGCTGCATCGAGTTGATTCAACGGTACCGGCTCGGCGACCCTCTGGACCCAGAGACCACGCTCGGCCCGGTGGTGCGCACCGCCGCGGCGGACACGGTACGCACGCAGGTGCGCGCGGCCATCGAGGCTGGCGCGCGGCCGGCGATCGAGGAGCGCGGCTTCCCGCGCAGCAAGCCGGGTACGCCGTACCTGGCGCCGCAGCTGCTCCTCGATGCCCCGGCCGGCTCCTCGGTCATGCGTGAGGAGATCTTTGGACCGGTCGCCGGGGTCATGAAGGTGCGCTCGGACGATGAAGCCGTGGCGCAGATGAACGACAGCCCCTTCGGACTGACCGCGGCCGTCTGGACGCGCGATGAGGACGCTGCCGTCACGCTCGGGGAGCAGGTGCACACCGGCACCTGGTTCATGAATCGCTGCGACTATCTGGACCCGGCCCTCGCCTGGGTCGGCGTCAAGGATTCAGGGCGTGGCTGTACGCTCTCGGTAATCGGGTACGAGCACCTCACGCGGCCAAAATCCTTCCACTTGCGGGTGAGTACGTGAGCGCAATTCTCAAGGCGAATTGGAACTACCCCACCACCGTGTGGGCGGGCCCGGGTCGCATCGCCGAGCTGCCGGCGGCCTGCGCGCGGCTCGCCATCAAGCGGGCACTCCTGGTCACGGACGAGGGCCTGCGCGATGCGCCGATGGTGCGGCGCGCCTGCGAGCTCGTACCGGGAAGCGCCCTCTTTGCGCGCGTGCGCGGCAATCCGGTCGCGGCCAACATCGAGGACGGGCTCGCCGCCTACCGCGCGGGCGCTCACGACGGCGTGATCGCCTTCGGCGGCGGCTCGGCGCTGGATGCCGGCAAGGTGATCGCCTTCATGTCCGGACAGACGCGGCCGCTGTGGGATTTCGAGGACGTGGGCGACTGGTGGACACGCGCCGAGCCGCGCGGTATCGCACCGATCATCGCCGTTCCAACCACTGCCGGCACCGGCTCGGAGGTGGGACGCGCCGGCGTGGTCGTCAATGAGGCCACCCACCAGAAGAAAATCATCTTCCACCCGCAGATGATGCCGGGAGTGGTGATCAGCGACCCGGAGCTCACGGTCGGCCTGCCGCCCGCGATCACCGCGGCCACCGGCATGGACGCCTTCGTGCACTGCTTCGAAGCGTTCTGCGCGCCGGGGTTCCACCCGCTGGCCGACGGCGTTGCGCTCGAGGGTATGAGGCTGATCCAGACGTATCTGCCGCGCGCCTGCGACAACGGCGAGGACCTCGAGGCCCGCTCACGCATGCTGGCGGCGGCCAGCATGGGCGCCGCGGCGTTTCAGAAGGGACTGGGGGGCGTGCACGCCATTGCGCACCCGGTAGGAGCGCATTTCAACACGCATCACGGCCTGACCAATGCGGTTGTCCTGCCTTACGTCATCATGCACAACCGCCGCGCGATCGAGTCGCAGCTGCCCGTCATCGCGCGGACGCTGAACCTGCCCGGTGAGCCGTTCGCCGCGGTGTTCGACTGGGTGCTTGGCTTTCGCAAGCGCCTGAGAATCCCGCACTCCCTCGCGGAGATCGGTGTGCCGCTGAGCAACCCCGACACCATCGGGCACGAAGCCTCGCTCGATCCATCGGCGGCCGGCAATCCGCTCCCCACGGACGCGGCCGGCTACGCCCGTATCTTCCGCTCGGCGGTCAAGGGCGCCCTCGACCTCGCCGGCTGAGCTGAAGTCATGCGCTCAACTCGCGGATCGCATCCCTCCACAGCGCCTCGGTGGCCGCGGCCACCACGCGGCCGTCGGAAGTCGTGCCAAGTGGCGCCCCGTGCCAGTCGCTGATCCTGCCGCCGGCGCCCTCCACGACCGGGATCGCCGCCATGAAATCGTGCGGTTTCAGTTGCACCTCGATGACCAGGTCACAGTGGCCGCCGGCGAGCATGCCGTAGAGGTAACAGTCCCCGCCGAAGCGACGCAGCGCAGCGCGCGCGCTCAAGGCTTCGAAGCGGCGCCGTTCCCCGGCGTCGAAGGTCTCCGCCGTGGTCGTGTAGACGACCGCCTGCCCGGTCTCGCGGCAGGCGCTGGTCCTGACCTGCCGGCCGTTGAAGAGCGTGGCACGACCCTCGCAACCGACCCAGCGCTCGGTGAGCGCCGGTGCCTCGATCACGCCGAGCACCGCTCGGCCGGCCTGCAACAGCGCAATCAACGACCCGAACAGCGGATACCCCGTGACGAAACTCTTCGTGCCGTCGATCGGGTCGAGCACCCAGGTGAACTCCCCGCTCCCCTCGGAGGCGAACTCCTCGCCGCGAATGGCATGCCCGGGAAAGGCCGCGCGGATCATGCGGCGCATTTCGGTCTCGATTTCGCGGTCCGCGACCGTGACCGGACTGCCGTCGTCCTTGCGCTCCACGGCGAGTGGCGTGCGGAAATACCGCCGGGCAATGTCGCGCGCGGCATCGGCGAGTTGCTCGGCGAGTGCCAGCGCTGCGGGAAAGTCCGGGTGCTCGGTGAAGTTCACGGCGTCAAGCGGCGCGGCGGTTCAGTGGCGCCGCCGCGCGTACGGCAACACCTGCAGCTCGAGCCAGTTGCGCAGCTCCGCAAGCCTGCATGAGTCCTCCTGCAGGCCCTCGCCAAGTCCGTGTTTCCAGGTCAGGCGCCGGTCGCGGGGATCGCGCATGAGTGAGCGCAGATCGTTGACAAACGCTTCCAGCTCCGCGCGATCGGCGAACAGCTGCTCTTCGATCAGCGCGGCAGTGTAGCGCAGCGCGGTGGCCGCAATCTCGGCGAAGCTGTATTCGGGATGGTACTGCACGCCCCAGAATGTGCCGGCGCCGTGGGGCAGCTCGATGGCCTGCAACCCCATATCGTTGCTCGCCAGCACCACCGCGCCCGCGGGAAGCTGCTCGATATCATCGCGGTGCACCGTGATTGCCTCGAACACCGGCGGCTTGCCCGTGAACATGCCGTGGCGACGCCCCGCATCGGCGAGCTCGATGCGGCGCGCGAATCCGAACTCCCGCCCCAGCGGATTGCGGCGCACCCGACCGCCGGCCGCGCTCACCGCCACCTGCAGGCCCCAGCAGCTGCCGAAGAACGGCACGCCGGCGGCAAACGTCGCCCGCGCCAGCTCGATCTGCCGCTCAATGTGTGCGCCGCCGTCGTAGACGTTCAGCGCCGAACCGGTGATCGCCACGCCGTCGTAGCTCGCAAGTCCGGCGCCGGACGCGAACCGCACCTCGCCGTCCGCCGGCCGCACGATGTCGCAGCTGACGGCCGCCAGACGCTTCAACACCTGCGCGTAGCCTTCGCCGGAGGGCTCACCGCCGGCGGCGACCTGCTGCGCCCGTGTCGCCGCCCGGTTCCCGTCAATCACCAGGATGTTCGGTTGGCCCATGTCAGTGCTGGGGCACGGGCGGCGGAGCCGGTATGCCAGCGCGCTCGAGGAGCGCGCGCAGCACGTCCGGCCGGTCGGTGATCATGCCGTCCACATTGAACGCGAGCAGCCGCTGCATGTCCGCCGGTTCGTTGACGGTCCACGGAACCACCCGCAGCCCCAGGGCATGCGCCTGCTCGATGAGCGGCGCATCGAGATCCCGATAGTCCGGGCCCCAGCTGCCCGCGCCGGTGGCTTTGACGAGACGCACGATCGAGCCGCCGAAGTGCCCAGGATCAAGTCCGCCCAGCCACGGCGAGGGATGTGGCGAGCCGATCCGCACCGTGTCCTCGCCGGGCTGCTGCTCGGTCAGGGCCGCGGTTGCGAGCTGGGGCATCAGCCGTTGCGCGGCGCTCAACACTCGCCAGTCAAAGGCCAGGAACGTGACCAGCGACGCAGTGCCGGTGCGTTCCACCTCCGCTCGCAGCGCCTGCACGAACGGCTCGGGGGCCGGCGTGAGTTCCGGTTGCTCCGGGAAGGTCTTGACCTCGAGGGCGACGCGCACCCCACCGCGGCCGCGCGTGCGCACCAGAGTCAGCACGTCCGCCAGAGACGGTATGCGCTCGCCGTCCACGGGCTGCTGCTGCGGGAACCGCGCGGCGTATGCACTTCCCGGCCGCAGCCGCCCCACATCGTAAGACTGCAGCTGCGCATGGCTCAGCGTGAAGATCGGCGGACCGGCGCTCGCCAGAAAGCGTCCCTGCGCGTCGCGCGTACAGTCGGGGTTGAGTTCCGGGTCGTGACTGACGACCACCACGCCATCACGGGTCACCGCGCAATCGAGCTCCAGCGCGGACACGCCGAGTTCCATCGCCCGCGCAAATCCCACGAGGGTATTTTCGGGCCATAGGCCCCGTGCGCCGCGGTGCCCTTGCAGGTCAAACATGGCAGTCGCGGGTCACGCGTCGACGACAAGCCGGTTCAATTGAGACTACCCCGCCAAAAACTGGCTTGTCAACGCGCCAGCAATCAGTCCCCGTTCAGGCAGCGGCGGTAGAATAGGCTGCAGTCCGACCGTCCGGGAGTTACTCGTGCATCGACTCTGCATCGCCTCACTCCCGATGCTCCTCGTCCTGGTCGCGTGCACGCATGAGCGAGGCGCTGCGCGGCCGTCGGCCGCTCAAGGCGCAACGACTCCGGCGACTGCGCCGACTCCGGCACCCCCGTCAGCGCCGACCAGCCCGCCGCCTGCTTCTGCACCGCAGGCGCCGACGCCCGCTGTCCCGCCTGCTGCAGCGGCTGCCGCCGCTGCACCTGCCCCATCCAAGGCGGGCTCGCAGGCGGCTGCCGCGCGATCGAGCCGCTCAGTCCCGAAAAAAACCTCGGCACCCGAGACGACACCCGCCGCGGAAGCGATACACGCGCCTGCAGCGCCTGCAGCTGCCGCGCGCCCGAGCACCGCCGCCGGGGCAACCCCGGCGCTGGACCTGACCGCCCTCGAGCAGCGACTCAGAGATACTCGCGCCATCGGCTTGTTCACCAAGCTCTCGCTGAAGAATCAGGTCGATGACCTGCTGGCGCAATTCAAAGCGTTTCACAACGGCGGCGCGCGGGTGCCGCTCGGCGAGTTGCGACAGAAATTCGAGCTGCTGCTGGTGAAGGTCGTGACTCTTCTTCAGGATGACGACCCCTCCCTGGCGGCCGCGGTATCTTCCTCGCGCGAGCCCATCTGGGACGTGTTGAGTGACCCGAAGAAGTTCGCCACTATCTGATTTCAACAACGGGAGTAGCCATGGGCCCGCGCTTAACACTTCTTGCTTTTCCATTGCTGACCTCGCTCGGCTCAACAGGCGCAATTGCGGCCGACGATCAGGGCCTCGGCCGGGATCTCAGGGCCAGCATCGCCCTGCAGGGATTTCCGTGCGACCAGGTGGTCGACTCGAAGCGTAACGGTGACAGTGATTACACCGCCTCCTGCAAGGACGGCAATCGCTATCACATCTTCGTCGACTCAGCCGGACGCGTTGTGGTCAAGAAGCTCTGACGCGAGCTCGCATACTTTGACGCTCTGGCCGCAAGAGCGTTATGGCCAGCTCGGCGTGCGTGGTGACTTAACGGCTGGATGCTTTCCTCGGCTTGTAGGAGAACTTCTGACCCGCCACAGAGATCTCGTACATCGCGCCGCCTTTGACAATCGTGAAAACCGCGATTCCCTTGTAATACCTCCCGGCTGTGGTTGCATCCCTCTTTCCGCCGCTTGCGGTTACGCTTGCGCCCGTCGTGCCGGCTGTGCCGGTTGCCGCGGCGGTAATCGCGACCGCGCTGACATTGGCATCGAACTCGAAATCTCCCGAGGTGAATTCGTCGAACGTCCGCTTGTCTCGAAAGAGAATGATTTGACTGTAAGCCTGACCGCCGGCCTGGAATCCGACGCTGACTTGAGTCATCGAAGTGTCGCCGACGTATTTACCGTGCTCGTACACACGACCGGTGCCGTGCGCGCCACCGACGACGAGGCCGGCCTTGCCGATGGTAGGGAATACGGCATAGCCATAGCTGTTGTTGAAAAATGCGGCACTTGCACCTGCATTCCTGAACAGCTCGATCGTCTCGCTGTAGTCGTCGCCCAGAGCAGCCTCGGCCGGCACCAGCATCGCCAAAGTCATCAGCAATGGACGCATTGTCCCCATCGTCGTTCTCCTGCGAAGTCACGTCTCATGTACAGTCGCCGCCATCAGCGTACGGCCGAGTTGCCAGCCGCGGAGGTCGGCGGCGTCGAGCGCGAGCAGGGACTATTATTCAACACGCGGCCGGCAACCACCAAGGCGCCACGGAGGGGTGTCACATGACTGCGCGTACGAATTGCAGCGTCTCGCGCCGCGATCTCCTCGAAGCTGGCGTGGTCGCAGGCATCGCTACCCTGCTCCCGCGCGGGTTGCCGGCCGCCGAGCCGGCGGAGTCGTCGCGGCCGCTGATCACCAGGACCATACCCGCGAGCGGCGAGAGGATTCCGGCCATTGGAATCGGCACCGACTCATTCAGCGATTCGGTGCGCGATGACATCCACGCCGAGCTCAAGCGCATGAGCGAGCTCGGCGGTACGGTGATCGACACGGCCGCCAGCTACGGCGACAGCGAAGCCCTCATCGGTCAGGCGCTCGAGAGCCTCGGCACGCGCGACAAAATGTTCATCGCGACAAAGCTCGTGGGTGGTACCTCGAGCGGCTCGTCCACGCCGACGGGCGCCGCCAGCTTCCAGCGCTCGCTCGAGCGGCTAAAGACCTCACGTGTCGAGCTTCTGCAAGTGCACAATCTCAACGGCGTGGCGGCGCTGATTCCCCTGATGCAGGAGTGGAAGAAGGCCGGAAAGATTCGTTACATCGGCGTAACCACCTCCCGCGTCAGCCAGCATGCTGAGATCATGGACGTCATGCGCAACTACCCGTTCGATTTCATCCAGGTGGATTATTCCATAGCCAACCGCGACGCGGCCGAGGCGATCCTGCCGCTCGCGCTGGAGCGCAAACTCGCCGTGTTGGCCAATTTGCCTTTTGGGCGTGCTTCCCTGTTCCGGCAAGCCAGCGAGCGTCAGTTGCCAGGCTGGGCGGCTGACATCGATGTAACGACCTGGGCACAATACTTCCTCAAGTATGTCATCTCGCACCCGGCAGTCACCTGCGCCATCCCCGGCTCAACGAAGCTGAGCCACCTGGTGGACAATCAGGCCGCGGGCCGTGGCCGGCTCCCGGATGCGGCCCTGCGCCGCAAGATGGAGGAGTACTGGGACCGCAAGTCCTGACGTCGTCTACTCAAAATCCATCTCGCCGGCAGCTAGGCAACCACCCGTCCCCTCCGCCACCGCTGGTCAGCGTTGGGCAACCGTTTTGAAGCACGAGCTCGGGCTTTCAGTAGGGAAAACGATCTTTGGATTTGCACTGAGCTGGCGGGTGAAGTACGGCACGCCCACGCGAAACGACGTCGCGCCGTTGTCTGTGCAGGTGGTGCCCTGACTCGTGCACTGCGGGCTGTGCACGTGGTCATCGGCGAAGGTGATGTTGGCACGGTGATTGGGATCGAGCGCCACCTGGAAGAAGTCGGCCAGATTACGGTCGGCCCCGCCACCCAGCCCGCCGGTCGACACCGTGCCGGAGTGAATGATGTGATCGCTCACAATGTGCTGCGTGAAACTCGGCTTCAGGACATTACCGTTCACCGTCTCTGCTGCATAGACGTTCCACTTTGCCCAACAGTTGTTCGTGCCGGCGTTCGCGCCCGTGCAGGTCGGCTCCAGCATCGTGCGGTTGTTTGAATTCGCCGGCGCGCTCCGTGTCCCAATGCTGGTTTCGCCCAACCAGACTACGACGACGTGGCCGTTGGCATCGGCGGCCACCCAGGGGAACACGTTGGACTTCCCCCCGGTTGTGGCACCCTGATTCACACGTACCGGTGGGTTCCACATAGAGCCCGGAGCAGAGCTCTGACTGGAGCCCACAGTGGAGGAGAGATAGATATCGTTGTTGTCTGACCAGACCGCGTACGCAAACCCGTTATTGTCCGTGGCGAGCGCCGGGAAGACCTGACCGGTGCCGTTCGTCGCACCGGGTGAAGCAGGCGGGCTGGTGAAGATCTTGTGGTCGGTGAAAACGGGGACTGGGTTTGGCACGCCCCCGACAATTGCATTTGGCGAGACGCCCACATAGACGGTTTTCAGAGAGTGGCACGCCGGGAGGGGCGCCGGGCCGCACGGCGGATTGTCCGCCACGCTATCGGGAGCAGAAAAGATCTGATAGAGGGTGCCCCGGGTAGAGCAGCCGTTGGTGTTTTTGTCAATCCTGATCTGCCCAGCCACGTTGCCGCTGCCTGACCCGTTCGCGGCTGCAAGTGTGTTGGCATCGATGGCCTCGCCAAAGGCAGCGTTGTAGGTCGCCCCGCCGTCGGTCGAAGCCTGCACATGAATGGCCCCGCTGGCCAGGTCGTGATAGGTCATGTACACGGTGGAGGCGTCGTCAAAGGCATCGATCCACATCCGGTCGTCTCCCGGGACGTGTGCGGCACCCGCGTTGGCGAGGTTAATTGCACCGCCGGTCGCCATCGATGTTCCGATACTGAAGGTCTGGCCTCGATCCTTGGAATTGGCTGCCGTGACGTCTGCCAAAGAGAGGCTCACGAAGGCTACGTTCGGGATCGCGACTCCGTTGTACGTGTTCGCCGAGTCCGGCCCATTCACGGCGATGTCGTCGTCCCCGCCTCCTGGTGCTACGCCGGGATTGGCCAGGCTGCCGACGTTGTTGGCGCAACCATTTGTGAGGATCCCGCAGTTATCGGGCTGGCCCTCATATCTGAAAGGCAGAGTTCCGTTGTTTGCCGGGCCGGTGTTCGGTCCCCCGTCAACGATGGGTCCCAGCGCCTGGTCCCACCGCCAAAGGTCTGAGCCGCCCGGCACGCCCCGGATGGAGCCAACGTAAATCGTGCCCTGCGAATCCACGCGGATGCCAGGCTCCACCCCTTGAACGATGAACGCCAGCGGGCCAGCCGACGTTCCGACGGGCGCCAGCTGCGGTAGACACAAGCTCTGGTTCCGACTGAAACCGTCAATCCCTGACCCAACATACGGTGGTTCCGCCTCCAAGCCCCCACCGGCCCCGGTTTGCGCCGGGCAGTTGTGCTCGTTGGCCGGGTTCTGAGCGAGCGCCGTGGGAATGGCTGACAACAGCACGGCTGCAGAGCAAAACGCCATCCTTAGCTTTCGCATTTTCTTCTCCTTAAGGCTTTCTCTCCAAGGGGTCCTCGGTGGTGTACTGGCAAATCACCGGCGCGCTGCCGTCGCCGGCATGTCGGGAAATCCAATCATCCAATGGGTGCGCATCGTGACCTCCATGTCTTCACGCGGCGCGGCGTTGATGTTTAGTTCTGAGGCGAAAAACAGTAGTAGTACAACTACCAAAAGTCAACGGTGTCACTAGCGTGCCGGTATTACCTCATGAAAACAGCGGCTTACAAGAGGCGAATTGACCACTGGTAGTAGTACACCTACCATGCGGTCGTGAAGCCATCGAGCAACCCCGAACCCGCCGAGGCCGCCAGCAGTCGCGAACGGCTGCTGAGCACCGCCAAGCGCCTGATGGCCGAAGCGGGCTACGAGCGCGTCTCCACCGCCGCCATCGCCCGTGAAGCGGGCACTTCGGAATCGCAACTGGTGCGCTACTTCGGCAGCAAGGCGGGGCTGCTCGAGACCATCTTCGATGAGAGCTGGGCGCCGCTCAATCCGCAGATCGCCCGGCTGGTGGCCGCCGCACCCACGGCGCGCGAAGCCATGATCACCGTCCTCTCCACCATGATCGGCGCCTTCGAGCGCGACCCCGAGCTGGCGAAGCTGTTGATGTTCGAGGGCCGCCGCGTGCGTGGGGACAATGCCGAAGTCCTGATCACCCAGGGCTTCAGGGATTTCGCCAAACTGGTGCTGAGTCTGATCGAGCGCGGCCAGAAGGACGGCAGCTTCAGCACCGCGCTAAAGCCGCAGGCCATGACATCAGCACTGCTCGGCGCGGCCGAAGGAATGATGCGGGATCGTCTGCTGGCGGCTCACCAGAGCCAGCCCTCCCCCTTCCCCGAATCTCAGATTCGCGCGGTGTTCGGCGCCCTGGTCTCAGGCTTGGGGCCTGCAACATGAAATTGCTCGAGCCGATCGTGGCCGAGGCAGCCGCCATCCAAGCCCTGAGACGGGACATTCATGCCCATCCCGAACTTGGGTTTGAGGAGCAGCGGACCTCGGACCTGATCGCCAGGACACTGACCGCCTGGGGCATTCCTGTGCATCGGGGCCTGGGGAAGACCGGGGTGGTCGGCATCGTCAAGAACGGCGACGCGAGCCGTGCCGTTGGCCTGCGCGCCGATATCGACGCGCTGCCGGTGACCGAGCACAACACCTTCGCTCATGCCAGCGTGCACCGCGGCAGGATGCACGCCTGCGGCCACGACGGTCACACCGCCATGCTGCTGGCCGCCGCCCGATACCTGTCCGCCCATCGCGATTTCGACGGTACCGTCTACCTCATCTTTCAACCCGCCGAGGAAGGCGGCGGCGGCGCGCGCGAGATGATCAACGACGGGCTGTTCGATCTGTTCCCGATGGACGCAATCTTCGGCGCCCACAACTGGCCCGGCCTGCAGGTCGGACAATTTGCCATCAAATCCGGGCCGGCATTTGCGTCCAGCAACGAATTCAAGATCATCATCCGCGGCAAGGGGGCGCACGCCGCCATGCCGCACAACGGCATCGATCCGCTGCCGGTGGCCTGCCAGATCGTACAGGCATTCCAGACCATCATTTCGCGCAATAAAAGCCCGATCGATGCGGGCGTGATCTCGGTCACCATGATCCGGGCCGGCGAGGCCACGAACGTGGTGCCCGATTTCTGTGAGCTGCAGGGCACGGTGCGAACCTTCACGGTGGAAATGCTCGACATGATCGAGCAGCGCATGCGGCGCATCACGGAAGCCACCTGTCAGGCGTTTGAAGCCACCGGCGAGTTCACCTTCACGCGCAACTACCCTCCCACCATCAACCATCCCAGGGAAACGCAGTTCACGCGCGGTCTGCTGAGCGCTCTGGCGGGAGCGCATAACGTGAAGGAGTTCGAACCCACCATGGGGGCCGAGGACTTCAGCTTTTTTCTACACGAGAAGCCGGGCTGTTATTTTCTGATCGGCAACGGCGACGGCAGTCATCGGATCGCGGGCCACGGCGCCGGCCCCTGCATGCTGCACAACCCGAGCTATGACTTCAACGACGAGCTGATCCCGCTGGGCGCATCGATGTGGGTGCGCCTGGCTGAAAACTGGTTGCGCGCTCAATAGTGAGGCCGCGCAATGAACGCGTCACGGGAACCGGTAGGGCGCAGCGACGCAGAACGGCGCGCGAGGATCGATCTCGCCGCCTGTCATCGCCTGGCGGCGCGCTTCGGTTTCAGCGAGGGCATCGACAATCACATGACGATGCTCGTGCCCGGACACTCCGAGCGGTTCTACCTTGCGCCCTTCGGGCTGCTGTGGTCGGAGGTGAAAGCCAGCGATCTGCTGGAGCTGGACTTCAGTGGCACGGTCGTGGCAGGCCGCGGACTGGTCGAGGACACCGCTCTCTATATCCACCTCTCGGTACACCGCCTGATGCCCCAGGCACGCTGCGTGCTGCACACGCATATGCCGCACGCGACCGCGCTCGGCATGCTCGAGGACCCTCGCCTGGACATGGCGGCGCAGAACGCCATCGGCTTCCATGACGACATCGCCTACGTCGATTACCAGGGCCTGGCCCTCGACTACGCCGAGGGCGAGCGC
>Ga0209155_1000505_pt1 | contig 18573 bp, 12 predicted proteins | sample GraSoiAngelo_122_FD_185879 | JGI IMG/M metagenome (GOLD analysis project Ga0209155, IMG submission 185879) | Grasslands soil microbial communities from the Angelo Coastal Reserve, California, USA - 14_0927_02_20cm (SPAdes) (version 2) | ecosystem: Environmental > Terrestrial > Soil > Grasslands ... | reverse complement strand
AAACTAATGACACAAAACGCACTAAAAACGTTTAGATTCGTTCGTCTCGCTTTGATGGCGGGCGTCGGATTTCCATTCATTCTTGCGTCCAACGCATTCGCGCAGTTGCCGGCTCCGGCCGTGCCTGCGGAGCCAAGTGCGGCTGCGCCGTCCACGGCTGAGGTCGAACGCGTCGTCGTGACCGGTTCAAACATTCCCACGGCGGAAGAGACCGGCCCGAACCCGGTGGACACGTATCGGCCGCAAGACATTGAGAAACTCGGCATCCGCAACGCCACCGACCTGCAGACCTACATCCCGCAACAAGCTGGCGGCACAGTCAACCTGAACATCGGCGACGGCGGTGATGGCACCGTCCAGTTCAACTTGCGCGGCCTCTTGCCCAAAGAGACTTTGGTTCTCATTGACGGCAAGCGGGTAGCCTATGGGTCGTTAGCCGTCTCCGGGTTTACCGGCGGTCCGGACATTAACCTGATTCCGTTTTCCATGATCGACCACGTTGATATCCTCAAGGATGGCGCGTCGGCGGTATATGGTTCCGACGCGATTGCCGGCGTGGTTAACTTCTTTCTGATCCACAAATTCCGTGGCTTGGAAATCGGTGGTACCTACGGGAACTCAAACCTGGGAGCATCCAATGAGATGGGCGAATGGGAGGCTTGGATCAAAGCCGGTACCGGCGATGACAAAACCGATATCGTCGTGATCGCCGATTTTTGGGAGCGCACCGGTGGAATCTTCAGCCGTGACCGTGACCTTTCTTCTAACGGCAATTTCATCCCGTTTGGAGGATTCGATTCAGGTAGCTTGAACGTTCCGGGCCACGTTGGAGATTTCGCCTTGAGGCCTGGAATGTTTTTTGGTCGTGGCGGGCGTCCGCAGCCTGGTGTGAACACGCCGCTTCCGCATTCTTCGACGGGTCCCGCGACTTCTCCGTTCTATAAGGACCCAGCGCAGTTCAACATTGGGTTCTTTGGTGACCCGAACACGCTGGATGGGACTTATCTTGAATTTAATTTTGCGGCTTTCACGCCGGCGCTGCCGCCGGCAGATCGTCAAGTGTACTATGGGTCGTTCACTCGCGATCTGTGCGACAAATACCTCACGGTGTTTGGGGATTTCAAAGTTGCACGATCGTTTTTCGATGCGTCGCTGGCAGCAGTGCCATTTGAGCCTGATCCGTTCCACATCCCAGGTACCAACGTCGGATTCAGTCCGTTCGGCATCAGTGTGCCAATCGTCAACGCGTTTAATCCGTTCACGGTCGCAAATGCGACTATTGCGAACTTCTTTCCTGACGGATCTGGTCTCCCTGTGTTTACCGGGGTTAGGTTTCGGTCGGTTAACGACACCGGGCCGAGAAGTGAAAAGTTCACCTATTACGATCAGCTGTTCGATGTCGGCATGCGCGGCGAAATGGGATGGATTGCCGACTACTTCAAAACCTGGAATTGGGAAGCCGGTTTCCGTTACTCTCGCAACGAGGGCAAAAATATATCGATTGGTGAGGTCAGCCAGCCCGGGCTGCGGCAGGCGTTGTTGGATACCGATCCGGCCACGGCGTTTGATCCCTTCTTAAATATCAGTGCTCACAACACCAGGGCGGCTAGGGCACAAGTTTATGTGAACCTGCAAAATACCGGTGAGTATGAGTTGCCGATAGGTTATCTGACTTTCAACGGTGACCTGTTCAATCTTCCCGCCGGTCCGGTCTCCTTTGCGATCGGTGGCGAGTACGACGCGCCGAGGTTCACCCGCGATCGTGACGCGCTCAATAACACGTTTGAAACGATTGGCTCGGTGGATGGGCAAAGCTTCCGGGTCAATCGCGATGTGTGGGGAGTCTACGAAGAAGTAAGGGTACCGTTCACCAGCCCTACGTGGAACTTTCCTGGCTTCTACAGCTTGGAAGTGGACTTCGCCGAGCGCGAGGAGTGGGGCAGCAGCAACACTTCGACAGTCTTAGTTCCGTTTCAACCGACGGCACACAGCACATATGACGCCCAGAAACCGAAGGTCTCGGTGCGCTGGCAGCCGCTTGATCCGAAGTATATCGGTGCGCTGACCCTACGTGGGAGTTATACCGAGGCGTTTCACGCGCCGACACTGGGAGAGCTGACACCCGCAGGCACGCAGGACTTCCCGTCCGTCGTGGATCCGTTTACTGTTACAAATCCCCCCGCATTCAGGACTCAAGACCAGGTGGAGGAACGCATTGCTGGAAACCCGTTCCTACATCCGGAAGTGGCGTATGAATGGACCTACGGAGCCGTGTACAGCCCGAAATGGATCAAAGGTATGACCTTGAGTGCTGACTGGTGGCATATTGACATGCGCGACATTGTGGCGAGCCTCGGCGCACAATTCATTATCCAGAACAGCAATCGAGCACCTTTTGACGCTTTGGTCACTCGTGCTGCGCCGCCGCCTGGTGGCGAATTCGGTCCAGTGATTCTAGTTCAGGATCCTAGCGCAAATATTGCCGGGGCAATCTTCGAGGGCTTGGACTACGAAGCGATCTATATTCTCGACTCTTCGATCTTTGGGCACGGAGACTTTGGAAGGTTAACGACGACGGTCAATGGCACCTGGCTGTCCCGGGCTGAGCTTCAACCTACCCCGACCTCGAAACGATTTGGCATAAACGGCCAATTCCAGTCCACGTCGTTTACTCTGACCAATTCATTGCCATGGCACCGGGCCAATTTCAGCATCTTTTACGACGGCCCGGCAGACACTTGGGCTGGTGGTTTGGACGTTGGTGCCGTAGTCCACTGGACCGGCCAATTTGAAGACGACAATTTCGACCTTACTTTAGCAAGTAAGCCTCAAGAGCCCAGAAGCGGTGACCTTCCTAACCGCGCGCGCAAGGTGGCCGCATGGACCACGCTGGACTTGATCTTGAACTACACGTTTAACCTTCCACCGCCCGCTGCGGCTGAAGTGCCTGGCTTTGCCAAGGACGGGGGCAAGAACGTGAAGACGCACGACGGCAAAGAGAAGAATGTTGTCCCAGTATCTACGGCCGAGTACGGCTGCAGCAACTGGAAATGGTGGCTTAACAACACCACGCTCACGCTTGGTATGCAGAACGTGACGGATGAAGACCCACCGTTTGTGGCTGGCAACTTCGAGAACGGCTACGACGAGGCGTTAGCAACCATCAGAGGCCGGTTCTGGTACGTCGGGCTAAAGAAGCGATTCTAGTTCTCTCCGTTAGTTAGGTTAACGAAGAGGCAGCCCTGATGTTTTCGGGACTGCCTCTTTATTCTACTCCTCTTGCTTCAAATCACACCAAAGGCTGGCTCTGGCTCTTACCGTGTGCTCGTTTGAAAGACCGTGCGCGCTGCGTTCAAGTATTGCAATGTGTTCTGCTTCTCTTGCGGGCTGTTGTAGTCGCTCCGCGCCGTTGCACCAGCGATCACGCGATCGAGCCAGCTGACAAAATAGGCGGCGTCCGCTGGCGAGCGGGGCAGCTTTTGATCAACTGTTACGTAGATTGGGCTCGTGCTGGCATAAGGATAGATGTCCTGGATCTTCGGGTTTGAGTGATCGTTCCAGGCGCGCAGGACCAACCAACCGCTGGCCGGAATCTCAACCCTTCCACTGACATCGGCTTGTGTGCGCGCCCCATTAAGATGATGAGTGGCGATAACGCGACCGTTGAAGATCAACTCGAAGTGATCGATCGGCACGATGGACCGCAGAGATACGTGGTACGGCAGTGTCGTCGGCTTGATCGGTGTAATGTCATCCCCGGGATGTTTGCTATCGATCTCCAAACCCAGTAAGGGACCGTTAGTGACGAAGGTCCGACCCTGTTTCAGACCCGAATGCAACTTTTCTGGGGTGGTCTCGCCGACAATGGCGATGAATACCCGATTCATGCCCACCGGACCGCGTAACGAAGCGTAGTTCGCCATCGCGTCGGTGCCTGCGCCGGCTGGGATACGAAAACCAAGATTGAGCAGGCGATACCATATGTCGGCGCTGGAACGGTGATCGGAGAAACCGACGAGCTCATAATAATCTGCGTTGCCGAGGGCAACATCGGCCGGCAAGCCATTACTAAGTTCACGATCCTTGTCGGGGTTGACTGGGGCATCAAAGGGATGCGCATAACCGACCAAACCATGCTGCGCGTGGGCTAGGCCGGCGATCACACCATTGTGCGGATAGGGACTGGCCAAAGCCGATTCCCGATAAGCGGCAAAATCCGGGGTCAGGAAATGATCATCCAGATCGAGCAGACCTAGATGTCCCCAGTAGCTGCTATGAAATTCCTGTGCTTGCATCAGTAGCACGTCGTCTTTACGCAGCGGCCGGGTAGTGAACTGTGCGATATCGGGAATGCGTTCTTCCTTATTGACGATCAGGTTGTAGACGGCGTCTAGATGTTCGGCACGTGCCTGTTCGATCAGATTTAACGGAGTGTTGTGATAGTGCCCGCCATAATTCATGTGCACATGCAGGTCCGCGCTAGCGAAGTGGCCATATTGCGCCGGTAACCGCAGCGGCTTGAGCGCGATTGTCATCGTATTGCCGTCTTTCGTGATGCCGACTCGCCGTTCCGCGATGGCGTAGTCGAGGCCATGAGAGACCTGCAACTGCGCATCGCCAGTCGGTAGGATCACGGAGCATTCACCCGGGCAGTAGAAGTAATGGTTTTCGAACGGTTGCAGGCTGCGATCAAAACCGTCGTCGGCATGCATCCAGGCGTTGTCGGGCGCGTAAGCGCGACCATCGGCAGCAATCACACTCACTCGGGCCGGCACTTTTTGGCCATGCTCGTCACGCACACTCAACTGGAGGCGACCGACCTCTTTTAGGTAATGCCGTTGCGCGGCAGTGATGCGAGTCCGCGCGCCGCCGAGGACTTCCTGGATCCAGAGCGAGGTATTGCCGTCCTCGTTACTGATATAACCAATCCGAGTGCCGTCTGGCGAAAAGCGCGCTTGGGTCCTATCGAAGTCACCGAAGGTCAATGGGAACGGTGCGGCACCCTGCATGGTCGTCAGCCAGAGCTGTTGCCACTGGCGACCGTGATAACTGCTGAACAGAACCCGCCTGCCATCCGGTGCGACTTGCGGCTGCGTGCGCCACGCTGTTTCTTCACTAAAGATTTTTTTCAGATCTTGTGGCGCGTTCACAGCCACGCACCAGATATCACCTGTTCCATAAGCGACTTCCCGATTCGAGACGAACAACAGGCGTTGACCATCGGGAGTCCAAGAAGGATTGATCGCATGGTCGGTTGTGGCGTAGTAATAGCGATAGACGTTGCTGGTGTGTTCAGGCACCAAACGTCTCGGGTCGCTCAACCGATCGTCAGCAACCTCTGCGAGATAGAGATTGAAATGGCCACTGTCAGCGGTGGAAACGAAAGCGATCTGGTGGTCATTCGGCGAATAGCGCGGTTCGAGATTGATATCGCCATGCGAGGTTAGCGCGACTTCCGTGCCGGTTTGCAGATCGAGCTGCCACAACTCGATGGCGTCCTTCTGGTAGCGGGTGAATATAATATGTCGACCATCATGTGACCAATCCGGCTGGTAGTCGTAGCCGCCTGCGTGGGTAAGTTCACGCGCCTGATCGTCACCGATAGTCTGGCGCCACAGCGAGCCACCCATACTATAAACAAGCTCCTTGCCATCGGGCGAAAAGGTTAATGCCGATGGGCCGCTCGTTAGCTGCGGCAGATACATCTCGCGGTAGTAATAATTGTGCGGCAACTGGATTTGCGCCGCTACAGGCTTGCGCTCCGCCAGCGCCGAGAAGGGAGAGAGTAACAACAGGCCAGCCAGCAGAATCTTGGGCTGGCGCATTGTCATTCCCATTATTGAGCCATTGCTTCGACCAGGGCAGCCTCTAGCAAAGTCATTGCCTCGTCTACCTCCGCCACCGATACCATCAGCGGCGGCATGAAGCGCACTGTACTCTGCCCACAAGAGAGCAAGAGCAGGCCTCGATGAAATGCGCGCGTGATCACGGTATGACACGAAAATGTGCAAGGGTTGCGGCTGGCTCGATCGCTAACCAGCTCCATGCCGATCATTAGTCCTTTGCCGCGAACTTCTCCGATCACTTGGTGCCGCGACTGCAATTCGCGCAAGCGGTCCATAAAATAAGCGCCCACTTTCTCGGCATTAGCCGCGTACTCGCGTTCGATCAGGTCGAGTGTCACCAACGCGGCGGCGCAACATAGCGGATTTCCACCGTAAGTGTTCGCATGCGCGCCAGACTTCCATTGTTGCATGATGCTTTTCTTAGCTACTACCAGACCGATCGGCAGGCCCGAGCCCAGGCCCTTGGCCAGCGTCATGATATCGGGCTGCACGTTCCAGTGCTGGCAGGCAAACATTTTGCCGGTGCGCCCTATGCCTGATTGCACTTCATCGAAAATCAACAGAATGCCGTGGCGATTGCAGAGTTGGCGCAAGCCCGCCAGAAATCCATCGGGCGGTACGAGGTAGCCGCCTTCGCCCTGAATCGGCTCGACCAGGATGGCGGCGACTTCGCTGCCTGGCACGTTGCTGACGAACAAGCCGTTCTCTATATAGTTAAGGACGGCCTGACCTTGATCCTCGCCCGCGAACAGCGGTCGGTAAGTATTCGGAAACGGCACGTGGGTGACACCCGGCATGGTCGCGCAACCTTGCTGCTGGGTTTGCTTACTGGCAGTGAAAGCCAGCGAACCCATCGTGCGCCCGTGGAAACCACCGAGAAAGCCGATGAATCGCGAGCGTCCACTGACATAGCGCGCCAGTTTCAATGCGCCTTCCACCGCTTCGGTGCCGGACTGGCAGAAAAAACTCTGCACCGGCTCCCCCATCGGTGCCAGTGCATTGATCTTTTCGGCGAGGGCGACTTGCCCTTCGTGCCAGTAATCAGAAGAAATGTGCAGAAACCGATCTGCAGCGTCTTTGATCGCTTGAACCACCTGCGGGTGTGAATGGCCTGTGCTGCAGACGGCAATGCCTGCGGCAAAATCCAGGAACCGATTGCCATCTACGTCCCAAACTTCGACACCGCGACCATGCGACATCACAAACGGGTGCTCGCGCGGATACGAGGGTGACACCACTTTGGCATCGCGGGCCAGCACAGCCCGCGCTTTGGGGCCGGGCAATTCCGTCCGGATAGCGGGACGGCTATCGGAACTCTTGTTCATGCTATTGACCTCGCTTGCTCGAGCGATGGACGCGGAGTTTTCCTGAATCGACGCGCATCGCCAGCATGCGCGATATCCGTTCGCTTGTGCAGGTCGCGAAGAACGCGCAGCTCGTCTGCGGTGGGCGGTGCGACAACGTCGATGATATCGGCAACTGCCAGTGGCCAGCCTGTTGCCGCACGGACCTTGTCCACACTGACGTTCTCATAGCGGGCCACTAGCGTGAGCTCCTGCGACCCGGCCGCTGGCTTGAGCACACCCAAATCAGTGATCACTCCCTGCGGTCCCGCACCGGGGATACCACGCCGCGCTCGCTCGCCATTTCCATTTAAAAAGCCTGCGCTCGTGCAAAAATCCAACTGCGCGACAAAGCTGCGCGGTGATTGTTTCAGCACGACAAAAATTTGTTTGGCGTGGTGGGCAATTTCCGGCGCACCACCAGCACCCGGCATCCTCGTCTTTGGCTTTCCGTAGCCGCCAATGACAGTGGTATTGAGATTCCCAAAGCGATCGATCTGCGCCGCGCCAAGAAACCCGACATCGATGCGACCAGCCTGCAGCCAGTAGGAAAAAATTTCCGGTAAGGGCACCACGGCGTCTGCCGTTTCGGCCAACTCGCCATCGCCAATCGATAACGGCAATACCCTCGGCTGCGTGCCGATGGCGCCAGATTCGTAGATGAGTACGATGTCCGGCGCGTGAGTTAGACGTGCGAGATTAGCTGCCGCGGAAGGAACACCGATGCCAACGAAACAAACGCAGCCAGGCCAAATCAAACGCGCGGCCGCGATCGTCATCATTTCGTCCGGCGTATATTTATTTAGAGAAGAGGAATCGACGTTCATGCGGCCTCCGCCAAGCTGTCGAGAAATTCTGCGTGGTTTCGGCTACTGATCACGTGACGATCGATCCACTCAGAAAACCGTTCGCGGTCGCGAGCGATTTCATCCCAAGCCAGATAAAACGCGTTGTCTCGCGCGTAGTAGCCGAGCGCGTAGGACGGATAAGCACCGGTTGGCACTTCGGCAATCGCTGTCACCACCCAGTGAGGCAAAACAATTGCATTCATCGGCGCGTCCAACGACTCGACGACTTCTTCAACTGTGACGATCAGCGTCGTCGCGGCCAACGCCGATTCTTTCTGTGCGCCAACGATGCCGCGAATAAAAACGTTGCCCTGTCGATCGGCGGCTTGCGCATGTAAGACGGTGACGTCAGGATTAATCGCGGGCACGGTCGCGATCTTCTCGTTTGTGTAAGGGCAGCGTACTTCGCGCACTTCCGAGTTAACGCCGGGAAGATCGGTTCCGACGTAGCCGCGTAAAATTCCAAATGGCATCCGAGCCGCGCCTGCGATGTAAGCCGCCGCCATTCCCGCATGCGAATGTTCGTGAATCTCCAGCGGTCGCGGCCAATCATTTTCGACCGCATCGCGCAGCCGATGCAGCGAGCCGACGCCGGGATTGCCACCCCAGGAAAACGTCAGTGCACGGGCACAACCAACACCAATCAATTGATCGTAAATCAAGTCCGGCGTCATCCGGATCAGATGCAGATCGCGTTTTTTCTGGCGCAGAATTTCGTGCCCGGCTGCGAACGGAATCAGATGGGTAAAACCCTCTAGCGCCACGCTCTGACCATCATGGATATATTGATCGATGATTTCTTGTAAGCTGCCGAGCTGCATCGCCTATTCCACTTTCGTCTGCGATTGTTCGCGCAGGTATTGCGCCAGATAATAAAACGAGGCGATCCCTTTGCCCGACGAACCCGACCCTTTCCAGCCACCGAATGGTTGATAGCCCGGCCACGCACCAGTGGTGGCACCTTGGGGACGATTCACATAGGTGACTCCGGCCTCAATGTTGTCGAAAAAGTAGGCTGCATCGTCATCGTTGCCGTAGAGACCGGCGGTTAGTCCGAAACGTGAATCGTTGGCCAGCCGGATCGCTTCAGCGCGGTCGCGTACGCGACAAACCATCGTGATCGGGACGAACATTTCCTCTTTGAACAGCGGATGCGTGGCCGGCGCTTCAGCCAGCGTCGGCGCGACAAAATAGCCGTGCGTCAGTTCACCTTCGGCCAGACGCTTGCCGCCGGACAAAATTCGCCCGCCGTTTTCGGTAAGTTCTTTACTGTAACGCTCGTAGTTTTTCAGCGCGCTGGCTGTGGTCACCGGCCCGAGCCAATTTTCCTTTCGCGAAGGATCGCCAATCGTAATCGCGTTGATTTTTTCCTGGAGCTTCTTGATCAACGGATCCGCGACTTTGTCATCAACGTAGATTCGCGACACCGCCGAACATTTCTGTCCGCTCAATCCAAACGCTGAACGCACAATCCCGTCTGCCGCGCGATCGAGATCTGCATTCGCAGTCACAATGCAAGCGTTCTTGCCGCCCATTTCGGCGATGCACGGTCGCGGATATACGCCACTGGCCATGGTGCGGTAGATATGCATGCCGACGTCAACCGATCCGGTGAAGGTAATTCCGGCGGTATTGGGATGGTTTAGCAATGCCTCACCAACTACGCTGCCGCCACCATTGAGATAATTGAAGACTCCGCGCGGAAGGCCGGCATCGCGGATACAGTCTGCGAGCAAACGTCCGGACCACGGCGTATCAGTCGCAGTTTTCAACACGACTGTGTTTCCTGTAATTAAAGCCGCCGCCACCGGCCCGCCGGCAAGTGCAAACGGAAAGTTATACGGTGCGATGACCACCCAGACACCGTAAGGCTTCATCACGCTGCGATTGTGCGAACGGAAATCCGGAAGCGGATCATCGGGCAAAGGATTATCGAATCCGTTGTGTGCGGCATAATCATCCGCGTAAAGATTGAAAAAGTCCGCTGTCTCCTGCACTTCTCCCAGCGCTTCCATTCGGTTCTTTCCAACTTCCAACGACATCGCTGCGCCGATGTCGTAAACGCGTTCTTCGATGAGCGCAGCAACGCGTTTGAGCGAACGGACGCGCTCTTCCATCGGTGTCGCGCGCCATCCTGAAAGGGCAGCTTGAGCCGCGGCCATGGCATCGTTTACATCATCAACAGTCGCGAGCGAGAAGTGCCCCAGGACGCGGCGCTGATCGATTGGGCTGCGTCGAGTGTCGTGCTTCGCGGTGACGCGGTCCTCGCCATTAATGTAGAGAGCATGGGTCGCGCCTAACGAGCGATTGAGTTCAGCGAGTGCAGCGTCAAAACGCGTATGCATCTCCGCCGGCGGATTAAACATGGTTGCGTAAGTCAGTTTGAAATTCATGCAGCCTCCATTTCGCCTAACAGGCGATCGAGCAAAGCCAAGGCATCGCTCAATTCGCGTTCTTCAATTACCAGCGGCGGTGCTAGGATTATCAGGTTTCCGCGGACAGCAAAAGACACACCGAGACCGCGTGCTTTTCGCACGAGCGTCGTCAGTTGCGGAGGCGTTTGCGGCCAAGGTGCCAGCGCCGCGCGACTAGTTTGATCGCTGACTAGTTCAACGATCGCAAACAAACCTTGCCCGCCGCGAACATCACCAATTAACCGATGCTTTTGCTGAAGGCGTTTTAATTCAAGGAACATCTCGCCACCCAAGCGGCTCGACCGCTCGATCAATTTTTCATTTTCATAAGCGCGAACCGCCGCCAATCCGGCGGCGCAAGCAAGGGGATGACCGCAGTAAGTTAAGCCAGTGAAGAGCATCTGCGTTTCTAAACGCCGGGCGACATTTTCGTTCATCACCACGGCCCCGAGCGGCAAATGTGCGCCAGTCAGTCCTTTCGCTAATGTCATCAGATCCGGTTTGCCGGCATCACCGTATCGCTGCCAGGCGAACCATTCGCCACAGCGGCCAAACGCGCTCATGACTTCATCGGCGATCAGGCATACGTCGCGCGAACGCGTCACCTCGCGCAAGCCAGGCCAGTAGTTATCCGGTGCCACGATGCCATTAGTTCCAGCATTTGGCTCCATCAAGACAGCGGCCACGGATTGTGCGCCCTTGCGGTCGATTTCGCCAGCCACGGCGTCAACCGCAAGACGGCCACAATCCATTTCGCTGCTGCTACCAAATGGACAACGATATGCGTACGGCGGTGGAACGTGCGTTACCGCGAACTGCTCCGGATCAATTTGGTGACTCGTGCGCGCATCTCCGGACAAGGCCATACAGGCATAAGTGGTCCCATGATATGAGCGATCTCGAGTGATAACCCACCCTTGCTTCAGCCCGCGGGTCAACCGCGCAAATTTGACGGCGTGTTCGTTGGCATCTGCACCGGCCAACGTAAAAAAAACCCGGCCTCGCTCAAAACCCGCCTTCTCCAACAAGACCTTTGCAAGTTCTGCCCGTGGCTCCGCGCCCCAAGCGGAAGTAACGAAACATGAACGCTCAGCCTGCTCACAAATCGCTTTCACTACAGCATGGTGTTGATGCCCGAGATTGCTGCATTCGGACAAACTGCTCATGTCCAAATAATCATGGCCGTCCGCATCCCAGAAATGGGCGCCACGTCCGCCGACAATGGTGGGGGCCTGCCATTGGGCCGGCACACACCAACTGTGCAAAACGGTATCGCGCTCGCTCACCATCGGCAAAACCATTCGCGAGCCGGCTGGGTCGTAGTTCGATAATCGAACATTAATTCGCATTGCGCACTCCATAAAACCCGTTAACCTGCCGCTGTCAACCAATTCGTTTAAGGCTCTTTATAATGTTGCGTCCGTCGTTCACCAATAGTCCCGATTACATTCAATCGCTGGACCGTGGGCTGCAGGTATTGCGCGCGTTCAACCGCGAACGGCCCCGTTGTACCCTGTCCGAAATCGCCACGCAGATCGGTTTGTCTCGCGCGGTCGCCCGGCGCAGTTTGTTAACCCTCCAACACCTCGGCTATGTGGCCGCGCAAGGGAGGCAGTTTTTTCTGACACCGCGCGTGCTCGAGCTCGGCTATAGCTATCTTGCTTCGCTGGACCTGACTGACTTGGCGCACGAGCCGATGGAAAAGTTGTCGCAGCGGGTCGGCGAATCGTGCTCGATGGCTGTGCTCGATGGCAGCGAGATCGTTTATGTAGCGCGCGTGGCGGTTCGTCGCCTGATGAGTGTCGCGCTCGGCGTAGGCGCGCGATTGCCGGCATTCGCCGCCTCGATGGGGCGGGTATTGTTAGCGGACAAATCGGACGACGAGCTCACCGCCTGGTTACGCGAAAATACGTTTCGCTCGATTACCGCGCACACGGTCTACAAGACACGAGCGCTTCAAGCAGAGATCCTCAAGGTGCGCCGTCAAGGCTACGCGTTCGTCTCGCAGGAGCTGGAGCTGGGACTGTGCTCGATTGCGGTGCCGGTTCGTTCCGCTACAGGACAGGCCGTGTATGGTCTCAACGTCAGCATGCGTTACAGCGACGATGTGCAGGCGTTGGCGCGGAAAAAAATATTGCCTCCTTTGCATCGCGCGCGTGAGGCGATTGAAAGCGCTATAGCACGAGATGGTTGGCGGCCGTTGACGATTTCCCGGAACGCATGATGGTTGATGTTTTCATCGCGGCGGCAACTCGAACACCGTTCGGTCGATATGGCGGTCGGCTGGCCGCATTGCGCTGCGACGATCTGGCGGCGGCGCCGATCACCTCATTGATGGCGCGTTATCCTACTGTGGACTGGGGCGCGGTGGACGAAGTCGTGCTCGGTTGCGCCAATCAGGCCGGCGAAGACAACCGCAATGTTGCGCGCATGGCCACGTTGCTGTCCGGTCTGCCGGAAACAGTGCCGGCAGTGACGGTGAATCGGTTGTGCGCTTCTGGTCTGGAAGCAGTTGGTCAAGCCGCTCGCGCGATCGCCGGTGGCGACGCGGAGTTTGTGATTACTGGGGGCGTCGAAAGTATGTCTCGTGCGCCGTTCGTCATGCCTAAAGCTGAAGCTGCATTTACTCGCGAGCAAAAACTGGAGGACAGTACGCTCGGATGGCATTGCATTAATCCGGTGATGCAGTCGCGGTACGGCGTCGATTCGATGACGCAAACCGCGGACAACCTCGCTCGCGAACACGGCATTACACGCGACTGCCAGGACGCATATGCATTGCGCAGCCAGCAGCGCACTGCGCGCGCACGGGCGGAAGGTTGGCTGGCGGAAGAGATCACTGCAGTGCAAATCAGCAATGGCAGCGACAGCATCATCGTTGATGAGGACGAACATCCGCGCCCCAAGATCACGCTTGAGCAACTGGCCAAACTAAAACCACTGTTGGGCACGGACAGCACCATCACCGCAGGCAATGCTTCCGGCATAAACGATGGTGCCTGCGCATTACTACTGGCGTCGGCTGCAGCGCTGAACACACACGGCTTGCAACCCTTAGCGCGCGTCATCAGCGTGGCGGCGGTCGGAGTTGCTCCGCGGATCATGGGCATCGGACCAGTGCCAGCGATCCACAAATTGCTAGCGAAGATCGGACGGCGCCTCGACCAGTTCGACCGCATCGAAATCAATGAAGCCTTTGCCGCTCAGGTGCTCGCGTGTACGCGTAGTCTCGGACTGGCCGACGATGCCGAGCATGTCAACGGCAACGGCGGCGCGATCGCGCTTGGGCATCCGCTTGGCGCGAGCGGTGCGCGTTTGGTGATGACCGCCGTCTATGCTTTACGTAGGCAGCGACAGTCCCGCGCGTTGGTCAGCCTATGCGTGGGGGTTGGCCAAGGCGTTGCTTTGGCCCTTGAGCGGGCGTGACCGTCTCGGGGTTACTTCACCGGGACATTGATTGGAGGGGCGAGATCCTCCGAGCCCGATCACCCATCCGACGTCGCAGAGCCTGCCCTCAGCTTGTCGCAGGAATTCCGCACTCCGGCGACGTAAGCTGTCTCAGCCCCAATATTAATTCGCGCGAGCGACACGCCCACCACTAGACTCCTTCCCGCATGAAAACGAGACCGCTCGTCGCGTTCCTGCTCTTTGTTGCCTCGATCACGTTCGCGGCCAGTCCCTCGCCGATTTCTACCGAAAGTTCGCCGGCTTCGCCATCAGCGACCACGGGCCAACCGCGCAATCTAAAACCGGAAGATTACGCCGGGTTGCGCGATGTGGACGAGCCAAAGTTTTCGGCGGACGGGAATCTCGTCGTCTATATCCTGAAAACGGCGGACGTGGAGAAAGACAAGGTGGGCGGCAACCTCTGGCTGGCGAAATGGGATGGCTCGGAAAATCGCCCACTCACATATGGAAACAATGACCAGTCGCATCCGCGCTGGAGTCCGGATGGAAAATGGATCGCCTTCCTTTCGGGACGCGACGACGAGAACGAGATCGATCAACTTTGGATCCTGCCGACCAACGGTGGTGAAGCCGAGAAGATTACGGACGCGAAAGGCGGCGTCGAGGACTTCGCCTGGTCGCCGGATTCAAAGCGTATTGTGCTCGTGGTGCGTGATCCGGATCCGCGCGAGCCGGAGAAGAAGGAAAAAGAGAAGAAGACCGTCCCGCCCCTGGTCATCAATCGTTTTCACTTTAAACAGGATATTGACGGCTATCTGACCGATCGCTGGTCGCACCTGCAATTGCTCGACCTGGCCACGCGCAAGATCGACATCCTCACCTCCGGTAAGCACGACGAATTTCTGCCGGCTTGGTCGCCGAACGGCAACGAGATCGCATTCGTGACGAAGCGGGGGGACGATCCCGACCGCACGGTTAATTGGGACGTCTGGGTGGTCGGCGCGAAACCGGGCGCGGCGGAGCGGCAAATTACCACCTCTCCTGAAGCCGACCCGGATCCTGACTGGGAAAGCGCGCCGGCTTGGAGTCCCGATGGTAAAACTATCGCTTACATCCACGGCGGCGATCCAAAGAAAGTCGAATATGCCGTGCACACTCTCGCCGTTATTCCGGCGGCGGGTGGTGAAGCGAAAGTGCTCACGCAAAATTTGGATCGCAACGTTGTTCAGCCGCATTGGTCCGCCGACGGCAAATCGATCTTCGTCTTGCTGGAGGATGACAGTGTGCAAACCCTACTGTGCATTCCGGTTTCCGGCGGCGCGCCCGAACCGGTGGTTGGCGGCCGGCGCAGCATCACCGCTTATGACGTGAGCAAGAATGGAAAAGTGATCGTGCGTTCGAGCACACCGGATCGCCCCTATGAAATCTTCGCAGCCGAGCAAAACGATCTGCGCAACCTAACCAAACAGAACGATGTGTGGTTGAAGCAGTTCAAACTCGCGCGCGTTGAGGAAACAAAATTCAAAAGCAAAGACGGCACCGAAGTGCACGGCTTTTTCGTTCACCCTGTCGATCTTGCCGCCGGGGTGAAGCCGCCTGCGATATTGCGACCGCACGGCGGTCCGGCATCGCAATTTGCGAATGAGTTCGAGTTTGAGATGCAAGTTTTTGCCGCCAACGGTTACGCCGTCATCATGCCGAATCCGCGCGGCTCCACGGGTCGTGGCGAAGAATTCGCCCTCGGCATCTTCGCCGCCTGGGGGAGTGTCGATCTCGAGGACGATCTCGCGGCGGTCGATGCCGCGGTTGCGGGCGGCCTGGTCGATCCCAATCGTCTTGGCGTGGGCGGTTGGAGTTACGGCGGGATTTCCACGAACTATCTGATCGCCAGCACCACACGTTTCAAAGCCGCCTACAGCGGCGCATCGGCCTCGAACATTCTCGCCGGTTACGGGACCGACGAATATATCATCGATTACGAACAGGAGCTGGGCATGCCCTGGAAAAATACGGACACATACCTGAAGCTTTCTTATCCATTTCTGCACGCCGACCGGATCAAGACGCCGACGCTATTTCTGTGCGGCGGGAACGATTTCAACGTCCCATTGCTCAACAGCGAACAGATGTATCAAGCCCTGCGCAGCCTCAACGTTCCCACCGAACTCATCATCTATCCCGGCCAGTTCCACAGCCTCAAGAAACCGAGCTACTTCATCGACCGCTACAAGCGCTGTCTTGATTGGTACGCGAGGTGGATCACGGCGAAGGCTGCGCAATAAAAGTCCGGTACTAGGAAGGTCGCCTAGGCATAACGAAACGAGAAATGACTAACAGGTTGTTTCAGCGCTAGCCAAACCTCGAATAGAGTTTGTCACAAATTCGTAACAATCCGACACTGCAGACGATTCTACCCGCCTACAGTGAGCCGAGTACGGATTGAAAGAGCCACACCCCTTCCGCCAAGCCGGATTATTCGAGGTAAACCGCATCTGGTTCGCAAGGTCGCCTTTTGCGCAAACATTTTTGCTTTTTCTATAACTGCGAGAACCAAACGACTGCGCAGTTTCGAAGTTCTGCTAGAGGCGTTGGTCGCAGGTTATGCTCCATTGTTCCTGATCTCCGCCTCGTCGGAGTTATAGAGGGAAGGGTGTATCAAGGGGTTAATCACAACACTTGGGCTCGTCCTGGTTTTTTTTTGTGAGCTATTCGGGGAAGATCGTACCGCAAAGGCGCGGGTGACGGCATACTGGCGTGGCGAAGGCGGCTCGGCGAAAGCCGCAGCGACCGGTGCGGCTTTACGCGAGGGCCATTGTGCAGTCGATCCAAAGAAGGTTCCCTACGGAAGGAAAGTTACGTTTGGTGATGGCGAGTGCACGGCCACCCATACGGGGCCCGCTGCTACGAAACGCAAGGCGGCACGGGCCTCCGGCCGCACTGCGGATGAGCGAAACGCGATTGTTATCGATCGCTTTTTCGACAGCAAACAAAAAGCTGCTGCTTGGACAAAGTCACATCCCAAGTTCATGAACGTGCGAATCCGAACAGCCGACGCTCAACAAGGCACAAAATAGCACAAGAGATCACCGCAACCCGACAAAGGCTGCGGCAGAGGGGTTGTCGCCAACCCGCGATGACCTCCGATTCCTGCGGAGCGACGTGCGCGGCTAAGACATCTGTTGCCATGTGGTCGTGAATTTCGGGGTCGACACTGCGGTGATCGATGGAGAAGTTGTTGCTGTCGACTCAAAAGGCTGCCCTTCCTTCCAAGCACTGCAGAACCGCGCCACGACACGGCGCGAGTGGCAGATTCTTTACTATGCGTTCGATCTGCTGAATCTGAGGGGCGAAGACTGGACGAGGAAGCCGTTGCACGAGCGTAAAGCGAAGCTACGTGACATTCTTAACGGTTCTCACGTTCGTTTCAATGGTGACCTCGATGGCGAACCCAAGATACAGACAATTGAAAAGGCGGGGCTTGAAGGCGTCATTGCGAAGAAGCGCGATTCTGTTTATCGCGCCGGAACGCGGTCGTGCTTCTCGATGACGCAGGCTCATCGCAAACGCGAATCAGGGCATGGTGTGAGCGGCAGCGATCACCGTCGCCCAACCGCACCCATTAACCGCTCCCATTCGTCCAAACTTCCGCGAAAGCCCAATTCGCAGGCTGTGTTGAAACTCAGTCGAGCATTCATCCCACGGCGCTTTCCGCCTTTGGTGTCCTTGGCATTCCGATATTGGCGGCGTGAAATGAAGATGTGTGACGCCAGCGGATCGTGCTCACCGCGCATGATTTCGACAACGCTTCCACTTCACGGATCCCCTTGGTAAGCTTCTCGAAAGCGTCGTGAAGCTGTCGTGAACGCATCGTGTTCACTTGAACGTGTTCGCATTCAAAGGTCAATATTTCCTCTCTTGATCGTGCTCCTTTGCCTCAGTACGGCGGCGGTTGCGCAGGAAGCGCCATCAGCTAAACCGTTCGAGCGTTTCGACGGTTGTCTGTTGGAACCCGATGAATGGACTGATGGGGACAGCTTCCGCGTGCGGTTGCCCGACAGCCGCTTGGAAACTTTTCGTCTGTATTTTGTGGACACCACAGAATCGCGCTCACGCGCTCCGATGAGCAAGCGGCCTACTGCGGGCTGACGCAAGCGCAGGCAATCGAAGTGGGCAGGCAGGCGAAGGTATTCACGGCAAACGCTCTTGCACAACCGTTCACGATCTACACACGTTGGCGGAGCGTTTTCGGACCAACTCGCTACTATGCAATCGTCATAACGTCAGGCGGTCGTGACTTGAACGAATTGCTTGTCAGGTCCGGACTGGCACGAATTTATGGGACTCGCACAACGCTGCCAGACGGTCGGGACTCGCACGAATATCTCGGGAATCTGCACGCTCTGGAAAATGAGGCAAAGGCCGCGAAGCGTCACCCGGTGGGGTATGGTGCAGCCGTGAAGGAGCGGGAAATCATCGCTGACAATCTCAGCGAAGCTGGTTGGAGTTGGGGCTGCGTCTCATCAATTAATTTCAACGGGCCAACGATCTGGATCACAGATGCACATCTCGACGACGGAAGACGCTCATCGTGCACGCGGATAATAAGCTAACTGCGTTTTGGAATTGGAAAGAGCGATTTGTCTCCGCCTATTGAATGAACAAATTTAGAGAAATGAAAATCGCCAAGCGGACAACTCGACACAGCCACTTCTAC
>Ga0209155_1000504_pt1 | contig 18574 bp, 18 predicted proteins | sample GraSoiAngelo_122_FD_185879 | JGI IMG/M metagenome (GOLD analysis project Ga0209155, IMG submission 185879) | Grasslands soil microbial communities from the Angelo Coastal Reserve, California, USA - 14_0927_02_20cm (SPAdes) (version 2) | ecosystem: Environmental > Terrestrial > Soil > Grasslands ... | reverse complement strand
GATGCATAGGCAGGGTATAGGAGACGGCTGATCGCCATTTCCTCGCGCCGGGTTCCACGGCATCATTCGGCATCGCGGCGCCGATGCGGGCTCCGCAAAGCGGGAGAACCCAGCATGGCTGCCCACGACGCTCTGCGCACAATCCTGCCGGTCGCCGGCCTATCCGAGGAGCGCGCCCGCACGGTCGAGATCACCGGTGGCAGCGACCCCGTCCTGCCGACGCCATTCCGCATCGGGGAGACCAGTGCCGCGGCAGTAGCGGCCACTGGGCTCGCGGCGGCAGATTTGTGGGAATTGCGCACCGGGCGGCGGCAGGAGGTTGGGGTCGATCTGCGCCACGCCACGGCCTCACTGCGCAGCGGCAATTACCTGCAAGTGAATGGCGTCAAGGTGCGCGGCGAACGCAACGAGGTGATGGGCATGTACCCGGCTAAGAACGGCCGATGGAGTTATGTCCACGCCAATTTCCCGAACCATCGCGCCGCCGCGCTCAAAGTCCTCGGCTGCGAGGAAAGCAAGGCGTCGGTGCGTAAGGCGGTTGCCGGGTGGGACGCGCTAGAACTCGAAGAGGCCATCATCGCCGCGGGAGGCGCCGGCGGCATGGTCCGCAGCATGGCCGAGTGGGCGCAGCACCCGCAGGCTGCCGCGATCGCTTCGTTGCCGCTCTTGGAAATCGTGAAGATCGGCGATGCTCCGCCGCAAAAACTCCCGGAAGGCGACCGGCCTCTTTCGGGGATCCGGGTTCTCGATCTGACCCGGGTCCTGGCCGGTCCGACCTGCGCCCGCACCTTGGCCGAGCACGGCGCCGATGTTCTGAAGATCACCGCGCCGCACATCGCCGCGCGCGACGACCAGGAATACGACACCGGGCACGGCAAGCTCTCGGCGCGGCTCGATCTGCGCCAAACGCAGGATCTCGAAACCCTGAAGGGGTTGGTCCGCGAGGGCGATGTCTTTTCGCAAGGCTACCGGCCGGGGACGCTCGCGGCTCGCGGCCTGGCGCCACAGCAATTGGCGGCGCTGCGCCCCGGCATTGTTTATGTCTCGCTCTGCGCGTTCAGCCATGTGGGGCCATGGGCGTCGCGCCGCGGCTTCGACACGGTCGTCCAGAATGTCAGCGGCATTACCACGCGCCAGGGTCAGGTGTTCCCGGGGGCCGAGCCGGGTCCGCAATTCTATCCCGTGTCGGCAATCGATTACCTGACGGGGTACCTGATGGCGTTCGGCGCGATGGTGGCGCTCGCCCGCCGCGCCCGCGAGGGGGGCGGCTGGCTCGTGCGCATCTCCCTCGCGCAGACCGGAGGCTGGCTGGTCGGCCGCGGCGAGGTGCCGGAAGCCGAGCTGAAGGACGTGGCGCCCGAATTCACAGCGGATGAGTTGGCACGCTGGTCGATCGAAAGCCAGGCGCCGGCCGGCACGCTGCGTCATCTGAAGCCGGCCGTACAACTGTCCGAGACACCGCCCCATTGGGCGCGGCCCTCGGTGCCGCTCGGCCACAACGAACCGATCTGGCCGGCCCGATAAGCCGTGGCGCGTAGCAAGCCCAAGGAAGCATCGCGGCCCGTCAGTACTGACGAGCTGATCAAGACCGGCAAGGATGGTCGCATCCGGCTGATCGAAAAACGCAAGCCTCGCCGGGCGAGCGCGAGACCGAAGGCTCGGTGATGCCGTCCGCCGGCAGCAGCGAATTGGCCGGCTATGTCACCGACGTGCCCTATGTCTACGGCTTCAAGCCGATGCTGGCGCCGGCCTGGCTCGATCTCGTCGCGGTCCTCGGCGGGGTCTCGCCGCCGGCCCGCAACACGGGTTTTGCGTGGTGCGATCTCGGCTGCGGTCAAGGCGTGACGGCGGCAATCCTCGCCGCGACGCATCCGACCGGAACGTTTCATGGCATCGACGCGATGCCGGCGCATATCGAGCATGCGGCCCGCCTCGCCGGCGAGGCGGATGCGCCAAACGCGCATTTTCATGCCACCGATTTTGCCGCCGCGCGCTTGCTGCCCTTACCGCGCTTCGACTACATCGTCGCGCATGGCGTTTACAGCTGGGTCGACCGCCCGGTGCGCGCGGAACTGCGCCGGTTCATCGACGGTCACCTGAAATCGGGCGGCCTCGTTTACGTCAGCTACAACGCGCTGCCGGGCTGGACCGGCGACCTGCCGTTTCAGCATCTGGTGCGCGAGCTGGTGGCGGATTTGCCGGGTAACAGCGCGGCACGGTTTGCGGCCGCCGCCGCGCTGGTCGGCCGGCTCGCCGAAGCCGGCGCACCGAGCCTTGCCGCGAGTTTCGTGGCTAATGAGTTGCGCCGGCGCCCCGGCGATTACCGGCCGGGCTATCTCGTCCACGAATTCATGCATGCCGGCTGGCAGCCGCTCTATGTCACGGAGCTGCGCCGAGACCTCAAGGAGATCGGCCTCGCGCCGGTTGGCTCGGCGTTGCTCGTCGAGAATTTCGACGGCTGGGTGCTCGGCCGCCGCGCGCGCGGGCTGGTCGCCGGCATCGCTGATCCGGACCGACGCGAGATGGTGCGCGATTTCTGCATCGACCAGCGCTTCCGCTGCGACGTGTTCGCCCGTGATGCCTCGCCGCTCACCGCGTTCCAGCAGCGGGAGCGGCTCATGTCCTCGGGTCTCGCGCTGGTGCGCCCGCCGGCGGCGATCACCTACGAGATGCCGACCCAAGCCGGCCGGGTGCGCTACGACAATCCGGCGGCGCGCGCGATCATCGCGTCGCTGATGTCCGGTGTCCGTCGCTTGGCCGATATTCCCAGCGGCTTTGCTGCCGCGCGTGATCTGATCGCTAACATGCTCGTCTTGTGCGCCGCTGGCGATGTGCGCCCGACCGAGACGACGCGGACTCCCGTCGGCCCGCTCAACCGCGCGCTGCGGCGGCGGCTCGGTAAGGCAGAGGAGGTCCCGGCCGTCGCGCTTCCCTGCGGCACCGCTCTCGACATTGACCAGGAGCTGTTGAACCTATTGAGCGGCGCCGATGCCGGCGGGATGAGTGCCGACTGGCGCGAATTTCTCGAGCTGCACGGCGTCTAGTTCGTCACGGTACAGTCGCGAGCCGGCGCCGCTCTTGCCGTGCCATGAGCCAGCCGGCGAGCGCCACGATGGCGAAGACGATGCCGAGAAACACCGTCGCGAGCGCATTGACCTCCGGGGTCACGCCGATCCGTACGCTCGAATAGACGGCCATCGGCAAGGTCGTCGCCGATGGGCCGGAGACAAAGCTCGCTACGACCAGATCGTCGAGCGACAGCGTAAAGGCGAGCAGCCATCCCGAGACGAGCGCCGGGCTGATGCCGGGCAGGGTGATCCGCCACAAGACGGCGAGCGGCCGCGCGCCGAGGTCGAGCGCGGCTTCTTCGAGCACCCGGTCGAACAAGGTCAGCTGCGCACGCGCCAGCACCGCGACAAAGCACGCGGCGAACGTCGCATGCGCGATTGTCACCGTGACGATGCCGCGGCTCGCCGGCCACCCGATCCAGTTCTGTGCTGCGACGAACAGCAGCAGCAAGGAGAGGCCGAGGATCACTTCCGGCACGACGAGCGGCGCCATCAGCATAAAGCCAAAGACGAGTCGGCCGCGAAACCGGCCAAAGCGGTTCATCGCAAAACCGGCGCAGGTGCCGAGAACGAGCGCGATCGTCGCTGCCATGACCGCGATTTCGAGGCTGGTGAGCGCCGCGTCGCGGTATTTCTCGTTCTCGACGAGCGCGCCGTACCAACGGGCCGAAAACCCGCCCCATACGGTCACGAGCCGCGAGCCGTTGAAGGAATAAACGACGAGCAGCGCGATTGGCAGGTACAAAAACGCGAACCCGATGAGGAGCGCGCCGAGGCGAAAGCCGCCACCGCCGCGACGTCCGATCATGCCGCGCCCTCGCGTTCGAGAAAGCGCTGCGCGACCAGCAACGGCAGCATCAACATAACGACCAACGCCATCGCGATCGCCGCCGCCGCCGGCCAATCGACATTGTCGAAGAATTCCTGCCACAGCATCTTGCCGACCATCAGCGTCCCGGGGCCGCCCAGCAGATCGGGAATGACGAACTCGCCGACCGCCGGAATGAAGACCAGCAGACAGCCGGCGGCGATACCCGGTAGTGACAAAGGCAGGATCACGTCGAGAAATACGCGGCGCGGGCGCGCGCCCAGATCGGCGGCGGCTTCGACAAGGCTTTCGTCGAGCCGCGCCAGGCTGCCATAGATCGGCAGGATCATGAACGGCAGATACGAATAGACGAGGCCCAATGTCACCGAGAAGCCGTTGTACAGCAGCGGCAGCGGCGCATCGATCACGCCCGCGGCGAGCAGCAGCCGGTTGACGAGCCCGCTCGGCTGCAGGATCGCGATCCAGGCATAAACGCGGATCAGAAAGCTCGTCCAGAACGGCAGCATGACGAGGAACAGGAGGAGCTGCCGCCACACGCCGGGGGTGCGCGCAATGGCAAACGCGATGGCATATCCGACAAGGAGACACAGCGCGGTTGCGAGCGCCGCGAGAGCAAGCGAGTTTGTATAAGCCCCGAGGCAGCCCGAGCACAGCGCGCGGTAATTCGCCACTGTCCAGATCAGCTTGAATGGCGGGATCGCATCGGCGCTCTCGGCAAAGCTAATCGCAGCGACGATGGCCAAAGGCAGCAGAAAGAACACCATGAGCCAGATAAACGGCAGCCCGATAAGGAACCGCCGCAGCCCCGCACCGATGCCGGTCATTCCGTCAGCACCACCGCATCCGATGGCGACCAGCTCACCCACACCACGGCGCTGCGCGCGAGACCGAGCGCCGCCGCGCTCGGCAGATGCGTGCGCAAGGAGCGCCCGGATGTCGTCGAGAGATGCACGGTCGACTGGCCGCCCTGATAGCCTACCGAAACGATTGTCGCGGCCAGCGCAAACCCTGCTGGCCGCGCCGGCGACAGTCGCATGTTCTCCGGCCGCACCGCGATGGCTACCGCCGCGTCGACCGGCAGGTTCACGGGCTCCGGCAGCGGGATCGGCTCATCGATGCCGGCCACCTTTAGCGCCAGCGCATTGAAGGCGTTGATCAGCCTGCCGTCGAACAAATTCACCGCGCCGACAAAATCGGCAACAAAGCGCGACCGCGGGCGCTCATAAATCTCGGCCGGCGTGCCGATCTGGACGAGCTCCCCCCGGTTCATCACCGCGATGCGAGACGCGAGGCCGAGCGCCTCCTCCTGATCGTGGGTGACGACGAGAAAGGTCGTGCCGACCCGCTCCTGGATGCCCATCAATTCGAGCCGCGTCTCCTCGCGCAATTTGCGGTCGAGCGCCGCCAGGGGCTCATCGAGAAGGAGCAGTTTCGGCATTTTGGCCAGCGCCCGTGCCAGCGCGACGCGCTGTTTCTGGCCGCCCGACAATTCATGTGGCCGGCGCTTCGCAAACCCGGTCATCTGCACGAGCGCCAGCATCTCCTCGACGCGCGCGGCGCGGCGTTGGCGCGGCATGCCCTCTTGCTTCAGCCCAAACGCGATGTTCCCCGCGACATCGAGATGCGGGAATAGTGCGTAGGACTGGAACATCATGTTGACGGGCCGCGCATAGGGTGGCACCGCGGTGATATCGGTGCCATCGATGACGATGCGGCCCTCATTCGGCGTCTCGAAGCCGGCGATCAGTCTGAGCAGGGTGGTCTTGCCACAGCCCGACGGCCCCAGCAGCGCGAAGAACTCGCCGCGCTCGATCGACAAGAACACGCGATCGACTGCGGTCACTGCGCCGAACCGCTTGCTCGCCCCGCTGATTTCGAGAAGCGCCATTCCGGGTTCAGCAGCCGGACTTCATGCGGGTCCAGGCGCGGGTGCGGGCGCGCTCATACGTGCGCGGAGCCGGCAGGTCGATATAAAGCAGCTGTTTCAGCGGTTCCGGCGGGTAGATGCCCGGGTCATCGCGAATTTCGGGAGCAACGAGCTGCGTCGCCGCTAGGTTTGGGTTCGGATACGACACGGCGTTTGTGATCGCAGCGATAATATCCGGCCGCAGGATATAGTTGATGAAGGCATGCGCGTTGTCCGGATGCGGCGCATCCGCGGGAATGCCGAGCATGTCGATTGACATCTGCGCGCCCTCGAGCGGCACCCGGAACGCCATCTCGATCGGGCTCTCTGCCTCCCGCGCTCGGTTGCGCGCCTGGATGACATCGCCGGAATAACCGAGCGCGATGCAGAGGTCGCCCGTCGCTAGATCGTTGATGTATTGCGAGGAGTGGAACTTGCGGACATACGGGCGCAGTTGATCGATCAGCGCGATCGCATCGGCGAGGTCGGCCTCGGTGTGGCTTTTCGGGTCGCGGCCGAGATAGGCGAGCGCCGCCGGCACCACCTCCTGCGGCGTATCGAGCAGCGCGATGCCGCACGGCGCGAGCTTCTGCGCGTAGGCGGGATCGAACAGCAAAGCGAGACTGTCCCGCGGCGCCGCTTCGCGCAGCGCGCGGTCGAGCTGCGCCGTGTTATAGCCGATGCCGGTTACGCTCCACAGATACGGCACGCCATGCGCATTGCCGGGATCGGCCGTGGCTGCCCGGGCAACAATCTGCGGATCGAGATTCTTGAGGTTGGGCAGCCTGGCTTTGTCGAGGGTCCGGTAGGCGCCCGCTGCGATCTGCCGCGCCATATAAGGGCTCGCTGATGGCACGACGATGTCGTACCCGGAATGGCCGGCGAGCAGTTTGGCCTCGAGCACCTCGTTACCGTCATAGACATCGTAGGTGACCTCGATCCCGGTTTCCTTTGTGAAGTTGGGGATCGTGTCAGCCGCGATGTAATCCGACCAGTTGTAGATGTGCAGCCGCTTCTCCTCGGCGCCCGCCGCAAGCAGCGGGAGGGCGGCGAGAACCAGCGCCAGGCAGAGAATCCGCGCGGAGAACAGCATCATCGCCGCGCTTACAGCAGCGCCCCCGCCGAATGTCAACGCCGCTATCACGGTCGGCCTGCCTGGCGGCGAGGTTTGCGGCATTGCCGGTTCAGGCTATTTTACACGGGCTTCACATCGCCGGTCGTGGGGGGAACGCGATGCGCCTGCAATTCAGAACGAGTGTAGCCGTCCTCCTTTGTCTTTGCGCGACGGCCTGCGCCGAGCAGCAAACCGCCGCGGTGGGACGGCCCAACGCGATTATCGTTCGTGAGTTCGCGCTGAATCAGGCGGCGATCACGCTTGATCCGACCTTCGGGTTCTCGCTCTATCGCGGCACCCCAGGCGTGCCGCCGCGCCAGCGCGCCGCCTCGGTCGGTCGCGCCGTCGCCTTCAACGTCGGCGATGCGATTGTCGAACAGCTGCGCCGGGCGGGCTACGATGCGGTGCTCTCGGACGGAACGACGCCTGAGCCGGACGGGCGAGCCTTGATCGTGACGGGCGCGTTCCGCAACATCAACGAAGGCCAGCGGCGCCGCGTCGGCGCCGAAAATCCCAGCCTCTCGGCCTATGGAGAGGTCGATTACCGAACCGGGCCGGGCGCCGCGGTTCAGCGAATCTCGAATTTCGCGCTCGATTCGCGCCAGGTAGCGGGGAGCGGCGGCGACGTTAAAGCCACGGCGGTGCGTCTCGGGCACGCGATTGCGCAATCTGTTCTCGACGCGGCGCGCCGCAACAACTGGCCCGGAGCAGCGCGCTGAACGCCGCTGCCGATCACCACGCGACGGCCGGCGTAACGGCGAAGCCGCCGCGCGCCTAACCTCCGGAGCCCGGCACGATGCCCTTCGGCAGCCCCTCGCAATAGCGGGCGATCTCGCCGGGGGTCGTGATCCATAAGGCGTCGCGATGCGCCATGATATGCCGCACCGCATCGCGAAACGCGCGCAACCGATGCGGCTGGCCGATGACAAAGGGATGCAATGCGACCGAAAACACCAGCGGGTATTTGCGCGATTGCGTCAGCATTTCGTCGAACTGGTCGACAATCATCTCGGCGAATTGCCGGCCGGTATGGCGGCGATAGACAAGCGCCGGCAGATCGTTGATCTCGACGGGATAGGGCACCGACAGGATCGGCCCAGCGCGAGTGCGCAGCCAGACCGGCTGATCGTCAAATCCCCAATCCATGACGTAGCCGTAGCCGGCTTCCTTCAACAGATCCGGCGTCGCGCGGCTCTCGGCCAGCCCGGGGCCGAGCCAGCCCTCGGGTTTTTTGCCAGCAAGCCGGGTGACGACCTCAGTCGCCTCGGCGATGAGCCGCGCCTCGTCCTCTTCCCAGAGTGCGTCCTGCCGCTCGGAATTGGTGCGCCCATGCCCGATGAACTCGTCGCCGCGACCGCGGATCCGCTCGACAATGTCGGGGCAGTATTCGAGCACCGCCGAATTGACGTTGTGCGCGCCGGGGAGGCCGAATTCATCGAGCAGGTCGAGGTAATACCAGAGCCCGACCCGGTTGCCGTAATCGCGCCAGGCATAATTGCTCTGGTTCTGCGGGCCGCCGCTGCCCGACGGGTCGGCGCCGAGCCCGGCGCCAAACGCGAAATGCTCGATGTTGTTGCAGAAGAAGACCGCGAGCCGTTTCCCTTCCGGCCAGTCATAGACCGGCCGTCTCGTGATCGGGACGTAGTCGTAGCGGCCGTGCGTCGGCAGCTTCATGGGAGGAGCTTGATGGCCGCGCGGCTAGCGGCCCTTGAAGACCGGGCGGCGCTTTTCCATGAAGGCGGTGCGGCCCTCGGTATAGTCCTCGCTGGCGAAGCATTCGGCGACCAGCCGTTTGCAGAGTTCGAGATCACGCTGGCTCTCCGGCTTCAACGCCTCGCGCACGCTGACCTTTGCCGAGCGGATCGTTAAGGGCGCATTCGCCGCGATCGTGTCGCAATAATTTTGGACATAGGTTTCGAGCTCGCCATCCGGCACCAGCCGGTTGATGAGCCCCATCGCGAGCGCTTCCTCCGCGCTGAACTGGCGCGCGGTGTAGAAGATCTCGCGCGCAAAAGCCGGACCGACCAGATCGATCAATTTCTTGATGCCGTCATAGGCATAGCCGAGGCCGAGCTTGGCAGCCGGAACGCCGAAGCGCGAGCCCTCGGCGGCGATGCGGATGTCGCAGGCGATCGCCGTCGCGAGCCCGCCGCCGATGCAATAGCCGCGGATCATCGCGATCGTCGGCTTCAGGGTATCCTGCAATTTGACGCGCGCCGTCTCGGAGATCTTGGCGTATTCGGCGGCCGCCTCCTCGCTGGCGCGCTTCTCCTTGAATTCGGAGATGTCGGCGCCCGACACGAACGCCTTGCCGCCGGCGCCGGTCAACACGATGACGCGGACCCGGTCGTCGGCGTTGAAATCATCCATGATCTGCGACACCGCCTGCCACATGTCGAGCGAGACGGCGTTATGGCGCGCCGGGTTGTTGAAGATGATGCGGCCGACCGCACCATCCTTCTCGGCGAGCATCTTCGACGTGATGGGCTGGTCGAGCATGGCTTTGGATTCCTTTCAGACCACTTCGCGGGCGCGCAGATCGGCGATCGCCGCCTCGCTATAGCCCAATTCGCGCAACACCTCCTCGGTGTGCTGGCCGAGGTCGGGCGTTGGACGCAACTCCGCCGGCTCGGCGGTGCGGGTCATGTTGATCGGCTGGCCGACAACCTTGAGGGGCCCGAGCTTGGGATGCTTGACCGGCCGCGCCATTTCGAGGTGCTGTACCTGCGGGTCGGCGAACACCTTGTCGATCGTGTAGATCGGTCCACACGGCACGCCGACCTCGTTCATCAGCTCGATCCAATATTGCGCCGGGCGCTTCTTCGTGATCTCGCCGATCTTGTCGTTGAGTGCCTTGCGGTTCTTCGAGCGCGCTGCGCCGGTCGCGTAATCGGGGTCGTTCAGCAGGTGCTGCGCGTCGGCCGCCTCACAGAAGCGGCGGAACATGTGATCGCCCGAGGCGGCGATGTTGATGTGCCCGTCACTGGTCGGGAAGACGCCGGTCGGGATGCCGGTCGGATGGTCGTTGCCGGCCTGCTTTGCGACCTCGCCGGCGATCAGCCAGCGCGAGGCCTGGAAGTCGAGCATGAAAATCTGCGCTTCGAGGAGGGAGGTGTGCACCCATTGCCCTTCACCCGATTGGTCGCGCTCGATCAGCGCCATCAGCATTGCCTGCGCGAGCAACAGGCCGGCGCACAGATCGTCGATCGGGATGCCGACCCTGACCGGCCCCTGGCCCGGCAGGCCGGTGATCGACATCAGCCCGCCCATCCCTTGCGCGATCTGGTCGACCCCGGGGCGTTTCGCGTAGGGCCCGCTCTGGCCGAAACCGGAGATGCTGCCGTAGACGATCCGGGGATTGATCTTCTTGACCGATTCGTAATCGACACCGAGCCGGAACTTCACCTCGGAGCGAAAATTCTCGACGATGACATCGGCCTTCTCGGCGAGCTTCATAAAGATCGCCTTGCCGTCCTCGGTCTTCAGATTGAGCGAGAGACTGCGCTTATTGCGGTGCAAATTCTGGAAATCGAACCCGTCGCGCCGCGATCCCGTGACATCGCCCCGGTCGTTGGGCGGCTCGATCTTGATAACCTTGGCGCCCCAATCGGCGAGTTGGCGCACCGCCGTCGGCCCGGCCCGGGCATGCGTCAGATCGAGCACGGTGATGCGGGAGAGCGGCAAGGTTCCGATGCTCACGGTGGCGGTTCCCTGTGAATGAAGGCGCGGAAATGCTGGGCCCACTTTGGTCTGCTGCCGGCCGCAGCGTCAAGGATAGGACCGGCAGGGGTCCCATGCGCGGCGCTTGACCGGCATCCTCACCCCGATAAAGCATGCGCCTTTAAACGGGGGAAATATGCGCTTTTTGGACCGCTTCGCGCTCGCCATGGCATTGCTTGCGATGCCTGCGACCGGGGCTGTGGCCGAGACGCCGGTCGAGCGCGGCCGCTATCTCGTGACGACGATCGCCGCCTGCGGCAATTGCCACACCCCACGTGACGCCACCAAGAAGCCGGTCGCCGGCCGGGAGCTCAGCGGCGGGTTCGAATTCGAGGACCCCGGGCTCGGACAGATCGTCGGCACCAACATAACGCCCGACGAGGAGACCGGCATCGGTCAATGGAGCGAGGCTGAGATCGTAACGGCGCTGCGCGACGGCAAGCGTCCGGACGGCACATTGATCCGGCCGCCGATGCCGATCCCGGTTTATCGCCAATTATCTGACAACGATGCGGCCGCGATCGCCGCCTATCTGAAGAGCGTCAAACCGGTGCGCAACAAGATCGGCGAGCCGCATTACAGGGTGCCGCTGCCCCCGAGCTATGGCGCGCCGATCGTGCATGTGCCCGAGCCATCGCGCGCCGATAAGGTCGCTTACGGCGCGTACCTGTCCGGGCCGGTCGGGCATTGCGTCCTGTGTCACACGCCGCCGGGCGGCGGCAAGCCGTTCGACATGAGCCTCGCCTATCTCGGCGGGCGCGAATTGCCTGACTTCGACAATTCCAGCGGGGTCGCCGTCAGCCGCAATATCACCGCCGGCTCGAAGCACGGCATCGGCGACTGGACCGATGCGCAGATCAAGCGCGCCATTACCGATGGCATCCGCCCGGACGGCACGCACCTCAGCCGCACGATGCCCTTCGCTTGGTACAAGCGGATCGCGCCCGCCGATCTCGATGCGATCGTCGCCTTTCTGCGCACGCTGAAACCGCCCGGGACCGAGTAGACGCAGGTGACGGCGTGCCGGCCAACTGCCCACGTCTTGCTGGTGGCGTGTCTTTGGGGCGCGACGCTGTTCGGCACGACCTCCGCGCGCAGCATGGCGCAGACCTACCGCGAGCGCGGCGCTTATCTGGTTGATGCCCTTGCTGCATGCGGGAATTGCCATACGCCGCATGACGCTACCAGCAAGCCGATCCCCGGTATGGAGCTGGCCGGCGGCCGCGAGTTCGATATCGAGGCCGGACATATCGTTGGCCCCAACATCACACCCGATCGGGAGACCGGGATCGGTGATTGGAGCATCGGGCAGATCGTCTACGCGCTGCGCAACGGCAAGCGTCCCGACGGGACCGTGATCGGGCCCCCGATGCCGATCGAATTCTATCGCCAATTGTCGGACCGCGACGCCGAGGCGATTGCGGTTTATCTGAAGAGCCTCAAGCCCGTGCGCCATCCGGTCGCCCGCTCGCACTACAAGCTGTCGCAGCCGCCCTCCCATGGCCCGATCGTCGGCCATGTGGCCGAACCGAACCCGCGCGACAAGATCGCTTATGGCGCCTATCTCGCGGGGCCGGTCGCGCATTGCATGGAGTGCCATACGCCGCGCGACGGGCCGCGCCTTGATATGAGTCGGCTCGGCGCGGGCGGCCGCGACTTGCCCGATCTCGGCAACCCGGAGGGCCGGACCGTAAGCCGCAACATCACCCCCGACCCGGATGCGGGGCTCGGCAGATGGAGCGATGCGGATATCAAGGCCGCGATCCTGCTCGGGCATCGCCCCGACGGCACCAAGCTGGCGCGCACGATGCCCTTCGACGCCTACAACCGGATGAGCTCGGACGACGTCAACGCGATCGTCGATTACCTGCGCAGTTTGAAGCCGCTGAAGTAGCCGTCATTCCACCCCGATTGCGCGGCGGAAACGGTTCTTCAGAAAAACGCCGTCGCGCGACGGCAGCACACGCGGTGGTTCCTCGGCATGGATTGCGACCCGCGCAAACAGGGTGCGCTCGCTCGGTGACGGGAGCAGCCGCGCGAAATCCGCGAGCGCTTGCCGGTTGCCGATGTCATAGACGCCCTCGATGCCGCAGCTGCGCGCGACCCCGCACAGGCTGACGCCATAGTCGGTGTGGCTCGCCTGCATGCCGGTCTCGGCATAATGGCCATTATCGAACACCGCGATTGCCAAATTTGGCGGGCGCTGCACGCCGATCGTCGCGAGCGCGCCGAGTCCCATCAGCATCTCGCCGTCGCCGGTCACGACGAGCACGCGACGCGCGGGTTGGGCCACTGCGAGGCCGAGCCCGACCATCGCCGCCGCACCCATCGCGCCCCACAGATAGAAATTACGCTCGTCTTCGCCCACCGCGGCGGCATCCCAGGTCGTCGAACCGAGGCCGGTCACGACCAGCATGTCGCCCCGATTGCCGAGCAGCACTCGCATCGCCTCGCGGCGATCGAGGCGCGGATCGTTGCCCTGCGTGCGGCTCATTTCACCCACCGCTTGGCGCCGATCAGACGTTGGGACAAGAGCACCGCCGTCGCGAGCGAGCCGTTGAACGCGATCTCAAAGGCCGCCGCGACCGTCTCGCCGGTCTCCTCGGCGCGTTCGACGCGGTAGACCAGCACATCCATCAGTTCCAACGCGGCCTGCGTCTTTGTTCCCATCGGCACCTGCCACGGGTTGAACTCGCCCCATTCGCCGCGCATCGTCACCAGCATCGTGAGCGGAAAGCGGCAAGATTTCGCAAGCGACAGCAGGTTGATACAATTGCCGACGCCGCTCGACTGCATCAGCAAGGCCGCGCGCTGTCCGCCAAGCCAGGCGCCGGCCGCAAGACCGATGCCCTCCTCTTCGCTGGTCAGCGGAATCGCCCGGATTGCCGGATCGGCGTGGCACAATTCGATCAACCGCGAATGCCCGGCATCCGGCACATAGCCGACCTGGCGGATCCCTGCCGCTTTCAGCGCGGTGAAGATGTCGTCGCGCCAATCCGATGTCGCACTCGCTTCAGTCAAGCCGGGTTCTCCTCGCCGGGCCGCGGGCCGGTATAACGCGCGCGCGGCCGGATCAACACATCGCTTTGATACTGCTCGATGGCATGCGCGATCCAGCCAACCGTGCGGCCGAGGATAAAGATTGCGAGGGCGGTTCCCTGCGGCAAGCCCAACGCGGTCGTCGCGGCGGCCAGCGCGAAATCGACATTCGGCGGCTGCGGCACCAGCTGTCTTGCCGCGGCAACGGCGGCTTCGATTAGCGGACGCGATGCGGGAATGGCGGCCATGGCGGCGTTCAACAGCGCTGCGGCCCGCGGGTCGCCGTCGGGATAAAGCGGGTGACCGAGCCCGGGCAGCATCTCGTTGCGCGCGAGGCGCGCTGCCATGACCGCGAGCGGGTCGTCGCGCTCGGCGATCTCGTGCAAGAGCGCTTCGGCGCTCGCCGAAGCGCCGCCATGCCGCCGCCCGGACAACGCCGCGAGGGCGCCCGAGACGACCGCATAGGGTGTGGCGCCAGTCGAGGCGACACAGCGCGCGACAAAGGTCGAGGCGTTGAGCTCGTGATCGGCGAGCAGAACGAGGCAGCGGCGGATCAGATCGGCGCCCTTCTGGTCGAGACGCCACAGCGCGGCGAGTTGCTCATGCACCGGATCGGGCGCGGTCGGCCGGTCGCCGATACAGGCGGCGAGCTCGTAGAGGATCGCCCGGCCGGTGCGGACGATCCCATGCGGCGTCAGATCGAGCGCCCCGAGATCCGCCGCGGCCAGCTCGGCGAGCCGCACATGACAACGTTCGATAACCCCGAGAGACGCCGCAGCCCCGACCCGCCCACCGATGCCGCGGGCCTCGCTCCGCTGCGAATGGCGGAAGGTTGAGATGGGGTCTTGTCCCCACAACAGGTCGGCGATGTCCTCCAAGGTCGCGCTCTCGGCGAGGCGGATCGCGTCATGGCCGCGGTAATAGAGCCGGCCGCCTTCGATCAGGCAGATAGCCGAGTCGATGACCGGGACAAAGGGCTCGCTGCGGGTCGCCCGGCTCAGACCGCGGCCGGCGCGCAGCCGCTCGACCTCCTCGGTGCGGTAGCCGCGCTCGCGACTGCCCGGGATCGGTTGCGAGCGCAGCAAGCCGCGGCTGACATAGGCATAGAGCGTGTCCCGCTTGATGCCGAGCCGCTCGGCGGTCTCGCGGGCCGTCAGGTACATTGACTCCATGAATCAAGATTGACATATTGTGCAGCGCAGCATCAAGCTCTCCGCGCTTTCAGACCCGGAGGTGTCCGATGCTTGCGACTGCCCGCACGATTGATTTCGGCCATGGCAACCAGCGCGCCGAATTGCCGCTCCTCGAACCGACGCTCGGCCCGCCGATGATCGATACCCGGCGCTTGCGCGAGGAGACCGGCCGCTGGGCCTACGACCCGTCCTTTGGCGAGACCGGCGCCTGCCGCTCGGCGATCACCTATGTCGACGGCGACAACGGCGTCTTGCTCTATCGCGGCTATCCAATCGATCAGCTCGTCGGATGTTGCGACTACCTCGATGTGTGCTGGCTCCTGCTCAACGGGGATCTGCCGACAGCTGCGCAGAAAGCCAGATTCACCAGCGACATCACGCATCACACGATGCTGAACGAGCAGATCCACGCGATCTATCGCGGGTTCCGCCGCGACTCGCACCCGATGGCGGTCATGTGCGGCGTCGTCGGCGCGCTCGCCGCCTTCTATCATGACGGCCTCGACATCTTTGACGCGCACGACCGGCTTATCGCCTCGCACCGGCTGATCGCGAAGATGCCGACGATCGCCGCGATGGCGTACAAATATTCGCTGGGTCAGCCTTTCATTTATCCGCGCAACGATCTCGGCTATGCCGAGAATTTCCTGCACATGCTGTTCGCGGTGCCGTGCGAACCGTATCGCGCCGACCCGGCGGCGGTGCGCGCGCTCGACGCGTTGCTGATCATCCAGGCCGATCACGAACAAAACGCCTCGACTTCGGCGATGCGTCTCGTCGGCTCGACCCGCGCCAACCCTTACGCCGCGACGGCAGCGGCTATCGCCGCATTGTGGGGACCGTTGCATGGTGGCGCCAACGAGGCGGTGTTGCAGACTCTGGCCGAGATCGGCTCGGTCGAGCGGATCCCCGAGATGCTGCGCCGCGCCAAGGACAAAAACGACCCGTTTCGCCTCTCCGGCTTTGGTCACCGCGTCTATAAGAGCTACGACCCGCGTGCGAAGGTGCTTCGCCCGCTCTGCACCGAATTGCTCGCAGCGCTCGGCAAGGAGGATCCGCTGCTGACCTTGGCGATGGAGCTGGAGCGGATCGCGCTCGAGGACGAGTATTTCGTGGAGCGCAAGCTCTACCCCAATGTCGATTTCTACTCCGGCATCATCTTCCGCGCCTTGGGTCTGCCGCCGGCGATGTTCACGCCGGTCTTCGCGGTGGCGCGCACGGTCGGCTGGGTGGCGCATTGGAACGAGATGATGACCGACCCCGAGACCCGCATCGTGCGGCCGCGCCAGCTCTATGTCGGGCCGACGGAGCGCCCGGTCGCGCCGCTCGAAAAACGCCGGGAACATGCGCCGCTGGTCGGATAGATTTTGGCAAATCACGCGAAGGGAGCGCCTCAATGGCAAAACGCATCGACCCCGCGATACTGGAAGCCGCCGTCGGCACGATGTACCCGCCGCCCTATGACGAGCCGTGCCGTGCCCGCGAGCGCACGCGGCTCGGCGACCCGGCCGGGCTGACGCAATTCGGTGTCAATCTGTTGCGGCTGCCGCCCGGCGCCTGGTCGAGTCAGCGCCACTGGCATACCGGCGAGGACGAGTTCGTCTATGTGCTCTCGGGCGAGGTTGTGCTCGTCACCGATGACGGCGAAGAGGTGCTGCATGCCGGCGACGCGGCCGGGTTTCCGGCCAATGAAGGGAACGGCCACTGTCTGCAAAATCGCTCCGATAAGGACGCGCAGCTGCTCGAGGTCGGCACGCGCCAGAAGGGCTCGGTCTGCTATTACCCCGGCATCGACATGGTCGCGCCGGCCGGCGGCAAGCCCGCCGCCTACACGCACCGCGACGGCACGCCCTACGAAAACATCCGCCGCCGCGGCCCGTAATGATTTCGGACCGCCGGCGTCCCGCCGGCATGCCGGCCAGAGGCCGGCGGTCCTAATCGCGCGTCACCAGCCCAAGGCGTAGGCGGCGCGGCGGGGGTCGGCGCCGGCTTCGAGGGTGCCGCGCTGTTTGTCGACCAGGATCCCGCACACCGCGCCGGCGAGCCAGATCCAGTCGGGCCAGCGCTCCACCTCATGGCCGCGCCGCGCGAGTTCGGCGGCGACCTCCTCCGGGAAGCGGCCCTCGATGTTGAGCCGGCCGGGGTAGTAGTCGTAGGGCGCAAAGGATGATGGGTAGCTGTAGCTCGCAAAGCGCGGGTTCTCGATCGCGCTCTGCACGTCCTGCCCGTGCACAAAGACGTTGAGCAGGACCTGCAGCATCGCCTGGCTCTGGACGTCGCCACCGGGCGTCCCGAACGGGAAGAACTGCTCGCCATTGCCCTTGATCGCGAGCGCCGGGTTGGGGGTCAGGCGCGGCCGTTTGCCGGGCGCGACCCCGGCCGGATGGCGCGGGTCGGGGCGCGATTGCGAGCCGCGCGAGGACGGGATCAGCCCGGTGCCCGGCACCATCGGCGAGCCGTAGGAGCCATCGCTCGGGGTCGCCGAGAACAAATTGCCCCAGCGATCGGCGGCGCAGACATAAGAGGTGTCGGGCTCAGGGTTCGGGTTGGGCGGGCTGGCGCGTAACCGCGCCGCCGCCGCACCGAGCTCGCCGGGAGGCGGCATTTCCGGCCACGCCTTGTTCGGGTCGATCAGCTTCTTCCGCTCGGCAGCGTATTCCGACGAGATCAGGGTCGGCAACGGCACCTGGCCGAATGCCGGATCGGTGTAATAGGCCTCGCGGTCGGCGAAAGCGAGCTTCAGCGCCTCGGTCAGGCGATGCACGTAATCGGCGCTGTTGTGGCCGAGCGCCTTGATATCGGTGCCTTCGAGCAACGCCAAAGTCTGCAGCAGGACCGGTCCCTGGCACCAGGCGCCGCAGGTGAAGACTTCGAGATCGCCGAAGCGGCGGCGCTCGGCCGGCCCGACCGGCGAATGATAGCCGGCGAGGTCCTCGGCCGAGAGGAGGCCGCCTTCGGCCTTCATAAAGGCGACGATCTTCTTGGCGATGTCGCCGCGATAGAAGGCGTCGCGCGCCGCTTCGAGCCCGGCATCGCGGCCGTGCCCGTTGCGGCTGCGAGCGGCAGCCGCCTTTTCCTCGTCGGCCATGTATTGCAACGAGGCGGCGAGGTCGGTCTGGCGAAATACCTCGCCGGCTTGGGGCGCGCGGCCGTTCGGCAGCAATACCGCCGCGGTCGAAGGCCAACTCCGCAGCCGCTCCTCCTGCTTTTTGAGGCTGGCGGCCATCAGCGGGTACATCGGAAAACCGTCGCGCGCGAGCCGCGTCGCGGCGGCGGCGACCTCGCCAAAGCTCATCGTGCCGTAGCGCCGCAGCGCGGTGATCCAGGCATCGGGCGCGGCCGGGACGACGGTGCGCAACACGCCGAGCGGGATCTTGCCGCCATGCTCGCGCATGAACAGCTCAGGATCGAGCGCCTTTGGCCAAGTGCCGAGCCCGGCAATCGTGACGACTTCGCGCTTTTCGGCGTGATAGATCATGATCGGCGCGACGCCGGCAAAATCGACCAGGTCGATCTGCAGGATACCGAGCGCGATGCCGGCGGCGACCCCGGCATCGATCGCGTTGCCGCCCGCCTGCAAGATGTCGAAACCGGCCGTCGCGGCGAGGTAATGGCCAGCCGCGATCGCATGCCGGGTCACCGCGATCGCCGGGCGATGGGCGGTGTTATGCGCGGTCGCGGTCATGGCGTTCCTCCCGGAAATTT